>ERZ772999.1570-NODE-1570-length-13314-cov-13.202127_pt1 | contig 13314 bp, 9 predicted proteins | sample MGYA00511467_ERZ772999 | MGnify/ENA primary metagenome ERZ772999 (study PRJEB29015, sample SAMEA2738064) | human oral metagenome | biome: human oral; feature: human-associated habitat; material: saliva | place: China | collected 2218 ...
GCCATCCAGCATTGTTTTCCATAAAGGAAACACCCTTACCCTTAACAGTACGAGCGATGATTGCTGTTGGCTTGCCCTTCACTGTCTTTGCTTCAGCAAATGCAGCTTGTAATTCTTCCATATTATGTCCATTAACACAAATTACATGGAATCCAAATGCCGCAAACTTCTGGTCCAATGGTTCAGGACCAATAACATCAGCAGTATTACCATCAATCTGTAAACCATTTACATCGATGATTGCGCACAGATTATCGTTCTTATAATGAGCAGCAGCCATTGCAGCTTCCCAGATTTCGCCCTCTTCTGTTTCGCCATCACCAATTAAGCAATAGATACGATGGTCATTACCAGCTAATTTATTAGCTAATGCCATTCCATCCGCTACCGCAAAACCTTGACCTAATGAACCAGTAGACATATCTACACCAGTTACATAGTTCATATTTGGATGTCCCTGTAACTTAGAATCTATTAAACGGAATGTCTTTAATTCTTCTTCAGCCAAAATACCCTTTTCAGCTAGTACAGCATATAAAAGTGGTGATACATGTCCCTTCGATAATACAAAACGGTCACGATCAATTCCACCAGCATCTTCCTTATTGATATCCATCACATCAAAATAAAGCACTGTAAGAATATCTGTGGCACCCAAAGATCCTCCAGGGTGTCCAGATTGTGCAGTATACACTTGTCTTAAAATATTCTTACGAATATTCTTCGCGTGTAATTTTAAATCTTCAATTACCATTATACGGCCTCCTGTTTTATACTATTTTTATATTATCATGTTCATAATAGATACAAAAGTTCTTTTCCCTAACATTTACCTAAAGGAAAAGAAAGTATTCATTTATATGGAATATCGTTCATAAAACATTCCATTTTTCTGTATTTTTTCTATACTATTCCTATGAAGGTACTTTTATGAAAAACAGTTTATTACAAGAAATATCAATCCATGCATTGACCGAGTTTAAATTAGGTAGTGCTGAATATCCAGAATCCAATTCTGGTTGTACAGTCATCTTAAGTGAATCAGGATATCCTACCGGAATCGATATTCGTGGTGGTGCTCCTGCATCTAGAGAAAGTGGGCTATTAAATCCACTCGCTGCTAATGATGGAGTGCATGCGATTGTACTATCTGGAGGTAGTGCCTTTGGGCTTGATACTGCTAGTGGCGTTATGAAGTTTCTAGCAGAACGCAACATCGGTTTCCCTACTGCGGCAGGTGTTGTACCAATTGTGTGTGCTTCCTGCTTATTTGATTTGAACGGTAATTCAACACAGAAATATCCTGACGCAAATCTTGGCTATCAAGCATGCGAAAATGCATATCAAGGAATCTTTAAGGAAGGAAGACATGGAGCTGGGACTGGTGCTACTATCGGAAAGATATATGGTCCTAAACAATCATCTCCTTCTGCCTTAGCAACCTACGCAGTACAACTAGGAGATTTAAAAGTTGGAGCCATTGTTGCAGTTAATGCAGTCGGTAATATCTATGATCCTATTAGTGGCAACATACTCTCTGGTATTCGCAATCTAAAAGATGGCGGTTTTATCGATGCCGAGGAAGCATTATACACTGCAATCTTAGGTCGTGATTTATTCCATCAAAATACAACTATCGGTGCAATTATTACCAATGCAAAACTAGATAAGACAGCACTCACAAAGGTTGCAGGCATGGCACATGATGGATATGCACGCGTTATTAAACCAGTGCACACTACATTTGATGGAGATTCCATCTATACGATGAGTTCTAGCACTGTACCAGCAGATATTAATGTTGTAGGTACAATCGCTGCTTATGTTATGGAACAGGCAATTTTAAAAACTGTTGATTTCAGTAGATAACTAGGAGCATATCAATCATGAATGAACGTTTACAAAAACAAATGGATTTCATCCTAGAAATCGATAAAGAAAAAAATATCTTTCGTCAGACGCATTTAACTAATCATGGAAGAAATGAGAATGACGCAGAACATGCATGGCACATGGCTATTATGAGCTATCTTTTAAAGGAACATGCAAACGAAAAGATTGATATTGCTAAGACAATGATGATGTGTCTGATTCACGATATTGTGGAAATTGATGCAGGTGATACCTATGCATACGATACTGAAGGCTTAAAAACATAAAAGGCAAGAGAAGACCTTGCCAAAGAAAGAATCTATTCACTTTTACCAGATGATCAAAAAGCAGAATTGATTGCACTCTTTGATGAGTTTGAAGCAAACGAAACTGCCGAAGCGAAGTTTGCACATGCGATGGATAACTTCCAGCCTCTCTTACTTAACGATTCAAATGATGGCGGTGACTGGAAGGAACATCAGGTTACTGCTGAAAAGGTATATGGTCGTCAATCAAAAACCAAGCTAGGTTCAGAATCCATCTACGAAGTGACAGACAAAATCCTTCAGACTCATATTAAAAAAGGTAATCTAAAATCTCATGGGGGGGTTGGGGATAGGCTATAAACTTTTGTGGGCACGAAAAATCATCGTGCTCATTTTTTGTGGGGAGACCCAAATATAATAAAACCTCCATGCTATTATCTTCTTGTCCGGAGAATTAAATAGAAATGGAGGTAGCCCTATATGGCTATTCATGATTTTATCACATTAGCTTATTAGCTATTTTTATAGTTCTTGAATAATAGGTCATAGTATGTATTTCTCGTTAATGTCAAATATACAAAATATTGTTTAGACACTATAAAAGAAAAAGGCAACTCCTTAGAGAATCACCTTAATATATTGCCTTTTATTAGTTATATCCCCACGAGATTTTTTTGCGTATTTTTTGAAAATCCCGCACAATTTTATATTACTAAGAAAAGAAGATGATTATCTAATATAATCATCTTCTGAATATAGAGTTTGTGGTTGACTTCTTTTTAATCATATTTTGTTAAATTGTAGGTCTTTACCACTCTCATAGTATTTTGAACATATGTTGAACTTGTAGCATATCCCGCTTGTTTAATATATGTCAAATACTCTTCTGGAGTTGTAGCTGTCTTAATCTTCGCGTAGTTAGGGAACTTCGTAAATTCAAAATACCCACGTACACCTTCCTCTATGCTGTTATATACTCTGAAGTTATCACGAATATTTGTATAAGTTCCTGGAACATATTCTTCCTGCGTAGCCATATTAACAGACTTACCCGTCCAATATGGTCCAGCTTTCAATCCAAAGTAGTTATGATACTTAGCAGATAGTGTCGATCTTCCCCAATTACTTTCAAGAATAGCTTGAGCAAGAATTCCACTATTTACCTTAATACCATACTGTGCTGAGTACTTACGAATGTAATAAGCCATTACCTGAATAAACTCTTCATTTGTGTAATTTTCTCGCAATGTTTTTGGGGAAGCGCTCTTTCCAAATTCGAAATATTCTTCTTCGCCATTTTCCATCTGTACCCAACCATTTGCATAGTATCCGTTTAGTGCATACACCCCGTTGATCCATCCGGTAGCGTATTCACCATCCTTATACAGGCGCTGCTCTCCACCATAAGTCTGAAGCCCTTGGGCAAGAATTCCATTTAAGTATAGACGTTCATCTCCGTTAGCATCGATTCCTTTGCCAGTAAGACGTACTCCATCTTTATAGAATAGATAATATTTACCATCAATTGGCTCGTTATGACGCACCCAGCCATTTGCTAGTACTCCATTGATATAGTACTTCTCATTGTGCATATCAACCACATTTCCATCCTTATAATACTGATATTGACCAGCATGATAATTATATCCCTGTGCTAATAAGCCGTTGATAAACAAATGTTCTCCATTTGCATCTTTGCCAATGCCTGTTAAACGTATACCATCTTTGTAGAAATAATAGTAATGCCCATCTATTGGCTCGTTATGACGCATCCAGCCATTGGTAAGATAACCACTCACATAGTACTTACCATCCCTAAATCCTGTTAATGGATTACCTTTCTCATAGAAAAGATTAACACTATTGATATTTTGCAAGCCTTCTGCAAGAACACCATTAATAAATAAATGTTCACCGTCTGCATCAGTGCCCATACCAGTTAAACGCAATCCATCTTTGTAGAATAGATAATATTTACCATCAATTGGCTCGTTATGACGCACCCAGCCATTGGCAAGATAACCACTTACATAATACTTGCCATCCTTAAATCCTGTAACAAGATTTCCATCTTCATATAAGCGATATTCATCTTTATAATTTTGCATGCCTTGAGCTAAGATTCCGTTTATGAATAGATGCTCTCCATTTCCATCAGTTCCGATACCAGTTAAACGCAATCCATCTTTATAGAATAGATAATATTTACCATCTACTGGTTGTTGGTGGAAGTGCCAGCCGTTTATTACGTCCCCATTAACAAAGAGACGTTTTGCACCATCGTATTCATATACACCTTGTGCAAGTAAACCATTAACGTAATAGTGCTCTTCATTTTTAGCATCGATTCCTTTGCCAGTAAGACGTACCCCATCTTTGTAGAATAGATAATATTTACCATCAATTGGCTCGTTATGATGCACCCAGCCATTTGCGATATAACCACTCGCATAGTACTTACCATCTCGATAACCTGTTACTGGATTACCATTTTCATACAGAAGATCTATACCATTGTAACTTTGTATTCCTTGCGCAAGCACACCATTAATAAATAGATGTTCACCATCTGCGTCAGTGCCCATACCAGTTAAACGAACACCATCTTTATAGAATAAGTAGTAGTACCCATCTACTGGTTGTTCATGGAATACCCATCCATTAGCAAGAACATCACCGACATAGTATAGTGAGCTTGTTTTTAATGTCCCTAATACTCCTTGCTGTCGGTTTGCGTATTTTGCAACTTCAGATGCATGAACTTCATATAATTTTGCGGTTGATGAACAAAAAATCGATGCAATCATCAACTTAGCAAATATACTCGCTGGTGTAGTCTTCCTCATTCTTTCTCTCCCTTTCATTTAACGTATATATAGCACGCTTTGCGATAACGTGAACACATTGTATTATTAAAAAATCATAATTGTCAAATACTCTAAAATCATCGCTACTCTTCTTTTTAGCCTCTTCTTTTTAGTTATTGATAATTCAAATTTTATAAAATTATAGTTTTTTAAGTAACCATAAAAAAATCTAGAGTATAGAACATCTAGACTTTTTGAAATATTGCCTTATTTAACTTCTGCTTCGTAATAGGATTTAATTGCTTTTACAAAGAGATCATTATCTACTTCATCTCTAATTGCAACTCGTATAAATTGCTTATTTAGCCAGTTAATCTTTGGCGTTAAATCTTTAATAAAAATATTCTTTTCAAGCATAGATATACACAATTCCTTTGAAGTACCTTCCAGAACTTCAATCGTTACATAGTTTGCTTCGCTAGGAATGACTCTAAATTCCTTTACTTCTTGAAGTTTATCAATAAACATCTTTCTTGCATGCTTAATATTTTTCAAAGCAACTGTATAATCTTTCTTATATTTTTCATAAATTTGGAGGTAAAACTCTCCGAATGAATTAATATTCCAAATTGAAACATCCTTTTTAATATGATTAATCAAATTAGTGTTGGAAGTGCATAACACTCCTAATCTCACACCAGGTACTCCATATGATTTTGAGATACTCTTTACAACAATAAACTTGTCATATAAATTCAAGTATTCCTCATTAATAAAGGATGAATCTTCTTCCTCAGCAAAATCTACAAAACTTTCGTCAAGTATAAAAGTAATATCGTTTTCTTTACACCAATTAAGAAGTTCAAGAACATTAGCTTTCTTTATGTAGTTTCCTGTTGGATTATCTGGATTAATTAAAACCAATGACTTGATATCTTTATCTGAGTAGAACTGAATCAAATCATTTGCGTCATAACTAAAGTTATTGTTATTTGGAATATAAACAATTTCGTTCAATTTATCATATCTATTCGGATATTCTTCGAATGTTGGACGAATAAATCCAACATTTCCTTGAAGTGTTCCCATCACAGATTTGATGAGTTCAGCGGCACCATTTCCAACAACAATCTTATCTACCGAAATACCAAATATTTTTGCACATAATGATGAATTCACTTTTAATCCTGATGGATATTGTTCCAAGAGAGTTTTAAAACTATATTGGAACTCATCAATCATTTTTTTAGGTGGGAAGTATGGATTTACGAGATAGCAAAAGTCTAGTAGTTTTGGATATCTCCAGTATCCACCATATCTTTCTTGCATTTTACTAAGCTTCTTTTCACCTTCCGAAAAGATAGAACTTGCAATATCTAAATCTTGTTCATCATCAATCTCATACCATTTAACTGAATCACCAATACATTTTGCTTGAATATGATTCTTACCAAGTCCGATGATTATTTTTAAAACTGCTTCATAGTAATCATTCTTTCCATTGGTACTCATAAACGCTTCTAAAAATGGGAAATATGTATTAGTTGAAAAGTCCTTAGAAAACTTATAAATATTGATTGTTTTATAGTATTGATCAGCATCATGAAAGTTAAATTCTTTCCCTGATATAAAATCTAGAATTTCTTCTTTTTCATTAATCTTAAGGCAAGTGCCATCCATCCAAGGTTCATACTTTGCTACTAACGCAAGATTCTCTCTAGTATCATTTAAAATTGTATCTATCATCTCGTCATTGAAGATGAGATCAGATTCTAATGTTATTGTATCTTCCTTAATCATTTCATCTTTAGCAAGATACATTGAATAGATATTATTGGTTTTATCGTAAATATCATTATTGATAAATACAATTTCTGTGGATAGATTTAGACCATTTATATATTGGATGAAAAAATCACTTTTATATCCAGTAACCACAATAATTCTTGATAATTTTTTTGAATCTAAAATACGTAGCATTCTTTCAATTAAAGAAACACCATTTACTTCAACCATTGATTTAGTATTGTTTTCAGTTAGTTTTTTTAATCGACTGCCCATTCCAGCAGCTAATATTAATCCTTGCATATCATTATCCTTATCTATATTTATTAAAAATCAAAAATGACGGAAACTTAGGAACGAAACATGTTGACTTAGGAGGTAATATACATCCACTATCTGATAGTTCAGAAAATTCTTCTAAAGATAATGCTGTAACTTCTAAGAGTACATCTTTACTATCTAAATTCTTTTTCTTATTCTCCAAATCATATTGCATCACATATTCAACATTAGAGAAATTTAAAATTCTAAATGCTGTTGAAATAATTTGCGTATTTAATCTATACACATCGTTATTCCAGAACAAATCTCCCTCTACAACTTTTAATTTTACTAAGAATGAATCATCTTGATATGTGATTCTAACATATCCTTTTGATAATTCTTCATCTGTTGAGATTCCTAGCATATTTACCATAAAATTCTTTGCTTTTTCAAAAGATGAAGCATCAACATTCTTAATTACCCTATTAATTGGCAGAATTTGAATTTCTGAAAATCCCAAAAAGCAAGTTAGAATATTTTTTTTGTTTCGTACCATCGATGTTGTATATAGTCTATGATGTCCATCAGCTACATACATTGTCTCAATATCATCATATTGTTCTAGAATCTTTTTTGCCTCATCACCAACAAACTCAAATAATGTGATATTCTGATATTCATATTTGTTTGTAAATTTCTCAGCTGTAATAAATTTCTTTAAGTCAATCTTTTTTTTATGTGTCACCAGAACAGGTGCAGTTTCAGAGTTATAAATATGAGAGTTAGCAATCATTCCCTGTACAGTATCAGGTAAAATGAGTTCATGACACTTAATTCTCTCATCAACATACTCTTGAATCGGAAGGGATGCAACCAAACCATAAGAACCGTTACAATCAAATACATAAATACATTCAAGGTTTTTCTTTATGGGTTGTTCATTCAACTTTTTCTTTTTACTTTCAGAAAGAAATAAAGTATTCTCATCAAAATTTATTTTTCCGTCTTTAATATTTGCTAAATTTATAAAATCTGAATCATAAATATTACCAGAGATATTTACATAACTTTCTTTTATTAAGTCTATTTTCATTTCTAATCTCCAAAATTTATTCGTATTGATTATACCATAAATGATTCTGTTTATTGAACTTCCAACAACCGATTTTATCAACACCCAAAATGGTCAACTACCCCTAGTTTTTCACAAATAGGATTATTGCAATTTAAAAAAGGATGTCTACGAATATATCTTCATCCATATGGCATCCCTATTACATATTTCAAATTAGTTATAATTTTTTAGGTGATTCTATTATATGAAAATACCGCTTGCTCTCTTTCCACGTTCAGCAGATCCAAATTTAAGCTTTGTTGTCTCTAGAATTTTCTTCCATTCATGTATGACTTCTGGATTATCTAATACATACTTCAAAGCTTCATACAGACTATTATCATCTAGTTGACATACTATTCCACATTGACTATCGTTGATGATTTCCTGAGCACCACTTACAGCAGTTGATATAACAGGTACACCTTGTAAAATAGCTTCTGCACAAGCAGTACTATAACCCTCGCTAAAAGATGAGCATATAAATACATCAGCTTTAGAAGTGTATTTATGTGGATTTGATTGAATTCCCAGTAACTTAACAGTATCTTCTAATTGTTCACTATTCACCTTATCTACTAGTTGTTGGTGTTCTGCACCATCACCAATAAGCCAAAGTGTAAAATCATATCCACCTTTTTTTAATCGATTTACAACATCAACAAGACGTAAAAAACCTTTTTCTGGTGTCTGTCTACCCACTGCCACAAACACAGGCTTTTTTGAAGAAACCTCTGATATTTCTTCTTTTGATGCTTCTAATATTTTGCTTTCATCAATGATATTGTAGCAGCATTCAACATTGACTGTACCATTCAACTCTTTACGTAACCGCTCTTCATTAAACTTAGAAACACAGAATACTTTATCAAACTTAGGATATTCATTTCTTAATGTTAGGCCTTCATCATAACCATGCATCCATGCATAGTGTATCGCGTTGCGATTCGTTGAATTTGCTATCATTCTTGTCGCAAGTCCATATTGGAATGCAACTTCAATATCATAATTTCCACCTACTATTTTTTGGTACAGAAAGTGGATTGGCAATGCATTTACTATCTTATCTAGTCCCCTAAAATAAAATCCCAAAGTTTTCTGAATATGTATAGTAGGCTTTAAGAGTTTAATAAAATCTGGATCGCATCGATAAATTGGAATAATCGTAATATCAAATAAATTTTCATCCAAGAAATTACAGAGTTCAACTAATACCTTAGCTACTCCATCTGCGTATTGAAGATTATTTAATACAAAAACAATTCGCTTTTTCATTATCTACTCCGCATAATCATATAAATATTCTGGTAGTTTTTTTGCAATTTCTTCAGCTTCTTTTTGATATTCTGGATGGCTAATCCATAATTTTGTATTCTTAATCGATTTTGCAGGATCAAATCCGGATTTCGGGGAAACATGTTGTTCCTTTGTTAAGCCCAGCCAATCCATAATTCTTGATGTTGTTTCTTCATACTTATAAATCAAATCTTCAAATTGAACTAGAATTGCATACTTTGGATCATATACTTCTGTTTTTCTATGTTCACGAATATATGCAAACCATTTACAAAATAAGTCTACACTCTCACATGGAACTACTGGATCTTTCCACATATATTTTGTAAGGATATATAAATCTCGCGGATCACGGTCTACAACAATCACCTTAATATCATTAAAGTATCTAACAAATCTTTGAATATTTGATGGTGGTACAATTTGATCGACCATTAGATATGGTTTGTGTTCCTTGTTTGCAATCGTCAATAACTCATCGATATATTCTTTTGTATAAGTTAAAAACTGTTCTTCCGTCGGATGTGAACAATAAGTAACCTCATTTGGTAGTGGATTTGTAAATACAACGTCCTCTGGGCTACCATGTAATTTACTCATGATTTTTTCTGGAAGACGTGTCAGGTAATAATAGAATGTTCCCTTGTCATACAGATCATAAAACCAATATCCTTTAAATGTGAAATCTGTTAAACGATCAATATATTTATAAGAAATCTTTTTATACTGATTATCAAAAAATGGTTCATATCTCTTATTAAACTTTGTACCTGCATTAAAGTCTGTTAATCTCTTAAATCTCTTTAATGCATGTCCAGAATTATGACGATTATGGTTTTCAACCAGATTGTATTCTAAATCTGAAATTCCATCTGGATCTTGTACGAAACGAAATTCATAATTTGTCATTGAGCAAACATTATCGAATTCGCCTAAAAAATCTGTAATAGCACTAGAACCTGTTCCGTGGTAGGAAGCACAACTAATAACCTTCATATTTATTTTCTCCCTCTTCTCTTAATCATATTCACATATCCAACAAGTTCTTGTCTGGACTCAGGAATCATATAGAGACATCCAAAATAAATCACAATACATAATGCGATTGATATATAAATATTAATATATCCTGCCAAATAGTTACGACTGATAAACGCAAAGGCAACCATCATTACAGTAGATAAGATATAGTTCTTAAGTTCCAAGAAGATATCCTTAATGGAAATATAAGACATTCTCGAAGCGATAATTGTCTGCATGATTGGAAGTTGTAAACGAACTATACAGCTGACGATTACAACTGCAGTAAATCCATACTGTGCCGCAAAATACAGCGAAGGTATTAAGATTGCTGCTTGTACCATATTGGAAAAGAAGATGAGTTTTGGCTGTCCCTTCGATAAAGTCACAACACCACTCATATCATTGAAGATTACACTTTCCGCAAGGACAAAGCCCCATAAAGCGATTAACAAATCTGCATCTGCCCACTTACTACCCAGTAAGATACTACGTACAACATCTCCATACATCAAGATACCGGCACCAAGTGGAATCACGAGAATACCAATCATCTTTAAGAATTTAAAATATAAATTCTTGTACTCGTCATAGTTATGTTGTACATGTGATAAACCAGCAAACAATACACTAATAGTTGCACCAGAGATTAATGAAGTAATCTGGGCAACCATGGTCGTACCTGTCTTATAAATACCTAAGTAGTACTGAGAGAATAATGTTCCAAGCACAAAGATACCAGAATTAGTAACTAGCCATGAGGAGATTGTTTCCATCAAACTCCACATACAGAAATGTAACATTTCCTTTAACTTATCAAAACGATAAATCAATTGTGGTTTCCATGTTGAGAAGTATGTTAGTAATAATGTATTACATAACTCACCTGCAATATTACCGATGATGAGTGCCCAATAAGAGAATTTCATCAAGGCAAGAGGAACTGTCACAACTAATGGAATAAACTTAACAATAATACGGATAAAAGATAATTCCTTATAGTTTAAGTTCTTTCTAAAGATTGCGGCTTGGATACTACTGAAGGATGTCATCGGTAGAATTGCTGCACCAATATAAATCACTTTACCCATACCAGGATTACCAACAACCGTCGCAATCTGTTCTGCAAACAAGAATATTAACAACCACAATAACAGAGAAATAGAAATATTCGTCCAGAATGCAACGTTGATGGATAAATCTTCATCTTCTTTTGTTTTAAATTGATGCTGAACTACATATTTCTGGAAGCCGGCATCTGTAAAAATATCCGCAAACGATACAATCATCGTCACCGTCGCAACAACACCAAATTCTTCTGGCACTAAGATACGTGCCAAAATCATGTTTGTAATTGGAGATATAATTTTTACAATAATTTCTGTGAAGATAGACCACTTTGCAGCACTACCAACACGTTCATTGATGTTACTCATGAATCCTCCTTACTCTGTTACTGGCTTTTTCGTATCGATTGCAATACTGATTTTTCTTAACAACCAGAACACAAATACAAAGTAGAACAGGTAATTAAATAAGTCATAGATTCCTCTTCGTGGCAATGTAAATAATGCATATGTCATTGACATCTGTACATAGTAACGGAATGGAGAAAGCTTTTCTTTTGTGCAGTTCAAAATTAGTGCCACAATTACACCAATAAAGAATATTGCGATGACTCCATACCATGCAAAGTTATGATATGCCTCAGCAGTTAAGCTATAACCAATACCGAAAGTTGCTTTTGTATATGTAGTTAACCAACCTTCATTTACAGTGTCCGTAATTGTTCGTAAAAGTCCACTTGGGTCAGCGAATGATGGGAAGAAGCCCATAATAGATGCTAAATAAGATAGACCATTGGTGAACGGCATTGACTCCGGTGAGGCTCCAACAACAACCATCAATGGGAAACAAGACCATCCGCAACTTCCTATAAAGTTAATTACACCACTCAAAATTGATCTTGAGCCACCTATATCTCCACCATCTGCTAAACGTGCATTCGCAAGATAATTCGATAAGCCCATCAAACCAACTCCTAAAAAGATAATAATTAGAGTTGTACTAAACTTCATCTTCTTAGCATTATTCATCTTCATTAACATGAGTGTACCCGCTAGACCAAGTCCAATTGTTCGTTGACCAATCACAAGGTATGCAAGAATATGAATAATCATCAATAATTCATAGATAATTTGTGTTTTCTTTTTATTTGTGTTTAATATCCACAATAAAATCAATGATGGTGTATAGAAAATAGATAAACGATTAAAGATACCTAGACTACCCAATATTGCACCTGTGCTACCAGTTCGAAGCGCTTCATAACCATAGCGAACCGAAAATAATACTTGCACAGCCGTCATAATCATTGATGCAGGCATAGAGATCCAGAATAATATTTTACCAATTCTCTTCAAATGATATGTATTTGTCTGTTCAGTTAATACAAACTGACGTTCTTTCACACCAACTAAAACACCCGCAAGCATAAGAGCTTGAATTGATAATAATGTAAACTTCACAACAATCCACATGTGCTTTTCCAATGCAAATTTGGAATAGAATGGATGTTCAAATACATAATCATATTTGACTCCTAATCCATACAAATAAAACTGCCCAAATTGGAAAACACAGAATGATATAAAAAATAAAGAGAATGCAGTGAAGATTTTTTGATTAATCACTGCATATGTAACAAATAAAACAATACTAACAAAAAGACCGTAAGCCCCCCAAAAGCGGATACTATCTATTTTGAGCCCAAAGGTCATAAATAAACTCAATGCGAGTAACACCAAGTTGATATATACCCCAACCACTCGATACTTTGTTGTATGAATCTTAGGCATCATAGGTTCTTACCAAACTTTCTCTTATGATA
>ERZ772999.1579-NODE-1579-length-13260-cov-7.882393_pt1 | contig 13260 bp, 8 predicted proteins | sample MGYA00511467_ERZ772999 | MGnify/ENA primary metagenome ERZ772999 (study PRJEB29015, sample SAMEA2738064) | human oral metagenome | biome: human oral; feature: human-associated habitat; material: saliva | place: China | collected 2218 ...
CGTACTTGTGCCCTCCTATCTCTTGGAGGACACTGCAAAGGTAGAGCGCCCAGCCACGGGGGTGAGACAAACTCTGTTCACTTTGGTTAGCTTGCTGCTTTCATGGGATTACTTTGGCCACTATTCAGGGGATTCACGGCTACCCCCATACCTTTACATATAATAGGTATGGGCAAGGCATCAAGAGAGGCGCCGAGGGGAGGAATAGCAACCTATATAGGTCGGCGGGCTGACCTATATAGGTCCACGTGACGACCTATATTGGTCGATGAAGCGACCTATATAGGTTCACCCAGCGACCAATATAGGTTCATAGCACCCCCTTCGGGAGGAGGGTGCAGGAGAAATTTGGCGGGGAGAATAAACCTTCGGGAGGGACGGGACTCTATATATATATGCGAAGCAAAGCTCCTAATATAATAATATAATAGGTACGCGCGAGGGAGAGCGGGCAAATGCTCCGCCACACCCACCCGAAGCGAGGCTCATAGCCCAGGGAAAAGCCAGACGGCTGACCTCACAGCCTCGATTTATAGTATCTTCTCGATTTATAGTATCTTTACATACCCCTATCCCGCCCCACTTGCTCCGCACCTCCTGCGGTGACGAAGTGGCGGGAAGTCCCTTTCTACAGCCCCCACCTGCGGGGCACTCTTCATCAAAAGACAAACCAACAATACAACCCCACAAGAATCATGACGCATCGACGCCTTACCGTCTCGTGCCTTAGCCTCCTGCTCCTCACCGCAGGGATCACGCTCCTGCCCGCCTGCTCCAGCCAGTCGACCCAGCAGGGACAAGCCCAAGGCCCCCAGGAACTCCCCGTACGCACCCTCTCCGCAGGCGACTTCTCCGCCGACAACAGCTATCCCGCCGTCATCCGAGGCGAGGACGATGCCGAGATTCGCCCCAAGGTATCGGGCTTCATCACCAAGGTCTACGTCACCGAAGGTCAGAGCGTGAGGGCGGGTCAGCCCCTCTTCCACCTCGACGACGTCACCTATCGCGCTGCCGTCTCGCAGGCCACTGCCAGCCTCTCCGCTGCACAGGCCTCACTGGCCACGGCACAGCTGAACCAGCGCAATAGCCAGGACCTCTTAGCCAAGAACATCATCAGCCAGAGCAACTACGAAGAGGTCTCCAACGCGCTGAAGAGCGCCGAGGCCAATGTCGCCGTCGCCAAGGCTGCCCTCGTCTCGGCACGCGAGAACCTCTCCTACTGCACCGTCACCAGCCCCGTCTCGGGCGTCATCGGCTCCATCAACTACCGTGTGGGGAATCTCGTCAGCCCCCAGAGCGCTTCGCCCCTGACGCAGGTATCGAATACGCGTCAGGCCTACGTCTACTTCTCCGTCTCCGAGCGTGAGATGCAGACCCTCGCAGGGGATGGCACGACAGCCAAGAGCCTTCCCAAGGTGCGCCTGCGCCTCTCCGACGGCAGCGAATACCCCGAAGAGGGGACGATCCAGGGTGTCAGCGGCGTCGTCGATAAGACCACGGGCGCTATCACGCTGCGTGTCGACTTCCCCAACGCTGAGGGCAAGCTCCGTAGCGGCTCGGTAGGTACGGTCCTCGTACCCACCCAGACGGCAGGGGCTATCCTCGTACCCCAGAGCGCGACGGTCGAGATGCTCCACAAGAAGTTCGTCTACACCGTCGACAAGGACGGCAAGCTGACCTTCACCGAGATCACCGTCAGCCCCGTCGATGATGGGCAGAGCTACACCGTCACCAGCGGCCTCAAGGCTGGCGACCGCATCCTCGTCGCCGGCACTACGGGCGTCAAGGAGGGCGAGGTCATCAAGCCCCTCACCGAAGAAGCCTATGCCAAGCAGCAGGAGGCTATACGCCAGCAGATGATGGGCAAGGGCGGCGCTGAGAAGCACTAAGCCCCCACCGCCTTAACCGGAAGCATATAGAGCAATGAATTTCGATAGATTTATTACCCGCCCCGTGCTCTCGACGGTGATCTCCATCATCATCGTCATCCTCGGGGTCATCGGGCTCATACAGCTGCCTATCGAGCAGTACCCCAACCTCGCACCGCCCACCGTGCAGGTCTCCACAGCCTACGCAGGTGCAGACGCCCAGACGGTGCTCAACTCCGTCATCATCCCCCTCGAAGAGCAGATCAACGGGGTCGAAGGCATGACCTACATGACCTCTACCGCCACGAACTCGGGCGGCGCCTCCATCACCGTCTACTTCAAGGAAGGTACCGACCCCGACATGGCAGCGGTGAACGTGCAGAACCGCGTACAGCAGGCTCAGTCCCTCCTCCCCGCTGACGTCGTGCGCGTCGGGGTGACGACGCAGAAGCGCCAGTCAAGCATGCTCCTCGTCTACTCGCTGACGAGCGAAGACGGGCGCTACGATGCGCAGTTCCTCGCGAACTACGCCGACATCAACATCCTGCCCGCGCTGAAGCGTGTGCCTGGTGTCGGCTCGGCAAATACCTTCAGCCAAGGCACCTACGCCATGCGCCTCTGGCTCGACCCCGACAAGATGCGCGCCTACTCCCTCGTCCCCAGCGACGTCTCAGGCATCCTCTCGGCGCAGAACTTCGAGGCTGCCCCAGGGAGCCTCGGCGAATCAGGTGACCGCACCTATGAGTATTCGCTCCGCTACAAGGGCCGTCTGAAGAGCATCCCCGAGTACGAGAACATCATCATCAAGTCCGACGATGCGGGCAACATCATCCGCCTCAAGGACGTGGCGAAGATCGAGCTGGGCTCCCTCAGCTACAGCCGTAACTCTCTCTCCGATGGCAATCCCGCCGTCACGGGGATGGTCTCGCAGATCGCAGGCTCCAACGCTAACGACATCGTCACCGCTATCAAGGCCGAGATCAAGGGGCTGGAGAAGGACTTCCCTCCTGGCATGAAGATGACCTACGTCCTCGACGTCACGGACTTCCTCTACGCCTCTATCTGGCACGTCATCCAGACGCTCCTCGAGGCCTTCCTCCTCGTCTTCATCGTCGTATATATCTTCCTGCAGGACTTCCGCAGCACGCTCATCCCCGCCATCGCGGTGCCCGTGTCGCTCGTCGGTACGTTCTTCTTCCTGCAGATCTTCGGCTTCTCGCTGAACCTCCTCACGCTCTCGGCACTGGTGCTCGCCATCGCTATCGTCGTGGATGACGCCATCGTCGTCGTCGAGGCCGTGCATGCCAAGCTGGACGAGGGCTACGACTCCGCCCGCACGGCCAGTATGGACGCCATGCATGAGATCTCGGGCGCTATCATCTCCATCACGCTCGTCATGGCTGCGGTCTTCGTGCCCGTGTCGTTCATCTCGGGGATCAGCGGTACGTTCTACCGTGAGTTCGGCGTCACGATGGCCGTCTCTATCGTCATCTCTGCCGTCAACGCTCTGACGCTTAGCCCCACGCTCTGCGCCCTTCTGCTCAAGCCCCACAAGGGTCACGAGGGGAAGAAGCTCAGCTTCATCGACCGCTTCCATCTGGCCTTCAACGCTGTGTATGAGAATCGCGTCCTGCGCCCCTACCGCAAGGGGGTCGAGTTCTTCGTGCGCCATCGCGTCACCTCGGGCATCATCGTGCTGGTAAGTATCGTCATCATGGTCGTCCTGATGAAGTTCACCAGTAGCGAGCTCGTGCCTCAGGAAGATACGGGTACGGTGATGGTCACTGTCGCCACACCTCCAGGTACCAGCCGCGAGAAGACGGAGAAGGTGCTCAAGGATATCGCCGACGTAGCGAAGGCACAGGACGGTATCGAGCAGGCGATGAGCATCTCGGGCTTCAGCCTCATAGGTGGCTCGGGCTCGAACTACGGCTCGATGTTCATCCGCATGAAGCCCTTCGGTGAGCGTAAGACGACGACGAGTGAGATCGCAGGCAAGCTCTTCGCCTATGGCGCTACCATCAAGGATGCCTCCGTGCTGGCGATGACCCCACCGATGGTCCCGGGCTATGGTATGGCCTCGGGCGTGTCGCTGACGATGCTCGACAAGACGGGTGGCGAGCTGGATAAGTTCTTCGCCGAGACGCAGAAGTTCCTCGCCGCACTCAATGCACGCCCCGAGGTAGCCTATGCGATGACGCAGTACAACCCCAGCTTCCCCCAGTACGTCATCGACGTCGACGTAGCCGCCACGATGCGTGCCGGCACGACACCGCAGACCGTCCTCTCCACCCTGCAGGGTTACTTCGGGGGGATGTACGTAGCGAACTTCAATAGCTACGGTAAGCTCTACCGCGTGCTCCTGCAGTCCGCCCCCGAGCAGCGCCTCGACATCAACGCCCTGAGCAATATCTATGTGCGTACCGGCACGGGTGAGATGGCGCCTATCACCTCCTTCATCACCACGGAGAAGGTCTACGGCCCTGCGAGCGTGAACCGCTTCAACCTCTACACCTCTATCGACGTGATGGCCTCCCCCGCCCCAGGCTATGCCACGGGGGACGTGCTGAAGGCCGTCTCCGAGGTCGCCAGCTCGACGCTCTCGGCAGGCTACGGCTACGACTACTCGGGTCTGACACGTGAGGAGCAGGGCTCGTCGGATACGACAGCGCTCATCTTCGGCCTCTGTCTGCTCTTCGTCTACCTCATCCTGAGTGCACAGTACGAGAGCTACCTCCTGCCCTTCTCGGTCATCCTCTCCATCCCCTTCGGGCTCTCGGGTGCCTTCATCTTCTCGAATATCTTCGGGCACACGAACAATATCTACATGCAGATCGCTCTGATCATGCTCATCGGTCTCTTGGCGAAGAACGCCATCCTCATCGTCGAATTCGCTCTGGACCGCCGCCGCACAGGTATGGCGATCACGTGGAGTGCGATCCTCGGGGCGGTGGCTCGTCTGCGCCCGATCTTGATGACCTCGCTCGCGATGATCGTGGGGCTCCTCCCGCTGATGTTCGCCAGTGGTGTCGGGGCTAACGGGAACTCCACGCTCGGTGCCAGCACCGTCGGTGGGATGCTCATCGGGATGATCCTGCAGATCTTCATCGTCCCCGCCCTCTTCGTCGTCTTCCAGAGCCTGCAGGAGCGCTTCAAGCCCCTACGCTTCGACGACATCATCACCTCGAAGCCCTCGGGTGAGATCCTTCAGTTCTCCAACACCTCCAAGACCGAATCACAAGATGACGCTCAAGCATAGCCTTCCCCTCCTCGCCCTCAGCCTCACACTCACAGGCTGTGGCGTCTACAAGAAGTATCAGCGTCCCACGGTAGACACCTCCGTCTACCGTGGCGACAAGATCGACACGCTGAGCCAAGACACCACGTCCTTCGGGCAGACGCCCTGGCGTGCACTCTTCACCGATGCGCCCCTACAGGCACTCATCGAGAAGGCCCTTCAGCAGAATGTCGACCTGCTGACGGCGAACCTCTCCACCCAGCAAGCAGAGGCCCAGCTCAAGGCTGCCCGCCTCTCCTTCTTCCCCTCGCTGACGCTCGCCCCTTCGATCTCGGCGGGTAAGACCGAGGGTGTGCCCGCCACCTACAGCTACACGCTGCCCGTGCAGGCCAGCTGGCAGGTGGACCTCTTCGGCTCACTGCTGAATGCCTCCCGCTCGACGCAGGCCCAGCTCCTCCGAGCCCAGGCCTACCAGCAGCTCGTCCGTGGCCGTGTCATCGCAAGCGTTGCCAACAGCTACTACACGCTGCTGATGCTCGACCGCCAGCTCCAGCTCACCCGCTCAGCTGCCGAGCTCGCTGCCCATACCCTCGAGGTGATGCAGGCGCAGAAGGACTTCGGCCGTGCTATGGAGTCCTCCGTGCAGTCCGCCCGTGCTAACCTCCATCAGGTAGAGGCCTCCATCCCCGAGATCGAGCGCCAGATCACCACGACGGAGAATGCACTGGCCCTCCTCCTCGGCGAGTCGCCTCGTACCTATAGCCGCTCCACGCTCGAGGCCCAGCAGCTCCCCAGCACCTTCGCCGTCGGCGTACCCGCTCAGCTACTCTCGGCACGCCCCGATGTGCGCGTAGCGGAGATGGCTCTGGCCAGCTGCTACTATCAGACGAATGGCGCACGTGCCGCCTTCTACCCCTCGCTCACCATCACGGGGAGCGCAGGCTGGACGGGCGCTCTTGGGCAGGCCGTATCGAACCCGATGAAGTTCATCGCCTCGGCTCTTGGCTCGCTCGCACAGCCTATCTTCGCCCGTGGCAAGCTCGTCGCAGGCCTTCGCGTCGCTGAGGCTGAGGAAGAGAAGGCACGTCTGGCCTTCCAGCAAAGCCTCTACAATGCCGGCGCTGAGGTAAGCAACGCCCTCGCCCTCTATGAGGCCTCCGAGGCGAAGATCAAGGCCGAGACCCTACAGATCGAGAGCCTCGAGAAGAATGTCGAGATCGTCGAGACCCTCTTCAAGACGGGGAAGACCTCCTCTTATCTCGAGGTCATCACCGCCCAGCAGGCACTCCTGCAGGCCCAGCTCTCGCAGATACGCGACCGCTTCAGCAAGATGCAGGCCGTCGTCAACCTCTATAATGCCCTCGGCGGAGGTGCCCAGTAATCCCTATCGCTATGATCAGTCCACAAGCCTTCATCGCACCTGGCGCCCAGATCGGCGCCCGTGTGACGATCTATCCCTTCGCCTACATCGAGGACGACGTCGTCATCGGTGACGACTGCACCATCTACCCGCACGTCAGCCTGATGAACGGCACGCACATCGGTAGTGGCAACACCATCTATCAGAATGCCGTGCTCGGTGCCTCGCCCCAGGACTTCTCCTACAAGGGCGAGAAGTCCACGCTCATCGTCGGCGACAACAACGTGATCCGTGAGAACGTGGTCATCAGCCGCGCCTCTCGCAGCGACGTCTCCACCGTCATCGGCAGTGGGAACATCCTTATGGAAGGCACCCACATCTCGCACAACTGTCAGGTAGGCAATCAGAATGTCTTCGGCTATGCCGTCAAGATCGCCTGCGACTGCACCATCGGCAGCCGCTCGATCTTCAGCAGCGGCGTCACGGCCAAGCCCCACTGTCGCATCGGTGATCTGGCGTTCATCCTCACGGGCTGCCGCTTCGGCGAAGACGTACCGCCCTTCATCACCGTCAAGGATAACCCTGCCGTCTACGCTGGGATCCATGCCGGCATGCTCTCCAAGGCAGGTATTGACGAGCGCACACAGCGCCATCTCGCTATGGCTTACCGCTTGGTCTTCAATGGTAAGATCAGCCTCTACGACGCCATCCTGCAGATCGAAGAGCAGGTACCTGACGGCCCCGAAGTCCAGCAGGTCATCGCCTTCCTCCGCTCCTCCGAGAGTCTCATCATGAAGTAAGGCCCCGCTGTTCCCCACCCGTGGGTCAGGCTGAGACATACCCTCCCCCATACAGTCCGAGGCCCTGCCGTGCGATGCACGACAGGGCCTCGGACTAGCTATGTAGCCGTGTGTAGGGACGGAGATTCATCTGCCGACCAATATAGCTTCGCACTACCCTCCTCTATGGAGACTGTTGCTCCGCGTAGGGATAAAAGTTGTGGACGAGTGGCAAATAAGTTTGGGCTACGTACGTGGCTCTAATATCTACGTACGTGGACATTTGGATTTACGTACCTGGTCTTTAAGACTACGTGCATAGATACTGAAAAACCACTACGTGAAGGCGCTTTTCCCTTCACGAGAAGGACACTTTTCCCTTCGCAGGATAAGAGGAATATATGTGATAAGGCGAAGGGCTTGCTCGGTCTCTTCGGAGAGGTGTATCGGGGAGCTGGGCGCACGATGCCTTAGCACTCTAAATGGAGGGCAGGACTCTACCGCAACTGTCTCCTATGGGTACGGTCAACACCTTTCGGAGAAAACAAAGAAGCCTCCCCGCAGAGGAAGCACAGGGAGGCCTATAATGCGATCGCCCGTCCTCAGGAGCCATGGGCTCAGGAGGGCGGGCGATACTACACCAATCTAACCTATTCAATCCAGGAGGTGAATCCTGAAGAGAGCGATGGTAGTCGGCTCCGCATGACTTCTCCCGCGAAGGGGGAGAAGCCGCCACAGGAGGCCGAAGAGAGGGATTCGTCTCGGAGCTTAGTCCTTGAACTTAGCAGCGAGGAACTCGCGGTTCAGACGAGCGATATTGGAGATCGAGATATTCTTGGGGCATTCGACTTCGCAAGCACGAGTGTTCGTACAGTTACCGAAGCCCAGCTCATCCATCTTAGCGACCATAGCCTTAGCACGGCGGGCAGCTTCGACACGACCCTGTGGGAGGAGAGCCAGCTGGCTGACCTTAGCAGAGACGAAGAGCATAGCCGAGCCGTTCTTACAAGCTGCAGCACAGGCACCGCAACCGATACAAGCAGCAGCGTCCATAGCCATGTCGGCGTTAGCCTTAGGGATGGGGATAGCGTTAGCATCGGGTACACCACCTGTATTGACCGACACGAAGCCACCAGCCTGGATGATCTTGTCGTAGGCCGAGCGGTCTACCATGAGGTCACGGATGATGGGGAAGCCAGCCGAGCGCCAAGGCTCGATGGTGATCGTGTCGCCATCGTTGAAGCGACGCATGTGCAGCTGACAGGTCGTGATGCTATCATCGGGCCCGTGGGGGTGCCCATTGATGTAGAGCGAGCACATACCGCAGATACCTTCGCGGCAGTCGTGGTCGAAGACAACGGGCTCCTTGCCTTCGCGTACGAGCTGCTCGTTGAGGATATCGAGCATCTCCAGGAAGGAGCTACCCTGAGAGATATTCTGCAGGTCGTAGGTTTCGAACGCACCCTTTACCTCGGGGCCACGCTGACGCCAGACCTTAACCTTGATATTTATATTCTTGTCCATTGTGGATGTTGGCTTGGGGTTAGTTCTTATAGTTACGCTGCTGACGTACGACGAACTCGTAGTCCAGAGGTTCCTTCAGAAGGACGGGATCCTGATCTTCGCCCTGGTACTCCCAGCAGGAGACGTAAGCGAACTGATCATCGTGGCGCAGGGCTTCACCTTCGGGCGTCTGGTGCTCGAGGCGGAAGTGACCACCGCAGCTCTCTTCACGGTCGTGAGCGTCACGAGCCATAAGTTCGCCGATCTCGATGAAGTCAGCCAGACGAAGAGCCTTCTCGAGCTCCACGTTGAGGTCGTCAGCCTTACCAGGGATACGGACGTCGCTCCAGAACTCCTTCTTCAGAGCCTTGAGCTCGACGATAGCCTTCTCGAGGCCTTCGCGCTCGCGACCCATACCTACGAAGTCCCACATGATGTGACCGAGCTTCTTGTGGAGGCTGTCAACGGACTGCTTACCCTTGATGCTCATCAGGCGAGCGATACGATCCTGGATACCCTTTTCAGCTTCGTCGAACTCAGGACGGTCCGTGCTGAAGCGGGGTACCTGAATCTGGTCAGCCAGATAGTTCTGGATCGTGTAGGGCAGTACGAAGTAGCCGTCAGCGAGACCCTGCATCAGAGCCGAAGCACCGAGACGGTTAGCACCGTGGTCGGAGAAGTTAGCTTCACCGATAGCGAAGAGGCCAGGGACAGAGGTCATGAGCTCGTAGTCCACCCAGATACCACCCATCGTGTAGTGGATAGCGGGATAGATCATCATCGGCGTCTCGTAGGGATTGTCGTTGGTGATCTTTTCGTACATCTGGAAGAGGTTACCATAGCGAGCTTCTACGACATCCTTACCAAGACGCTTGATAGCGCTGGAGAAGTCGAGGAAGACAGCCAGACCCGTGTTGTTGACACCGTAGCCAGCGTCGCAGCGTTCCTTAGCAGCACGGCTGGCGACGTCACGAGGCACGAGGTTACCGAAGGCGGGATAGCGACGCTCGAGGTAGTAGTCACGATCCTCTTCCTTGATATCGGTAGGACGGAGCGTACCAGCCTGGAGCTTCTTAGCGTCTTCGATGTTCTTAGGCACCCAGATACGGCCGTCGTTACGGAGCGACTCAGACATCAGCGTGAGCTTAGACTGGAATTCGCCGTGGACGGGGATACACGTGGGGTGGATCTGTGCCATACAGGGGTTAGCGAAGTAAGCACCCTTCTTGTAGCACTGCCAAGCAGCTGAGCCGTTAGAGGCCATAGCGTTCGTGGAGAGGAAGAAGGCGTTACCATAGCCACCGGTACCGATGACGACAGCGTGAGCGGCGAAGCGCTCGATCTTACCCGTGACGAGGTTACGAGCGATGATACCACGAGCACGGCCGTCGATGATGACGACATCAAGCATCTCGTGGCGGGTGTACATCTTCACCGTGCCCTTACCGACCTGGCGGCTCAGTGCAGAGTAAGCACCGAGGAGGAGCTGCTGCCCCGTCTGACCACGAGCGTAGAAGGTACGAGAGACCTGTGCACCCCCGAAGGAGCGGTTGTCGAGAAGGCCGCCGTATTCGCGAGCGAAAGGCACACCCTGAGCGACGCACTGGTCGATGATGCTATTAGCCACTTCGGCCAGACGATAGACGTTTGCTTCGCGAGCACGGTAGTCACCACCCTTGATCGTATCGTAGAAGAGGCGGTAGACGGAGTCACCATCGTTCTGGTAGTTCTTAGCGGCATTGATACCCCCCTGAGCAGCGATCGAGTGTGCACGACGGGGAGAGTCCTGGATACAGAAGTTCAAGACGTTGAAGCCCATCTCAGCGAGCGAGGCGGCAGCGGAGGCACCAGCCAAGCCCGTACCGACGACGATGATGTCGAGGCGGCGCTTGTTTGCAGGGTTGACGAGCTTCTGATGGTCCTTATAGGAGGTCCACTTCTCGGCCAATGGGCCGGCGGGGATCTTCGAATCTATCTTAGACATAATCTTAGAGGTATGGATAGCTTACTTGTGGGATGAACTGTGGTTAGCAATACCACAAGGAGCCCCCGCAGAGGGCTTGGATGAAATAATAGATCACGACGACAGCGAAGCCGAGGACGATGATCGTCGTATAGATGTTGGAGATGCAACGCAGACGCTCAAACCAGACACGGTTGTTGAAGCCGATGGTGTGCAGTGAGCTCCAGAAGCCGTGTGACAGGTGGAACCACAGCGAGCCCAGCCAGATGAGGTAGAGGACTACGAAGATGGGATTAGAGAAGGTGTAGCGGATCAGGCCAGCGCCGTCCGTAGGACCAGTGACGCCATCGATACCGAGGTCATGCTGACCGATGATCTCTGCGAGCTGCATCTTAGCCCAGAAGTTGAAGAGGTGCAGGAAGATCCCGAGGACGATGATGACACCGAGAGCCATCATGTTCTGCGACGCCCACTCGACACCCTTAGGCTTGTCGACGACATCATAGCGGTCGTTACCGCGAGCCTTGCGATTCTGAAGCGTCAGGATGAAGGCATAGATGATGTGGACGATGAAGAGGACTGCCAGCCCCATCGAAGCGACCAGGGCATACCAGTTAGCTCCGAGGAACTCACACACGGCGTTGTAGGCTTCTTCAGAGAAGAGCGCCACAAGGTTCATCGACATGTGGAAGGTCAGGAACAGGATAAGCGCGAGGCCTGAGATGCTCATGACCAGCTTACGCCCGATCGAAGATTTAATTAACCACGACATAAAGTTGCTATTTAATTGATTCTATGTTATTGCCTTCTTGTGGAGATATATTGCTATCGTGCAAGACATTAGGGCGCCCCATAGCTGTGTCGGGACGCACCTCCTCATGCAATGCACGGTACAAAGATAGCTTAATTAGGTATATGCCGTACTAACATTAGCGAAAAAAAGGCATAATCCTACCACCGCATATACCTCATAGTAGGTACATACGCCACGAAACTGGCACGCCACAGTGTAGATACCTACCTATATATAGCTAACCACATCGCTGTATCAGCGAGGAGGAAAGAGGGGGAGAAAGTAAAAACGAGACTACCTCAAGCGCGCACCAAGACGCGGAGATAGCGAGCAATGAGATAGGCGCCGAATATAGTGGCAGTATAAACCACTACAAGGTAAAGTAGTGGCGACTGAATATAGATGACTGGGCTCCTAAAGAAGTTCACGAAGGACATATGCAGAAGGTAGGTCTCAAGCGATATACCACCGAGCCACATCAGAGCACTCCCAACGGGGCCGTGCGCACGTCGCATAAAGAGATCTGTCGCCCCCCAGACTTTGCTAAGCGCCGTGAGCATCACGGGAAGGGCGAAGTAAGCGAGATGACTAGTGAGTATCAGCACCACGGGTTGGTTGGGGAAAGTCTGCACACTCCATATATATACCCCTATCAAGAGTAGTACTGCAGGAAGGCAGAGGATGCGATACGCCTTTATCTGCTTATATATACTCCTCTCGTAGATAGCATAGGCCACGCCCACCGAGAAACAAAGAGGATAGCGGAGCCAGTAGTATCCGAAGCCGACTTGCCATGCCACCAACATGAGGAGAAGGGTAAGTCCCACGAGCACAAGCACAGCTCGTCCCCAGCGGCGCACATATCGGAAGGAGAAATAGAAGAAGACATAGAGCACCATCAGCTCCAGGAGATACCATGCCACAAACAAGGGGCCTGGGATACCTACCTTCCAAATAATGAAGTTAACCTTGAGCTGTGCCAGCGCTTGGGGAATATGGTCAAAACCAAACCCTGCAAAGAGGAAGAAGAGTGCCACAACATAGAAGAAGAGGAACGGCTTCAGGAGTCCCCAGAGTCTTCGGGGGAGCCAGCCCGCCCAGAGGGTCGCTGGAGACGTAGTAGATGTCCGCAGGGTACGCAGACGTAGCTGGATCATCAGACCATAGCCCGAGAGGAAGAAGAAGAAGACCAGGGCAAGCGGTGTGAGGAGATTACACACACGTAGCCACAGGAGCGCCTCATCAGGCTGGCACAGCGAGCTGATATGCGTCCCTACAATAAACAAGGAGAGGGCTCCCTTTAGAGCTACCGAAAATTCCTTGGGCAAAGTCGAATCTACCACGTCGATGATTACTTATTAGACATCTGCTATAGCACAAAGATATAGCATCTTGCGGCATCACAACGAATAAGCCTCAGGCAGGAGTCCTGACCCGCGAGTTTCCCCACCGTCCTGGACGCCACCTGAGGCATATCCACTAAATCATTACGGCAAAAGTACCACTGCCCACTTTATTCAAAAGAGCGGACATCCTCTTTGGGGAATAAATTCCAAGTATGGAGACCCACACTTGTAGCTTTCCTCGAAGCATTTTGAATGAGCGTTGCAGGTCTTCTGACTCGTGCACCTTGTCTCCCAGCCACCCTTCCCAGAGACACAGAACCTCCAGTGGTCAGGGCTTCGACATAGCCCTCGGCAGGGAGCAGTATGATGCACATACAGCAGCGGGACTGTTCGAGATTCTCACTCGATTC
>ERZ772999.1585-NODE-1585-length-13233-cov-6.725452_pt1 | contig 13233 bp, 8 predicted proteins | sample MGYA00511467_ERZ772999 | MGnify/ENA primary metagenome ERZ772999 (study PRJEB29015, sample SAMEA2738064) | human oral metagenome | biome: human oral; feature: human-associated habitat; material: saliva | place: China | collected 2218 ...
AAGGGAAGGACTGAAAAATGGCAACTACCAAGCTCATCCTCACCCACGATGTGGATCGTCTCGGATCCGCCGGCGATGTCGTCGAGGTCAAGTCTGGATACGCTCGTAACTACCTGATCCCCCGTGGCTTCGCCACCAAGTGGACCAAGGGCGCACAGGTTCAGATCGATCAGATGGCTGCTGCTCGCCGCCGTCGTGAGATCGCGTCCATCGACGATGCTCGCATCGTGCGCGATGCCCTGCAGGCCGCGGTTGTGACCGTGAACAGCAAGGTCGGCGCACATGGACGCCTCTTCGGTTCCGTCTCTGCTTCTCAGATTGCAGAAGCCGTGAAGGAACAGCTGGGCCAGACCATCGATCGTCGTCGCGTGATCATCGCTGACCCGATCAAGACCACCGGTGACCACACCGTGACGGTCAACCTTCACTCCGAAGTCACCGCGAACCTCAAGGTCCGCGTGCTGGCTGTCAAGTGAGCGTCTGACAAGACCATAAAGAGGGCCGGGGCACTCCCTTTCGGGAGGCCCCGGCCTTTTTGTCTTTCTTTTTCACGGGTGTCAGGCAGCTGCCTGAGCAGCGCTCCATTCGACGCTCGAAGACGTGTCCGCGCCGATGGAGCCCTCGAAACTACCTGCCTTCTGCCCGACTCGGACCGCCGCCCTCGGAGCCGGCAGCACCCGTATTTTGAGCGGTCGGAGTCTGGGTCGGCTGTACCTCAGATCCGGGAGTCGACTCGGTCGCCTCGGGGGTCGGAGTCGGCGTCTCCTCGCTCGGAGTGGGGGTCGTCGAAACCTGGGGTGCGGGGGCTACAGGAGTAGCGGACTGGCGGGTGTACCAATCGAAGTGGAGCTTCGTCTGGTTCGCGGTCGCCTGTTTCATGTAGCGCATCCACACGGTCACCGGCCAGTCACCACCGTGGAATTGGCCAAGCCCCCCGATATTCGTCAAAGAAACGGGGTTCCCGTTCTCATCGAGCTGGTACATGCTCACTGCGGTGACCAGTTCAGGCGTAAAACCAACAAACTGTGCGGTTTTTTGGTCTTCGGAGGTACCGGTCTTACCGCCGGTGTCCTGCTTGAGTGCGGCCGCGGCCTCGGCAGTACCACCCGAAGCGGTCACTGCTTCAAGCGCGGGAAGCACGGTGGACATGGTCTTAGTATCGAAAACCTGCTCCGGGTCAACGTTTGTCTTGAAGACCTTGGAGCCATCAGAGTTTTGAACCTCGCGGACAATGTGCGGAGTGGTTCGCTTTCCACCCGAAGCGATCGTCGAATAGGCGTGCGCAAGGTCAATGTTGTGGGGAGCCGCAAAGCCCAAGACGTTGAGCAGCGAGTCATCCAAACCGTTCGTGTCCTCGGGGATTCCCAAGTCGATCGCGACCTTCTTCGTTGTTGCGGGGCCAACTTCCTGGTTGAGTCCAACGAAAACAGTGTTGATCGAGTTCTTCGTTGCGTTCACCAGGTTCTGACGGCCCCAAGACACACCAGAATCGTTGCTCACCGCGCGCGACATTCCAGGGAAGGTCTTGGGCGAGGAGCCATCGTAAACGTCGTAGATCGAGCCGCCCTGCTCGGCGTGAGCAACCAGCGCGAAAGGCTTGAAGGTTGAACCGGCAGCCATGATGTCCTGCGTTGCCGCATTTTGCTGGCGCGTGAGGTAATCCTTGCCGCCGTACTCCGCGACGATTTCGCCGGTAGCGGGATCCAATGACGTCAAAGCCACGTGCATGGAATCTTCATTCCATCCGCGCACCGTGTACATGTACTCTGCAGCGGCAACGGCCTGATCCTGCTTGTCCTTATCAATCGTGGAAATAATGCGGTATCCGCCGGTCGCCAGCTGGTCTGCCGTGAAGCCTTCTGCCGCGAGTTCAGTCCGGACCTGCTCCATGAGATAGCCGGTCGGGCCTTCCATCGTCGGACCACCCAAGGTATCGGGATCGATGGTCTTTGGGAACTCAGCGGCGTTTGCGTCCGCCTGCGAAATCCAACCATCCTCAACCATCAGGTTGATGACGCGCTGCCAACGCGAGCGTGCTTTCTCTTCATCGACTGCCGGGTCCCACGCGGAAGGAGCGGGGATGATCCCAGCGATCATTGCGGCCTCGGAAAGGGTGAGATCCTTTGCTTCGTGGCCGAAGTACGCCTGAGATGCGGCTTCGATCCCGTAAGCACCGCGACCAAAGTAAATGGTGTTGAGGTAGTTGCCAATGATCTCGTCCTTGGTCTGCTCACGATTGATCTTGAGAGCAAGGATCGCTTCCTTGGCTTTACCCACATAACCGGTCGTTTCACCGACGTAGTAGCGCTCAACATACTGCTGGGTCAGGGTCGAAGCACCCTGGCGCGCCCCGCCCCTAATATTGTTGACCAACGCGCGACCGATGCCTTTGAGATCAACACCCGAATTCGTGTAGAAGGTGCGATCCTCCGAGGCAACCACGGCATGTGAGACATAGTCGGGCAGGGTACTGGAATCGATGATCTTCCTATTCACCTGCGACATCCGGCCCATTTCGGTGGTGCCATCGGCGTAGTAGACGGTCGTCGTCTGCGCAAGAGCAACCTGATCCGCCTGCGGAATCTTCAACGAGGCATAGGCAATGAGGAAGGTACCAAATCCGGCAATAATGAGGCCGAGGAAGGTATAGAAGGCTCCTCGTGCAATCCGTGCTGCAAGGCTACGCTTCTTCTTCCCCTTGGCCGGACCCTTCTTCTTTCCGCCGCCCTTGCCGGACGCTGCCGTACGTGATGCCGGACGCGTCGACCCCGTGCGCGAGGTACTCCCCGACGAGGCCGCGCGAGTGCTTGCGCGCCGACTTCCACTTGAGCTGGCTGCTGCCCCACTCGAGGAGCCGCGAGAAACTCGCGCAACCGCTGAAGTGCGCTTAGGTGCAGAAGAAGCAGGTGTCTGGGGGATGGTTCCCTCGCCTTCACGACGGGCCTGCTGCGCAAGTCGACGTCGAGTCGCCTCGGCTCGCGAGGGAAGGGCGCGACGTCCCTGATCGTCGTTTGCTTGTGAAGGTGCCACGAAATCCAGCCTTTCAGCATAGGTTCATCGTGACTAGCCTACGCAGAAAGGCAGGCAATTGCCTAAAGGTAGCTCCGGATCGGCTTAGTTTTCGCTGGCAGCGCGACGTTTACGAGCCCTCTTCTGCGCGACCATTTCTTCCCAGCGAGCCTGCTGAGCCTGATACTCTTCGGCAACTTCTCGCACCTCATCGGATGCCCACCACGCAAGCAGGGCCTCGCGCGCGGCCTCTTCACCCATCGGCCCGTTTTCCATGCGCAGGTCAAGGAGGTAGTCGCGCGCCATCTTCACGGCCTTAGAGGGGCGGATCCCCAGAATCTCCATGATCTGATCCCCGTCAAGATCGGGGCGGATCGCGTCGAGTTCTTCTTGGGCGCGCAACGCGGCAATACGCTCTTCCAGATCGTCATAGGCGGCAGACAAGAATGCGGCCTTACGCTTGTTGCGAGTCGTGCAGTCTGCTCGGGTCAATCGGTGAAGGCGCTCGAGAAGTTCTCCCGCGTCCGTCACGTAGCGACGAACCGCCGAATCGCTCCACTTCGCATCGCCGTAACCGTGGAAACGCAAGTGAAGAGCAACCAAGTCAGACACGGCATCGGTCGTGGCCTTGTCGAAACGCAGGGCCTTCATGCGCTTGCGCGTCATCTTTGCGCCCACCAATTCATGATGGTGGAAAGAGACCGTGCCATTAGATTCGAAGCAGCGCGTAGCAGGCTTACCGACGTCGTGCATGAGGGCAGCAAAACGCAAGATAAAGTCCGGCTCGGGAACCGGGCCATCCGCGTCGGTCTCCAGGTCGATCGCCTGATCCAAGACGGTGAGCGTGTGCTGGTAGACGTCCTTGTGTCTGTTGTGTTCATCAACGGTTGACACGAGGGCTGACACTTCAGGAAGAACAATGTCAGCAACGCCCGTGTGGACCATGAGCTCAAGGCCGCGCCTGGGCCACGGGGAAATAATCAGTCGCTCGAGTTCGGCGCGAATACGCTCTGCCGAAACAATCTCCAAGCGCCCCGCCATAGATTCCATGGCGTCCATGACGTCCTCATCCACGTCAATGCCAAGCTGGGCGCTAAAGCGTGCGGCTCGCATGATGCGCAGCGGGTCATCATCAAAGGACTGCAGTGCGCTAACCGGGGTGCGAAGACGACCAACGGCCAGATCAGAGAGGCCGTCATGAGGGTCAACGAGCGCCAATTGCGGCAGGCGCATCGCCATAGCGTTGACGGTGAAGTCGCGGCGAGTGAGGTCACCTTCCAAAGTGTCGCCGTATTCGACCTCGGGCTTTCGCGATCCCACTTCGTAGGAATCAGTGCGATAGGTCGTCACTTCGACGACAAAATTGCCGCGCCTGCCACCGATGGTGCCGAACTCGCGGCCAATGTCCCAGGTTGAGTTTCCCCACTGAGCAAGAAGCTCTTCGGTTTTCTCTGGGCGAGCAGAGGTCGTGCAGTCAAAATCGTGAGGGGTCAGCCCTAAGAAAGCATCGCGAACCGGTCCCCCGACCAAGCTGATTTCCTCACCGGCCTGGGTAAAGATCTCGCCTAATTCGAGGATTTCCTTGGGAATACGAGAGAAAGCCTCTTTCGCCTGGGCCATGAGCAGGCCCAAATCACCCTCGCCTAAACCAGAGGGGCGGGGTGCGTGAGAGCGGGCTTGACCCATTGTTCGCGACAGTTGTGTACTCATCCCCTCCAGCATGCCATGTTTTGGCCTTCTTTGGCTTGCTCGCATCACGGCTTCATCCATGGTTGACACGGGAATAAGGTCACTCGCAGCCATAGCACAGGCTGTAAAAAGTGCGGTAATTCCCACTCGACCGATGGTGCGACCTGACCCGGAGGGGTAATCCCGCTTAAAGTGGAACTATGACTGTACCTTCTGAAGCGTTACGACCCGGAGTGCCTCAGCCTCCGCGTCGTCATCCTTCGTTGCGTGCAGCGAATTCGGCCCCTCATTTCCTTCCCGTTTCCTCTGAGACTTCTGCCGGAGGCATCGTTGTCGATGTTCGCAATGGCCAGCCCTACGCAGCAATCATCGCCAGACGGAATCGATCGGGGAAAATTGAGTGGTGCCTCCCCAAGGGGCATCTTGAAGGCTTGGAGTCTCCCGAAGAAGCCGCTCTTCGCGAAGTCGCTGAAGAAACTGGTATTCACGGGCGCATCATCCGCCACCTCGCCTCGATCGATTATTGGTTTTCCGGCGCAGATCGGCGGATCCACAAGGTTGTCCACCACTACCTGATGGGTTACATTTCCGGGTCCATCACCGTTGAGGGGGATCCGGATCACGAGGCCGAGGACGCCGCCTGGGTTCCCTTGCGTGAGCTCTCGCATGACTTGGCTTACCCCAACGAGAGGCGCATTGTCGGGATCGCTTTGGACTTGCTTTACCGGGATGCATCATGACGCGACTGCGAGCCACTCGAATTGCACTGACTCTTGTGCCCCTCGGCGCCCTGCTTCTTTCACTCCAGCCCGCGAGTGCGGCCACCCTTGCTTCGCTTCCCGCCGCAGGCACCCACGAGGCCTCTGCTGCCTCGGCCTTACCCGCAGCACTTACGCCCCAGGCCAGCGCGCGACCGGAGGTTTTGGGTGAGGCACCCCAAGCCTTGGGAGTGGACGTTCGGATTAACCGCCTCGAACCGCGAGTGATCACTGCTCAAAACAATGTGCAGGTCTCGGGCGTTGTTCGCAATCTGACAGATAAGCCCATCCAGAATCCGTCTTTGGATGCCTATGTTCAGACTTATTCGCCGCTGACTGCTTCGGACCTCTCGGCTTATGTGACGGGGAAGTCCTATCAGGGTCGGCGCGTGCATGCGGGAACCTTGGAAGCAACGATCCAGCCCGGCGCCGAACAGACCTTCCATATGACGATTCCTTTTGAAGACCTCCCCTTCAGCTCGGACTTTGAGTGGGGGCCGCGAGGTATCACGGTCGTCGTTGAAGGTGATGAAAACCGGGGAAGTGACCGCTCCATTCTGATCTGGGATTCGGCATATTCCCTTGAACACACGCGTGTCAATGTTCTCTTGCCCTGGACGTCCTCAACTCCACGCATGACCAGTGATTCCTATTCGATCCTGTCTGCGGCATCCATGTCGGGAGTAACTTTCGCGACCGACTCGCAAACTCTGGTCGACGAGCTCACCGTTCCTGAAGATCGCGCAACTTCCAGCGCCTCGTCTTCTTCGCCAACACCTTCTGCTTCTTCTTCCGAGGCCAGTGCTTCCCCTTCCACTTCCGCAACCAGCGCCTCGCCGTCTCCTTCCTCTTCCGCCACCCCGCGTTCCGAGGCCGAGATCACCGCTGATCGCCATACGCGCGCTGCTTTCCTCCAGACCTTCTTTGAACGCACCCGTGAGCTCGTGGCTCTGCCCAGTAACGATGCGGATCTGACGCTTGCAACAACTCTCAATAACGACACGATCATGAAGTATCTTGTCGACTCGCGGGCACAGGTTCCTACGACTCTTGCCAAGACGCAGGCTCTTCTTCCCTCTTCCTCCCGTTCCTCGGCAAGCGCCTCGGCTTCTGCCAGCGCAAGCTCCTCTGTCAGCCCAAGTGAGGCCTCGCAAAGTCCAAGCCCCTCGCCAAGCACTGAGGCAAGCCCGACGCCGAGCAGCACTGCAGTACCCAAGCTCATCGATAACGTGTCATGGACGACCTCGGGAAGTTGGGGAAAGCAGTCCTTGAACGGGCAACTTGGCTCAACCTTCATTGCTCCACCCGGCGAACTTGCGCCCGAAAGCGAACAAAACTTCACCTCTATGGCGAAGGTTCAGCTCTCAGCCGATGGCCAGACCATCACCAATAATGATGATCACTCAGGTGAAAGCTACACGGCTCTCAGTTCCCTCTCGCCCATGACGGACCTGCTTTCCTGGGATGCCCAAAGCCTTGATGACGAACTCGATACCCAGCAGTTCCTCACGGCTATGACCGCAATGATCACCCGCGAACGCCCGAGCTTGTCGCGGACACTTTTCGTCCCGCTTCAACGTTCTTCCTCACTGGATGAGACCCGACTTGAGCGCGTGCGAGCAATCCTCGATAACCGCTGGGTTGAGGGGATTTCCTTCAGTGACCTGATGAACTCCGAGGCGACAGACATCGAGCGTACGGCCGTCCAAGATTCGCCTTTTAGCGACTCACTTCGCTCAGAGATGAGCGCGTTGAGCGGCGCCTACGCGGCTACTCTTCCCTTGGCGGGAGCAACGGAAAACGTTGATGCAGCTCGCCTGAGGGTGGACACAACCGTTTCAAGCGCGCTTCGGGCAGACCTTGGAGATCAGCGATCCGAGACGATCGTGAGCAGCATTCAGTCGCTCAATACTTTTAGCTCCTCTGTATCGGTTGAGTCTTCTAACGCGGTCAACCTCATTAATAAGAGCGCTAATTTCCCTGTTCGCGTGCGCAATTCTTTGCCGTGGCCGGTCAATGTCGAGGTCACTTTGCTCCCGGGCGATCCCCGATTGCGCGTCACTAGTACCTCGACGGCCACGATTCCGGCGAATTCTTCTTCAACGGTTGAAGTACCCGTGACGGCCATCGGCTCGGGCGATATACGCGTGACGTACAAGGTATCGACACCCAGCGGAACCGTCCTTGATGATTCGCAAAGGGTTTTAGTCCGCATGCGCGCCGGATGGGAAGATGCGGCAACAGTCGTCATGGCAGTTCTTGTCGGACTTGCCTTCGTCGGCGGAATTATCCGCACGGTTCGGCGCCGCTTCAAAGCCTCTACCACTGAGGAATCTTCGCACCTGCCCGGCGTTGGCGGCGTCGAAAAAGGGACGGTCAACGTTCCACTGTCCACCGGAGCATTCGTGAAAGCCGGGCGTCCCCCGGCCAAGCCGACGACATCCGAGTCACATGAAGAGGATCAGGAATGAGTGAAAGCCAGGCTCGCAACGGTTCGCTTTTACGGGCCAGCGTATTGATGGCCTCGGGAACAATGGTTTCCCGAGTCCTTGGCTTCATCAAGACCGCAATGCTATTGGCGGCGTTGGGTTCGGCCGGCGGTGCGGTCTCTGCTGCATTCCAGACAGCAAACACCCTGCCCAACACGATCTTTAATCTCCTTGCCTCCGGCGTTTTCGACGCTGTCTTGGTTCCGCAGATTGTTCGCGCACTCAAGAGAGATGAGGGCCAGGTTTACATCAACCGCCTCATCACACTGGCCGGAACAATCCTTTTCCTCGTGGCCTTTGTTTCGACCCTTCTTGCGCCACTTCTCATCATCATCATGGCGCCGGGCTACAGTATGGAAATTCGCTCCCTTGCGGTTTCCTTCGCCTTCTTGTGCTTGCCGCAAATCTTTTTCTACGGGCTCTATAACCTGCTCGGTGAGCTCCTCAATGCACGCGGAGTTTTCGGCCCCTATATGTGGGCACCGGTGCTCAATAACGTCATTGCAATCGCAGGTCTGACCGCTTTCTTGGTTCTGTGGGGTTCCCACGAAGACTTCGCCATCACGGACTTCACCTCCCCGCAATTCTGGCTCTTGTCGGTGACAACGACCTTGGGCGTCGTGTGCCAGGCACTTGTTTTGTTCATCCCCATGAGACGAGCGGGAATCTCATTCAAACCTGACTTCCACTTCCGTGGGACTTCTTTCGGCTCGGCCTCGAAGGTTGCAGGCTGGACATTTGCCACCTTGGGCGTGTCCCAAGTTGGTGTTCTCTCAACGAACGCCATCGCCTCGATCGCAGATAACTACCTCAACCAGAACCCCCAGCCCATCGCGGGTCTGGCCGGATATTCGGCTGCATTTTTGATCTTCATGCTCCCGCAGTCGGTCATCACCGTTTCTCTTGCGACCGCAATCTTCACACGATTGAACTACGCGGTCGCCGAAGATAACGACGAGGAAGTTGCCGAGCACTACCACACGGGTATTCGCCTCATTACCTCCCTGACGGTTCTTGCTGCCGCGATCTTCATGGCGGGCGCTGCCCCGATGATGCAGCTGGTCGTCACCAATACGACCCGGCCCGAACTGATCTCTTCCTACGCGCTGATCCTGGTTTCCCTCATGCCCGGCGTGGCCTCGACGGGAATCGTGCTGATGAGCCAACGCGTCTTCTTCGCTTACGAGGACGCAAAGCCCGTGTTCCTCATGGGCATTGTCCCCACCATTTTGCAGATCATCGTTGGGTGGTCGATTTACTTTGCGACGGGCGTGCGCTGGTGGGTCATCGGCGCGGCTCTTGGTGAAACAGTGTGCCGCATCGTTCAGGGTTTGATTGCGATGCGTTGGGTTGGTAATCGCAATCGCTTCGTCAATTCTTCGCTCATTGTCCGCTCCTACCTGACCTACGTCTGTTGCGCAATCATCGCTGGAGTCGTCGGTTTTGGCGTGCTGTGGCTCATGGGGATCTACACGACGATTTCCTCGAAACTGGTGCGCTGGCTGGTATCCGGCGTGAAGTTCGGGGTCGTGGCAATCGTCGTCACCGTGATTTACATGCTTGCGATGCGCTTCATTAACCCTCAAGAATCTGCAACCAGTATTCGTCCCCTGCTCACTCGTTTGCGTCTTCCCGCAGCGCTGTGTGCGTTCCTTTCGGCCGCGCCGTCGCCGCAGCGTCCCGAGAGCATTCATAATAGGCTGGCAGCATCACGCAAGGAGGAAGTCATGTCCGCTGAGGATCACCGCACCCCTGCCGAAGGTATGCCTCGCTGGGTTCCGCTCTCCGTCGACCTCTCCGTGCCTGCTTTCGATGAGATCGTCAATCCCGATGCGCCGCATGAGCCGGCTCCCGCGCCGCAGACTCCCGCGCCGGTAGTTCCTGCCTCGCAACCCACGCTTCCCCAGGAGAACCACAGTTCCCGAGGCCGCGTCGAGATGAGCCAGGCCAAGCCTGAGCTTCCCATTGTTCCCACCCTCCCAGCTACAGCGCGCGTCTACGACCTCGATGCGACCGCGCCTGCTGGTATTCCCTTGGGTGCTGCAGCTGCCGAGGCCGTGGCCGAAACTTCCGCCGCAAAGTCTCCTTCTACACCTTCTCCTTCTCGTATCCCCGCACCGCATCCCAAGGGTTTTGCTGAGGGTGCTGTTGTGGGCGGCGCTGCTGCTGCCGAGGGTGTGGCGGCGACGGCTGCCGCGCGCGTCGGTCACGCTGGTGCTTCCTTCGCAGGTAGCGGCCACAGCGGTGGTACCGGTGGCGGAAACGGCGGCGGCCGAGGCGAAGGTGGCCGCGCACAGGGATCACCGGCCTCGGGCGGTGAAAGCGCAGAGCGCGGAATTGATCCCACGCGCCCGACGATTATCTTTGCCGCAGTGCTGACGGTTCTCGCAACCATTTGGGCGGGTGCAACCGTACTCAGCCCGGTCAAGCACTCCGGTGTTGACGACATCGTGAACCAAGCGAAGAGCGCCTCGCCTTCGGCTTCCGCATCGGCTCAGCCTTCCGAGAATCCTTCACAGGCGACAACTGTGACGCCGGTGATCTCCAGTGTGTCTGTGCTGTCGTGGAAGGATGACAAGGGCGACCACGAAGAGATGGCCGTCAACATGATCGATGGAGACGCAAAGACCAGCTGGCACTCGCGCTACTTCGATTACAACCAGTTCCTAGACGACACCGCGGTCACCGTGCTCGTGAAGTTCGAGAAGAAGTCAACGGTTTCTGAAATCACCTTGACGATGGATCCCTCGACGACTGGCGGCGAAGGCGTTGTTCGTGCTGTAGATCCCAATTCGCCTCGTACGGGAACAGAAATCGCTACCACGACGTTCTCTCCCACAACGGACATCAAACTGGCACATCCCGTGGAAACCGATGCCATCAGCATTACCTTCCGAAAGATGCCAACCTCGCAAGATGGTCGCGCATGGGCGTGGATCAGCGAGCTGTCAGTGAAGTAACCGCAACTTGCCCATAGGAGACACCATGTCTGAACACATCCATGACGTCGTTATTGTCGGTTCTGGCCCCGCGGGGTACACGGCGGCTATTTACACTGCTCGTGCGGGTTTTAAGCCCGTTGTCGTCGCGGGTGCGCTTGCGGCCGGCGGCGCGCTTATGAACACGACCGAGGTCGAGAACTTCCCGGGTTTCCCCGAGGGAATCATGGGCCCGGACCTCATGGACCAGATGCGTCAGCAGGCCGAAAAGTTCGGCGCGGAAGTGCGCTACGAGGATGCCTACGCGCTTTCTCTTGAGGGCGATATCAAGACGATCACTCTTGAGGATGAGACCCTCCAGGCGCGCACGGTGATTCTGGCGACCGGCTCCGAATACCGTCACATGGATGTGCCCGGTGAACAAGAGTTCTCTGGTCGCGGTGTGTCCTACTGCGCGACCTGCGATGGTTTCTTCTTCCGTGACAAGCACCTGATCGTTGTCGGTGGTGGAGATTCTGCCATGGAAGAGGCGACCTTCCTGACGAAGTTTGCCTCGAAGGTGTCGGTTGTTCACCGTCGTGACCAGCTGCGTGCCTCGAAGGCGATGGCTGATCGTGCTGCGGCTAACCCGAAGATCGAGTTCGTGTGGAATTCCGTTGTTGAGGAGGTTCTTGGGGATTCTTCGGTGACGGGCGTGCGCCTGCGCAACACCGTTGATGGTTCCGAGAGTGTCCTGGAAGCCGAAGGCGTTTTCGTTGCGATCGGGCACCTTCCCCGCACCTCACTGATCGCCGATCAGGTGGCACTGGACGAGGCGGGCTACATTGTGGTCAACGATCCGGGGACCGCGACCAACCTCCCGGGTGTTTTCGCCTGCGGTGATGCTGTTGACCATACCTATCGTCAGGCGATTACCGCTGCGGGTTCCGGTTGCCGCGCTGCTCTTGATGCGCAGCATTGGCTTGAATCACGCGAATAGTTCATGAAATATTTTGGATTTTTAAGTTTTGGGCACTATGCCCGCGATGGTCGTCGGGGCCTGAGCGGGCGCGATACCCTTCATCAGGCAATCGAGTTATCTGTTGCTGCTGATGACCTGGGAGTGAACGGGGCCTACTTCAGGGTTCATCACTTTGCGCCTCAGGGGGCTTCCCCTATGCCGCTTCTTTCTGCGGTTGCAGCACGGACAGCACATATTGAAGTGGGTACCGGCGTTATCGATATGCGCTAGCACATGTCTGAGTTATGACGTTCGATGCCACCCCTATCGTTTGTGGGCACGCGCTGCGCGCAGCCCGTTGGCGATAACGACGACCTCGGCGACCTCGTGGACGAGGACGACCGCGGCCAGGCCGAGCACGCCGGTGATGGCCAGCGGCGGCAGCACGGCGATGATCGCCAGGGACAGCACGATGTTCTGGTTCATGATCGCCCGGCCGCGGCGGGCATGCCGCAGCGCCTGCGGGATCAGGCCGAGGTCGCGCCCGGTGAAGGCGACGTCGGCAGACTCGATCGCGGCGTCGGAGCCGGTCGCGCCCATCGCGATGCCCACAGTCGCACCGGCCAGGGCGGGGGCGTCGTTGATGCCGTCGCCGATCATCGCAGTCGGTGAGGCCTCGGAGAGCTGGGCGACGATGCGGGCTTTGTCCTCGGGCCGCAGCTCGGCGTGAACGTCGCCGATCCCGGCGATCTGCCCGAGCGCGTGGGCGGTGCGGGCATTGTCGCCGGTGAGCATGCTCACCTCAATCCCCTGCCCTCGCAGCGTGCGCACGGCCTCGGGGACCTCGGGGCGCAGCTCGTCGCGGACGCCGATCGCCCCGGCCAGGCAGCCGTCGACGGCCACGAGCACGCAGGTCTGGCCCTCGGCCTCCAGGTCCTTGACCCGGGCCTTGAGCGGTCCGGCGTCGATCCAGCGGGGGCTGCCCACCGTCACCCGGCGGCCGTCGACGGTGCCGCCGATGCCGTGCCCGGCCTCCTCCGTCACGTCCTGCGCGGCGAGGGCCCCCTGGCCCGCGGCGGCGATGGCGGCGGCGAGAGGGTGCGTCGAGTGCTGCTCGACGGACGCCGCCCAGGCGAGCACCTGCGCGTCGTCGAACCCGTCGGCGGCGACGACGGCGGTGACCTCGGGCCGGTTGCGGGTCAGAGTGCCGGTCTTGTCCACGGCGAGGTGGCGGATGCCGCCGAGGCGCTCGAACGCGGCACCGCTCTTGATGACGACGCCGAACTTCGTCGCCGCCCCGATCGCGGACACCACGGTGACCGGCACCGCGATCGCCAGCGCGCAGGGGCTGGCGGCGACGAGGACGACCAGGGCGCGGGTGATCCAGGTCTCCGGGTCGCCGAGCAGGG
>ERZ772999.1597-NODE-1597-length-13148-cov-2.535630_pt1 | contig 13148 bp, 7 predicted proteins | sample MGYA00511467_ERZ772999 | MGnify/ENA primary metagenome ERZ772999 (study PRJEB29015, sample SAMEA2738064) | human oral metagenome | biome: human oral; feature: human-associated habitat; material: saliva | place: China | collected 2218 ...
AGGGCAGTGAGAACGAGAAGTAGAAATTGCTTCATGTGTTGGAGTGATTTGGGGGTGAAAATAGATGGGGCAGTCGACCGATGCCGCGGGCGAAGCACGGCGGTGGCAGTTGCTGCACCCGGAATGGGCAAAGTGCTGATCGATTTTCTGCGAATTTACGGTTTTTCCTGAATAGTGTCTCTCCTTATTCTTCGTTTTTTGAATGTGATTTTGACATCAGACGTGTTTTCTCTGTAAAAATGGTTCAGTGTGTCTGTTTTTCGAAAAGTGAACTTGACAAATGGTTGTTTTTGCTCGGGGGATGCGATCCTCTCCGCGTCTCCGGTAGCGTTCCAACGTGTTTTTCTCTCTCGCGCGCACGCGCGTTCAGCGGTTTTTTGCTTTTTTCCTTCACCTCTTCACCTGATGGCCATAAATACCTGTTGTGCAGTAGGTTAAGTGTGAAGGTTTTTGGTTTGTATCATACTGTTAATTATTTCTGCAAGTGGTTGTGATTCAGTTTGTTGTGGGTGAAGGAGTGAGCTTCGCAAGCCTTCGCCCTTTCCTTCACTCCTTTCTCGCAGGGAGTGTTTTGCTCAATCGCTGCTCCATGGTAGCGGAGCAAAACCGCGAAATGCGGTGAAGGCAAAACCGCAAAATCCTTCACACTTTATGCGCTGAGAATGAGAAAACTGCGCCCTACGGGTGAAGACGTGAAGGCAAAAAAAGAAAAGCTGCTGACGTGTGTGTGTACGCGCGCGCGTTGGCCGCAGGTTGTGAAGGGGCGTGAGGCGGTGTGCCGCCGCCGAAGAAAAACAAGCGGAGTTTTGATAGAAAACGGGGAACTGTCGGAGAAAACGCGCGGGACGTTTTCTGTGGTTGTGTGGAACTATCAGAGGAAAGGGCATTAGAGAGAATGAGATGTAGGTGAAGGGAAATGAGAGTAATTTGCGCTACATTTCGATGGTTTGCATTGAGGGATAAAGTGCAGGAAGCGCGGATTTATGCAGAAGTTCCGTACCAAATCGTTGGTCTATTCCTCGAATGGTAACGAAGAGGTAGGAGAAGGTAATCGACAGAAGAGTTCTTGGCAACTTATTTTTTCTTCGATTGTAGTTCTTATGCTCTGTTTTACAATGTTTTGCGTGTCTGAAAACACTTTGAAATTGGGTAACTTTGCTCATAAAACTGAAGCGTAAGCAGACAAACGAAATGAAGGTTTTGCTCTACCTGAAAAAGAGCAGATTGGACAAGTCGGGGCAAGCTCCGATAATGGGACGTATAACTTACGGGCGAAGCATCGCCCAATTCAGTTGTAATCTCTCGTGCGATCTCAAGTTGTGGAACGCTCGTGAGAGCAGATTGAATGGCAAGAGCCGTGAAGCAGTGGCAACGAATGGCAAGTTGGAATGCTTGCTTCTTTCGGTACAGTCGGCTTATAGAGTTCTTTGTGGGCGAGGGATTGTCTTTACAGCGACAGACATCAAATAGCAGTTCCAAGGATGATGCAAATTCAAATCACTTTTTTGGAGCGATACGACCGAATGGTCAAGGAGATGGAGCAAAAGGTGGGTATAGAAATAAAGGCGACGACTTTAAACAGTTACTACGCTACTCGTAAGTACTTGAGAGCCTTTATCAGCGAGAAGCACCACACGACAGATATTCTTTCGGTCAGATTGAAGAATACTTTTTGGAGTGCTTGCAACATTACTCTGTCGGAAAGCTGGGACATTCGCAAAGTCATTATCGTAAGATGGCTTTGTCTGTGAAGAAAGTCTGTCGTTTGGCGTATCGTGAAGGATTGACGGAGCGACAACTGTTTGCTACCGTACAGATTGAACGAGGAGAGAACAAACAACCTCGTGCATTGGATAGGGCTTCGTTGGGTAAGTTGAAAGGCTTGACCTTTGAGTCGTATGAGGTGGAGTTGGAAACCGCCCGCAATCTCTTTCTCTTCTCCTGTTATGCAGGTGTCGCCTATTGCGATATGGTATCCCTTGAGCGTGAACACCTCTTTATGGATGATAAAGGAGCGTTGTGGTTGAAGTTCCGCAGGCAAAATACCGATATGCATTGCCGAGTGAGCTCCTATCCGAAGCGGTACGTATGATAGAGCGGTATCAATCGGAGGAGCACAACACTCTTTTTGCGCCTATTACTTATTCAGCTTATCTTGTTCAGCTCAAAGCCCTGCAACTTTGAGCGGGTATTTCCATTCCCCTTTCGGCACACGTCGGTCGCCACACTTTTGCAACCTTGATAATCTTGGAACGTGGTGTTCCCATCGAAACGGTAAGCCGAATGCTGGGACATAGCAACACCCAAACGACTGAGCGATACGCCCACGTCACCCAGAAGAAGCTCTTCTATGAGTTCGAGTGATTTCTCTCTTTCACCGAAGATTTACAACTCTCTTTGTGACATTCAAGAATATGCCCTCAAAAGCACCTAAGCTTTTCCGAGAAAGCAATAAAGCTTTTGCCCGAAAGCTTAGGAGTTTTGAGAGATAAAGTTATTACCATTCACACAACAGAAGAAAAAATTATGCAGTACATTTAAAATCCTATTCTATATCAATAAGAGTTAGACCGAGGCGGGCGGTACAACGGCAATCCTTTGCCGTTGTACCATTGACGGAGCAAACTAGTGATGGCCACAGAGGAAAGTGTCGTTCCCCACGATTGTAGCGTGAAGCGAGGAGAAACAACGGACAAGAAGACCAGCCAACGCCTGCAAACTTTTCGGGAGGAAATCGAACAAGGGTACAATACCTTGCTCTACAAATAAGGAGCAGTGAGTGCCGAGCTTTTGAAGAACTACTTGCAAGGCATTGGGAGAACTTCAACGACACTATTTACCTTAGTGTGGAGGAACTCAAAGCCCAACGAGAAAGCAAGAGCGAGGGAACGTATAGTAACAATCGGTGTTCCGACAGACAGCTCAACTCCTTTGTGCGAAGTCGAGGAGAGGAGGATATTCCCCTAACGGCTCTTGCGATGGACATCTTTGATGATTACCGTTTCTATTTTATTGCTGTCCGGTAAAAGTTTTACACGGCAAAAAAAATAAGGCTGAAACCCTCTTGTAGGATTCCAGCCTCTTTTGTTACTTTGCTTGTTGCAAAAAAACGCTAGTAACATGAGCAAAAGTACATATTTTACCGGACAGCCGGTCTATAGTCAGGTCATAAAATTGCTGGATAAAGCCAAAATTCAACAAATTAGTCTTGAAACGCTAGGGAGCGAACGCTATGTGAAGCGTTTGACAGGCTGGAAACACCTCATCATTATGCTCTTTGGTGTTCTCAAACACTTTGATTCTCTGCGTGAATTGGAGATTGGAATGAAAGCCGAGACGACGAAACTCTCTCATTTGGGTCTTGATTACGTTGTCCGTCGCAGTACGCTTGCAGAAGCCAACCAGCGGCGTCCACAAGAGTTCTTTGCCAAGGTTTATGGCTCTCTATTGGAACGCTACACTCCATTTTTAGCGGACAGCCGACCTGTGGGCTGTCAAAAAGCGTGGGAGAAGCAGCTTTATATGATAGATTCTACCACTATCACGCTCTTTGACAACATTCTCAAAGGAGTAGGTAGACATCCCAAAAGCGGGAAGAAGAAAGGCGGAATGAAGGTACACACCATTATGAAGTACCAAGTAGGTGTACCTATGGTGGTAGAACTGACTTCCGCGGCCAAACACGATCATTATCTTCTCAAAAAGGTGCACCTGCCCCAAGATTCCACCTTGGCAATGGATAGAGCCTATATAGACTATGCACAGTTTCAAAGGCTTACGGAAGAAGGTGTCTGCTATGTGACCAAGATGAAGAAGAACCTCAACTACAAGGAACTCTCTTCTACGGCCTATGTTTCTCGTGATGGTTTGGTTACTCATATCGACAAACACATTCTTTTTGAGAAAGAGAAGGTCAGGCACGAAGCCCGATGCGTAGAGCTATGGAGTAATAACTCTCGTAAGTCGGTGACGTTGCTGACCAACAATTTTAAACTCTCTGTTGAGGAACTGGCTGAAATCTACAAGCGCAGATGGGCTATAGAAACTCTCTATAAACAACTGAAACAGAATTTTCCTTTGCACTTTTTCTATGATGAGAGTGTGAATGCCATCCAGATACAAACCTGGGTAGTACTCATTGCCAATCTCTTGTGCACAGTGCTCTCTAGAATGATAAAAAGACACGTTTCTTTTTCTCAAATCGTAACCATGCTTAGATTGACGCTCATGTATTACACCAATTTCATCGCTTTCATGGAAGATCCTCAAAAGGATGAGGGTGCAATTTGGGCTGAAAGTGCTAAATCACCACCCTCGGAACCATCATTATTTGATTAGGGGGGCTTGCTTTTTGAAAAAGAAAGCCCGAAGTCCTATTCTAAAGGGCTTCAAGAAACATTCTTGTGATGTTGGGAAGTTTACCGGATAGCAATAGTTTATAATAATTTATTGCTGTCCGCTAAAAGTTTTTCGCTGTGATAAAATAAGGCTGAAACCCTCTTGCAGGATTTCAGCCCTTCTATTACTTTGTTTGTTGCACTCAAAATGCTAGTAGCCTGTGCAAAAGTGCACTTTTTGCCAGACAACGATAAATCGTTTCAATCCAACTTATGGATCACACCACGAACCGGATAGTAAACCAAAGCATGGGTGAGGTCTAGCCCTGCTTTCTCCAACGCTGCCGCATAAGCCGACAGTTGAGCATAGTGCGTCTTGGTGTGAGCATTGAGGTCTACACCCTGGAATGACTTATAGTCCACCAAAACGGCACGCTTGGCACCATCATCGTCCGTGTAGTGCCAAATCAAGTCGATTTCTCCGCGGAGTGTATGACCATCATCGAGCGTCATTTGGAAAGGCACTTCTCGCTCCACAGCATCCCCCTCTTTTTGAGGAAAGTGATTTTGCAAAACGCTATAAAGCCAATCGACAGCGGCGAAAATAGCATCTTTGTGTCCCATCAATTGTTTCGTCACACCATAGCCCCCAATGATACTGACCGCTGCGGCATCATTCTTGGCAGCCTCGCCACGATGATAGGCAGCAAAAATGTCGTGAATGCAGGTGCCAATTGTGGCATAGTCACTGCCCCATCCTCGCGTGTCAATGTCTACACCGTGTTCTCCCCATGCCGTGTGCGAACTAAATCTCTCAAACGATGCAATCTTGCTCGGAGAAAGAAACCTTGCGCCGTAAGCAGTGTGGGAAGTAGGCTTTTCTTCCATAGCGTAGGTTTCAGCACACTCTGCAATCTCTTGTTCTGAAGGTGAGGTTATTTCCTGAACTGAGCAAGAAAACTCTGGTAATCCCCAAGGATTACCCGCATTAGCATTGGTGATACCCACATTCTTTAACCAAGTAAAACTATCCCCTACGCTTGTCGTGATGAGACAGTCCTTTGCGCGCGTCATACCCACATACAGCAGTCGCTTCTCTTCGCCTTCCTTCTGCTGTTTCAATAGACCAAAGAGAGCAAGGTTCTTTATCTTATCCACAAGCGTATCATCTATTTTAGACATCCCATCTTTCACGATTTTAGGGAACAAGTGCAGATAATATGTCTTGGCAAAAGGATTGCCTTGTGGCGCATTGTCATCTGCCTCCACTTCACGCACCCTCATAAAGGACTTCTTGATGAGTTCCGAATCGCTCAGCGCATCCTCGTTCAGTTCGTTCATGATCACCACAGGCCATTCCAAACCCTTCGCCCCATGATAGGTAAATACCTTCACAGTATCTGACTGATTGTCCTTTTCTCGGTCGGGTTCTACGCTGTTGAGATAATAGATGAAGCCACTAATGGAAGTGCCGAGTCCCATTTGAAGACACATTTGGTCGTAATCATTAGCCAATTGCAAAACCGTAGAGAGGTTTTGTTTACGTATGTGCTGGTCGCCCCATCGTGCCGTGAGCGCCGGAAGATTGCACTCATAAATCAGCGCCTTCACCATTTCTGGGATAGAAAGATGCTTAAAGCCTTCTATTTGGTGCAAAAGTTGTTGGACCTCAGCGGCTTCTTCCCTCCAATCATCTTCTTTCAATTTGCTATTTTCGTCTAAATGTGCATAATTGCCATTAGCGTCTTTAGCCCAAACATAGTCGATACGTTCGCGAAGGATTTCTGTCGTCTGCTTTCCCCACAAGAGTCGCATCAAGTCGGCAATCACATGTTTGTTTGACGCATCTTGCACAAATTGCAGTAAGGTCACCACCAATTGCACCTCTATGCGTTGCATAATTGCGTCTTCCGACTCCGACACCGGAACGCCATATTTGCGCATAGCCGCCACGATGTCTTTTATCGAAGCGTTTTTGCGGCAAAGCACGGCCACGTCTTTCGGACGTATGGGGGTCGCTGCTTGGTCGAGTTTGCCAGCATGCACAAGTTGCTTCGAGGCGAGTAGTTCTTTCACCTTACACGCCAAGGCGTCGGCCTTCACCTTCGTCTGATTGCCTTTCTTTTCGTTATTCCAATGCTTCAGAGCAGGAAAATCGAGATTGTCCTCTTGGAAGTGAGGTTTGAGCGTAATGCACAAAGGGTCGATGTCGTGAATCACCTGTCCATTCTCATCCGTATGCTGGAACTTGTCCTGAAACACCGCATTCACCAGTTCCACCAAAGTGGCACGAGAACGCCAACTCTCCTCAAGTCTACCCGACCCTAGATTATTGGAACCTGCTTCTGGGTGAATTTCCGCATCATCATAGAATGTGAAATGCTTCGCCACAGCATTCACGAGGTCTGTGTCTGCTCCTCGGAAACCATAGATGGCTTGTTTCGGATCGCCCACCCAATAAGAATGACCCTCTTTTGGAGCAATGAGTTCTGAGAGTTGATTAAAGATTTTCAACTGAATAGGGTTGGAATCTTGGAACTCATCGACCATGATCAACCGGAAATTGTTGCGCACATATTCTTTTACTTCCTCTTTATGGGTAATCAAATGCAGGAAGATGCGCTCCATATCATTGTAAGAAATGATGTGATTCTGCTTTTTGTAGGCCACATAGTCGTCACGCCACTCCTTCGCCAAAGTGAAGATGGCTCTCACATACGGCTCCAAAACGTCAAGCTGATCAGCAGATACGCTGAGTCCCTTGATACCATCAACAAACTCAGTGTGTCCTGGACATTTCGTATCAATACTCTTGCCACCACCCACAGGATTGCTCACCATCTTCGCAGTTGGAGCCACTAATTCACGTGCGTCCGTGCAGTGCTTCAACAGAGGTTCGAGGAGAGCTCGTTGTTCTATCGCAGCAGCCGTTGAAGAATCCTGGATATATTTATAATACGTTTCAACATAACGCAACAAGCCAGCGGTTTTTTCTGGGGTGATAGCCGCCCCTTTGAAAACAGTCTTCAATGTCGCTACGCTCTTGTCAATGCTTTCGGTGATGTCATTAACATCGTAGTACTCCATCTTCTCTACAACATCGTTCAGCACGCGCTGCCAGAACAGATAGTCGGGATGCCCATAACCATTGACGATGTCGTAATAGTCACGAAATTTTCGAAAAGCGGCCAACTCGTCCTTCTTCTTCTGTTTTCCAGCAGCATCTCTTTCACTGACAATCCTGGAAAGCGACTGACTCATGTAGAAATCTTCGTCACGCTCAGAGATAATTTTGACGTCTGCACCATAATCTAGAAGATACCAGAACTTCTTGATGAAACGCAGTGCAATGGAGTGCACAGTGCCTATGTAAGCTGAGTCTATCTGTGCAGCAACATCGAGAAAACCTTTTTCCAGCATGCGCTGACGAGCTTTTTCACGAAATTCTGCTGCGGCCAATTCCGTGAAAGTGGTGAGCAGCACCTGCGAAGGCAACACTGCAGATTGAGCAGTGCCATTCATTCCTCCCAACTTCTTAACAAGAATGTCAGTGAGCGTAAAAGTCTTTCCCGACCCTGCGCCAGCATTGATGTATGTTACGTTCTTCATTATTTTAGTCGTCCTTTAAGTATTGAGTGTGAGGTTGCAGTCTCTGAAGGTGAAGCATTTACTTTGGCGAAAACAAACTTTTTGGAGGGTTTGAACACGGGTTCTGAATCCTTCACCGCATCAACAACCTCTTTACTAGAACCTCTACCCTCCGTTTTTTCCGTAACTGCCAGTGGACAGAGATTTCCGCTGTTCGTTTGCTGATAATAACCTTCTGCATCTTCGAAAACATCCATCATTTCGGCTTCTTCGATGTGTCCTCTTCGGATTTCCTTCATTCGGAATGCGTAGGAATTCTTCACCAGTTCAAACAAGTCGGCAGTATAGCTAACCTGCACCTTCTTGATCAGTCGGCGATTGGCAATCTCAGCAAAGTCGGCGGTGAAGAGTTGCTTCATCGGCATCAAGTAGTAGCCCACTCCTGCCACCTCCTTGTCTGGATAGCTAACTTTCACTGTTTGGCGATAGAGTTCGAGCTGAATAGCCGTGTTATCTTCCAACTTCTTTGCGTACTTCTTGCTATAACTCCATTTGAAATCGATGATGACATACTGGTCGCCCTCTTTCAGCAAGAAGTCTATGCGCGCTCCGAAGCTACCTATGGTAGATAGCGAAAGTGCTTGACCATCTCCATTCGGGAAAGCGATTTCGCAACCCACAGGAGTCCATTGTTTTTGCTCCATGATGTCGATGAGTGCTGTAAGACTCTCGCGCAACTGTTTTCTGAATTCTGCCAGTTCGGAAGCATTTTCGCGCAGACGCATGATCAAGCCCGTGGCATCAATGGCTGCGTTTAGACGCTTGTCAAATTCGTTATCGAGCAAGTGGCGCATTTTCTTCACATCCCCCTCTGCATCTGCCACTATTTTCTCCACAAAACTGTGAGCCACCAAACCTGTTGCGATAAACGTATTCTTCAATTGCTCTTCATCGGGCATAGACAGACGCGCCACATACTGCATCACATAGTTGAAGGGGAAATTGATGAGCGTGTCGAGCGAGGTATTACTTTCTGTTCGACCTTTATAGTCTATCACACCCAGTTCTACATACTTTTGTGGCTGAAGCACCTCTATATCCTGCGATCTGCTGACAACCTTTCTCAAGGCAAACACCTCGTTCGCAGGTGTTGCCACCAATTCCTTTTCTTCCCTACGGAAAGCCTGAACCACTTCTGCGATGATGCTGTGTTCCGACTGGCGCGTTGTGCCATTGAAACGGCTGCGCACAAGAATCACCTTCTCACAGCCCTCCAGCAAACGCAAACGCTCTTTTCTTGTGGTCGTCAAATGCTCGGCAAAGGAGGGAATTTGACAACCTGCTGCAGTGAGTTGTTGTCTTTCTTCTTGGCTCAAAAAGTCATAGGCATCCCACGCCAAGTCTTCATTTTGGCAGTCCAACCAAAGCAACACCTTCGCCGGTTTAGCCAAAGCTCTAACATCACAAATCACATTGGCCGAACCACATTCCGCTACTTGCAACGAATAGCTCATCGGACGATAGATTTGCAGCATCAACTTTTCAATTTCTTCAAAGACCACCGTGTCAGCGCACGAATGCAAAGCGGTTGCCAACGAAGAGAAATAAGTCTTCAACACGCGAAGTTGCGCCATTCTCTCCATCGGCACATCCTCGAGCGCATATTGCCCCGTAATCCATTGTTGAAACAATTCGATATATTTGATAAGGGCTGCCTTTTCAATGCCTTTCGCATAATCTTCGCGGATGGGCGTGAGGAAAGGCATTTTTTTAGCCTTAGCCATGGATTTCGCCTGCGGAGAGTCATTGCCCTCTTTGCCCAAAAAATCGAAGGTTTCGATGATTTCGTCCCAGTCATCTCTCATCTGGCCATCTTCCCTCACTTTGTTGTCGCCAAATCCTCCCGTGGAAAGCAGTTGTCGCGCCAAACGTCTGCGCAAGGTTCCAGGAATCGGCGACAAGGGCAACATCAAATAGGACACCAAATTCTGAATGTTCAGCGGACGAGAAAAGACACTCAAACTGAGTTTGAAAAGTTGCAACAATTGCGGGTTGCTGTCTGTCAGCGAAGAGTGCAAGCGGGGTTTGTCCCACGTGGAGAGCGTGTGGTTCAACTGCACATTGTTGCGATTCACCACAGCCGTTTCTTTGGGAAGTTGCTCAATTTTGGCAAACCACTCGTAGGCATCGTTCACTTCTTCAAACTCCACCAATCGAAATTTATCGATATTGATGGACTTTTCGGAACTTGCTGCTGTTTCTTGGCAAAGCACTTCTACCCCACTCTGTTCCAAACAAAGCAATGTCTGCTGAATCAAAAACGGTATTTCGCTCCACGGACACTCCACACTGAGGGTGTCAATGGAATCATCGATTTTCACTCCATTTCGATAAGCCTCCAGAACCGCCTTCCAGCAGTCCGCCACTCCGGGCAGCTCTTTTCCGTGTGCTATCATTTCTTCCAAATCGGCCAGCACAGACACTTTGCTTGAACTCCCCGACAAACGCTCACCATTCCATCCGGCCATGATGAGGGCATCGCGCCATTCCAGCATTTTTTTGGCCACTCCCCAAGGATCTACGTCAGCCGACTGCTTAAACAATGTGTTCTGGACAACGGACTTCATAGCGTTGTGATATATGGCTTCGCGCTCCACATCGGGCAAAGGCTCTGTGTGGATGCCTGCCCTTAATTGCAACTGCTGAAGCAAACCCATATTGCCTAAATAAGTTTCTCCCATCATCGAGGGTGAATCACCTAAAAATAAATCTCCATCGTAATATGGACTGTAATGAATTTTCATGAGAATTCCTGTTTTAAAATCTGTAACTCAGAATATGACTGCGAATTTACAATAAAACAACGATAGGTGCTTTGCTTTTTCGAGATAAATGCGTGGAGAAGCGAAAAACTCCCCACACATAGCCTACAATCTTTAACCCCATCGGTGCGGCATTGATTTCTTAGGATACAGCTCTCTCTATACGCCCCTATAAGTATAGGGTTCGAAATAGCCCGAACGCGTGAAAAAATCACAGAAAAGTGACAGAAAATTTTTCTTCAAAACTCAAACGCCACTTCTACCTAGCAAAACATCGACTTTCTAGCACGCAAGGCCAGCGTCTTGCTGCATCGCCTCGCGCGCGTATTTACCCCAGGATTGTTGTTTTTTTGCTGTCACATCTGTCACACCACTGTCCCACTGCTCCCAAATCCACGCCCCAAGGCGGTGAAACGATGGCAAAAAAACTCCTTGTTTGCGGTCGCAAGGAGAATAATTTGCGGTCACACGGAGAAAAAGTGGCTTTCCCATCGTCTTTTTGTCAAATCCCATTTCATTCATCTCCTATCAAGCTGAAAAACATCTCCTTAGCATAAACCTGTGACAGATATGACAGCAAAAAGCATAAAACTCTTGGCTAATACGCTTGCGCGTGGGAGAGGGAGAATGAATGGAGGTATTCACAATATATAATATGCCATATTTCACCCACAGCACACCCCCACACGAACTTCAAACTTCTCTTCCGCGCAATGCCGTACATTTCCGAGAAAAAGTCCCACGTTCCCGAGAAATAGTCCGATGTTTTGGAGAGAATATCCCTTGAAATAGAACGATATGTTGCTTCACATAAAACAATGGCTGCTTCTTCGTCAGGGGGTGTCTTGAGTTTTCCCTTTTCATCGATGTTTGACACCACGGAAAGTTTACCCACTTCCACCTCGTTTTTGACCTCCGCACGGTCTTCCAAGACCAGCACATAGTCGTCTACATGATTGTTGTCCATATTGATGCTATTAGTTTGATATATAGTTGCTAAAGAGCAAAAATAAGAACTAGTAGAGTGCGATCCAACGAGCGATAATAAATAGGAAACAATAGGGATAAAGAGGGGGAAACAAAAATAGTTAGGAGATTATTCGTCAGGCTCATTTGTTTTCCTTATCTTTGTAGAGTAAATGTAAAAAGTAAAAAGAAAAATCACCTTATGGCTGTGATAAATAGATTGAAGTCTGTATTGGCTGAAAAGCAATTGACCGGAAAATGGCTAGCAGAGCACATAGGTAAATTGGAAAACACCATTTCTAAATGGTGCTCAAATAAGAGGCAACCTTCGTTGGGAAACCTTGTTGAAATAGCCAAAATTCTTGAGATTGGTGTAAGAGACCTCATTAAACCAATACAAGAAATTCGATAAGAAAACAAATACTCCTCTTCATGATACAACCTAAGATTTCTTGGCCTCAAGCCAAATATATAGCAACAGATCTTGTTCGTAGAAAAGCGAGTGCTGATTTAGACTCGTTCACTCAGACCTTACAAGATGCTCGTGTTGATCTAAATCCGCACCAAGTAGAAAGCGCACTTTTCGCCTTTCGCTCTCCTCTCTCTGGCGGAGCACTTTTGGCAGATGAAGTTGGACTAGGGAAAACCATAGAAGCAGGAATTATATTATCTCAAAAGTGGGCAGAACGTAAAAGACGTTTGCTTATAATCGCCCCGGCTAATCTTCGCAAACAGTGGGTAGAGGAGTTAGAAGAAAAGTTCTATCTACCAGCCTTTATTTTAGAAAAAAAGGTGATGTCACGCATTCTAGAGCAGAAAACTAAGGTCAATCCGTTTGAAGCGGATAGTATCATCGTATGCTCCTATGATTTTGCTCGTCGCCAAGAACGTTACTTGAGACTCGCACAATTAGATCTAGTTGTGATAGATGAAGCCCATCGTCTACGTAATGTTTATCGTCCAGACAATCAAACAGGGAATATTCTGAGAAACGCTCTTTTTGGGAAAAAGAAGATATTGCTCACCGCTACTCCCCTTCAAAATAGTCTATTGGAGCTCTATGGACTGACAAGTTTTATTGATGAATATACTTTTGGAGATCTCAAAAGCTTTAAGTCAAGGTATAGTGGAATACTCTCAGAAACAGATTTCGCTCAACTCAAAAAACGTTTAGCTCCCATTTGCCATCGCACTTTGCGCAGACAGGTATTGGAGTATATTCGCTATACCTCACGTATTCCAATGCTCCATGAGTTCTATCCGAGTACTGAGGAAACCGAACTATATAATTTGGTCACAGAATTTCTTTCAAGAAATCGATTGATTTCCATACGTAGTAGCCAACGTACTCTTACGACACTTGTTTTAAGAAAACTATTGGCTTCTTCTACTTTTGCCATAGGTGGCACACTACAGACTATTATTGATCGTATCG
>ERZ772999.1599-NODE-1599-length-13135-cov-4.887462_pt1 | contig 13135 bp, 19 predicted proteins | sample MGYA00511467_ERZ772999 | MGnify/ENA primary metagenome ERZ772999 (study PRJEB29015, sample SAMEA2738064) | human oral metagenome | biome: human oral; feature: human-associated habitat; material: saliva | place: China | collected 2218 ...
AATATGTAATTTGTTCCCAGTTATTTTTAAATTCATATTTAGAGAAATTTTCCATCCTATTAATTTTATATAATATCTATATCAAATTTTTGGAGGGATATTATGAATTTAGTAGTATTAGAAAATTTAAAAAAGGAAAATGTAGAAGTTTACTTAGAATATCTTAACAGTTGTAAGAGCAGTAATTGGGAGACGTGGGAGACCACGTATAAAACTTACTGTAACAATTTTAAGTTGTTCCTAATGTGGTTTCAAAAAGCTTATAAAAATAGATTACTTCTTAGTAAGGATACACTGATGGAAATGCCAACAATAATAGAAAGTTACAGAAATTATTGTAGAAACTTAGGAAACAGTAAAAGAACTTTAATGAATAAGACTACGGCTATATCAACATTCTATGCTTGGTGTGTTAGAAGAAACAAAATAAAGTATCATCCATTTTCAGAAAAATTAGATAGATTGAGATTTACAGAAAAAGATAAGGTTAGAAATAGTTATTTCTTAACAACAGAACAAATTTTAACGGTAAGGCTTTATATGCAGGTAGAAAACAAAAAATATGATTTGCAAGATAGAATTCTATGGGAACTATTTCTTGATAGTGCCTGTAGGATATCAGCCATTCATAGCTTAAAATTAAGTCAATTAGACTTAGAGAATGGATATTTCAAAGATGTAAAAGAGAAGGAAGGATATGTAGTAAATGCCTTCTTCTTTAATAAATGTAAGGAATTACTTAAAGAATGGTTGAAAGAGAGAGAAGAAAATGAAATAGAATCTGAATACTTATTTATAGCAAAATACAAAGGAAAATATGCTCAAATGACACAAGGAGCTATTCGTGGAAGAATAAAGAAGCTAGGAAAAATTTTAGGAATAGAGGATCTATATCCTCATACTCTTAGGAAAACTAGCATTAATTTAATAAATAATTTAGCTGGACTAGGATTAGCTTCAAGTTATGCTAATCATTCTAGCAGTGGTGTCACAAGTAAACACTATATTCAAAAAGTAAGTGCTACCGAAATAAGAAATACTCTTATTGTAGCAAGGAAAAAATTAGGTATTTTTTAGTTAAATATTACATAGATTTTCAAATTTATAAAGAATTTATAGTTTTATTTTGTAGCTTTGAGCATATTTTTATGTTTTTTCTTAAATATAATTTTTAAGAATTTTATATATAAGACACTCAAAATAGCATTTTAAATTATAAAAAACTGAATAAATTTGAAAATCTATACAAAATGAAAGGAGAAAAAATATGTTCTATATATACACAAAAGGTAAGAGGGCAGAGGTAAAGTTTTCAGTTAATCTAACTGCAGAAGAAGTTAGAGACTATATGAATAATAATTTATTTTTAGATTATCCTGACCTTAATAAAGATGACTATATTATAGTTGAAAGGAATGAAGCTTTTAAAAATCCAACTTATGATCCTTCAACTAATATGATAAGAGAAATGTCAAGAGAAGAACTAATTGAAGAAGGAATAGAAGTTCAATTAGAACCAGGAGAAGTTGTAAGAGATAAAAAGATTGTGAAAATTCCTAAACCAAATAAAAATGAAAAGTATTTAACTTGGAATAGAGATTCTGCTATATGGGAATATGATTCAAAAAGAGAAAAAGATGATTATTTTAATCTAGTGGATCAACTAAAAAATGAAGCATTAGAATATGGCTTTGACTATAAAAATCATAGGCAAAGATTAAGAACAAAAGATTTGATATATATGGAAATATCAATTAAATCTTTAGAAATAGGAAAAAAGAAAACTAAAAAAGATTTAAAATCTACCTGGTATTTTCAAGATGGATTTGGAATGCCAATGTCAGTAGAAGATTTAGAGGATATGATGTTCTCTGGAACAATGTTTATACAGTCAATTTTCAATTCTGAAAGTTTTTTCAAAACAGAAATTGAACCTAAAGAGCTGACAATCACAGAATTTAAAAATAAAGTAAATGAATTACATAAATTAGTTATGAAAGCAGTAGGAGGCAAAGAATGAAAGTAGCACTAATCATTGGACATAACAAAAGATCTAAGGGGGCTTATTCACAAATAGTAGGAAGTGAATATGATTATTGGAAAAGAGTAGCTGAAAAAATTAAAACTGTTGTTCCTGAATTAGTTGACATATATGAAAGAGAACCTAATGAATATTACACAAGAGAAATGTATAAAGTTTTGGAAGAACTTAATTCTAAAGATTATAAACTATGTATTGAACTTCATTTTAATGCTGCTGAAAATAAAATGGCAAATGGTTGTGAATGTTTGGTTTACTATACAAATGATAAAGCTAAAAAATTAGCAACTAACTTTATGGCTAGATTACAAAATGTGTTTGGCAGTAAGATAAGAGGGAGAAATGGAATAATAGAGATCCAGGATAGTAAAGTTAGAGGTGGTTATGGAATATGTAAGTCAAAAGATACATATATCTTGGTAGAACCTTTCTTTGGAACTAACAATGATGAATCTTTAAAGTATTCTGTAGAAAGTGATGTTGTAAATTTATTTGTAAATTTTATTAAAGAAATTTAGGAGGATAATATGGCAATATTAGATAAAACTTTAGAAATAGTAAATAAATTTGTTCCTGATAAAAATGCTCAAGCTGAGCTTGAAAAAGAATTAAGAAGATTAGATATTGAAGATGCTAAAACTAAGCAAAAACTTTTTGAAAAGATAATACCTATAACTTTTCCATTATGTGTTTGGATTGGTTGTGCTTGGTGTGCTTGGGGGCTTATATTATCAATTTTAGCTTTTATTTTAGAAAGAAGATATATATTCTTTGAAGTAAATGTTCCTACATTTTTAATAATGTGTTGTGGAATGTTTGGTGCAGGATTGTGGGGTAAAAAGAATATAGGGGAATATTTTAAAGGAAAAAATAACAAAGGGGATGAAGAATGAAACAAATAATTTTTTTATTATTAATGTCATTTTTTATTAAAGGTTGTGCTAATAGTGATCCTGGAACAACTGTAGTTGATATCCCTCTTAAAGTAGAAAATATATCTAAGGAGCAATTAGAAGAAACAGTAAAAGATAAAACAGTAACAATTGAAAAAGTGGGGAAAAAGAAATTTATAAGAAAAAAAGTTATAGAAGCACAATACACAGAATATATTTTTAAATAGGGGGAAGAGAGATGACAGTAGAATTTTTAGAAATTATTACAAAAATCTGTGCATATGCGATAGCTTTTTTTATCTGGCTAATTGGAGGATGGGATACTCTCTCACAAGTATTATTTGGATTAATGTTTTTAGATTTTTTAAGTGGAATGTTTGCTGGCTACAAAACACAAAATCTTAATTCTAAAAGAGCTTTTAAAGGTTTAAGAAAAAAACTTTTAATTTTAGTTGTATTATGTGGTGCTTCTTTGATGCATAAATTAGTTCCAGAACTAGCTTTTAGAACTTTAGTAGGATTATTTTATTGTGCTAATGAATTACTAAGTATAGCAGAAAATGGAGCAAGAGCAGGATTACCTATTCCACAAAAATTAAAAGCAGCTCTTGAGCAGTGTAAAGGAGATAAGTGTAATACAGATTCTTTAAAAGATAAAGAAAAAAATATAAAACCTGAAGATATAAAGCAAGAAGATTTTGATAATGAAATTAAATGAACTTAAAGGGTAGGACTTTCCTACTCCTTTTTTTATAAAAAAATATTTTAAAGGTTCAAAAAAATATCTTGACTTTTTTGAACCTTTAAAGTATAATAGATACATAAGGAGGTGAGAAGATGTCCACTTTAAAGGAGATATTGGAGATAATCTTTTATATCTTATCCATCATTGTTCTTATTAGGCAATTGAGAAAATAAGATATAACAAGAGAAAGGAGGTTTGAGAGTAATCTCACTCCTCCACTCTCCCCTATCTTCCTTTAAAAATAAAAGAAAAAGGAGGGATAAAATGGAAGTATTAAGAGCTATAAATGACATATTACAACCAATAACATTAATACTAGTTATAATTGTATTAATAAAACTAAATAAAAAGAAATAAGCCCTCTTAGTTAAACTAAGAAGGCTCAAAAATGTCCACTTTAAATTTGTAATTAATTATAACATTTATAATAATTAAAATCAAGGGAGAAATTATGAAAGATAAAAAAAAGATAGGAAGACCTCCAGCAAAAGATCCAATCAACCATAGCATAAAAATAGGATTGAATGAAGAATTATATGATAAAGTTATTGAGTATAGTAATAAAAATAGAAAATCAATAGCTGAAACAGTGAGAGAAGCATTAAAAATATTGTTAAAAAAATAAGGAGGGGTAAAATGGAAAAATTAGAAATTAAATTAGTAAATAATTTTATATGTGATGTGGCAAGATTTATAGAACATAAGGATAATAAAGAAAGTGGCTATAGAAAACATCCAATGAAAGATTTTGATTGGGATTTTATAGATGATAGCCAAATTTTTGATAATGAAGTTTTTGACTATATAAGAAGTTTTAACTTTGAAATAAAATCATTAAAAAAGATATTACTAAATGAAGAAAGAACTAGAAATGAAAAAAGAGAATATTTGTATCACATAAGCGATATATGTATAAAATACCTAGTAAAAATATATGAAATAATGAAAGGAACAGAAGATTTTGATACTTTTAAAGATATAGTAGAAGATTGTTACCAAACTATTTTAAAAGATTTATATGACTATAATAAAAATGATAATACTTTATATATAAGAGATATCGAAATCCTAGAATTTTTAGATGATATTTCTTCTGAAAATATGCCTGAAAATTTAAAAGAACTTGCAAGTGATTTAGGAAGGGAATTAGATACAAATAATAAACAATATTTAAAAGAAATAGCAGACATAATTCGTGAAGATGATGAAAGTTTTAGAATAGGTTTAAATTGGAAAAAACTTTCAGAAGCAAGAGATATGGCATTTGATATATAAAAAAAGAGCCAGCTGGAACTGGCTCTACATAGAAAGATAAACATTTAGGAGGACTAAAATGAAGTTATTTAAAAATGTAGGACTTCAAGAATTAAAAGATATATTAAATTATGGGATACTCCCAATATCAATAACAGGAAATGATAATTGGGAAGAAAATTATAGAAGCAATAATTCAAGAGAAGTAGTTTATCTTTTTAAACCAAAAGGTAAGTTAAATACTTTTATGCAATACGGGCTTGTATTGCTAGAAGTCGAGACTGAAAATGCAGTTAAAACTGAATTCATGCCAAATGATGTAAACAAAGATTACTATGATGAGTTTATAAAAGATAAAATTGAAACTGGAGAAATTAAAAAAATATATATACCAAAGATTTTTGAAAAACAAATCAAAAAAACTGATTTGTTAAATGAAATAGAAAATAGAGTTACTTGGGTTGAATTAGAAAAATTACCTGAAGAAACTGAAGAATATGAGAAAACAGTTAATGTTTCAGATTGGTATAATTATCTAAGAGGATTTAAAAATCTAAGAACTGAAAAAAGATTTTTCACCTATGATTTTTATGAGGTTGAAGTTTATGATTATGTAATAGAAGGAATTAAACAAAACACAATTATATTTTAGGAGGATATATGATATTATTTTCAGCAGAATACTTAAAAAATAAAGGAGAAGCAATTACTTATGAATTTGATGATGTTGATAAATATCTAAAACTCTGTGAAAAATATCAAATCAAAGAAACATCAGAGAGCTTAATAGAAAGCTTAAATCTACTAAATGAGTTAACAGCTGACATAGCAATGTTTGATTACAAAGAAGTATATATTTTTTTTATAATCAAAGAGATAGAAGGAGTAGAAACTTTATATATATATGATTATGCTGACACAGATTATATAATCCAAGATGCTAAAGAAAACTTTGCTAAAGTAAAAAGCAAGGATCTTATAAAAATGCTTCTATTCCAATTAGGAGAAAAAAATTAACCGTAAACATAAAATGTACTCTCAAAGAGAATAAATTTTTATGGAGGTAAAAAATGGATATTAAAGAATTTAGTAAAGCAGTAGGAACAGTATTAGGTTATTATAAGGAAAGAGTAAAAAATTTAAAGGGTATTACAGATATAGATAATGCCTTAAAAGAAATTGGAAGAACAGAAGAAACACAAGGAGCAAAGGAATTAATTTATAATATTACTATGTCAAATAGCAATATAGAACTGGAAGATAGAATAAGAAGATGTATAAGTGATATAATGCTATTTGAAGATAAAGAAAGATTAGATGGAAGTTTAATGTTAGGGTATTATTATAAAGAACAAGCATAGAAGCAGGATTAATTTCCTGCTTTTTTTATTGAAAATAAAAAAAAGATATAAAAATATCTTGCCTTTTTCTCAATATATAAAGTATAATAAATATATGATAATTTTTTAAACAACTGGCGATAATATTGTAAGTGAAGGAAGGATAATAAGAAAAGACAGAAATTAACGATAGCTACAAAAAAAGATTAAAAAATTAAAAATTATCAAAAAATGTATAATATAATACAGTTCAAATCCCTCTCTCACCGCCATATTATTAATAGTAGTTAGGTTGATTTGCCTAGCTTTTTTTATTTTTATATATATTGATTTATAAAATAAAATTCTATATAATAAAATAATAGATAGATCTTAATTAATAATATTTATTTTAAAGTTTAGCTTAATTTAAAGTTAACTTTTTTATTTTATACTTTTTAGAGTTTTGAATGGAGGAAAAATGAAAAAATTTTTAATTTTTATACTAGGACTATTTATGTTTTCTAGTTTAGTATCTTACTCAGCAGAAGTTTATGAAACTGCTTCAGAAGATTTCATGAATGCAGTAAAAATTTTAGTTATATCAGAAACTAAAAGCAATAAAAATTTAAAGGCTTATATAGACAAAGGAATACAAGAAAAAAATCTTGTATTTTCTGTAAAGATAGAAAAAGATAAGATGATAGTTAAAGATAAGACTGGTAAATTACTTTATGAAAAAATACTTTCAAAGAATGTTTCAAATAGTTTTTTACCATTTGAAATGAAATACCAAGAAATTCATAAGAAAGAGGGTGCTTTTGAATATGCAGATATAACATATTTAGAAGATAATGAAAAATTTAGGATAAAGTATGAAAGTAAAATAAAAAAGACCTCAGCAAAAACAAAAAATAGTGACTTCGTAGAAGTTAGCCCAAAAGATATGGAGTATAAGACACTAGATTTATATGATAAAAATGGAAAATTACTTACTAAACAAGAAGATATAGGAAATAAGACTATAGTTACAAATTATCTTGATGAAGGGCATAAGTTAAAAATTATCTATAACTTTGATGCTAATCTTACAACAGGAAATATTGAAACTTGGCTTGATAAAACTCTTTTATCTAAAGGAAAAATGAAAGATGGACTACCTCATGGAGAAATGAAAGTTTTTAATGAAAAAGGAAAAGTAATTTCAATAATTAATTATAAAAATGGAATGCAAGATGGTATTACAAAAGACTTTGATGAAAATGGAAAACTTATAAAAGAAACTTTATATAAAAATGGAGTGGAAGTAAAGAGATAAAATTTTAAGGAGTTAGATATGAAAAAGAATTTTTTATTTATCTTTTTAATATTTTTAGTAAATAGTATTTTTTCTTATTCTTCTATAAAAGCTGTGAATGAAAAAGAATTACAAAAAGTATTTGATAGAAATAAAGAAATTATAGTTGTTTATAGGACTAATATTAAAGATGGGCTTCCTAAAAAATATATTGAAAATATTATTCCGAAAGAAGAATTTAATATTTCAAATGATAATCGTATAAAAAATACAATAAGATACGTGCAAAAAAATAAATTAGATATATTGGCAGAAGTATATACTCCAAGTGGAGATTTAGCAGTAAAAACAGAAATTAAATTAAGAAAAGAAATTTTATTTAGTGAGATAGAAAAGTTAGTTCAAGAAATTAAAGATAATGAGGCTAGCAATGAAGCAGATATTCTTAATAATAAATTTAGTGAAAATTTTGAAGAGAATATAAAATCTTTTATTTCTTATTCATATTATAATGATGGGAGCCTTAGCTCAAAGACAGAATATGACTTTGATAAGAAAAATATCACTATGCTTACATATTCTGAAGGAAAAATTTCAAGTGAAAGTATAGCTAAATATAGAGGTTCTATTCAAGATGAAAATATAGATATAGATTTTTATGAAAATTTAACCAAAACTTTTATAAAAATGAAAGTAAAAAAGATTGAAAATGGACAAGAAATAAGAATTTTTTATCCAAGTGGGAAATTGAAATCTATTGGAGTTTATAAGGGTAATATTTTGAATGGAGACTATAAAGAATATGATGAAAGTGGTAAATTAATAAAAGAAATTAAAAATAATGATTTTTTAGGAGAATAAGAAGGAGAAGAAATGTTTGTAAGAACAAGAAGATTGAGAAGAAATGCACTAACAAGAGAAATGGTAAAGAATATAAGTATAGAAACTAGCTCACTTATCTATCCTTTATTTATCTGTGATGGGGAAAATATAAAGTCAGAAATAGAATCTATGCCTGAACAATTTAGATATTCTTTAGATAGATTAAATGAAGAATTAGATGAATTATTGAAGTTGGGAATTAATAATATATTACTTTTTGGTATACCAGCTCATAAAGATGAAGTTGGAAGTCAAGCCTATGATAAAGAGGGTATAGTTCAAAAAGCTATAAGACATATTAGAAAAAATTATTCTGATAAATTTTTAATAGTAACAGACGTATGCATGTGTGAATATACATCTCATGGACATTGTGGAATATTACATCATCATGATGTGGATAATGATGAAACTTTAAAATACATAGCTAAGATAGCTCTTTCTCATGCAGAAGCAGGTGCAGATATAATAGCACCTTCAGATATGATGGACGGAAGAATAGCCAAAATTAGAGAAATCTTAGATGAAAATAACTTTAAAGACATACCTATAATGGCTTATAGTGTTAAGTATTCTTCAGCATACTATGGTCCTTTTAGAGATGCTGCTGATTCAGCACCAAGTTTTGGAGATAGAAAAACTTATCAAATGGATTTTAGAAGCACTAATAATTTCTATGCAGAAGTGGAAGCAGATACACAAGAAGGAGCAGATTTCATAATGGTGAAGCCAGCTATGGCATATCTAGATGTTATAAAGTCTGTATCAGAAGTAACTCATTTACCTATAGTTGCTTATAATGTAAGTGGAGAATATTCTATGGTTAAGGCAGCTGCTAAAAATAATTGGATAGATGAAAAGAAAATTGTTATGGAAAATATTTTTGCAATAAAAAGAGCAGGAGCAGACATAATAATAACTTACCATGCAAAAGATATTGCTAAGTGGTTGATTACTAAATAAAAAAATTATGTATATTTTTTTGTAAATATATGCTATAATAGTATTATATAAAAGGGTAACAAAATAAAAGTACTAAAAATGTTAAAGGAAGTGGTAGTATGAAATTATCAATTCACGGAAGAAAAATTACTTTGACTGATGCAATCAAAAAATATGCTGAAGAAAAGATCTCAAGAGTAGAAAAATTTAATGATTCTATATTAAAGATCGATGCAACCTTAGCTGCTTCTAAATTGAAAACAGGAAATGCTCATGTAACTGAAATTCTAGCTTATTTAAGTGGAAGTACTTTGAAAGCTACTGCAACAGAAACTGATTTATATGCTTCAATAGATAAAGCTGTAGATATTATGGAAAATCAATTGAAAAAACATAAAGAAAAACGTAGTAGAGCTAAAACTCAAGATGATACTAGAAAGAAATCATATAGTTTTGATTACATAGTAGAACCTGAAGAAAAAATTTCTGATGAAAAGAAACTTGTAAGAGTATATCTACCTCTAAAACCTATGGAAATATCTGAAGCAATTTTACAACTTGAATATTTAAATAGAGTTTTCTTTGCTTTTACTAACTCAGAAACAGGTAAAATGGCTGTAGTTTATAAAAGAAAAGATGGAGACTATGGAGTCATAGAAGAATAGTTTTAAATAATTAGGAATATCAAGAGAATTATTTTAAGTTAAAACTTAAAATGATTCTCTTTTTTATTTATTAAGAGAATAGTGTGTAAGATTGTACAGTAATTCTTTAGTTGTAATAAAAGTAGATATAACAAAAAACATTTTATTTGCATTTTGTAAAAAAATAATGTATAATATACTTAAATATAACATTTATACTTTTTAAAATTGTATAATTTTATAATTATATTAAATGTTATAAAATGATAAAATTGGGAGGTAATAATATGGGATTAATAAATTATATTCATGAAAAACGTCTTGAAAAAGAAAGAGCTGAAAGAAATGAAAAGATAGTTGGAACATTGAAAGTTCTTGCTGGTGTAGGGGCAGGATTTACATTGGGTCTTTTATTTGCTCCAAAATCTGGAAAAGAAACTAGAAAAAATATCTCAGATGCCACTAAAAAAGGACTTAATTATGTAAGTGAAAATCTTGCTAATGCTAAAAATTATATTGAAGAGAAAACTTCTGATATAAGAGAAGCTCTTGCTGAAAAATATGATGAACTTACAGATGAAACTATTTCAGAAAAGGTTGAAGAAATTGAGGAAGAAATAGAAGAAGAGGTTGAAGAAGCAGCTAAAAAAGTTGAAGAAAAAGCTAAAGAAGTAAAAGAAAAGGCAAAAAAGTAGTTAGAAACTAGGAGGAAATATGATAACAATAAATTTAGAGTTAATTTTAAAAGTTCTTCTAGGTATTTCACTTACAATACTTCTTATATTGCTCTTTGTGATATTAATAAGGGTTATTTCTATTGTCTCAAAAATAAATTCTCTCTTAGAAAAGAATAAAGAGCAATTAGAAAATAGTATTAGTCAAATTCCTAATTTGGTAAAAAATAGTGAAAAAATATTAGAAAATACGAATGCCAATTTAGAAAAAGTAAATATATTAGTAGAAGATGTGACTGATATATTAAAAGCTTCTAAAAGAAATATTGTTAATAGTTCTACTAGTGTATCAACTACTTTAGAAAATATTAAAAATCTCTCTAGCAATGTTGCAGAATCTAGTAGATATATTGCTAATAATTTTACTGGAAAAACTAGTGAAAGTTCTAATAGTGGTGGAATCTTGAGTACAATTGATACTATTTTAGATTGCTGGGATATATTTAAAACATTATTTAAAAAGAAAAAATAATCATTAGTAATTAGGAGAAAATATGGGTATAATAGCTTGGTTAATACTTGGTGCTTTTTCTGGGTGGATAGCTAGTATAATAATGGGTAAAAATGCATCAATGGGTGCAATAGCCAATATAGTAACAGGAATTATTGGTGCTTTTATTGGAGGAGTTGTTTTTAACTTTTTTGGTGCTCAGAAAGTAACAGGTTTAAATATTCATAGTGCTTTAGTGTCTATAGTAGGAGCTTGTATTTTACTTTGGATATTAAGTGTAATAAGCAAAAAATAAAAATATTGATTAAAATAGAGAATAGGCACATGGTGCCTATTTTTTATTTGATTTTATTCAAAAATATAAATTGGAAAAATTATTAAAAATAAATTTATTAATTGTCTTAAAGTTTTTGTTGACAAAAGTGTTCCAATATTATAAAATTTTCTGAACTTAAAATAAAAGATGACGGGAGGAATGATAGGTGAAAAGGAAAAATTGGGAATTTCCGACAGCATATACAGTATTATTTTTAATTTTAATTTTGGTAACAGTGCTAACGCACATTATACCAGCAGGAAAATACAATAGACTCTCTTATCAAGAGAATAGTAAAGAGTTTGTGATAGAGAGCTATGGAAAAGATGATGAAAAATTACCAGCTACCCAAGAAACTTTAGATAAGTTAAATATAAATATAGATGTAGAGAAATTTACAAATGGAACTATTAAAAAACCTATGGCTATTCCTAATACTTACACTAAAGTAAGTGGACAGGCTCAAGGTGTAGATGATTTAATTTTAGCACCAATTTCTGGCTTAGCTGATTCTATAGATATAATAATTTTTGTTTTAATACTAAGTGGTATAGTGGGAATAGTAAATAAGACAGGAACATTTTCTCTTGCTATGAAGGCTATATCTCAAAAAACTAAGGGAAAAGAATTTTTGCTTGTTGTGATAAGTTTTATCTTCTTTGCAGCAGGTGGAACAATTTTTGGAGCTTGGGAGGAAACAATTCCTTTTTACTCAATACTGATACCTTTATTTTTAGTAAATGGTTTTGATCCACTAGTTCCAATGGCAACTATATTTTTAGCCTCTGCTGTGGGATGTATGTTCTCTACAGTGAATCCTTTTTCTACTATAATTGCATCAAATGCAGCAGGAATTTCTTTTAATGAAGGCTTAAAATTTAGATTCGGAGCTTTCATAGTATTTTCAATAATAACTTTAATGTATCTTTATAGATATATTAAGAAAGTTAAAAAAAATCCAGAAAATTCTATTGTTGTTGAAGAAAAAGATGAAATTAATGAAAGATATTTAAAAGACTATCAAGAAGAAACAAATGTAAAATTTAACTGGAATAAAAAATTAATATTGTTTTTATTTGTAGTTCAATTTGCCATTATGATATGGGGAGTAGCTTCACAAGGTTGGTGGTTCCAAGAAGCAGCAGCTCTATTCTTCTTTGTATCAATAATAATTATGCTTATATCAGGTCTTGGTGAAAAAGAAGCTGTCAATGGTTTTATTGCAGGTGCTTCTGAAGTTGTTGGAGTTGCTTTAATCATAGGTTTAGCTAGAGCAATTAACATTGTTATGGAAAATGGAATGATTTCAGATACTTTACTTTTCTATTCTTCAAATCTAGTTTCAGAAATGGGTAAAGGATTATTTGCAGTAGTATTATTGTTTATATTTGTATTCTTAGGAATTTTTATTCCATCAACATCGGGATTAGCAGTATTATCTATGCCAATACTTGCACCTCTTGCTGATACTTTAGGACTATCAAGAGCTATTGTTGTTGATGCTTTTTCTTGGGGACAAGGTTTAATTCTATTCATTGCTCCAACAGGGCTAATATTTGTTGTTTTACAAATAGTAGGAATACCTTATAATAAATGGCTAAAATTTGTAATGCCACT
>ERZ772999.1604-NODE-1604-length-13118-cov-28.595346_pt1 | contig 13118 bp, 10 predicted proteins | sample MGYA00511467_ERZ772999 | MGnify/ENA primary metagenome ERZ772999 (study PRJEB29015, sample SAMEA2738064) | human oral metagenome | biome: human oral; feature: human-associated habitat; material: saliva | place: China | collected 2218 ...
CCGAACTGGCTGGCTTCCTTGGCGTGCAGGTAGTTCTTCGCGCCGTTGAGCAGGGTCTTGGTGGGGATGCAGCCCACGTTCAGGCAGGTGCCGCCCAGGTACTGCTCCTCGACGAGGGCGACCTTCTTGCCCGCGTGTCCGAGGCGCTCGGCAGCCAGGTAGCCGCCGGGGCCCGCACCGAGGACGATGACGTCAAAATGCGTGTCACTCATGAGTGTTCCTCTTTCCTCAGGCCAGGACGGTCACGTCGATGTTTTCGATGGCGGCGACCAGGTCGCCGAGGAAGCGGGCGCCGTCCGCGCCGTCGATGACCTGGTGGTCGATCGTCAGCGACAGGTTGAGGCGCTGCTCCACGCCGATCGTGCCGTCGGCTGCCACGGTCGGGCGCGGGGTGATCGCGCCGACGCCGAGGATGGCCGTCTGGGGCAGGTTGATGACGGGGGTGAAAGTCTCGATGCCGAAGGAGCCGATGTTGGAGACCGTGAACGTGCCGCCGCTCAGGAAGTCGGGTGATAGAGTGCCGTCGATGGCGCCGCCGGCCAGGCGCTTGGCCTCGTGCGAGAAGGCCTTGAGGCCCAGGGCCTGCGCGGAGCGGATGACGGGGACCAGGAGGCCGCGCGGGGTGTCGCACGCGAAGCCGAGGTGGACCTGCTCGAACTGGGTGAGTACACCGTCCTCGAGGTGGGCGTTGAACACGGGGTACTTGGGCAGGGTGCGTGAGACGGCGAAGCAGACCAGGTCGTTGAGCGTGATCTTGTTCAGGCCCAGCGCCTCGTCGGCGTTCTTGACCTTCTTGCGCAGCGCGAGGATGCCCGCGGCGTTCGCGGTGGTGTTGAGGGTCAGCTGCGCGGTGGTGGTCAGGGACTCCATCATGCGCTTGGCGACGACCTTGCGCACGCCCTTGAGTGGGGCGGTGGTCGAAGCGCCCGGGAAGTCGGCGCCCGCAGGGGCTGCGACGGGGGCGGCGGGAGCGGCCTCGGGCGTTCGGCCCGCGTCGGCGACGCTCACTCGGCCACCGATGCCGGTGCCCTCGGTGGCGCTCACGCCGGCGGCGCGCGCGGCGGAGGTCAGGACGGGGCCGGCGGCGATCGCGGCGGCGACGTCGCGTTCGATGACGCGGCCGTGGGGACCGGATCCCTCGGTGATGGTGGCGGTATCCAGGCCCGCGGAAGCGGCCAGGGCGCGGGCACGTGGGGAGACCGCGCCGGTGGCTCGCTCGGTGGCAAAGGCGGGGGCAGCCTGCTCGGGTGCGGCGGTCGCCTTTTCGGGTGCATCCTCGACGGGGGCGTCATCGCCTCCGGGCACGAGGCCGGAGATGTCCTCTCCGGGTTCTCCGACGATGATGAGGGGATCCTTGACGGGGACTTCGTCGCCTTCTTCCCACAGGATCTTCAAGACGGTTCCTTCGGCGGTGGAGGGGACCTCCATCGTCGACTTGTCCGTTTCGATGGACGCGAGGGTCTGGTCGACGGCGACGGTGTCGCCTTCGGCGATCATCCACTCGACGATGATGCATGACTCAACAGAGTTGCCCAGCTGGGGCATCACCACGATGGTGGCCATGTAATTCCTCCTAGACGATGCGCAGCTTCGTGCGCTCGGCCAATTCCTTGATGGATTCTTCGGGGATCTCATCGTCGGTGATGATTCCGGTGACCTGGTCGATCCCCATGAAGGTGACGAAGCCGGCCTCCCCATACTTTGAGGAGTCTGTGAGCAGCCACGTCTCTTGTGCGCGTGTGCGCATGATGGAACCAACCTGTCCACCCTCGACGAGTTGGGTAGTCAGGCCGCGATCAACGCTGAAACCGTCCGTTCCGAGGAACGCGATGCGCGCGTTGAAGTCATTGATGGCGCGCTCGGCGACGGGTCCTACGAGGGACTCGGATTCGGCGCGGAAATGTCCGCCCGTCAGGGTAATGTTCAGGTGCGGGTTGGAGCGCGCGTTAGCGAAGACCAGGACGGAGTTGGTCAGGACCTGGACTCCCCGCTTACCGGTGAGGTACTTGACGATGAGGGCGCAGGTGGTGCCGGCCTCGATCATGATCCGGTCGTCGTCGTGGATCATGTCGGCGGCGGCCCGCGCAATTCGCTCTTTCTGGTCCACGCGATCATGTTGACGCAGGTGGATGTTGCGGAAGGTGGTGGGGCGGGCCCCTCCGTGGGTGCGCACCAGGTAGCCCTGCTCATCGAGGGTCTTGAGCGACGCGCGAATGGTGACGGGGGAAACGCCCAGGTCGAAGGCGAGCTGCGCGACACTCACCTCACCCTCTCGAGCAAGGCGATCCAAGATGTAGTTCGTGCGTTCCTCTGCACGTCCCATGGTTTCACCTCGTGATACATCCGCGACAACCCTCTGTCGCTTTGACTTTCGTTAAGAACAGAATAGTCACTTAAACGAAAGTATGCAACATCACGTAAGGATAATTTTCAACAACACACCCCCCAGAACAACCCTACGCACATCCGGCAAACCAAAGCCCAATTGCCCTGACATATCAAAGATAAATGAACGAGCGGACGGTCCACATCGAACCGCCCGCCCGCTGCCGCACACGCGAAACCTCGCCAATCACACCACCGTTTAAACGAAAACAAAACGAAAGTGCAGATCGTTGCCTACCCCGGCCCAGGCCTCGCACCAAGAAGAGGCACTACTCCCCCGGCGCACGCACACCCACCGTCAGCAGCAGATTGCCATACAGGCGCTGCTCCCCCGTCGCCACCACGATACCCACATCCTCACTGCGCGCAGCATCGTAAAAATCCCAGCGAGACAACTCACCGAACTCCACACCCGGCAACGCCGCTCGGAACTCATCATGAATCGGAATCTCCACCGGCTCCGCATCGGGGGCAGGCGTCATAACCTCCGCACGCTCAATCGGAATCGTCTCCTTCAACACATCAAGAACCTGGCTGACATCCAGCAAACCCGGAGCCAAGTTAAGCGACACGAGTTCACAGCGCGGATTCACACCCGTCGTATGCGGATAATTCGCATCCGCCAACAGAACCTTCGACCCATGGCCAGCCGCGGCCAACGCACGCAAAAACTGGGGGTGAGTCATAGGACCATACAGCATGAACATACCTTTCTCACATGTGAGAACTGGCCCGGATGACCAGCTCAGGATCAATAACAATGTCTTGGGACGCACCACCACCCATGAGCGAGCGCACCAGACGAACCGCCGTACGACCCAGACGATCAAACGGCTGATGAATCGTCGTCAAAGGCGGCGCATACGAATCAGCGCCATCAATGTCGTCAAACCCAACGACCCGCACATCGCGGGGAACCACACCCCCACGCTCGTAGATGAAGCGCATCGCGCCCAAAGCCAGCTGATCGTTCGCCGCCTGGACGCCCTGCGGCAAACGGCCCGCCGCACGCATCACGTCGTAGCCGTCACGCGAATCCCACGAATCAGGTTGCAAAATAACCGGCTCAACACCGTAAGCATCGCACGCCTGCTCGTACCCAATCCGACGCATCTGCGCATCCGACCACCCATCGGGACCAGCGATATGAATCACGTCAGTCAGGCCCTGCGCCAACAAATGTTCCGCAGCCAGCCGCGCGCCGCGCACATTATCCACAGCGACCGTCGAAATACCATCAAGACCCTTCTCGCTCGTCAGCACCAGCACCGTCGGAAAACGCTTACCCGACTCAATCGCGACGTCGATCGTCGGATCCTGGCCACCCAGGATGATGACGCCATCCACGTCGAAGGGCGCAAAATCGGAGCGCAACTGCCCGTCCGGCCCATACGCGTAGGACAGGGACACGTGATACCCGGCCTGGGCCGAGGCATTGAGGATCGACAGGAGCACCGTGCCGTGACCGTGGAACATGGGCGCGGCCAGCACGACCTGCAACACGTTCGTCCGCTTGGCCGCGAGCGCCCGCGCCGCGTAGTTGGGCACGTAGCCCAGCTCCTCGACGAGCTTGGCGATCCTCGCCCGCGTCTTCTCCGAGACTTCCGGGTCGCCGCGCACGACACGCGAGACGGTATTCGTGGAAACGCCGCCCGCTCGCGCGATGTCCGCCAGCGAGACTTTCTTAGGCGAGCGTCGGTGTGTGGACATGAGTCGACGCGCTCGCAGCGATGACGGATGCTCGGTCGTGCGGCGCCATGACGCCAATCGTTTCGAGCTGGGCCAGGAGAGAACCGAAAGTCGAGGCCTCGATGGGGCCGCGCACGACGGTCACGCCCGCGATCTGGGCGGTCAGGTCGCACAGCAGACGGTTACGGGCGCCACCACCGACGAGGTTGAGCTGATCGGGTGCTCGCCCCGTGGCCTGCGTGAGCTCTCCGATCGCGCGAGCGTAACGGCGGGCGAAAGACTCGATGATGACGCGCACGTAGCCGGCCATGGAGTCGGGACGAGCAACCCCCTGAGCGTCCAGGGCCTCATCGATCTTGCGTTGCATGTCGCCCGGAGTCGCGAAGGCCTGACCATCGGGGTCGAAAACGCCGGGGGCGGGAGGCAGCTCACGGGCTTGGGCAACCAATTCGTCTGTGTCCGTGGGCGTGCCCTCGCGCTCCCACTGACGCTGAATCTCCTGGAGGATCCACATGCCCGTGATGTTGAAAAGGGGGCGCACTCCCCCGTCAGTGCGACCCTCATTGGTGATGCCCATCCGGAACGCAACATCACTCATGAGGGGCGCATCTTCGATGGCTCCGAGCACCGACCATGAGCCGCAGGACAGGAAATAAGCGCGTTTACCCTCCTCGATGGGCAGGCCATGAACCGCGCACGCCGAATCGTGGGCCCCGCCGCGCACGACGGTGAGGGTCTCGAGGCCGGGGACCGTACAGGGACCAACGACAGTACGGTCGGCAGCTAGCTCACCGAACCAGCCGCGCGGAATACCGAGACGAGCAAAGACCTCGTCGTTGAAGTCACCTCCGCCCGGAGTCAGCAGCCCGGAAGTCGAAGCGATCGTGCGCGACCAGCCGAGGACACCGGTCAAGCGGTACGCGAAGTAGTCGGGCAAGAAAAGAACGGAGTTCACGCGGGCCGCCGCCTCGGGGTCCTCACGCAGATAAGCGAACAGCTGGTTCGCCGTGTTAATGGTCGCGGGCTGGTTGCCGGTCAGGTCGAAAAACTCGCGGTCCGCGATGCGTTCGCGGAATGCGGGCAGCGTGCGGGAGGTGCGCTCATCCCGGTAGGCGATGACGTCGCCGACGAGGCGTCCGTCCTCGTCGAGGGGGGCCCAATCCACGCCCCACGTGTCGATCGAGACCGCGCGGGCATCCGGGAACTGCTCGAGCGCCTTCGTCAGGCCGTTGATCGTCTCAGCCTCCATCGTCGCCACGTCCCACGTGAGCGTCCCATCCGTGCGGCGGCGCGCCTCGTGCTTAAAGCGGTGAATGTCCGTCACTTCCAAGCGGCCCTCACGCAGGGTTCCGGCGAGAACCCGCCCCGACGCGGAACCAAGGTCAACAGCAAGTACGGTGGTCATTGAAGGTCTCCTGCTCAAAACGCCCACGCTCGGCGCCTCCCATCACCCGGATAGTAGTGCGGCTTTCCTCATCGCCGGTCCCGGGGCCAAATCCCGGAATCAGATATTCCCAGGAAAGGAACCCGTTCGGGCTCGGGGAGAGAGGAACCCGAGCCCGAACAGGACGTACATCAGCGGTACATCGGGCCAAAGGTCTGGCAGGCGCGGAAGTCCGCGGACTCCAGGGACTCGGTGCCGAACAGCGACCACGCCTTGGGGCGGAAAATCCGCTCCTCGGGGACGTTATGCATGTTGACCGGGATGCGCAGCATCGACGCCAGCGTGATGAGCTGGCCGCCAATGTGGCCATAGGAGATCGCGCCGTGGTTCGCGCCCCAGTTGTTCATCACGTCGTAGACGCTCTTGAAGGCGCCCTCACCCGTCAGGTTCGGGACGAACCAGGTGGTGGGCCACTCAATGTTGGTGCGCTCCTCGATCGTGAAGGCAACCTCGTCGGGCAGCTCGACCGTGTACCCCTCCGCGATCTGCAGGACCGGGCCGAGGCCTCGGACCAGGTTGATGCGGCACATCGTCACGGGCATCTCGCCCGAGGTGCGGAAGTGCGTCGAGAAGCCGCCGCCGCGGAAGTAGCCCGTCGAGGCCGGATGGAAGGTCGTGGCCTCCAGCGTGGCCTCACGGTCCTCCTCGGTGAGCTCGTACCAGGGCTTGATGACGTTCTTACCGTCGCGCACGGCCTTGCCTGCGCCGTCCAGCGTGGTGGAGCCGGAGTTACGCAGGTCGAGCAGGCCCGCCGCCGCGCGGCCCTCCGGCTTCCAGCCGGTCGCCTTCTCGATCGACTCCGCGCTCCAGTAAGTGCGCACGTCGGAGAAGATCTGCGGCGTGTTGGTCAGCAGGTAGCCGAACAGCATCGACGCGCCGTTAAGCGAATCGTTCTCCGTGGCCACGACGGAGGGCTGACGGATGCCGGTCCAGTCAAAGTTCGTATTCAAAATAGTTTCGAGCACGTCGCCGTTCGGGAAGTGATCGGTCCACTGGCGCTGGCCCTGGAAGCCGGCAGCGATGGCACCGTGGCCTCCCGCCTCCTCCTCGAAGCCCAGCTCGGCCAGGCGCTGGTTGCCGTGCATCAGGTCGCGAGCGATGAGCGTCATCTTGGTGACGAACTTCCACCAGTCCTCGTGCTTGTCGGGGTAGCGCCACTCCGGCGGGTTCCAGTCCTTACCCTGCTTGAAGTTCTCGCGGATCCACTGGTACGCCTGCTCGTACTCCTCGGGATCATAAATGCCCTCGTCGATGCGGCGCGTGAACTCGCTCATATCGATGTACTCGTTGCGCATGCCCAGGTAAGAGCCGAAGAAGTCAGGGTTAACGACGGAGCCGGCGATACCCATGGAGACCGAACCCATGGACAGGTAAGCCTCGCCCTTCATCTGAGCGACAGCCAGGCCAGCGGTCGCGTAATCAATCAGGCGGGTACGCACGTCCTCCGGGATCGAAGTGTCGTCAGCGTCCTGCACATGCTCGCCATAAATACCGAAAGCGGGAATACCGATCTGGGCGTGGCCAGCCAAAGCAGCCGCCAGGTACACAGCACCCGGGCGCTCCGTCCCGTTGAAGCCCCAAATCGCGTGAGGCATCGCCGGATCCATGTCCGTGGTCTCCGTGCCATAACACCAGCACGGGGTCACCGTCACGGTCAGACCCACATTGTTCGCACGGAACTTCGCCGCGCATGCCTGCGCCTCATGGACGCGACCGATCGTGGTGTCAGCGATGACGACCTCGACTGGGGCGCCGTCCGGGTAACGCAACGTGGACGTAAAAAGGTCGGCGACAGACTTCGCCATGTTCATAGTCTGCTCTTCGAGCGACTCACGCACGCCCTTGCGGCGGCCATCAATCGTGGGGCGGATTCCGATGCGGGGGTGTTCAGTCATTATTCCTTCATCCCTCATGAAGACGTCGATGTCGGAGCGCGGGGGCGCACGCCCCCTCGGATCCTTGGATTCAGTGAATACCGGGTCCGCAGGTCCCGCCCCAACCATTCGGAGCGGGACCCGCGGCGGGCCACCGGTTCAGCATGCGCCTACCCGGCCCCGGCCTCGTGCCCTATCAAGCGAGCGACTCACTCGTACAGGTTGCCCTTGATCTCATCGCTGTCAATATTGGTCTGGTCGTACCACGCGAAGCCCGAGTCGATGACAGTAGGCAGCGAAGCACCATTAATGGCAGCGATCGCAGCCTTCACCGTCAGCTCACCCATCCGCTGAGGAGACTGAGTGACAGCGCCAGCCTCCTTGCCCGCCTTGATGGCGTCGATCTGGGTCTTGCCCGAATCGAAGCCGACGACGGTGACGTCCTTGCCGGTCTCCCCAACACCCTGAACGACACCCGAGGCCGCAGCCTCATTGGAACCATACATGCCGATGACATCCGAGTTGCCCTGGATAATGCCCTTAGCGGTATCAGCGGCCAGGCCGACCTCACCCGCATACTGCTCCTGAATCAGCGTCAGGTTCGACGGAGCATTCTTCTCGAAGTACTCCTTGAAACCCGCACACCTCTGCTTACCGGTCGTCGACGTCTGATCGTGGCACACCATGCCAACCGACCCCTGCTTATCGCCCAGGAGCTCAATCATCTTCGCAGCAGCCTCACCAGCAGCCGCATAGTTGTCCGTCTGAACCGTCGTGACCGGAATATCCGAGTCAACACCCGAGTCGAAGGCAACCACGGGGATACCCTCCGCCTGGATCTGCCCCAGCGTCTCAGCGGCCGCAGCCGAATCAAGCGCCGCGAAACCAATGGCGGCAGGCTTATCAGCGAGCGCCGCGTTCAGCAGATCATTCTGCTCTGTCACAGCCTTCTCGTTCTGAGGCCCGACAAACTTCACGTTGTAGTTGCAAGCCTTTCCAGCTGCAACCGCGCCTTCGTTCACGGCCTGCCAGAAACGGTGCTGGAAGCCCTTCGACACGAGGTAAACCGTCTGGGTTCCGTCACCCTCCTTAATCGAATTCTCCCAGTCAGCGCCATACGCCGACGCACATTCGACAGTCAGCGCCGAATCAGTAGTATTCGAGCCAGTGCTCGCTGTGGAGGTATCCTCCGAGCGCGAACACGCCGTGAAGCCAAGGGCCATGGTGCCGACAGCAGCGACGGCAATGAAACGTCCGATGGGTCGCATTGGTATTCCTTTCATGGTTTGGTCGGGCTCACCCAACCAAAGGACGGTGGACATCTCTGTCCGGATTCAATAGATATGGAGAAAGTTGATGGGTCAGGCCGCGTTCTCACGAGCACGGCGAATATTGTCCACGGCAACCGCGAGCAGAATCGCGATACCCGTCACAACATACTGATAGTCCTGCGCGATACTCATCATGATCAGGCCCTTCTTCAGGGTTTCCATAATGAGGGCACCAACCAGCGCACCTGGGATCGAGGCACGGCCACCCGACAGAGACGTACCACCGATGACAGCCGCCGCAATAACGTTGAGCTCCATGCCCACGCCCTCAGCGGGCTGGACCAGGCCCAGACGCGCAGAGTAAAGAACGGCGCCGATGGCCATGAACACACCAGCAACAACGTAGATGATGATCTTCCACAGGCGAACGTTGACGCCGGACAGGCGGGTAGCCTCCTCGTTGGAGCCAATAGCCAAGGCGTAACGCCCCAGCAGAGTCTTATTCATAAGGAAGGTCGCCAGGATCGTCAACAGCACGAAGATGAGCGCCGCGTTAGCAACATGGGGAATCAGCGTGCCGGTCGCCAACGCCATGTAGTCGGGATTCTTAATCTTGATCGACTGGGTCTGCGAAATGACGAGCGCCAGGCCTCGCGCAACCATCATCATCGCCAGCGTTGCAATAAACGGCGGCAGCCCCAGAATCGAAACGTTTAGACCATTGATCAGACCGACGCCAGCGCCAACCAGGATGGTCAACACAAGGCCGACGCCGAGCGGCAGATTCATCTTGTCCCCCGCCAGGAAGACACCGGCCATGACAGCGACGAAACTGAGACCCGTACCGACAGAGAGATCAATGCCACCAGTCGCAATCACGAAGGTTGCACCCAACGCCATCACGCCGGTGAACGCGGCCTGAAGGACGATGTCAAGATAGATCTTCGTCGACGCGAATTTGGGTTCCGCCAGCGAGAAGAACACAAGAATGACCACCAGCGCGGCTATCACGACCAGCAACTGCATGTTCTTCTTGATGAAAGCGGTGAAAGGCGAGGGCGCTTGCAGGCCCTTATTGTCGACGACGGCGCTCACGCGTGTACTCCGTTCACTTCTTCCTGGCCGACGGTGGCCAGTTCCATGATGTTTTCTTGGGTGGCGTCCTCATTGTCGAGGACGCCAATGATGCGACCGTGGGCCATGACGGCAATACGGTTCGCCAGGCGCAAGACCTCGGGCAACTCCGAGGAGATCACAATGATCGCTTTGCCCTGCGACGCCAGGTTTTCAAGCAGCGTATAGATCTCGTCCTTCGCACCCACGTCGATGCCGCGCGTCGGCTCATCAAAGATCAAAACCTCCGAGTCACGTTCCAGCCACTTAGCCAACACGACTTTCTGCTGGTTGCCACCCGACAAGGAACGGACCTCAACGTCCACACTCGGCGTACGAGTGCGCAGCCTCTTCACGTAGTCACGAGCAACCTCGCGGATCTTCCTGGCGTTGACGACAGTAAACTTCGTGAACTTATCCATCGCCGCCAAGCTCGTATTGAACGAGATGTCCTTGTCCAGAAGCAGACCGTACTGCTTGCGATCCTCGGACAGGTAACCGATACCGTTCTTCACGGCGTCCGTGGCGCTCTTGATCGACACCTTGTTTCCGTTGACGTAAATCGCGCCTTTCGTGTGGCGATCCGCACCAAAGATCGCGCGTGCAACCTCTGAGCGACCGGCGCCGACCAGGCCCGCGAAGCCAAAAATCTCGCCCTTCTTCACCTCAAACGAAACATCGTGGACCACCTTGACGGTCGAGAGGTTCTCGACGCGCAGCACTACCTCATCAGACAGCGGCTTGGTCGTCGGGCGCGCGTCGGCAGGGACCTCGCGACCCACCATCATCTTGACAACCTCACGCATGGGCGTCGAGGCCGTCTCCACCGTGCCAATGTACTTACCGTCGCGCAGGACAGAAATACGGTCGGTCAGTTCCGTCAGCTCAGGCATACGATGCGTGATGAAGATCAGGCCCGTCGTCGGGCACACAAAGTCGCGCACCAGCTCGAACAGCGATTCCGTCTCGGTCGTGGTCAGAGGGGCCGTAGGCTCGTCCATGACAAGGATCTTCGAATCAAAGGATAGCGCGCGCGCAATCTCGACCATCTGCAGGCGAGCGACCGGCAGGTCACGACAGTGCGCGGTCGGATCAATCCGCATGTTCAGGCGTTCGAACAGCTCATACGCGTCTCGTACCATCTTGCGGTCATCGATGTAGGACCACGTCGAGGATCCTGGCCGACCGAGGTACAGGTTCTGGGCAACGGTCAAGTCAGGAACAATGTTCAATTCTTGGTGAATGATCGACAGGCCGAGGGAACGGGCATGCTCCGGGGACTGAATGTCGACCCGCTCGCCCTGCAGCCAGATTTCACCGCCCGGGTCCGCTTTGTGGATACCGGTGAGCACCTTCATGAGCGTGGACTTGCCCGCTCCGTTCTCACCGCAGAGACCCAAGACTTCACCGGGTCGAAGGTCGAGGTCCACGTCGGACAGCGCCTTCACGCCGGGGAACGTCTTTGAGATCCCCTTTAGCTCTAGTAAGTTCGTCACTTCTCACCCCTTGGGTACCAGTAACTTCTCTGTTTCTGGAGTTTGCTTCCCCGGTTTCGTTAGCGCTAACGGAAACGGCTCCAAGGAAACGCCCTCTTCGGCGTCTCTTTAAGAGTAAAGCATCACACGAGGGTGCGCGAGCCAAATTGATGACGACGTGATCAAATCGTTATCGAATCTCACCCCTAAGAGTCTGACATTTCCACACCATTCCGCAGATCATCAAGGATAGTACGCGCGACATTATCGAGCCACTCCTCACTAACAACACACTCATCCAGGAGCAGTTTTCCTCTCTCAAAATCGTGAGGCATCCCCTCGCTCACCCAGTGAGATAAACCATCCTCTCGGACAGTTGTTGGGAAAGTTCCGTGAACGTTCACGACACGCCACCACGGAACCCCACCGCCCCACTCGTGCATGATCCGCCCAACGATGCGCGGTCCGGTCCCGATGGCACGGGCGATCATCCCATAGGTCGCCGCGCTCCCGGGCGGAATCGCCTCCACGACGCGTAGCACAACCTCGACCAAGTCTTCTCGCACAGTTCCATTCCTTCTTTCGCTTCTCAGGTAGCTATTCAATCTGCAGGCCAGCGCCGCACGCGCACGCGCACGCGCACGCGAGCCGCCCATATCCTCACCATCCACGAACGCCGTCCACCCGTATCCTCACCATCCACGAACGCCGTCCACCCGCATCCTCGCTACCCTCGTCCGCGTCCGCGCACGCGCACGCCAGCCGGAGCCCACCCCGCACGCGGATAGATTATCGACATCCGGATAGGTTATCGACATCCGGATAGGTTATGGGCATCCGGATAGGTTATGGGCATCCGGATAGGTTATTAACCTATCCACATCCGCGTAACCTATCCACATGCGAGCCACGCCCTCGCAACCCGTGCCCGCAGCCTCGCCCCTTCGCCCGAGCACGCCAGCTCCGACGTCCACGCCCTCGCAACCCTCGCCCGTGCACGCCAGCCAGCGCCACCCCGCACGCGGATAGGTTATCGACATCCGGATAGGTTATGAACATCCGGATAGGTTATTAACCTATCCACATCCGCGTAACCTATCCACATGCGAGCCACGCCCTCGTCACCCGCGCCCGCAGCCTCGCCCCTTCGCCCGAGAACGCCAGCTTCGACGTCCACGCCAGCTCCGACGTCCACGCCAGCTCCGACGTCCACGCCCTCGCAACCCGCGCCACCCTCGTCCGTGCACGCCAGCCAGCGCCACCCCGCACGCGGATAGGTTATCGACATCCGGATAGGTTATGGGCATCCGGATAGGTTATTAACCTATCCACATCCGCGTAACCTATCCACATGCGAGCCACGCCCTCGTCACCCGCACGTGCCAGCCCGGTTCAAGCCAGGCACCTGCGCACGTCGACGCCAGCACACGCCGACAACGCCCGTGCACGCCAGGCACCCCACCCTCGCCACCCGCGCACGCTCACGCTCACGCTCACACGCACGCCAGCGTGCAAGTCCACAGCACTGCACACCGATCCCAACTCTCCCCTACGAATGCAAGCGAGCCCGTGATAGATTTAATGCGGAGCGGGAATCCCCCCTGGGCTAGTCGTGGAATAATCGACCGTCGGAAGGCCCGGGCAATGGGCCCCGCTCCCCATTTTTCGCTTCATTTCCCGCGTCGATGTTCTCGCGCGACAGAAGGGATATAGGACATTTCGTGTTGGCGTGTTGCCACCTGCCCCACTGGACGTCAGGTTGCCGCGTGACCTGGCAGCCCATTCGGCGTCCGCGTCACATGAGAGCGGGGTATTGGGGTTATAGGACACTACGTGTTGCTGGAAGGGTGACTTTTTGGCTTTCTGG
>ERZ772999.1606-NODE-1606-length-13114-cov-15.089440_pt1 | contig 13114 bp, 13 predicted proteins | sample MGYA00511467_ERZ772999 | MGnify/ENA primary metagenome ERZ772999 (study PRJEB29015, sample SAMEA2738064) | human oral metagenome | biome: human oral; feature: human-associated habitat; material: saliva | place: China | collected 2218 ...
TCTGCCGCAGGTCAAATAGACTCAGATTGCTCTGCCCCACTGCGGGACAGAAAACTTCATGCTTCGGACAGGATTGGTGCCCGAAGGTTGACATCGTTGGTCGCTCTTCCCCCTGCGGCAGGGGCGTGCCCGATATCAACACAATGCTCCATTATCCCAATGCGCCCGCGTTTATGCAAGCATCCGGGGAGCACTTTTAGAAGGGAGGTTCGTCACTCTGCACTCCCCCGCTCTGGGATGCGCCGTTCTGCGCAGGAGCACCCGGAGCGATCACGCCCGGCGCTTCCGCGTTCTGCTGGGGTACGTGCGCAGGGGAATACTGCTGCGTGTACTGAGGCGCCTCCTGCAACGGCGCGCCCGAGTGCGGCATACCCTGCTGAGATGCACCCTGCAGGGAACCCTCGTTGACCGTGCGCTTCTCCACGGTGCGGGCAAAGGTGCTCGTACCGTAGTTCAGGTCGTGACCGATGCCGAGGGCATCCACCTCTACGGTAGTGCCCTGCGTGCCGTCTTCACGGTTCCAGCGGCTAATGCGCTGGCGGCCACTCACGACCAGTGGCTGCCCCTTCTCAATGGAGGTGGCAATGTTCTGGGCAAGGCGGCGGTAAGCTTTCACGGTGTACCAGTTGGTGGCACCTTCTTTCCAGGTTCCGGTGGCATCCTGCCAACGCGGGGTGCTGGCGAGGCGAAAGTTCACGACGGGCACCCCGTTGGGCAGGGTGCTCAGGGCCGGGTCGGAGGCGGTGAATCCTCGGATCAGGATGGTGTCGCTCATGGTTTCTCCTTAGAAACTAGTGGGTGGGTTCCTTCACCTTGCCAGGGCTGACCCGCTCCTGCACCCGGTGGTTACCGCTTCTGTGGATAACTTCGCGTTTTGCGGTTTTGGGCACCGCCTGTGGATAGAGTTTTTAAACTTTTTAGCCCGTTTTTTCAAAAATTGCCCGCGGGCAACACGCTTCCTGCAGAAATATGACGGCTACGCCCCATTCGACATCATGATAGGTATCTCAGCCTCGGCGCGGCTATTTTTACCCTCAAGTTACCTAGTTCTATCCCGCGCGCTCTATCCTTGATGATGCGGTGCACTCAGCCGCTTCCCAATCTACCCCTGGAGTTTCCGTGAGCAAAAAGCCCATCAACAGCAACGACCTGCCCACGCTGCAGGATCTTCAGCGGATTCAACGCAACCTGCCCAAGCTGCCCGATTCGATGGACCCGCAGAAGAAGCGCCTCATATACGGTCTGCTCGCTGTGTTTGCCGTGATTGTACTGATTATTGGTCTGGTCTACGTGAGTAAGAACGGTGTGGACGGGCTACTCGGTTCGGATAAGACGACCTCCGCCACCGATAATGAAGAGACCAACGTTCAGACCGAAACCCTCGCCGAGGTCAAAAACCCGTACAATGCGGTTGAACCCGCGACTGCGCTCGCACCGGATCTGGCGACCGCGAAGAGCGAGCTGGCGTCCCTGCAGGTGAAGGAACGCGCATCGAAGGCTGGCTACTCTCGTAATCAGTTCGGTCCCGCCTGGGATGACGTTGACGGCAACAAGTGCAACACTCGCGACGACATTCTGCGCCGCGACCTGACCGATGTTCGTTTCAAGGTCAGGACCCACGCATGTACCGTGATTAGTGGCACTCTGGATGACCCGTACACCGGCAAAACCATCAAGTTCAAGCGCGGCAAGAAGACCTCCTCGGCTGTGCAGATCGACCACGTAATCGCTCTTTCAAACGCATGGCAGACCGGCGCGCAGGATTTGACCGCAGAGCAGCGCCGCCAGCTGGCGAACGACCCGGAGAACCTGCTCGCTGCAGACGGCCCGGCGAACCAGCAGAAGTCCGATGCAGACGCCGCCGACTGGCTGCCGAGCAACACCGCTTACCGCTGCACCTATGTGGCACGCCAGGTACACGTGAAGGCGAAGTACAAGCTATGGGTGACCGCGGACGAGAAGAAAGTTATGGAACGTGTCCTCAACTCTTGCAAGGACACCAACCCAACCAAGAAATAGCCCCGGCCAAGAAATAGCCCCGGCCAAGAAATAGCCCCGACCAAGAATTGATTCCCGCAAAGAATTAATCCCAGCTTAGAAATAGCCGCCCGGCACCTCGCGGCCCACCAACGTAAAAAGCATAAAGAAAACCGCCCCGCACCCTGAGTTTAGGGTGCGGGGCGGTTTTTACATGTAGCGCCCCAGGAGGGAATCGAACCCCCGACCAAGAGATTAGAAGGCTCCTGCTCTATCCTCTGAGCTACTGAGGCCTTCCTCTAGGGTACATGAGAATTTATGCTTCCCATGCACCGCACCTCTCACGCAGGGGCCGGTCCGCTGGCGGCGCATCCGGCTGGCACGCTAGGAGCCTACCTTGGGGGCTTCCCGTTCTGCCTTCTTCACCTCGCGGCGGCGTGCACGGCGGCTAGATGCGCCGGGGAACAGCTGCCACCACAGGCGGATGGTGGTGCGGCGAATCTGCGTGGGGTGCAGGCTCACGTACACCAGGCGGCGGGTTGCCGGGTCGAGGGCGACCAGGTAGATGATATACCCCAGGCAGATGACGGTTGCGATGAGTCGACCCATGTCCTGGTTGAAATCGCGCAGGTAGGGCGAGACGTTTAACTGGTCGCTCACACCGTACGCCATAAAGAACAGCGTGGTGATGAAGTACCACATGAGCTGGAAATGCGAACGCAGGCCGGTTGCGGCGAGCATCGGGATTGCCCAGAGCAGGTACCAGGGCTGAATCATGGGGCTGCACAGGAGCATGAACAAAATCGCGAGGCCGGCGTGACGCACAATGTTGCGGTCGCGTCCGACGAATGCCATTGCCATGGCGCCGAGCATGCCGATGCCCTTGCCAACGGTTTCGATGAGCTTGCGGATGACCTCGAAGGCGTCGCCCTGAACGAACAGGGATGCTGTACCGATGATCAGGCCGAAGGGGGTGTACCAGATGTACTGGCCGCCGGTGGTGGACAGTGCCTTGATCCAGCCGAATTCCAGTCCGGTCACCCAGCCCATGAGCGCCATTTCGGCAAGCAGTAGCACACCGGAAAGCGCCCAGAAGATGAACTTGCGCGGCCAGGAGGCATCCTTACCCGCCCAGAGCAGACCCACGAAGGGCAGCACCACGAGGGCGAGCGGCTTGACAGCAACACCGAGGGCTACGAAGGTCACGCCGAGCGGGCCGCCCCACCAGGTGCCGCGGTAGCGCTTGGCGTAGTAGAGGCCGCCGAGCATGAACATGGTCATGAGCGAGTCGTTGTGGCCGCTGGCGATGAACGATGCGATGAACAGCGGGTTCGGGCCGATCTGCCAGAGGGCGCGGACCTGGTTGAAGCCGTGTGCCTTGGCGAGTTTTGCCACGTAGAAGAGGATGCCGATGACCGCGAGCACGGAGAGCAGGCGGAAGTAGAAGAGGGAGAGGTCAATGTTCTCCCCCGCCAGGCACACAATCCACTCTTCGAGCTTGAGGGAGACCGGGCCGTACGGGGGCGGAGATTCCGCCCACATGGGATCCGCACCGTTCTGCATGAAGTTCGAGATTTCGGAGACACCGTGCTTGTACGGGTTGAGGCCGTGCGCCATAACCATGCCCTGCCCGTAGTAGGAGAACATGTCGCGGCTGTAGATGGTGAAGGCGAAGACCTGCGGCAGGGACCAGCTGGTGATGACTGCAATCATCCAACGCATGGTGTTGGGTTCGTTCCAGTCGCCCATTTTCTGATAGATGCGTAGCCATTCGCGGCACATGATCATGGCGCCGAGGGCTAGCATGATAATGCCGGTGATGACCCATGCGGCTTCGAATCGGATGGCTCGGATAATGTCGTAGCGCCAGAAGCTGGAGCTGTCGGCAAGCCAGCCGACGGCGTAGGAGCCGAGGGTGACCATGATAGAGCCGATGGTGCCGATAATCAGCGTGCGCAGACGGTGATTATTGACGTAGTCCAAGAGTTTGGGTGAGAGGGGTGCGTCGTGTGCGCCGGGGGTGGTGAGCCGGTGTGCTAGCTCTTTTGGTGCGCGCATAACTCCCTTTCTATCTGCGTCGTTGTTCTGGTTTTTATCATACCGGAGCCCTTGGATGCACTTGCGAGAATCACTGTTGCGAAGGCACTTGTGGACGTTCCTCACGGGCACGCAGAGTGGCGCTATTCTCCCCCGCTGCCGCCGTTTGCGCGTCCTCTCGTGCCCTTCTAGCGCCCTCTTGTGCCTTTTTGTGACGTGCTGTCCGCCGGGCTGACGGCGTTTGGGGGTAGAGTGGGAGGGTGAGTATTTCTAGTGAACGTATTGTATGGATTGACTGCGAGATGACCGGCCTGGACGTGGAGAACGACGCTCTCGTCGAGGTGGGCGTTCTGGTCACGGATGCCGATTTGAACATTCTGGGTTCTGGCGTTGAGTTCGTCATCAAGCCCGGTGATGAGTCTCCTGCCGGTGCGCTGGAGAACATGAATGACTTTGTGCGGTCGATGCATGAGGCGTCGGGTCTGTTGCCCGATATTGAGCACGGTGTGTCGATGGAATACGCGCAGGAGCAGGTGCTTCGATACATCAAGAAGTATGTTCCGGTGGCGGGCAAGGCGCAGCTGGGCGGCAACTCGGTGGGCATGGATAAGCGTTTCTTGGAGCGCTACATGCCCGAGGTCATGGCGTACCTTCACTACCGGGTGATTGATGTGTCGACCATTAAGGAGCTGGCGTCGCGCTGGTACCCGGCGGCTCGTCATAGCGCCCCGGCGAAGACCGGTAACCACCGCGCCCTGGGTGATATCAAGGACTCGATTGATGAGTTGAAGTATTACCGTCGCGCTATTTTTGTGCCGCAGGGCCCGGATGCGATTGTTTCGGCGCAGATTGCGCGTAAGGTGGAGGCTGAGCGTGCCGCACGCGAGGCTGCTGAGAGCGAGGCTGAGGCCTCCGTGTCTGAGGCGGCAGAGGCATCCGAGACTTAAGCACAGCATGTAACGAGCATCACAGCTTTTCAACTTGGCAGGTTTCTAAATCTCCTGTACAGTGGTATCCGTTGCATATCGCAAGGGAAACCAAGCGAAGCACATGGTGGTCGTAGCTCAGTTGGCAGAGCGCCTGGTTGTGGTCCAGGAGGTCGCGGGTTCAACCCCCGTCGATCACCCCGATGGAAAGGGTCGTTATGGTTATCCGTAACGGCCCTTTCGCTTTACCCCCTCCTGTTCGGTTGACCCGCACACGGTGTACCGGAACAGAGCTTTTACACCCGCACTTTAAACCAGCGAGCGGGAACAGGGCGCCCCGCATCTTCACGAGGTACATCTTCACGAGGTATATCTTCACGAGGCAGACACACCCGGCAAGTTCCCGTTCAACAGTTCCCGTTCAACACAAGCAAAGGATAATTCCGTGGCTATTCGCCCCATCGTTATTCACGGCAACCCCGTTCTGCACCGCCCCGCGGCACCCGTCACCGAGTTTAATGATGAGCTCAAGGAACTCGTGGCTGACATGTACGAGACCATGGACGCATCCAACGGCGTGGGCCTGGCGGCACCGCAGATTGGTGTGGGCCTGCGCATCTTCACCTACAAGATGGAGAATGAGGACGGCGTTCCCCCGCGCGGCTGCATCATCAACCCGGTACTGACCCTGGGCAAGATTTCTACCGCTGACCCGGACCCCTACGAGGAGGAAGAGGGCTGCCTGTCCTTTCCTGGTTACGGCTTCCCCCTCAAGCGCGCCGAGTGGGTGACCGTGAATGGTCTTGACGAGCACGGCAACCCCGTCCACTTTGAGGCGACCGGCTGGTTCGCACGCTGCATGCAGCACGAAACTGACCACCTGGACGGCAAGCTGTACGTGAACCGCCTGAACAAGAAGTGGACCGGCAAGATGAAGAAGGTCGTGAAGAAGGAAGGCTGGACCGTTGACGGTAACTCGTGGATGCCCGGCGTGGATCCGGATCCGTTCGGCCACTAATCACGGGCTCTTCTGAAGGTCAGAGGCCTTTTGAGGAGTTTAAAACGAAGACCGCGAATGCACTCTAAAAGCGCATTCGCGGTCTTCGTTTTCCATTAGCCGACAATGTTTTCCGTCAGCTAACGGTAGCGTGAAACGGGTCATCCTATGAGCCGGGTTCTGTCTAAAACGCCGCCCGAAGGGGCGTTTCGAGGCAATCATCTATCTAGAACGTACGTTGCCGCACGTCTCAAGCAGCCTACCCGAATACGCACCCCACCTCCGTGAAGGAAGCTGACGGGGATCGGGCGCACTACCCTACCATGGCGTATTCTGTTTGACCTTGCTCCGAATGGGGTTTACCTAGCCGGGCACGTCACCGCGCCCGCTGGTGGTCTCTTACACCACCCTTTCACCCTTACCGCGGCGAACCGCGGCGGTTTACTTTCTGTGGCACTGGCCTGCGGGTTACCCCGAGTGGATGTTATCCACCATCCTGTGCTGTGGAGCCCGGACTTTCCTCGAAGCACGTGTGCCTCGCGATTGCCCAGACGGCCCGTTTCACCCAACCCATTATACGCACACCCTTGAATGTGGCTATTTTCCGGGTTCGTTTCGCGGGTATACGGGGGTACGAGCAGGCACACTACCAGCCTCGCGGGCATATGCAGGAACCTCACAACTACACTGCGCCTCGTAGCTACACCGCGTCTCGCGGGTACACTGGAGAGATGCTGATTCTTCTTCCCCCGTCCGAAGGTAAAACCCCCGCCCCCGCTGGCAACGCACCCGTATGCTTCGCTGACCTCTCGTTCCCCGAGCTGACCGCTGAGCGTGAGAGCGTCCTGGAGGAGCTGGCGACTGTCAGCTCGGGACCCGACGCCCTTGCGGAGCTCAAGGTGGGTGCATCCCTCGAAGCAGAGGTGGAACGCAATACGCGCCTGCTGACCGAACCTGCACAGCCCGCAATCTGCACCTACACTGGCGTGCTCTTTGAGGCGCTGGATTATGCGAGCTTCTCCCCCGCCGAACGCGATGCCGCGCACTGGTCGCTACTGATTTCTTCGGCTCTGTGGGGTATTCTGCGCCCCGAGGACGCGATCCCCGCTTACCGCCTGTCGATGGGCGTAAAGCTGGGTTCGGTGGGTGCGCTCGCCCCCTTCTGGAAGGGTACGTTGGGTACCGCACTGGAAGCGACTGCGAGGGACCAGCTGATTCTGGATTGCCGTTCTGCAGCCTACGCGAAGTCGTGGGTGACTCCCCCGTCGCAGACTCTGGCGGTTCGTGTGGAGCGTGTGGCGGCTGATGGGTCGCGTAAGGTCGTCTCGCACATGGCGAAGCATTACCGTGGCTTGTTTGCGCGTTACCTGATTCAGTCGGGTTTGGCGGCTCGTCCTATTGATGGTTCTACGGCTGGTATTGCCGAATTTTTGGAGGCGGTCAGCGAGGATTGGTCGGTGGAGTGCGCCCTGCCGACGGCGCGTAAGGCGGGTGTTTTGACTCTGCTGGTGCATGAGCAGTAGGTTACCCAACTATTTGTTTTCGCTTATTTTTTGCATCATATTAAAGATTTTTTAACTATTTTTCTAGGGGCTTAAACCTGTATTTCCCCCTGTAAAACCATATTTCTCCACAATTCAGGGGCGGCTTTTGACGAGCGGAGAAGGCGGTTAGCGTCCAGCTATCCGCCTTCTTTTTGCGAGTAAAAATGTTTATAGTATTCAACGGCTCGCCATTGGTGGCAGGTATTTCACTCACAAACACTCATATTCTCAGCTCAGCACACATGAAACACGACATGCCATCTACGTGTAGCAAACTTTCAGAAGCTTAACCAATGGTTATTGGTTTGCTAGCGTAGAAGTGTACACTCAGAAACACATCGATGGGCCTATATCATGTCTATTTTTCCTCTTGTCGCGCCCTTTTTACGGGTGCTACTGCACTAACAACTAACAGTCGCGGGCGTTTTGAGCGCGCATCATGCCGGTGAGCAGAGTGCTCAGGCGGTTGCTCTGGATGTAACGACCACCCCGCTGAAGATGAAGATTACCGAGGCCTCGTTTGATATTAGCGGCTTCAACCTCGGCTATGAGATTACCGGCCTGTCGACTGTGCTTGATGTCGACTGTGCTTGATTTCGGTATGTACACCCCGTACCTTCAAATCGGATATTACACCGAGATGAAGCTACCCGAGACTTCCTCCTGGCCGGATGTGAAGACTGACGACCCGAACTTGCCCGCTTACGTGTGGGCTCGTCAGCAGGGTATTACCTTCGGCTGGTCAGACGGCAAGTTTCACGCGGACGCAGGTATCTCGAATGCTACAGTTGCGGCATTCACCTACCGTGCGGCAGGTTCGCCCGCGGTTAAGGGCGATTCCCCCCTACAGCGATGTTGCTCCCAGTTCGGCGTTCTACCGTGAGATTCTGTGGGATCAGCAGAACAAGGTGGTGCTGAATACTAGCAGCGCTTTCAATGCTCAGTACCTGGTGACTCATGGTGAGTTGGAGACTATGATTGAGACGTTTCAGGCTCGCGCTAAGTAAGGTTGTTTAGACTATCTGTGCTTGGTATCCCCGAGCCCTGCAGAGCAATGCCTCGCAGAAGTGATGCCCGGTCTGTATGTTCCCTTGAGGATCCTTGGGAAAGGTTCCTGTCGGGTTCGTACAGGCCAGGCTTTACTGTTCCTAAATTTTTGAAGCCTGCTTCTTGGTAGATATTCAGTAGCTATTTTCAGTGTTTACTTTTCAGTCAGGCTGGTCCATGCAGCGGCGGGTTCGGTGCTTGCCGAGTGCGCGTCCTGACCGGTTGCCACGCCGGTGGAGACGATGAAGTCCCACGGGTCGGTGTTCAGCGCGGACAGCTTCGTTTCGATAGCGAAGCCACGCTCAGCGAGCAGGGCACACAGGCGGTTTGCCGCCGACTGCAACCAGAGGGATTCGCTGGCGGCATGGGAGCAATCAATCAGGGCGATGTTGCTACTGTCAACTCGTGCGGTTTCGCGGAATTCGCTGGCGGGGTGGTGGCGCAAGTCGGCGGTAATGTACACCTGCGCGTCGGTGGCGCGCACAGCGTCGAAGAGAGAGTCACCGGCACCACCGCAGAGGGCGACGCGGCGGATTGGCTGGTCGGCGCGTCCGGCGATGCGCAAGCCACCGGCGGTCGCGGGCAGTGCCGCGGCGAGGCGTTCTGCAAGCTCCTTGAGGGTGATTTCTTCAGGCAGGGTGCCGAGGCGGCCGGTACCTACCGCGTGTTCCTGCTCGTCAAGTACCTGGGTTTGCGCTTCGGTGAGCGGTTCGCGGTCTATCAGGCCGATAGCGTCACAGAGCGCTTCGTTCACGCCTTCAACAGCGGCATCTGCGTTGGTGTGCGCGCCGAGCAGTCCGCATCCGCCTTCGATGAGGGTGTGCAGAACGTTGCCCTTATAGTCACTGTCAGGGATGAACTTTGCGCCGCGTAGCAGTAGCGGGTGGTGGGTGATGAGTAGCTGCGCACCTTCGGCTACGGCTTCTTCGGCGGTGGCGGTGAGGGCATCCACCGCAAAGAGGACGGTGCTCACTTTAGCGGCGCCACGTCCGGCGACGAGGCCGGAGGCGTCCCATCCGGCGGCGAGTTGCGGCGGGAAGAGCGTGTGGAAGGCGTCGACGACTTCTGCGAGGGTGGGGGTTTCTAGTTTTTCAGTCATACCTCTATTGTGGCAGGTAACGCGGCGAGGCAGGTGGCACAGTGGGGATGTGGGCGGTTTACGCCAAAGCCTGCGGTAGCGCAGGAATATTGTGCGGCCCTTCGGTGTTCTTTAGGTAGTGTGGTTCTCTAGGTGTTAGTTCGAGACCCAATATTCGAGGAGGAATCATGACTGATGTTGTTCTTGCCGGCGGCTGTTTCTGGTGCCTGGATGCGGTGTACCGCCAGTTCCGCGGGATTGAGGCGAGCGTCTGCGGCTACACGGGCGGCGATACTCCCGACCCTGATTATCGTTCGGTGTGTTCGGGCGCGACCGGGCATCAGGAGGCGCTGAAGCTCAGCTTTGACCCGCAGGTCATTGACCTGGATACGGTGCTGGATATTTTCTTCACTAGCCACGATCCGACCAGCTGGGATCGTCAGGGTGCGGATACCGGTTCACAGTACCGTTCGGTGCTTTTCTACGCGGATGAGCAGCAGCGTGAGGCGTTTGAGCGTGCGGTGGCGCGTGCTCAGCAGCTGTACTCCTCCCCCATTGTTACGCAGATTAAGCCCCTGGGCGTGTTCTATGAGGCTGAGGATTATCACCAGAATTATTACGCGTTGAATCCGGCGCAGGGTTATTGTGCGTTTGTGGTGAGCCCGAAGGTGGCTCAGGCGCGCCGTAATTTTGCGCAGCTGCTCCGTTAGCTGCTCCGTCAGTCGGTGCGTCCGGTTAAGTTGAGGCGTATTACATTGTTCACCCCGTAGCTGTCTTTTGTTGTGTGGCGGCTACGGGGTATCTTCATATGCGCCCGGCTATTTGTTGTTCGCCGGTGCTTTGCGGTTGCTCTAAGGTGCGACGGATATGATGGGGGCGACTCACTCCTCCTTGTCCGTTGACTTCGCCAAAAGACTGCTGATGACTAGCTCCGCTTCTAAGCCCATCGCCTTGAGCCGTCGCACCGCGCTGGGTGCGGGCGGTGTTGGTCTTGTTGCCGTGTTGTCTGCGTGTGCGCGTACGGTGTTGTCTGGTGTGAGCGTACGGTGCATCCGCCAGTTGATATTGCTGAATCTGAATCGGCGAGTGCGAGCCCGTCTGCTTCGCCGACGTTGCCGTCTGCGAATACGTCGTATAAGGGTAAGGTCCCGTTCGATAACTTTGAGAAGAACGGCGAGTACATTCCTGCCACTGCGAGAAGAAGGCACAGAACCTGCCCAAACCGATCATGCCGGAGAAGGCGCAGGAGCTGAGTATTGACGGTATTTATGCGCTGATTGGCTAGAGGCATCTGATGGAAGGCGATAACCGCGATAAGTCCCTGGTTGGGGCAGAAGGTTCGCAGGGCCAGGCGATGAGGATTGTTGTGGAGTATAAGGGGGGTGTTTGGTTTATGAGCACTCAGGAGGATAAGGATGCTGATAAGAACACGGAGTCTGCGAGCCCCTCAGCGTCCTAGGGCACTGATTGCAGCTTTTTAACCTTTTCTTCGCAAAATAATCCAGATGGAAACATTTGATACATATTTGCGCGCTTTAGGTTATGATGGGGTTGTCAGCTCACTCGATCTCCTTTGTTGACTTCCTTTGAAAGGCTGATTATGACGAGCCCTTCCCCCACCTCTGCTGTTATGTCCCGCCGCGTGGCACTGGGTGCGACCGGTGCCGGCGTACTGGTTGCATTGACTGCGTGCGCTAGCGATATTCGCCCACTGGCTGATAGTTCTCCCTCCGGTGAGGCTTCCGCGAGTGCGTCCGAAAGCGCATCCACGAGCGCCTCGGCTAGTGCTTCCGCGTCTGCCTCTTCCGGCAAGTCCTACAAGGGCTTCGTGAAGTTCGATAACTTCGAGAAGAACGGCGAATACGTTCCTGCTACGGCTGAGAAGAAGGCACAGAATGTGCCCAAGCCTCTCGTTCCGGAGAAGATGAACGAGCAGAGCGTTGATGGTATTTATGCGTTCATTGGCTACTGGCTGGCGAGCTTTAACTATGCGCTAATGACCGGTGATACTGAGCCGATGAACAAGGCTGACCCTGCAGATGTGTATGTGAAGGGCCTGCAGGAATTTACGTTCATGTACGAGAGCGATTTGGGCTGGATGTACGGTACGGATACCCCGATTACTCTTGAGCTGATTTCTAGTGCGCCGCAGAAGACTTCCGGTAGCAGCACCCGTTACAGCTGGGCGACTTACATGAACTACAGCCCTGATGCAAAGATTCATCGTGAGGGTAAGTCTGATTTACCTTTTAAGACGGACTCTAGCCCGAACGGCAAGCTGATGAAGGCTGCTGTGGAGTACAAGGACGGTAAGTGGTTTATGCTCACCGGCAATGAGGGCTCTTCTTCGTCTGGTTCTTCCTCGAGCTCTTTTGCTGTCTAGGCCCCACCTTAACGGTTCAGGCCTAACGGTTTGAGATAGGCTTCTCCCCCGCCCGCGGTAATACACCGTGGGCGGGGTTTCTTTGTGCCGAAACTGTGCAGAAACTGTGCAGAAACTTCGCCAAGATTCTGCCGGAACTCTGCGGAAGCACAGGGAACACAGGGAACACAGGGAACACAGGGAACACTCAGGCGGAAACCCTGCGGATGGCCGGGGTCGGCGGAGGCTGCGACCGCCTCCGAAACTGCTTCCGCTTCAGCGTCTGCGAGCGCTTCTCCTTCGGCATCTGAGAGTGCTTCTGCTGCTTCGGGTCTTCGCTCTTCGGGCAGGAAGTATAAGGGCATCATCACTTTCGAGAATTATGTGGAGAACGGCAAATATGTTGTAGCGACCGCTACGAATCCGGCTGATAACGTGCCGAGGCCTGCGCCTCCGGAAAATATCAATGAGCACGGCATTGATGGTGCGTACGCTTTCTTGAGTTTCTGGCTGGCGAGATTGAACCATTTGATGATCTCGGGTGACCCAGGCCCGATTGAGATGGTTTGCTATAAGGGCTACAGCTGGGAGAAGTATCAGAGCACAATCAAGCTGTATGCGTCGCACTGGTTGGGTGTACGGTGCAGAAACTCCGTATATTGTTGAGCTGCTGGCTGATGCTCCTCGGGAGGTGCTCGGCAGCAATAACGTTGCCTTCATTTGGGAGGGCCTCGCCCATATGGACCCCAAGATGGATGCGGCAGTATAGGAGTCAGCCTGAGAAAGCGACGAGTACCGATGAGTCGAAGAAGAAGGTGGCGAGGTTCCGACTGGAGTACAAGGACGGCCAGTGGGAGCTGTCTAGCGCCGCGTAGTTGCCGCTTTGCAGGGGGTCGTTCCGTAGTGACTTCTCGTGCCCTAAGACCCCGCGCCTGCTGAAACGATGGGTGTGGGGTCTTATTTTTCTGAACATTCAAGGTGGTCGCGGGGCTATTTGGTGGCTCTCGGGTAACCTTAAAAATATATACATTGACGTACTGATAGGTCTGTACGGGGTGCGTATGCCTGCCGCGGTGTGTGGCGTGGTTTGCTCTGTATTGGCTCCAACGAAGGGCTTCCGATGACTACCTTCTTCACTCGACGTAC
>ERZ772999.1607-NODE-1607-length-13114-cov-5.281185_pt1 | contig 13114 bp, 5 predicted proteins | sample MGYA00511467_ERZ772999 | MGnify/ENA primary metagenome ERZ772999 (study PRJEB29015, sample SAMEA2738064) | human oral metagenome | biome: human oral; feature: human-associated habitat; material: saliva | place: China | collected 2218 ...
GATTCCGCGCGGGCCTGAAGCGCAGTTTCAACATTGTCGATCATGGTATTCAACGCGAAACCAACATCGCCGACCTCATCACCAGGCTGGGCGATGGAGTAATCAACGCGTTGGAAGTCCTCAACTGTTGGGGTGGCAACCAGGTCCTTGGAGCCGATGCTTCGCGCGGTTGCCGCTACCTCACCAAGGGGAAGCATTTCCCTGCGAATCCACTTGCGGCCGATGAAAGTTGCGCCGGCGATCACGACCAGAGCGATGAGGCCTTCAAGAGCCACCAACATAATCAGCGTCGAGTTATTGGCTGCCAAAGACAGGCCGACGACCAGTGTCCGCGACCCTGATTGACCGCACATGATCCTGAAAGAACCTAAATTCGGCAAGTTGACATTGTGTCCGTGTCCATCACAGCGTAAGGAGAGAATCTGCTGCTGAGCGGCACTATCGAGCTCCACCACATCAAATTGCTTGACGACACCCGAAACGATCTCATCGTCGTCCTTGATGAGCTGCAACTGGCCTTCTGCAGAACCTGGGCCTCGCAAGCCGCGCGGTCCGTGTTCACTTGCCGAAGCAGAGGAACTTGGAGAATTCGACTGTGATGGTCCGTGGTCATCGTCATGATCATCCTGGTCGTTCTGCGAGCCAGCCGTCGGAGGCGGGGGCGGAGGAACAGGTTGCTGCAAGCTGAGCTCTGCGTTCTTTTCAAGCCTACTGAGCATGGATTCGAGCGAACTATCGATCTTGGAAGTCATCCACGAATGCATTGCAAGCGCCGAGGCAGCAAGCATGGTGACCAACGCTAAAGCGACAGCTGCAGCAAGAAAACGACTCAGGCGAACAGTGAGAAGACGAGATCGCTTGCGCTTTGTCTGGGGAGCACTGTGCTTGGGAGCGCGCGCTTGCGATTCGGTATTCGAAGCTTGGGGGGCAGAGCTTGTCATTGGCGCTCCTAGGAGGCGGGCCTGAGGATATAACCGGCTCCCCTGACCGTATGAATCATGGGGTCACGCCCAGCGTCGATCTTCTTACGCAAATACGAAATGTAGAGCTCGACGATGTTCGCCTGACCACCGAAATCGTAGGACCACACGCGGTCGAGGATCTGCGACTTCGACAAGACAACGTTCGGGTTTTCCATGAAGTACCGCAGCAGCTCGAATTCGGTGTTCGTGAGCGTGACAGCTTCACCACCACGTGCAACATCATGCGAATCTTCATCCAGGGTCAGGTCACCAACGGTCAGAACACGTTCAGCGGAAATTGAAGCCATTCCAGACCGGCGAAGCAGGGCGTCGATTCGCGCGGTGACTTCATCCAAGTCAAAGGGCTTCGTCACATAGTCATCGGCACCAGCGCGCAGTCCGGCAACGCGATCCGCAACCGCGTCACGAGCCGTCAAGAAGAGGACCGGAAGATGGGGCTTGCGCTTTCGCAGACGTTCCAAGGTTTCCATCCCGTCAAGGCCGGGCATCTGGATATCCAAGACGACGACATCGGGGTCAAAAGTATCGGCCTTATCCAAGGCTTCCCAGCCATTGGCTGCGGTCTTTGTCTCCCAGCCCTGGTGCCTCAAGGCCGATCCCAAAAGCTCAGCGAGGACGGATTCATCGTCGACGACAAGAATGCGCGCGGGCGTCCCATCGGGGCGGATGAAGTTGGACTCTGTTGTACTCACGTCGAGATCCTTTCACAGTTTCTGTCGACGTTCAGGACATATTGCGTCGGCCTTCCATTGCCCGGCCAAGGGTAATGGAATCCGCGTATTCGAGGTCGCCGCCCACGGGTAGCCCCATGGCCAGACGCGTTGTTGTCACGCCAATGGTGGACAGGGTTCTGGCCAAATACGAGGCCGTTGCTTCCCCTTCGATATTCGGGTTCGTTGCGATGATGATTTCTTGAACGACACCATCAGAGAGACGCCCCAAGAGTTGGCGGATCCTGAGCTGATCCGGACCAATTCCGTGGATCGGGTCAATGGCTCCGCCCAGCACGTGGTAGCGTCCGCGGAATACTCGAGAATTCTCGATCGCTTGAATATCCTTCGGTTCCTGCACGACACAAATAATGCTGGGATCGCGGCGAGGATCGCGACAAATCGAGCATTCATCGTCTTCTGTGAGGTTCCCACACACCGAGCAATGCTTGACCTGGTTGCGCACCGCATTGATCGCGGTGGTCAGGCGCTCTACGTCCTCAGGTTCGGCCTCGAGAAGGTGCAAAGCCATGCGTTGCGCGCTCTTTGGCCCAACCCCGGGAAGCTGGCCAAGTTCATCAATGAGATCTTGAAGAGCTCCTTCGTACACGCGTCACCACCCTCCCTGGTCGTCAGCCTTCTGTTCAATGATGGTTCCGCCCAGAATATCCAAAACCGCGGGAATCCCGAAGAGATTCGACTCGGACATGTCCTCATCATCGATGCTGGCACTGTCGTCTTCCGCAGCAGAAACAGTGGGCGCCTCGAAGGGTTCATCCTCTGTTTCCGGCGAGGCCTCTTCCGCGTCGCTCTCATCCGTTTCTTGGCGCGTGCTCACCCCAGCAAAACGCTGCGAGGGCAAGGGCGTGACCTCTGCAAAAGCAGGAACCGGGGGAACCGATTCCTCTTCTTCGGGATCAAAACTGGGCGGCTGAATGACCGCCTCACTCCATCCCGCGGTCGGCTCGAAAGACTCTGATTCGTCTTCGTCGTCTTCAGGCTGGTCGAGTGCACTGTCCTGAAGGGCCGCTGGCTGCGACGTTGGCTGTGACACGTGCTGCGAGGCAGCAGGCGCTTCGAGCTCTGCGTCGCCGTCTTCATCGGTGTCTTCGCCGGGATCAAAAGGGGGCGGCTCCTGGGTGCGCCAGTCGTACGACGCGGGGGATTGCGGGTCATAGGGCTGCGTTGCGTCAATCGGCTGAGCTGGAACACGCAATCCCTGCTCGGTCGGCGCGTTGGTTTCCGGGGACTCCGGAGGCGTCGCAACCTGCCAAACGGGTGCTTCCTGCGGCGCTTCGGCGCGATGTTCAGCTTCGCGACGCTGCCCGCCGCGCTGGGGTGCCGACTGCTGGCCAGCTCCCTGCGTGGGCGGCGTAGCTACAGCATGCGCGTTGGCAGAAGGCGTTGAAACCGCCGGGCCACCACCTGCTTGTCCAACCTGCGCGCTAACATGCAGGCGAATACCGAGGACGTCATAGATTGTTTCTTCAACGATTTGGGCCCGGCCACCATTGGTGAAGCTGGCAACCATTCCCTGACTGGGGAAGAGCAGCACCAATTGATCCCCATCAACGGCACCCAATTGCCCATTTTGCGAGAGCAAACTCCACACAACCCTGCTGTGGGTCGCGAGGCGTTCAACGACATCGCCCCAACGCTGGCGGATGAGGTCAGCGCCTGCTGCTCCCCCAGCAGGGCGGCTCGAGGCCGGTACGGGAGTAGTGGCGGGGGTGGGCGTAGAGGCCTGTGCGGGGGCCTCAGCCTTGACGGGTGCAGATGCCCGTTCCGGAGTAGAAGCAGAGGCATCTCCCCCACGCTGCGCCGGCTGAGCAACTTCCCACCCAGTTGAAGAAGCATGAGATTCCACGCGAACTTCGGGAACGGACTGGGGCTGAATCTGAGGCTGAGCCTGACTCTGAGGAGCACCCTGCTCCCCATTCTTTTCGGACTTCTTTCGAGCCAAGGCTTCACGTGCTTGCCGAGCGCCAAAGGAACCCGCGCCCGAAGGCTTTTCCGCAGGCGCCCCTCCCCCAACGAGGCCAACTCCGCCAGAAAGCGGACCAGAGCCTCCACCGGGCTGTCCTTGGGTGGAAGTGACATATCCGGCGTCAGAGTGTGCGTTAGAGGCGGGTACCAAGATCCGGCCGATCAAGAGTTCAAGTTGAAGCCGAGGCGAGGTTGCACCCGTCATAGAACGCAAAGCCTGATCGGTCAGATCAGCGGCGCGCGAAAGCGCCTGAGTCCCCCAGTTCTTTGCCTGGATGCTCATGCGTTCAAATTGATCGTGTGGGGTGCCAACCAGAACATCACTGGCCCCGTCACCCGCGACAGCGATGATCAACAGGTCGCGCAGACGTTGGAGAAAATCCTCAACAAAACGACGCGGATCATGCCCCGAGGACACCATCTTTTCAATGACGCGATACGCAGCGCTTCCATCGCCACCGGCAAGAGCATCAACGCTCTCATCCAAAAGCGCGGTATCCGTGTAGCCGAGCAGTGCAACTGCGGTCTTATACGCGATTTCGCCCTCAATAGCACCAGCCATGAGCTGGTCCAAGACCGATAGCGAGTCACGTACAGAACCACCACCGGCACGAATAACCAGAGGCAAAACACCTTCACCGACGCGGATGTTTTCCTCATCGCACAGGGTGTGCAGGTAGGGCTCCAAGATGTCCGGTGGTACCAGGCGGAAAGGATAGTGATGCGTGCGGGAACGAATGGTTCCAATGACGCGTTCAGGTTCGGTCGTTGCGAAGATGAACTTGACGTGCTCGGGCGGCTCTTCCACAAGCTTGAGCAGAGCATTGAAGCCCTGGGGGCTGACCATGTGGGCTTCGTCGATGATGAAGACCTTGTAGCGGTCACGCACCGGCGCAAAAGTGGCGCGCTCACGTAGGTCACGCGCATCATCCACACCACCGTGGGAGGCGGCGTCGATTTCGACAACATCAAGCGAACCCGGGCCACCGGTTGCCAATTCACGACAGGATTCACACTGGCCGCAAGGCGTATCCGTTGGACCTTCAGCGCAGTTCAGGCAGCGCGCCAAAATACGCGCAGAGGTCGTCTTGCCACACCCACGAGGACCAGAAAACAAGTACGCATGATTCACCCTGTGGGCGCGAAGAGCCGCACGAAGAGGCTCGGTCACGTGTTCCTGACCGATGACCTGTTCGAAGGTGTCGGGCCTGTACCGGCGATAAAGAGCTGTCGTCACACTTGAACTTTACGGCCCCGCGCGCTCATTTGCGTCCTGTTTTCGCCCCAAGCCGCAGAAACACCGCAAAAATCATAAAAGTGGAGGTCCAAGCAGTTTCCCACTTGGACCTCCACTCACTCACGTCTATGCCACCGACTCAGCGGCGGCGACGCGCATTAGGAGATGCGGCCTCGGCGACGGAGTGCAAGGAGCGCACCACCGGCAACCAGTGCGGCAACACCCCAGCCCAGAACCCCGGACTCAGCGCCGGTACGCGCCAACTTCGAGGGCACAGCCTTCGGGTTTGACTGCTTCGCGGGCTGCGGAGCCGGCGGAACTTCCTTCTCCATGTATCCGAAGTCGACGTTCTCAACGGTCGGGTTCGACTCGCCAAGCTCGATCAGCTCGGACTGAGAGTCCTTGAGCGTATCGGGATCAAGAGTGACCTCCAGGCCGTTCAAGACACCGGTCGTATCAACCTTCACGCGGTACTTGCCATCGGGCAGGTGCGAGAACTTGTATGCGCCGTTGGAATCCGTGGTGGTGGTCTCCACGACGTTTCCGTTCTCGTCGAGCAAGGTCACCTTCACCGAGGGGAAGCCGGGATCGCTGGGATCCTTGACGCCGTTGCGGGCCTCGTCGCGGAAGATCGTGCCGCTGATCGAGTTGTTCTCGATGTAACCGAAGTTCACACCGCTTTGAGTGCGGTTCGTGTTGCTCAGGGAGATCGTTCCAGAGGTCGAATCCGCGACGCCGTCGGGATCCTCGGTCTGGTCCAGGCCCTTGAGCGTTCCGGTCGTATCGACCTTGACGCGGTAGTCACCGGCGGGCAGCTTAGAGAAGCTGTAGGCGCCATTGGCATCCGTCGTCGTTGTCGCCACAACATTGCCCGCCGAATCGAGCAGGTTCACGGTGACACCCGCGTAGGGATTCTCGGTGGCATCGTGGGATTCACTGCGGTTTCCATCGCGGTAAATCGTGCCGGAGAGCGAGTAGTCCGGAACGTAACCGAAGTTGACGCCTTCCTTCACGCTCTGCGTCGGATCTAGGGTGATGGGCTCGGAGGCGTTGTCCTTCGTGCCATCGGGATCCTCGGTCTGCTCGGTGTCCGTAAGGGCGCCATCCTTCACAACCTTGACCGAGTAAGTGCCATCGGGCAGGTGCTCGAAGGAGTAGCTGCCATCCGCGGCGGTCTGAGTCGTCGCAATGACGTTGCCATTTTCATCGAGCAACTGGACGGTCTGACCTTCGTAGCCCTCCTCGCCGGAGTTCAGCGAAGAGGAACGGTTATCGTCGCGGTAAACAACGCCCTTGATGATGTTGTTCGGGTTGTAACCGAAGTTCACACCGGTCTGGGTCGGGTTGTCTGCACCGATCGAGATCTTCCCCGAGGCGTTGTCTTTGGTGCCGTCCGGGTCCTCGGTCTGGTCCATGTCCTTGATGGCGCCATCCTTGACGACCTTCACCGTGTAGTCACCGGCAGGCAGCTTGGAGAAGGAGTAATTTCCGTCGGCGTCGGTCGTGGTCGTTGCGACGATGTTGCCCGAGGCGTCAACCAAGTTGACGGTGACACCCTGGAAGACGGTCTCGCTTGCGTCCTTGGATTCGGAGCGGTTCGAATCGCGGTAGATGTTACCGGCGATCGAGTAGTCCGGAACGTAACCGAAGTTCACGCCAGACTTCTTCGGGTTGGCCTCGTTCAGAGTGATCTTTTCCGAGGCGTTGTCCTTAGTTGCGTCGGGGTCTTCAGTCTGCTCGGTATCCGCAAGCGCGCCGTCCTTCACAACCTTGATGGAGTAGTCGCCATCGGGCAGGTTGGAGAAGGAGTAGTGGCCGTTGGCATCGGTCGTCACGGTCGAGATGACGGTACCGTCCTTATCCAGCAGCTGAACGGTGACACCGGTGTATCCGGGCTCATTGCCGTTCTGGTTACCGTTGCGAGAATCATCGCGGTAGACGCTTCCCTCAATAGTGTTGTTGGAAACGTAACCGAAGTTGATGTTCTCGTGGATCGGATCCTCAAGCTTGAGCGTGTACACGCCAGAGGTATTGTCCGCGGTTCCATCCGGATCCTCGGTCTGTACCAGGTCAGCCAACGCTCCGTCCTTGACGACGCGGACCTTGTAGTCGCCCGCTTCCAAGTTCTGGAACTTGTAGGCACCCTGCGCGTCGGTGGTCGTGGTGGCCACAACGTTACCTGTCGAGTTCAGCAGTTCGACAGTCACGCCCTGGTAGAGCTTCTCGCCGGCATCCAGCGCCTCGGAGCGGTTGCCATCGCGGTAAACCGTGCCCTTGAGGGTGTAGTTGGTTGCGAAGCCGAAATCGACCTTGTCCTTGGAAGGACTGGCGTTGTTCAGGGTGAACTGTGCAGTCGAGTTCTGGGTCTGCTCCAGCTTCTTGAGCAGGTCTGACTGCTCAATGTCCACAGAGTACTTTCCTGCAGGCAGCTTGCCGAAGGAGTAGGAACCATCGGCCGCAGTCGTGGTAGTGGCGGCGACGTTTCCATCCTTATCCAGCAGGTTGACGGTGATCCCGCCAAATCCCTGTTCGCCCGCACCCATCGACGAGTTACGGTCCTTGTCGTAGTAGACCGAACCCGTCACGGTGTAATTCTTTGCGTAACCGAAATTCACATCGGTGACATCGGGATCATTACGCGTGAAGGTGATGGGGTTGGACTGCGAGTTTGCCGCGCCGCTGGGGTCTTCGGTCTGCTCGAAGCCAGCGAGCTTGCCCGTCGTATCCACCTTGACCGTGTAGGTACCGTCCAGCAGGCCGGGGAAGTTGTAATTTCCCGAGGCGTCAGTGGTGGTGGTTGCAACAACGTTGCCCGAGCCGTCGACCAGGGTGACAGTCACGCCGGAGAGATTGATGTCATCCCCGTTCTTCGTCTTATCGCGGTTTTCATCCTGGTAGATGTTGCCCGAGATCGCGTGCTTCTTCACGTAACCGAAGTTCACGTTCTCACGAACGGGGTTGTCCGTGTTGAGCGTAATTGCACCGGAGGCATTGTCCTTCGTGCCATCGGGGTCTTCGGTCTGAGTCAGGTTGGCGAGATCCCCATCCTTGACGACCTTGACCGTGTAGGTGCCCGCGTCGAGCTTAGCGAAGGCGTAATTACCATCCGCGTCGGTCGTGGTGGTGGCAACAACTGCTCCGGCTGCGTCCACAAGGTTCACGGTGACACCGTTGAAGCCCTCTTCACCGGCGGTGTAGGACGAGGAGTCGTTCTTATCGAAGTAGACCTTACCCGCGAGGCGGTGCTTGACGATGATCGTCGTGCTTGCCTTGTTGTTGTTCAGGTTGACGTCGTAAGGAGGCAGATCCTTGAATTCGACGTTGTTGGTGATGGTCTTGCCATCTGTTCCATCGTTCAAGCGAACTGTCACGTACAGCGAGGCGTGGCTTCCCGCGGTCAGGTCGCCAATGGTCCACACTCCACTGTTCGCATCGTAGGTGCCTGCAGCGGCGCCGGCCTCGCACGCGTCCGGGGTACCCGACACGTAGCCGGTGGGGCACATGAAGGATTCGGACTTCACAAAGGTGACGCCGTCAGGCAGTTTCTCCAAAACCTTGGTGTTCGCCGACAAGCCCTGACCCGTGTTTGCGGCGTCGACGCGGAAGGTAACTTCATCGCCGGGCGAGAGCGCCGAGGCATCGGAGGCGACGCTCTTGTTCAGCGCGACGTCGAAGGCCGAGGCGATAGCGACCTTGAAAGGTTCGCTGGGGAAGACCGCTTGGTTCGAGGAGGCCTGGGTTGCTGCGATTGCAACCGATTCGTAGGCCACGCCATTAGCGTTATCAGGAGCCTTGATCGGGACGATCAGGGGGATCGATGCGCCGCCCTCGATCGGGGTGGTCTTGCCGTTGATGTAGATGCGGTAGGACTTGACGTCACTCCACGAAGCCGGGGTCGAGGTCCAGTTGTTATCGCATCCTGCGGGTCCGTCCGCCTTGGCCTTTCCGCGTTCCATGACCTCACCGCGGCAAGGATTGTACGAGGTCGAGTACTCGATGCTGACCTGAGAGGGGTCAATTCCATCTCCGGCTTGGACTTGGATCGGTCCGGTCATGATGGGTGCCCACTCGGAACCACGGCTTGCACTGGTGCGAACTGCCGTGTCGCCGACGTGCGGCAGGGTGCCGTAGACGGTCATATCCGACAGGTTGGCGTTACCGGTGTTGGTCGGGGTGATGCGGAAGGTTCCGTTTTCACCCTGACGGATCAGGGAGGTGCCATCGTTGTACTTCATGTACACCGATCCGGGAACCGAGCCGAGGCTCTCAAGAACAACGCCTGCTGCTGCCAGTTCGTTGACACTCATGCCTGAGGTTACGGGGCAGACCTTATCGGTGACAGAGCCATTGGCGTTGATGTCGTAGATATCGATGGTGCCCGAGTAGAAGCAGGGATCGGCGTTCTGGTATTCGCGCTCTGCCGGAGAGATGAATGCCTGGTTCGTGTAGGTTCCGGGCTTCATCTTGTTGGTGACGAGGCCTCGCAAGGTCACGCTTGTTGCGTCAACACCCTTGAAGCCGGGCCACGTAATGGTCACCAATTGGCGCGAGCACCCGCTTGCGTCCGTGACCCAGCGCGAGGAGTCGACGGTTGCGTTGAAGCCTCGTGGTCCACCCGCAACCGAGTTCTCGACATAGGTCATGCCGCAGGGAAGGAGGTCGGCAATGATCGGCTGAGCCGGCGCAGACATCGTCCGGTTGTTGGCAACGAGGGAGAAGGTCACTTCCTGTCCCGGGGCTGCCTGAGAGTTCGCAATGGTCGACTTTGCGTTGTAGTACGAGGGACGCGAGGTCTCGAGCAGGAGGATGTCACAGAGGTTATCCGCAGGAATACCAATGGACTGAGTCCCATCTTCGGACTTCATCGACAGGTCGGTCACACAGTTCTGGACGCGAACCCACGAGGGATCTGTCCCGGCCTTCCACGCATTTGAGTTCGTGTCGGCACGAACGTAGTCGGCTCCGGCTTCAGTCGTGGGAGTCTTCGCATTGATCTGACCCTGGACGATGAAACGACCATTTTCCGAGGGGTTCAGAGTCTGCTTGTAGTGGAACTTCGTGATGTATTCGTCTGTTGCCAGAACAGTTGAATCGAACTTCTTCGACGCAGTAAGCGTCTGGGTGCCCGTATTGCCCTTATTGGTCCAGTAAGTGAATTCGACCGGAGAAGTCGTGTTGAGCTCTGCCCCGCGAGCGAACATCAACGGATTCGCGCAGTCAGTCGATCCATCGGTAGGAGAGGTCAATGCACAGCTGAGGTAGTCGGTGTATTCAAGAACAATCGGCATGTTTGAGGTGTTGCTGTACCAGTACAACCACATGCCGTTTTGACCACGCTTGAACTGCTGCAGAGCATTCTTGGAGAAAGTACCACCGTAGGTGACCCTGTCGGCAAAGTCGTGCGAGACCGAGGAATTAGCCGATGCGGTCTTCGTGGGATCACCGTAGGGGCTACCCGTAACGGTTGCGGTATTGGTAACCGTCGTATCTGCACAGGTCGTCGGGTAGTTCAGCGTGACGTTGATTGTCAGAGTCACGACATTCGGAACCATTGTTCCCAGATCCCAAGTAAGGGAGTGTGTCGCTGCGTCGTAGGTCGGTTCTACTCCAGTGAACTCAGATCCATCAGTTGAGCCCTGGGAAGTAGTGCTGACGTAGGTTGCACATGAGGGAAGCTTGTCAACAAGCTTCACATTGGTCATGGCGAGCTTGCCGCGGTTCGGACCAAGCGTTCCGGAGGTAATCGTCGGTGTCAGCGAATAGGTAACGTTGCTGCCCTTCGGACCGATTGCGGTTGGCTTCTTCTTGGTCAGAGCAAGAGTTGTTTCCGCATGGTTAGTAACCTTCGTCTCGTCGGTTACCGTCGTATCTGCCGAAGTAAATGAAACCTCGGGCGACGCTGTCGATTGATCAGGCGTGTAGCCGTTCGGCATTTCGAAGGTGATGACAGCCTGGTAGGAGTTACCCGCGGGAATACGTCCCATGTTGTAGGTAACGTAAGCGTCGGTGGTCGCTGTTCCCTGAGTGATATTCGCGCTCACCGCAGGCGTTCCCGAAGCAGCAGTTGCTGCAAGGTTCGCTGCAACTGCCTTATCGACAGCATCGCCCGCCTGGTTCACAGCATGAGGAATGCGCACCTTAATCACTGAGTCCACACAGTCCTCAGTCACCGAGGTACACGACCATGAGACGGTGTACTTCTGGGTATCGCCGGAATTGTAGGAAGTCTTTTCCGGGGTAATGCTGACGTTGAGGACGGGAGTTGCGGCGCGGCTGGGGTTATTTCCCAGTCCAAAAACCACGAGGGTTGCGACGATCAAGATGGACAGCATCTGACCGGCGCGGCGCCAGATAGAGCGCGAACCGACGTTATGCACTGTGTTCTCCTGTTGAAGGTAGAGATGGATCAGGTCGATTCTATTTGTAATAAGGTGACACGTATATGCGGATTCACATTTGTATCGACAAATAACTAGTGACCTGCGCGAATGCCCGGATGTTGAGGGCGAAGAAATTGGCTCTCCAGCTGGAAAAATGATGAGTTTTTCGAGGTCTCAAAAATAGGTCGCTACGTAACCATATGTGTGTAGTTACACAGGATAAATCCCGCCATTTTGGCGCCCAAATACAAAAGAACCCCCCGCGTACCCGGCAGCGCACCCTTATCCTTGCTGCATTCCTGCCCTGGGGAGGTTCGGATGATACCGTCACACGGAGGATCCGGGAACAGTCTACACGGAGCATAGCTTTCGCGGCGACCCGTGGTAATGAATATAGTCTTCCTTCCGCTTCCTCTTGCCCTCTAACCCCGCATATTTGGCCAGTTCACCCACTCGATATAAACTTGAATCGAATGAGCGTATCCCCATCACCGCGTTTGAACATATAGGTAGAAAGCTGGTTGGAATTTCAATGCGAACCAAACTGACTTGCGCAGCGACCGCACTACTGTTCGTCGCAGCAGTACCCGTCTTTGCTCAGCAGTCGGCGCAGGCCGCCGAGGTCGCGGGCCCCGCCACCTGCTACATCGCAGACGAAAACGAAACCATTCTTGAGCCTCGTCAGGAGTACCAGCCCGCCCCTGGCGCTGCGACGCTCCCCTCAACACCCAGCCCCGTCGTCCCGGGGTCTTACACCTTGCAGACCTCCGCGCCTGCCGTGAACTTTGATCCAGACAATCCTGCCATGCACTTTGTCTGCGAGGTTCAGTACTCACACCTCGGACGGATTCGTCTGGTCGATCCCTCTGGTCAAGTTTTGGCTTCGACGGTCTATGCCAATGACCAAACGGATCCTTCTCGCGCAGCGTCAACCGCTCTCCCCCAGCTTCCCGGCGGCTACGAGATCGTTCCCGGCCAGTCGGTCTTCGGCTTTAACGAGGCCGCGCAGACCGTGGACCCGAATAATCCGGCTGACGCACGCGCAGTTGGCCGCGATACCGACATCGTGATCCGCCAGATCGCGGCAACACCGACTCCTGCGCCCTCCACGTCTCAGCCTCCGGCCCCAACGCAGCCCGCAACTCCAACGACCGAGGCCCCGACTCCGTCGGCGACCACTCCCACCACGCCTGCTCCTGTCCAGCCGACGACTCAGTCGCCAAAGAAGCCTGAACTGGCAAAGACTGGCTTCGAATCAGGAATTTTGGCTACAGCCGCTCTTATAGCAACTGCAGGTGGCGCCACCGTAACTGCTCGCAAGCGTCGCGCCTGATTTCCGAGGCCGCATAGGTTTTCCGCCCGTCCGCACACTGCGGGCGGGCGGAGACTTTTCTTTGGCTAGAGCTTTTTCTTCAATCGCTCCAACTCTTTCCAAATACGCTCGTGCTCATTATGAGCATGCGAGTCGAAAGCGATCCGCTGCTTCGAGGCTATAACCCGCGCGGCTACGGCGAGCGTTTCGGCGGAACAGAGTTCCCGCGAAGCTGAACGGAAAGAGCTATCCTGCAGGCAGCAAAGACGCTTTGCGCGAATAAGGAGTAACGAAAACACTAGCCGCGCCTCATAGAGTAGGTAGACTAGACGCATGGCTGCAGATACGACGACACGGTTCGTGTTCGACGCAATTGAGGCGCTTGACGCGGTTGGCGCGCAAGAAGCAGTCGCGTTTTTACGTATGATGCTCGATTGCGACGGCCCTGATGTCGACGGAGTCGTGACCTCACTCATCGATTTTGACATCGTCTCCCCAGACTGGGT
>ERZ772999.1610-NODE-1610-length-13098-cov-8.618953_pt1 | contig 13098 bp, 8 predicted proteins | sample MGYA00511467_ERZ772999 | MGnify/ENA primary metagenome ERZ772999 (study PRJEB29015, sample SAMEA2738064) | human oral metagenome | biome: human oral; feature: human-associated habitat; material: saliva | place: China | collected 2218 ...
GCTCAGCGTCGTTGAAGTATGCCGGGACGGTGATGACAGCGTCGGTGACGGTGTCGTTCAGGAATGCCTCTGCGTCACCCTTCAGCTTCATGAGGGTTCGTGCGGAGATTTCCTGCGGGGTGTACTTCTTGCCGTCGATCTCGGTGGTCCAGTCGGTGCCCATGTGGCGCTTGACAGAGGAGATGGTGCGGTCGACGTTGGTCACTGCCTGACGCTTTGCGACGCTACCGACCAGAACCTCGCCGTCCTTGGAGAATGCGACGACGGAGGGGGTGGTGCGGGTGCCCTCTGCGTTGGCGATAACTACGGGGTCGCCGCCTTCGAGAACCGAAACGACAGAGTTGGTGGTACCGAGGTCAATACCTACTGCACGTGCCATATGTATTCACTCCTTGTGATCTGTGCCCCGCTTCTTCTAATGCGAGGCGGGATAGTTTGAAATTTTCGGAGGCGGTCGGTGCTACGCATGCCGCCCCGTGTGGGACGGTCTGCGCGGCTCCCTTGAGCCTCATGTACTCAAGTATGCACTCCCCTAGCTGGGGTGTCAATAGAGTTGAGCGAACTTTACTCAACTTTTTTGTGCAGAGTGGCGTGAGGGGCGGGTTTTTCGGGACTCTGGAGGGGCGTTTTGCGGGGGATTTTAGGGCGGCGGCGAGGCGGGAATGGGCGGTTCTGTCGCGGAATTCCGGGGTTTTGGGGTGGCGCGAGGGCGCGGCGCGGCGATTCAGCGCACGGCGGATATGGGTGGGGTGGTTGGGCGAAAAAATTTTTAAAAATCTTTAAAAAGGGGTGAAAACCCGGAAAATTGGGGTGCAGGAGGTACTGAGAGGTGACCCGAGAGCACCTTATGTAGGGTGTGTGGGGTGATCTTTAGGCGCGATTTTTAGATCTGGAGGTTAATCCCCTGGCAGCGTTGCTAGGAGTGCGCTTCGTGCAGGTATCTCAAGTACGAGCATCCGCCTGAGGTTTCAGAGATTCACTCCCCTTATATATAGAGGATTTGTTTGCAAGCTACATCGCTCACTTTATGGAGGCATCTCCGCTTGTCCGACTCGTAATTCTCCAACCTTCACCTGTGGCTTGAGGCTACCCGCCTGCCGTATGCTGGTTAGGACCATATCCTCTCAAAGTAGACAGGAGAATTACGTGTCAGAACAAGACACTTCGGAGACTCACGGAAGCTCAATCCAATCTGCCAACGGCAACCACGTTCAAGAAACACCCAAATCAACGAACATATTAAGATTCAGCCTACTTTTTATTTCAATAATTATTACCATCCTGGTCGCCCCATTTTTCCTTACGGATAATATTTTTAATATATGCGTTTTCTTTGCAACATTTACAACCCTTATATTCGCACTAACCGATTTAATTATCTACTTATCAAAAGAACCTCCCCACCCTGCCATCATTCACATAAACTCCACAGAAAAGGAAAATAAAAAAACTAACAAGAACCCCCTATCTATCGTGACAAAAAAATCGGTTCACCATACGCAGCAGTGCAGGATTGCAGTCGCGCGAGTTATGCGCTCAATATTTCGAACTAGATGGCTTATAAAGACATTTGCAATAGCCCTATCCGTCCCTACCTCTTTAACACTTGCAGAACACTGGAAAGAGATAGCAGGCAAAATAACTGCAGTACTTGAATTTTTCACAATTGATAGCAAGCCACTCGGAATTTCAATATTGACAACAACTTTAGTTATTTTAATCGCATTCCTTAAAAACATTGTTGCAACTTTCCAAAAAATCATGGCCAGCCTAACAAGTAAATACTTCGTATTCACATTGGCAAGCCTTGCAATTATTGGTGCATCCTCAGCTTTAATAATACCGAGCTATACAAATTGGTTTAGGGAAGCAACAGGATATACCAACGCGCAACAAAATATCACCAAAGAAAACACAGAAAAAACACAAGAAACTCCAGCCTCTACATCCTCGTCTACTGGCAATAAAGGTTCGGAGTCAGAACAAAAATCGACTTCCGATTTACGACTTCACCTGCTGTATATCACGGGTGGAATTATTGCTATCCTTGGCTTAATTGAAACAAATCGAAAAAATAGTCAGGACCATATTCGTCAGGTGCATGCAGCTCGCCGCGACCGTTATATTGTAGCGGTTGATAAGCTGTCAAACTCGAATGCATCTGTTCGCCTTGGTGGGGTGTATGCCCTTGTAGGCCTTGTAGATGAGTGGCTAGACGACGATAATATGGACAGAGAAACCAGAATCAAAGAAGGGCAGATTATTATTAACAACCTCTGCTCTTACATTCGTTCACCCTTCCCTTTGGCAGAGAAAATTGAAGAATACGAAGCTCGCAAGGAGCTAGAGGACCTCCAGAAAACAGAATCCGAGAAACTCAGTGAAGAAGAGTCTTCAAGGCTCCGGGCCCTACTTAATCGCTTCAAAGATTCTGAAGAATACGAAAATCCTAAAAATACCACCACAGGCTATGCAAAATTCCACGAAGAACAGGACGTACGCCGCGCTATCTTCGTTGAGATGAGCAAGCGCAGTAGCACCTTCATCAAGAAAGAGTCGGGCTATATATATGACTTGGGAAAAATACTCAAGGTTATTTCAGGAACGTGGAGTGACTTTGATTTCGATTTCAGTCGAGCACCAATTTTCTATCCCCTCAATGACCTTACAATTGAGAAAGGTAATTTCTCTTCCGCAAAGTTCCATGCTAAGGCTGAATTCTCTCGTGTAACTTTCACCTGCAATGCAGATTTTAGCGGGACGAATTTCACCCATGACGCTAACTTCATCGATGCGACGTTCATTGATAATGCGGACTTCAGCGGGGCGGTTTTCACTGGGGAGGCAAAATTTATCGGAGCTACGCCTTTCATCAATGTCAAGGATTTCAGCCGCGTAACCTTCACCGGTGATGCAGATTTCAATAATGCAGAATTCCTTTGTAAAGCAAACTTTATGGGCGCAGGTTTTGCTCATGAGGCTAACTTCAACGAGACGACATTCACAGGTGGTGTTAGCTTCCACAACGTAATCTTCACCGGTGAGGCCAAATTTGGAGGGGCAACCTTCACAAACAACGCAGATTTTGTCGAGGCTACTTTCAAAGGTGGTGTTGGATTCCACAAAGCAACCTTCACAGACTGTGAGCCGATTTTCACTGCCATGTGTTGGCACGCTCGATTCTCCGCAGCGATGAATCCGCATGATTACAATTTCTCAGTCATCACAAGGAGTAAGCCTATCAACCTTGGAACAGCTACACTCCTCGGTAAGCCATTCATGATACCTCTCAGTACGATACTTTTCGATCCCGATTCAAACGATATAAGTGAGCCTGCAAAGCAAATGGAAGATTCTGGGAGAGAACGAAGAAAACCTTTCAAATAAGGTCCAGTAGAGAAGCCCCGCCTGTGTATCTCACACAGGCGGGGCTTCTTCTTTTAACCAGCGCGAGCGCACAAGGGTGGGGCTCTCCCCTATGCTGGATATAAGCCAGCACCGGAGCAGGAGGGGCACACCCATGAACCTCAACAAACTCTTAACTGCGCTGCGGCACCGCCAAAACGCCCCGGCACGCAACCAGCAGGCTGAACGGCGCGAACGCTACACGCACGCCCTCGAACAATTCCTCAACGGTCAGCCCGCCGTACGCCTCAGCGGGGCGTACACGCTCGCAAACCTCATCAACGAATGGCTCACCGATGCATCCCTCCCCGAGCAGGTGCGCCGCGAAGAAGCCCAGACCATTATCGACGCACTGACCGGGTGCATCCGCACGCCCTACCCCCTCGCACAAAAACGGCAGGTTCTAGAATCAGACGAGGCCCCCGAAGAGTACGAAGGCGACTTTACGCGCGATCAGGAGGCACTACGCGAAGAGCAGCTAGTGCGCCGCACCGTCTTCATGGAGTTCAGCCGCCGCCTCGCCGCCGTCGCTGAGAGCAACAAAGAAGGCAGCGGAGAAAGCCAGCACACGGTGCCGCTAATATCGCCCATGTGGGCTGATTTGCGCTTTGACTTCGGCGGCGCACCCATCTTCTACCCGCTACGGCAGCTGAACTTTCAGAACGCCGATTTCGCCTCCGCAACCTTCTACGGCCCGGCGGATTTCTTCGGCGCAACCTTCCACGGTGACACCAGCTTCTCCGCGGCACAGTTCACCGCTGACGCATCCTTCCACAGCGCCAGCTTCACCGACTGGGTGGGGTTCAGCGCCGCACGCTTCGCGGGCGCGGCAGAGTTCAGCGGGGCACGCTTTGCAGACGCGGCAAGCTTCGCAACCGTAACCTTCACCGGCGAGGCTGACTTCTCAGACGCGGTCTTTTCAGCTGCGGCTGACTTCGCGGTAGCCTCCTTCGAGTCCGACGCCAACTTCTCACGTTTGAACACCGCAGGCATAGCCAGCTTCGCGGCGGTCACCTTTGACGGAAAGGCAGTATTCACCGCCTCCACGTTCCACGATGAAGCGCACTTCGCCGCGTCGGTCTTCAACCGTCCGGCGGTGTTCTCCAAGTCGCTGTTCGGCGGGGTCGCGCGCTTTGCCGGTATAGCCACCAAGCAGTCCGCAATGTTCAGCAACGTACGCTTTGCGAGCGCGGCGGACTTTAACGGGGCGTCCTTCACGCAGTACGAGGATTTTGGTGGGGCGCGGTTCGACGGCGACGCCACGTTCGGCCGGGCGTCTTTTATTGCGCTTCCGAGCGCTATGAGATGGACTTCCCGCAGCAAGCGAACTTCGGTAACGCGACCTTCGCGCAGGATGCCGACTTTAGTAAGGCGACATTCACGGCGCATGTCGGCTTCTACAAGGCGACGTTCGCGCGGGAGGTGAGCTTCAACGGGGCGAGCTTTGAGGGCGCCTACTTCGCGGATGCGACGTTCGGTCAGAAGGCGGATTTCAGGCAGACTAGCTTCGCGTACGTTGAGCCGTCCTTTGAGGCTTTGGATAGGCGGCTGCAGAGGGCACGGTTCTCGGCGCAGGCGGATCCGCAGGATTACCTGTTCGAGGCGCGCCCGGAGAGCCCGCATGGCTTCAGCTACGGCGAGGCGGAGCTTCTTAATAGAACGTTCATTCTCCCTCTCGGTGCGGTGCTGTACGACCCGGATTCCTGGGACGAAGAGAAGCAGGAGTACACGCGCGTCAGTGAGCCTGCGCAGTAATTACACGAAGGCTCCGCCACCGGGGAAGCTCCCGAAGACCCCGCCCGTGCATCCGGCGCTGGCGGGGTTCTTGCTTTTGCCCCACAACCGCCCAAGCCCGGCAACTTTACCTTATGCTGAGTATGACCCGCCCCTTTCAACGATGACAGGAGAACCATATGCATCTGGCCCCCAGCACCGCGTGGGTTTGGCTGATAGCTTGCGCAGTCGTCATTCTGTTTTTCCCGCTCGCCGCGCAGTTCGGCAACCTCAAAGGGAAGCTGTCTAGCTTCCGCACCTGGGTTTGGGCTATCGCACTCTTGGGCATTGTCACGGCGGGGTTTATGGCTTTCATCTTTGATGCTGACATCACCCATTTTGAGGTTCAGCCGTTCATTTTCTTCATTACCGGCACCCTGCTGGGTGTTCTCTTTCTTGGGGAGTTCCACCGCATGAACACCCAGAAAAAGCTGAAACACCCCCAGCGGGTGCATGCCGAGCGCCGTACCCGTTACAGCAAGGCAGTTGAGCATCTGGCGTATCCGAACCCTGCAGTCCGTGCGAGTGCCATCAGCACGCTTGCGGGTCTGGTGGATGAGTGGCTCGCTGACGAGCAGCTCAGCGTTGAGGCGCGGCAGAAGGAGGGGCAGGTCATCGTCAATGCCCTCTGCGCTTATGTTCGTTCGCCGTTCGCGCGGGCGTTCAAGGCAGAAGCTTTTGAATCCGATACGCCGCCCGCTAACTATGCGGGTGATTTCGCTACGGATCTGGCAGCTTTTCGTGGTGAGCAGGATGTTCGCCGCAGCGTCTTCGTTGAGATGAGTAAGCGCAGCAGCACCCTTGCTGAAAATGAGAAGGGTGAGGTGGCTGTTGTCCCCGGCGCGTGGAGCGGCTTTGAGTTCGATTTCAGCCGGACGGTCGTCTTCTACCCTCTCGACGGTCTGACTATTGAGAACGCCGATTTCTCTGCGGCGAAGTTCTGCAACGGTTCAGATTTCAGCGGGGCAGCTTTTGTAGGAACCGTGGATTTCAGCCGCGCAACCTTCGGAGAGATCGTGGGGTTCGGTGACGCGACCTTCACTGGCGACGCGAATTTCAGCCACGCAACCTTCACACGGAGCGCTAACTTCGGCGGAGCATCCTTCATGCAGAACGCGCATTTCGCCGGGGTGAAGTTCATGCAGAACGCGCATTTTGGCGGGGTGAAATTCACTCAGGATACGAACTTCAGTGGGGCGGCCTTCATCCAGAATGCTAGTTTTGGCGGGGTAAATTTTGCCCGGAACGCAGACTTCAGCTGGGCTGTGTTCGCTCAAAACGCGCACTTCATCGGGGCTGTTTTCGGTCAGATTGCAGACTTCAATGGGGCAACTTTTACCCAAGATGCCCGCTTCAGTGAGACGGCTTTCGCGCAGGTCGCACGCTTCAAATGGGCGACTTTCACGCAAACCGCTGACTTTAGTGAGGCGGCTTTTGCCCAAGGTGCAGATTTCAGTGAGGCTACCTTTGAGGCTGACGCTGAGTTCTACGGAGCGTCTTTTATGGGTGCTGCAGATTTCTGCGATGTGTCTTTCGTGAAGAACCCGCCAGTCTTCGCTGTTGAGGATGCTGACTCGGGCGAGATGCGCCGGGCTCGATTCGCTGCGCTGCCTACCGGTTCGGAGGCTGTTGGTCAGGAGGCACATAACTTCGCTGTGTATGAGGACAGCCAGCCTATTCCGCTCGGTACGGCTATTCTGAACGGCGTGGGCTACCGCATCCCGGTCCGGGCGGTGCTCTTCGATCCGATGTCCTGGGATGCACGGCAGAAGGAATACATGCGCCTGAGTGAGCCTGCGCAGTAATTATCTTGAGGCCCCGCCACGTTGAATGTGTGGCGGGGCTTTCGCGCGTCTGGTGGCCGCCGCCGAGCAGCTGCATCAAAAAATAAAACGGGACGAAAAACCCCGCTTGAGCGAGTAGGCTCTAGCGGGGTTTCGAATCTTATCTACCCGGATTCGTTTATCGCTTTTCAGCGGCATTAACCATGTCTGCGATAAATAAAACATAAATTGGGTAGCAAAAATCCGCGGAATGTCTGTCATCTGCTAAAATCAGCAGTGACAACGCAATTCCGCGTTGTCTCTAGTTAATAAATTAAATAGAGAGGAGGTGTACTCCTATGGACAAGAATCACTTTTGGGTACTTATTGAACGGGGTAGCTATGTAGCCACTCTGTTCGTCGGCCTAGTAGAGGTGCTTAAGTTTACTGCTCCGCATCTCTTCTAGAGATTCCTATGTGGGGCTACTGGCGATGTTCACAGCATCGCTGGTAGCTCCACTTTTATTTTACTGCCATTGCACTTAAGGACATTCCCTGTACATATGACCGTATATCTAATAATGTAGCGTAATTCTTAAGACATAACAACACGACAGCACTAATTGCGCCACTATTGCCTCCACCACAGGGAAAAACATCACCTATTTTGAGGATTCCCCTACCCACCTTGTCTACTGCGGATAGCAGAAGCATCGTCTGTGCATCTCATGCAGGCGAAGCCCCCGTTGATGACCGGGCGCAACTCATGGCAAGTAGCTTTACCCTATGCTGGAAGGTGAACATTCCTCTCAAAGGAGATAGAGATAGGGATATGACTAAACCGATTAAAGATTCCAAAAAATCGCGGCAGGAACCTAGCTGGTGGAGTAAGTACTGGTTTTATACAGTCCTCATTTTGTTAGCCCTGATTGGAGTTCCCAGCGCTTTTTTCATTCCTATGCTAATCCCCGGGATCATCAATGATGGCAATAGCGTTGTGTCCGTTCGTCAGGGTATCCTCGCGGTTTTAGCAGGAGCCCTCACTATGCTTACACTCTCGGAAACCCACCGCAAAAATACTCAGGAGAAGGATAAGAACGAGCGTGACCATATCCGTCAGGTACATGCAGAACGTCGTAGTCGCTACACCAAAGCTGTTGAGCAGCTCGCTGATGAAAAAGTAGCTGTCCGCCTGGGCGGCATCTATACTCTTGTAGGCTTGGTCGATGAGTGGCTTGCTGATAATGCTCTCGAGCAGGAAGAACAGCAAAAAGAAGGACAGGTTATTATCAATAATCTTTGTTCATACGTTCGTGCGTCCTTCCCTCTGGCAGCAAAGACGGAATATCTTCAGTCTGATGTAGATGTAGTTCCTGCTAACTATGTAGGCGACTTCGTTGCAGATCAGGCAATGTTTCGTGAAGAGCAGGATGTCCGACGAACAATTTTTGCAGAAATTAGCAATCGCAGTAGTACCTTCACCAAAGATAAGAACGGGAATGTGTTTGTAACCCCTGGCACGTGGAGTGACTTTGATTTCGATTTCAGTTGGGCACCAATTTTCTACCCTTTGAGTAGCCTCACCATTGAAAAAGCAATTTTCTCTTCTGCCAGATTCTACGGTGACGCGGATTTCCTCAAGACATCCTTTATTCGGAACGTAGACTTCAGCCGAGCAACTTTTAACTGTAAAGCAAAATTTAATGGTTCAGAATTCGCTCAAGCAGCAACCTTCAACGAAGCGACTTTCAACGAAGTCGCAGATTTCTCTAGCCAAGGAGATGCCAAAACATTCTTCGGTGGGAGCGCTTCCTTCAACCGCGCGAAATTCACCAATGAAACAAACTTCAACGAGGCAGATTTCGCTCAAAAAGCGTCTTTCAGGAACGTAACCTTCGCCCACAATGCAAACTTCTTCAAAACAGTCTTCCGCCATTATGCAGATTTCTATAAAGTAATTTTCGAGCAACCTACAACTTTCTTCGAAGCAAAATTTCTTGGGGAGAAGCAAGAACACTATGCAAACTTCTATGAAACTACTTTCAAAAGTAGCACCGACTTCTGCAAAGTATTTTTTAAAAAAAATGCAGACTTCCGAGGCGCAGCGTTTGAACAGGGTGCCGAATTCAAAGATTCATTTTTTGCAGAAGAAGCAGATTTCTATAAAGTACTTTTCAAAATGAAAGATGCGGACTTTACCGGAGTTACTTTCACCCAGGGCGCTAATTTCGTCAAGGCAACTTTCCGCCAAAACGTGTGCTTCATCAAGGCCGCTTTTGCTAAATTCACAAACTTCACCCAGGCTACATTCGCTGAGAAAGTAAACTTCCGCAAAGCAGCTTTTACCCAATATGTGAAATTTAGCGAAACAATCTTTGAAAGAGATACAGATTTTAGTTACGCAGTCTTCTCTCAAGACGCTAACTTCAGCAACACGATTTTCTTTCAAAACGCTGATTTCAGCAAGGCAGTTTTCTTTCAAAACGCAAGCTTCCTCGGGGCGACTTTCGCCAAAGCAACGCTTTTCCCTGGGACAGTCTTCGCCAATGGCATGAATTTCTACAATACATACTTTAAAAATTCTGAGCCTGTCTTTGCTATTGATAATTGTAGAGCCCAATTCTCTGCTCTATCAGATCCAGATGATTACCTATTCTCAGTTCAGGGGATTAGCAAGCCCGTGCGTCTTGGGACGGCTACGTTTCTTGGTAAGTCATTCGCTCTCCCTCTCGGTGCCGTGCTATGCGACCCGGAGTCCTGGGATGAAGAGAAGCAGGACTACACCCGCATCAGTGAGCCCGCACAGTAATATCCCGCGCTGGCAGAGCTTTCATCTATAACCAACAACAGCCTTTGTCAGATAGATTTCCGGTATACTGAAAGGCGACCGTTCCTCTCAACGAAGACAGGAGAACTAAACATATGCAGTCAGATGTATATCTCGCCTGGTGGGTACTTGGCATATCCACAGTATCGGTTGCGATATTCCTAATTGCTATACATAGGCCTTCTCTAAAAGAAAAACCTCTAGTCCGCAATTGGAAATTATTCTACTGCTGGATTGGCGCAATCACAGTTCTAGGAGGCATCATCGCCTTCTTCCTACCTATTGCTCTTAACTCCGGGTTCAATAAGAGTGATGATGGGCCAACTCTACGACAGCTTCTTCTGTACGCTACTGGTGGCATCTTAGGTGTCATCACTCTTGGCGAAAATCATCGCAAAAATAATCTTGAAAAAGATAAATTTGATGAACAAAAAAATCAATTTGAAAGTCAGCTAAAGTCTCAGGAAAATCAGATTGCCGCACAGAAAGAAAAAGATAATCAAGAATATAATCGTCAAGTATATTCAGAACGTCGCAGTCGTTACAGCAACGCTTTTGAGCAGCTCGCTAGTAAAGAAGCAGTAATTCGCTTAGGCGGTATATACACTCTTGTGGGCCTTGTTGATGAATGGCTCACAGATGAGGGTATAGAAGATACTGAAGTCCGGCGCATGGAAGGACAAGTCATCATCAATAACCTTTGCGCCTACATTCGTTCGCCTTTTCACCTTGCAGAGAAACGAGATATCCTCGAGTCAGATATTCCACCTAATGACTACGAGGGAAACTTTGCGGAGGATCGAGCGAAATTCCTTGAAGAAGCCAATATACGTAAATCCATATTTGACGAAATAAATAAAAGAATCACAATTAAGATAGATGAAAACGACATAAACAGCAGGGAAATAGTTGGCACCTGGAGTAAATTTACTTTTGATTTCTTTGCTGCCCCTATATTCTATTTCCTTCAATACTACACCTACACAAACACATCATTCCATGCCGCCAAATTCTACGGCCAAACAACCTTCAGTAATTCACATTTCTTCGGGAAGACTGATTTTACAGATGCAATATTCTACGGTCCTGTAGAATTTAATGACACTTTCTTTTTTGATGGTGTGAGTTTTGCTTGGGCAAAGTTTAAGGGAAACGCCTCTTTTCAGCCAGCCATTTTTAAAAATGATGCTCTTTTTATAGGCGCAGAGTTTGCTGAAACAGCGAATTTCACTTCCTCACTCTTTGAAGGAAGAGCTCGCTTCGAAGATGCGGAATTTTCACAGAAGCCAATCTTTATCAAACACACACATATACCGGATGCGCACCCCAACAATTGCTTGTATACATCTGCCCTATTCTCATATAAAGTCGCTTCTAAGGAACATAATTTTTTGGTATCACCAACAAGCACTTTTGATATCTCTCTCGGTAGCACCTCATTCAAAAATAATGATTATGAAGATGATTACGAAATTCCGATGGGAACAAGGATTTTTGCCCCTGATTCGTGGAGTAAAGAAGAAAATAAGTACCTCGATATGAGCTCTCCTGCACAATAGCTAGATGGACACGCAGAAGGTTGTTCAAGGCCCCGCCGGCTCCTCGTCGGCGGGGCCTTCGTTTATATCTGACAATAGGCACCTTCAGGCAGCTTATACACTATGATGAATGGTGACCATTCCTTTCAGAGAAGACAGGAGATCTCTCACATGTCAGTGCAGGATAATTCATCGAGCTCGGAGTCTAAGGCTCCCCCACCGTCCGCTGAAGACCCCTGGTATATTCGCAGTTTTACCAGAGCTCTTATCGGTCTTGGAATCGGAGGAGGCGCCACCGCGCTATTTGCCCCCCTTATACTGTGGTTTTGCTTCAATATGGACCCCATCCATGTTGACCAGCTCCGGTTACATCTTCTTTACCTAGGTGGCGGCATCATCGCGATTCTGGCTCTTCTGCAAACCAATTGGAAAAACCAGATCGACCGCTGCAAAGTCGATGCTGATATCAAAAAGTATGAGGAAGATGTCAAGAAGAACGACCGTGACCATATTCGCCAGGTTCAGGCAGAGCGCCGCGGCCGATACGCTAAAGCTGTCGAACAACTTGGTGATGAAAAAGCTACTGTCCGCTTGGGAGGAATATATACTCTCGTAAGTCTTGTCGATGAATGGTTCACAGATGAAGGTGTCGACATTATAGTAGGAAAGAAAGAAGGTCAGGCTATTATCGATACTCTCTGTGCTTATATTCGTTCACCTTTCCCCCTTGCAGAAAATAAACATTTTCTCGAGAAGAAAAACCCAACAGATAATGAGTTAAAAAAATACAATGGAGATTTTACAGCAGACCAAAAAAAGCTTCGCGAAGAACAGGATGTACGCAGAGCAGTTCTAGATGAAATCACATCTAGATGCAAGATTTCTGGCGCCTTAGACGAAGATGGGAATGAAAGCATCTATTCAGAACTATGGCCATCATTTTCTTATGATTTTTCCTACGCAACTTTCTTCTATCCAGCATATTTCCATGGGGTTTTCTTTAAATCCACAATGAATTTTTCGGATGCTACTTTTAAAGACTACACAAATTTCAGTAACAGCATATTTTTGAGACATACCTCTTTCTTATCAACCAATTTCGAGGATTTGCTGGATTTTAGCCAAACATACTTTGAAAGCCCCGCTTACTTTGAAGATGCGACCTTCCATAAGGTATCAAATTTTGAAAACTGTTTCTTTTCAGAGTCAGACTTCAGTCGCGCTAGGTTTAACAACATCGCAACCTTCAGAGATTCATGTTTCGATAAATCTGTAAAATTTGACGCCACCGTATTTACTAATGTAGATTTCAGCAACGCTAATTTCAAAGAGTCTCCAGATTTCAATAATACAAAATTCAATGGGTCTGCTTTTTTTGATGGATCTACTATCACCAATAGACTTGATGCTGATTCAGAATAATTTATGAGCATAGACTTTTGTTTCGGATTCAAAGATGTTACAAAATTCGATTATGCAACCATATTTTTAGTTCTTGCAGATTTCAATGGATTTATTTTAGTTCTATAAAATATTGATTAGTTTTATCTTTAAAAGGCCCCGCCGGCCTCTCGTCGGCGGGGCCTTTTCGCGCCCGGTTCTGGTAGCGACAGCCCCGGCTGCGGCAACGCCCGGCAACGAGCGCCTCCGCCCGTCACCGTGCCGCCTACAAAGCCACTCCAATCACCCGCCGCGCTCAACTGCCCAGCACCCCACCGATACACTAGAACCATGTACCGAATCATGACTGTCTGCACCGGCAACATCTGCCGCTCCCCCGTCGGCGAATACC
>ERZ772999.1623-NODE-1623-length-13025-cov-5.878180_pt1 | contig 13025 bp, 9 predicted proteins | sample MGYA00511467_ERZ772999 | MGnify/ENA primary metagenome ERZ772999 (study PRJEB29015, sample SAMEA2738064) | human oral metagenome | biome: human oral; feature: human-associated habitat; material: saliva | place: China | collected 2218 ...
GTGCGCGTATCGACATTGGAGGTAGCTTCATCGAGAATCATCATCTTCGGATTGGTAATAATGGCGCGCGTAATGGTGAGGAGCTGTTTTTCACCAGCGGAGATATTATCAGAATCTTCAGAAATCTTAGTTTCGTAACCATCTGGCAGAGACTTAATAAAGTGATCCACGCCAATCATCTTAGCAGCGGCTTCGACCTGCTCGAAAGTAACATTAGAGGAACCATATTTAAGATTTTCTAAGATGGTACCGGAAAAGAGCCAAGTATCCTGAAGTACCATACCGAAGAGACTACGCACTTCACTGCGTTTCATCTGCTTGGTCGAGACGCCATCAATTTTAATTTCGCCACTCTGAATATCATAGAAGCGCATCAAGAGACTGACAATCGTAGTTTTACCGGCACCAGTCGGGCCCACGATGGCTACCTGCATACCAGGTTCGATTTTGATAGAAAAATCTTTAATAATTGGCTTCACACCGTCGTAACTAAAATTCACATGAGAGAATTCCACTTCACCACGGAATTTGCCATACTTAGCGATAGTCTTAAATTGACTAGCAAAATCTTCGGCAGCTTCTTCTGGTTCTTCAAGAAAGTTAAAAACGCGGTCGGCAGCAGCTAAGGTTTGCTGAATCATGGAAGAAAGCTGCGCAGTGTCAGCAATTGGCTGAGTGAAACGACTGACATATTGCAAGAATGCCAGAATATTACCAACCGTAAGAGCGCCAATTAGAGCATAATAGCCACCGAGCAGACAAATTCCAACAAAAGCCAAATCGAGGAAAAGGTGGGTGATAGGGTAGGTGAGTGAGCCATAAAATTCACCCTTAAAAGTTTCCTGATAAAGTTTTTCATTGACGGTGGCAAAATCTTGTTTGGATTTTTCGGCATGATTATTAGCCTTGACGATGAGTTGTCCGCCATAATTTTCTTCGATTTCAGAGTTTAATTTACCGAGAGTTTTGCGTTGCTTTTTATAATATTCTGAGCCCTTCTTTACAACTTTAGAAACAGCCAGCATGGAGATTGGCACTACAATGACGGAAACGGCCGACATGGGGACAGAAATATAAATCATCATACCAAGGTAACCGATAAGAAGAGTGAGATTAGTAATAACCTGAGAGATGGTTTGCGCAAGTGAATAAGCGATAGTTTCCACATCGTTAGTCATAATCGACATGGTGTCACCATTCTGAGTTTTATCAAAATAGGACATTGGCAAACGCGAAAACTTAGCTAGAATTTGGCGTTTCATTTCTTTGGCATATTTAGCTGAAATAACTGCGGCAACGTAGCCATTAACATAATTCACAACAGCAGAGATAAGGTAGAGACCAACTAGGGTTAAAAGTAGTGAACTGATACGAGCGAAATTAATTTCCTGACCAGCACGCAAAGCGTCAAAAGCTTCAGTAGTAATGAGACCGAGAAGATATGGACCAGCCACTACCAGTCCAGCCGACATTAGAGCAAGCAGCGCCGAGCCAAGCAAACCAAAACGATATTTTTTCACAGAAGCGGAGAAACGCTTAATAGTCTGCTTAGATGCTTGAATGGTTTTCTTTTGGGTGCTTTTTGAATTTTTAGACATATTATTTTCCCTCCTTAGCCTGGCGCATTTCATCCGCAAATTCTTCCTCTGAGAATTGAGACTTCGCGATTTCTTGATAGACTTTACATTTTTTCAGAAGTTCCAGGTGGGTCCCTTTCCCTACCATCTTACCCTGGTCGAGAACAATAATTTGCTCAGCTTCTTTAATCGTACTAATACGTTGCGCCACAATTAGCACGACAGTATCCTGAATTTCCGACTTCAAATCTTCTCGGAGCTTCTTATCGGTTTTCATATCAAGAGCCGAAAAAGCATCATCGAAAATCAAAATTTCAGGTTGCTTAGCCAAAGCACGAGCGATGGCGAGACGCTGCCTTTGACCACCGGAAACATTGGTGCCACCTTGAGAAATTGGCGCATCGTATTGATCTTTTAGCTTAGTGATAAATTCCTCAGCTTGAGCAATTTTAGCAGCATGACACATACGCGCATCAAGTTCAGACTTTTTAAGATTTTCGACACCGTAAAGAATGTTGCTACGCACGGTACCAGTGAAGAGATAACCTTTTTGTGGAACGTAGCCGATTTTAGCCATAAGAGCATTTTCGGTGTATTCCTTGATGTTGAGATTATTAATTAAAACCTCACCCTCGGTGGCGTCGAAGAAACGTGGTACGAGGTTAATTAAGGTGGACTTACCAGAACCAGTGGAACCAATAACGGCGGTAGTTTGCCCAGATTTAGCCACAAAAGAAATATCCTCGATGATGGCTTCAGATTTTTTACCATAGGAAAAAGTCACATGCTTAAATTCCACAGAAGGAACCTCGCTAGGCGTTTCAGTCATTTGATCCTTGAAAACAATTTGACTCTTAGTTTCGAGCACCTCAGAAATACGCTTACTTGAAACATTACCGCGAGGAATCATGACGAAGAGGAAGGTCAGGAAGAGAAAGGACATGAGAACCTGCGCAGAATATTGTGCGAAAGCAAGCATGCGACCGAGATAGCTCATATCGGTGCGTAAACTAGAAACACCGATGTAAAGAATGAGAACGGCGGAAAGATTAAAAACTAGATTCACTACTGGCTGCTGAAAAGCCATAACTTTGGAGATATAAATATCCGTGTTTTTTAAGTTTTCATTACTGCGCTCAAATTTATTTTCTTCATATTTCTGCTTATTAAGTGCACGAATCACCTTAATTCCGGTAAGATTTTCACGCGTAATCGAATTGATTTTATCTAAGATTTTTTGGTAGACCTTAAATTTTGGAATGGCAAGACTAATCAAAATCGCCGCCTGGATAAAGAGGATAGCGACAGATACGGCAATGATCCAAGTCATGTTCGGTGCGGTACGAAAAGCTTGAATAATCGCACCAATAGCCATAAACGGTACGCGCACCATCATAGTAAGACTCATAATCAGGGTGCGCTGAACAGTCCAGATATCACCAGTAGTACGAGTAATGAGCGAGGCGGTAGAAAATTTTTCGACATCAGCAAAGGAGAGTGACATTACTTTAGCAAAAAAATCCCTGCGCATATCCATGGCGACACGACTACTCACCTTGGCGGAAAAATAGGACGAGACGATACTTCCGAATGAGCCAAGCGCAGTAATACCAAGCATTAAAAGTCCGGTCTGAAAAATGAAGCTCATATTAGATTCGGCTACACCCTTATTCATAATGTCTGAGCTTAGGGCTGGAAGTTCAAGCGCAGTATAAACTTGAAGTGCAACACCTAAGACAATTAAAAGGCATTGCCAAAAATAAGGTTTTAAATATTTGATAGATTTTAGCATGTTTGTTCCTTCTGAATAAATAATTATAACAAAAAAATCTAAATTAAGTAAGAGAACGCGTAAGAATGTCGCATGCCTTTTATCGGACCGCTCAAGGGCGCTTGCCCAAGCCTATGTCCTCAAAAGGCAAGACGACATTCTTTATTATTAGTCTATGGTTTTCGGGTAAAGTAGCCCGGGCGGCCATGGGCTGGATCGTCGATGCGGAGCCAGGATTTATAGACGAAGTCTGTGTTTGTAGAGAAGGATCCATTTCCACCTCGTAGCTTCTTGCGGTTTTTAAACATTTCTGAAAAGTTTGTAAGTTTAGCGGTATTAAAATCATTATTTACATAAATTGTTTCTAGTTTATCCTTAGGTATATCATCATATAGAAGATAAAACATATAGCTCATATCCGTCACCTGGGAGGTATTGAAGTTAGAAAGATCTAGCGTGGTGAGGTTAGGCGTGCTAAAAAACATGCGACCCATATCCGTCACCTTCGAGGTATCGAAGTTAGAGAGATCAAGGGTAGTGAGGCTACGCATGTTATTAAACATATCTTTCATATCCGTCACCTTGGAGGTATTGAAGTTAGAGAGATTAAGAGTGGTGAGGCTAAGCATGTTATTAAACATATCTTTCATATCTGTCACCTTGGAGGTGTCAAAATTGGAGAGATCAATGGTGGTGAGACTACGCATACTATAAAACATATAGCGCATATCCGTCACCTTAGAGGTATCGAAGTTAGAGAGATTAAGGGTGGTGAGATTAGTCATACCATAAAACATATAGCCCATATCCGTTACCTTGGAGGTGTCAAAATTGGAGAGATCTATCTCTAAGATATTTATGATTTTTTGTTCACCAAATCTTGAAAAGAACATCTCGCTACTATCTTCATTTAAATAAACTTTCTCCGGTTCGGCATAATAATAAGCCGTCTTATCGGTCGTGTCTAACCAAAGCTTTATTTCATAATCCGAGTCTTCATCTTCAATATTTACTGCATTCATAGAGGTAGCTGGTGATGCAGGACTTTTCTTAAAATGCTCGATTTTATTTGTCGCAGTTTCTAAGGCTTTTAGTTTTTTATTAAAATCCGGGCCTTCGGTCATGATGGAGATATGATCATAATTATTGGTTAGAATAGAGAATATTAGCTTATTTATGTATCTACCACTTTCAAGATTGTCACTTAGCTTCATGCCGATACTTAACTGGTTCGATTCGCTTCCATTAGTCTTCCCTGTGGTCTGTAAGATTTGCGCTGGAGTAGATAATGCTGGAATTGGTGCGTAGTTTGAAGACGCCCCAAACTTATAACCCCAAGTATTATTAGAAAAATCTCCTAGTAATTCAGCGGAGGAAATCGAATTGATTTTCGCATTAGTCGTAGAATCAGTATTCACTAGCGCCGTTTCATCGGTTTCTGAATTTAGAGTTGCTGTATAGCCAGTCTTGTTATTTGTATTTACTGTAAGATTTAGAGGGACCTCGGTAGTTCTATTCGTACTATTTATTACTTGGTTTCCATTGACCGAAGCTGCAGTATTATCTATCGAAGCTGAAAGTGTTGGCACAAAGAGGGCTGACGCATTATTAGTATTTAGATTGAACCAAATTACCGAAAAACAGAAAAATAAAAATACAATCTGCAATCCCTTCCAAAAAGACTCAATATTATTATGAGTTTTTCGATTATTCATAATTTCATTTTATCATAAAGAATATGCTTTTCCGACAAAACGAGTAGTGGTTATTTTAATCTTGTTTCTTGAATTTGTTCTGAAAAATAAAGACGATAATTAGCGTAACCATTGAAGTTATGGCGATGAGGTACATCATATTAAGTGGAACTTCGTGATTGAAAAAGGAGATTTTATAATCGAGAGCGATTTTGACGGCATCAATAGCTTGAACCGGAATTTCGGTCTTAGCCATTTCTTGAAATGGCGCGGTGAGGGCATGATTTTTAATTAGCGACATAAAATAGGTGCTTGGCAGGAACATAATACTATCGCGCAGCAAGGCGGAGAAATTTGAAATCGGCATGTAGGCACCACAAATAAAACCGTAGCCGGCACTCACGATATTCGCCACAGCACTAAGCTGGCCTTGGGTTTTGAGGCCGAAATTTACTACAGAAGCCAAGGCGGTGCCGAAGAATGAAAGCAGCACTACATCACCGAATAGTAACAAGACATCATTTAGCTCGTAATACCAACAATTTTGAGTGCGAATATAAATTAAACAAAGCACGAGCGCCACGAGATTAATAATAATCGTGGAAATAAAAGTGGCGGCGAAATAAGCCAGACTCTTGGTATGACTTTTAACTGGAGAAACATCGATGTCTTTCGTACTACCAGTCACCTTATCATTCACCATTAAGAGATTCGAGGAAAAAGCCACCGTCACACTACAAACCGCGAGAAGACAGGCAAGAATTTGCCCGTTCACAACAGCGTTAATTACACCTTCCGGGAGTGCAACACCTAGAGCATCCTGATCAAGACTATTTTGGAAGACCCGGCCAAGAAAAGTCACATAAAGAATGAGTAGAATCATCGGCGTGATAAGTGAGGCGAAAAACATCGACTTATCACTGAAGAAAACTTTAACATTACGAGCAGTGAGGTTGAAGAATTTTTTCATGATTTTTGCTCCGTTTGAGTTTTAGTGGTTTTTGACTTTGAAATATCGGCGCCTGGCTTACTTTTGGTAACTGCGAGAAAAACATCATCCAAGGTACTTTTAATTAATTCGAAATCTTGGAAAAGTTCTGGATTTTTCACAATTAATTGCGTGACTAGAGCGGAATTTTTGACTTTGATTTGAAAGTCTTTATGGATTTTTTGATAAGGGATTTTCAGCTTTTTAACTTCTGATTCATTTACGCCATAAAGGTGCAAAACATCGGTAGCGTATTGAGTTTTTAATTCGAGCGGCGTACCTTCAGCAATGATTCTTCCCTTGTCCAAAATCGTGACATAGTCCGCATCAGCAGCTTCTTCCATGTAATGAGTGGTGAGAAAAATCGTCATTTTATAATCCTCGCGAAGTTTGGAAATAATACGCCAAACTTTGCTGCGAGTGCCTGGGTCAAGCCCAGTGGTCGGTTCATCGAGAATAAGGATTTTCGGCTGATGGATAATGGCGCGCGCAATATCGACACGGCGTTTTTGGCCGCCAGAAAGTTTTTGGATTTTCTGATTTTTAATTTCGGCAAGATCAAAAAGTTTTTCTAATTCTTGATAGCGAGCCTTAAAATCTTGACCAAAAATACCATAGAAGCCGGCGCGGAATTTGAGGTTCTCATAAACCGTGAGAGTTTTATCGAGGACGGAATCCTGAAAAACTACACCGATTTGATTTTTAATCTTATCGAGATGAGTGGCAACGTCTTGGCCACAAATAGTGATGCGACCAGAGTCAATTTTCAGACCACCATACATCATAGAGATAGTAGTAGATTTGCCAGCACCATTAATGCCGAGGAAGGCGAAGAGACTGCCTTCATAAATTTCTAAATTAATCTTGCGAACGGCTTTAGTTTTACCAAAGCTTTTCTCGAGGTTTTCGATTTTAATGATTGTCTGCTGGGTCATTAAACATAATTATACACTAGTTTGAAATTAGAGGGAGACAACAAAAAAACCGACAGCGAAGGCGTCGGTTTCAGGGTATAAGATAATTATACTTCAAAGAATAAATGGGATAATACCAGTGAAAAAATAAGTATCGTGATTTTGAAGAAAGTATCTTGGGAGAGAAAAAGTTTTTCAAAACTGTTAACGAGGAACGAAAGAACTCGGACCACGGTGACACTTATTTTTTTCACACATGTAATCATAACACAAGTTTAATAGTTTATACAATTGTTTTATTTACAACAGTTAGTATTCTATTTTTTCTCTCATTTTTTAATTTTAGCATAGTGTATTTTGCTTTTTACCGAGTTAGTGATAGAATAAAAATAACTTGGCGCCATAGCTCAGCTGGATAGAGCAGGAGACTTCTAAGCTCAAGGTCGTAGGTTCGAACCCCACTGGCGCTACCAATTTTTATAAGTATGTTTGACGTACGGCTTGCGAGCGTACGTTTTTTTATCGGAAATTTCGAGATAAGTAAGATAGGTAGGATAAAAAATATTGAGTTTTACTAGCAAACCAAGGTGAGCATGAAAAGTAGTGACGGGACCAACCACAATTAGTTTATCGTCATAAGTTTTCAGAGTGTGGCGACAAGTTCCGGAGAAAAGCTTCTTAGTAGGCGAGATAATTCCCTTTTGATTACGCCAAAATTCATCGAGAACGGGCGGAACGATGCCGTTATGCATGTGCCCAGACAAAATATAATCAAAAGGCTGCAAGAGAAACTCGATATCTGGAGTTTGAAGATGAGTCGGGGCATGAATGAGGGCGAATTTCAATTTATCGGCAGGTGGCTCTGGAAGATTCGCTAGGGTTTTCGTAAGATCTTCGAGCTGGGCTTCGGCGTTTTCGGCAAAATTCACTCCATCTTCGGTGTAGTAGGATTTTTTCTGAGTATAGCCAAAACAAAAAATATCATCATCTTGATAAACCTGATCATCGAGCAAAACTAGATTTGGTATCTGACGAAGAGAATTGAGAAATTCCTCATCGCGTACAATAAGCCAACCTTTTTTATTTTCAGGAATGCGATAAAAATCGTGATTACCGAGACTGATAATTAACTTTCGGACAGAAGAGATTGCCGTGAGATTTTTTAGGAAGCTAAGAAAACGCTCACGCTCACTAAGAGAATCTACGCATTCCAAAGTATCGATGAGGTCACCAGTGATAAAAATATAATCTGGACGCGCAAGCTCAAATTGTTTAATAATGGCACGGAGTTTAAGATTTTTCACTAGACGCGAAAAATGAATATCGGAAATCACCGCAATTTTCAGAGACTTGGATTGACCGGAAAAAAGCGGTGTTTTGCGATAAAGTTTGTAGGTAGTTTCTTGAAAAATTTTCACTAAAAAGAATTATTTAGTTTTAATCAAACGATAGTAAATACTTGGCGCAAAACGCACAGATGCGAGTGGACCCTGAACAGCTTTTTCGAGCTTGATGAGGGCCTTGGTGCTGAAAATTTTCTTCATGGTACGACTGCGGAAATTTGAAACAGAGAGCACATCCATGATTTCAAAACCAGTTTTCTTAAAAAGATCTTCGACGTAGGCTGGGTGATAATTATAAAAACCGTCCTTATCGATTTCCTTCAGGTTCGATGGCTGCTTATCGAATGGATTGACGGAAGAACGCTTGAACCAATAGCGGAACATTTTTGGAAGCGTACGCTTATTAGCGACTTCAATCACGGCCACACCTCCCGGTTCAAGAATGCGATTAAGTTCGCGAAGGACCTGTTCGAGATTTTCGAAGTGATGAGTGGCACGCACCATGAGTAGGGCGGAAAATTCACCATCAGAAAATGGAGTCTTGTAGATATCTCCCTGAACAGTATGAAGTTTATCACCAAATTCTTCCCTGGCCTGCTCGAGATTAAGTTTGGAATAATCAAACAAAGTAGCACGCTTGGCACGTGGTAAATATTCATTAGCTAGACGACCATAACCACCACAAATATCGACAAAATTATCCATATTCTTCGGCAGTAAACGACGGATCGCAGTGCGGTCGGCAAGATCTTCATATTCACGCCCAGAATCTTCCCAGAAAACTTTCTTATAATTATAGCCATTATAATCAGAGATAACCTTGTGATCAGATTTGGTATTCTTGGTATTAACAGAAGCATCCTTGGTGGTAGCAGATTTTTTCATAGAATTAGTATCCTTGGTAGATTTTGCAGTCTTTGCAGTCTTGTTTGATGTCTTATTCATAGTTCCTATTTTACCATTTATTATTTATCTTGTTTCTGATTTTGAGCTGAATTTTCTGATTCATTTTCCAGCTCACTCGGCTTCTCAGGCTTTGGCAATATTTTAACATTCTTAAAAATCAGACTACTCACTTTTTCGAAAATTGGTACCACTTCCGAAAGATTAAATAGGAAACTCGATATCAAGTAAACCAGGCCGGCAAAAACAGAAATTAAAATGAACTTCGGAATGGTGCTGATGACAGAATTATCGGTACTGCGCAATGGGAAGAGTTTGGTCATAAAATAGGCGGCAATAGCAGTGAAGAAACTGGCAATCAACATCCGGAAAATTGCTAACCAAAAAGTCTTATCGAGCAGTTGGAATTTGGCACGAGCATTAAGGATGGTGAGGAGAATGATGATTTCAGCTAAGGCACCGATAGACTGTGCCCAACCAAGGCCATCTGGACCAAAACCGGTAATGGCAAAAATAACCGAAAGCGCCATGGTAAAACCAACGGCAAAGATACTAACCACAAACGGAGTTTTGGTATCCTGTCTGGCATAAAAACCACGCGAGGCAATGTGAAAAATTGACTGAGCAAAAATCGCGACAACGAGCGAACCAAGTACGCTTGCGATTATTGGATTACCACTATTTTTAATGAAACTAACGATGTAGCCACGAGCAAAAAAGGCAATCACGGAGACTGGTAACGAAATCCAGATAATCATCCGGAGCGCATGGCGGAAAGTGCCGTTAAATTCGGAGGAATCTTCATTGACTTGCTCGGTTAATTTCGGGAAGAAGGCCGTAGAAATGGCGACACCGATAAGATTAACCGGCATCTGATGAAGACTATTGGCCTGCTGGAAGGCACGCAAAGTGCCGGTACCCATACGAGAGGAAAGATTGGTGGCCAGAATAGAATAAACATAATCGATTCCCTGGTCGAGCGAACGCGCTGGGAGTAATTTCAGGACAGAGCGAAAACCATGATTTTTCCAATAAATCTTAAATTGATAATCAAAACCGAGACCGAAAAGACCGACGAGACTGACGAAAATCTGTAGCAAGGCACCGAAGACCACACCGAGCGCCACACCCATGATGCCACCCTCGAAAATTTGTACACCGAAGAGATTAATGCCATTAGTGAAAACCGTGATACCGATTAGAATACCAATATTATAGAGTGCCGGAGCGAGCGAATAAAAGACGAAACGACCGACCGCTTGCTGAACGGAGTTAAGTACCGTGGCAATACTGAACAAAAATGGGTTAATGGCGATGACGCGGGTCATATTGATGGCGAGAATAGTGCCGGATTCATCGAGACCCGGACCGACGATGTAGCGAATCAAAGGGTCCGCAAAAATCATAATAAAAATACTGGCAATAAAAGTCACTAGGGCCATAAGATTCAAAGTGGAAGTGGAAAGCTCCCAGGCAGATTTTTTATTACCAGAAGAAAGACGCTGGTTAAAGACTGGAACAAAGCTGACGGCTAGAGCGCCAGAAGTGAGAATAAAAAACATAAAATCTGGGATCGTGAAGGCAGCAGTATAGGCATCCACACCAGTCGGATAAGTATCGAGATAGTAAGAATTGAGTAAACGGTCACGGAAGATGCCGAGCAGTGCGGAAATCAAAGTGGAAACACTCAATAAAATAGCAGCATATTTGATACTGAGTTTACTGTTCGCCATAGCGACGACGGAGCGAAATTGAATTTTTTTCATCTATAAATAATTATATCGTATTTATGCTAAAAATGACGGGTGAAGATAAAAAATAGCACCAAGAGATGCTATTTTTTATTACTGGTCTAGGTATTCTAGATTATCCGGTTAGGCGGTATGACGGTAAGATTTAGCGGTTTCACGTTCAGCCATTTTATTAATACGACGATAGCGCTTGGAAAGACGTAGGCTGAAAAATTCTGTAACGGCACAGATTTTGTCCGCGACAGTAACTACCCAAGCTTCACGAGATTTCGGCAAGACTTTGCCGAGTGGGAACATGTGAGACTCGATAATATTTTCTTCTTTGGCATCAATATCGAAGTCGCGCTTAGCGTTCGAGGCGGCAATAATTGGATGAATATAGGCGTGGCCCTTTGGCATATCACCGATATTGTGCCAATCATAGAGGAAATAATCGTGCAAAAGTGCACCTTTGACGAGAGATTTGTAAGAAAATTTCATCGGGAAAAAGCGGGCAATTTTTACGCTCATAATAGCGACGTGAACGGAATGATCGTAAGTCGTAAAGCATCCATGCTGGAAAAAAGTGCGTTCGATTTGCATATTTTCCGATTCAAGAATTTTGCGACCATATCTATTAACTAGACGGTTTGTTTTACTCATTTAGATTATTTTACCATAAATTGGATGATATTGAAAGCGTTTTCCTGAGTTAACATCTCAAGCGCAACACTAAATAATTGGCAAATTAATTGTTTTTAATCAGTATACTCAAAAAGTACAGTATTAATGTGGATTCGCTTAAATATGAAGTCATCTACTGGTGGGACTTCACGTTGAAGAGTAAAATTATTCTTACGGAAGATACTATCAAAACTTAAAGTGTGGGGGAAGCTATCAAAATCATAATCGCCAAGGTAATCAGTGGTAATTAAAATATATTTTTTATCCTCGTGCTCAAAAAGATAAATCCAGGTATCAGGACCAACCTCATAATGATCTTTTTCAATGGAACCTTCGTGATTATATGCGAGCATTACATCTTTCAGTTCTTCTTTTGATAAAAACATATATCTATATTACAACAATTAAAAATGACCGGCAACTGGTGCCGGTCTTAGTATTTGGTCAAATTTTATTTAAATATTATGAGTATTTAATCCGCGCTTCCTAGCGTCATCAATCAGATAATCGTCATGATCCTGCCAAGCGTCACGTAAATAAGTAACGTTTCCGTCACGGTCGATGATGGCATGCCCATGGCCGGCTCCATCGCCAGACCCACTTAATCCGCCAAAGAATACATCAGTTTTACCACTTCCGTCATTCCGAGATCTAATCTTTGCATCCTGCCCAAAGATTGAACCAAGATAAAATGCACCACCTTTCTCATGAACAAGCGCCATATTAACCTTATCAATAACCTGATGCTTCTTTAAGTTTAGCTCTGATTTTACCTCTTCAAGTTTATGATTAAACGCAGATTGGGCTTGCTTAAACTTTTCTTGGAGGTGTTCAAAATCGGCCTTAACTGAATAGAGCTGATTTTTTAATGCATTAAACTCTGCCTGCGCAGATTCGTGACGAGATTTCGCCTGTTCAAAAGAAGATTTTGCACGATTAAATCCTGAAGAATCTGTTTTAGGAGCTAGTGCCTCGGCATTTGCTTTCGCCTGCTTAATTTCACGAGCAAGCTCTGATATTTCAGCATTCAATGCATTGCGACGGTCTCTATGCTCATATCCTTGTTGAGAAAAATATGGAGCATCAGACTTATCGCCATATTGGTATGCACTACTGGCTTCGTCGAAACATTCCTGCATGGCACGATGTTCGATATCTGCCTCATACTTCAAAGACTCGATTTTGGAATTATTGCGATCTCGGATTCGAGTATATTCGCTCCAAACAGAGTCACTACATGAATATGTAGACTGCATCGCCTCAAATTCACGATTCATGCGCTCTCTTGCACGAACACGCTCGTCCCAACACGCCTGCATAGTACGATAGGCAACATTGGTTTGCTCTTGTAAATCTTTAAATCTCTGAAAGGCAGCTTGTTTTTGTTCAAAAAGAGACTGCTGTCTTGATTTAAGCCTATC
>ERZ772999.1626-NODE-1626-length-13001-cov-9.312761_pt1 | contig 13001 bp, 3 predicted proteins | sample MGYA00511467_ERZ772999 | MGnify/ENA primary metagenome ERZ772999 (study PRJEB29015, sample SAMEA2738064) | human oral metagenome | biome: human oral; feature: human-associated habitat; material: saliva | place: China | collected 2218 ...
TCGTAGAAACTAAGAAACTTCCAAACGGAGACGTAGAACACGTATACGAAAAAGTTAAAACTAGTCACAAAGATAAAGATGGAAACGAAATTCCAAACTATCCAACAGAAGATGGAGACCAACCGAAGAAAGATATTCCAGGATACCGCTTCGTAGAAACTAAGAAACTTCCAAACGGAGACGTAGAACACGTATACGAAAAAGTTAAAACTAGTCACAAAGATAAAGATGGAAACGAAATTCCAAACTACCCAACAGAAGATGGAGACCAACCGAAGAAAGATATTCCAGGATACCGCTTCGTAGAGACTAAGAAACTTCCAAACGGAGACATCGAGCATGTATACGAAAAAGTTACAACTCCAGCTCCAACACCAACTCCTGTGGTAGAAAAATCTACAACATGGGTAGATGAAAATGGAAATCCATTAAAACCAACTGAAAAAGGAGCTTTAGAATCTGGTAAGATTCCAGGATACGAGTTCGTAAGAACAGTTGTTGATAAAAATGGAAATGTACGTCACATCTTCAGAAAAGTAACTAAACCAACAGTATCAGTTGAACCAAAAGCTCAACCAAAACGTTTAGCAAACACAGGTACAACAGAAACTAATACTGGATTAGCAGGATTAGGATTAGCAATTCTTGGATTAGCTGCTGTTGCAAGAAGACGTAAAGAAAAATAATAGGTTGAAAAACTTAATATTTAAAAATATATAACAAGAAATACCTTAAAGTTAGACTAACTAGTCTAGCTTTAGGGTATTTTTAGATAAAATAGTGGGAGAGGGATTCGTGAAATTTAAAGGTTGTCTGATAATATGATATTACATAATATATTAAATTTCTATATATTTTATCTGAAACGTTAATTGATTAAATAATACTTTTCTGTTATAAAAAAGGCGTTCTATTTATATATATCAGATGTCTTGAATATAACAATTTATTTTGGTACAATAGTATGTATATGTAAAGTATACAACCAAAAAAATTTGTTTAAAAAGTAAATGGGGGATGATTTCATTGAGAAAAAATATTGATATAAATAATAAAATACTAAAATATTCTATTAGAAAATTATCGTTCGGTGTAGCACCCATAGTTGTAGGAGCATTAATGTTCGGAAGCTATGCACCTATACAAGAAACATTTGCAGCTGATGTTAATTTTAAATATGTAGAAAAAAATGAATTAAATGAAAATGAGAAAAAATTAGTAAAAGAAAGTATTCCTAAAGAATACAAAAATGAAGATACTTATTATCTAGTATATGAAAAAATAGTTAAGGATACAGTTAAAGCTGAAGTCCTTCCTAATACTGGTAGTAGTAATCTTCCAATCGTAGGACTGGGAATAGGTACAGCAGTTCTTGCGGTATTATTAATTAGTAAAAAACATAGAAATAAAGTTTTAAGTGTAGTCTTAATAGGTGCGATGGGTCAAAGTGTTGTGATGCCTTATGAAACATTTGCCTTAGAAAGTAAAGCTTTAATACAATTTAATAAACAAGCAGATGTGATTAGTAATATAGACTTAGAAAAACAAGTTATTGATATTCCAGGTTATAAATACATGGGATATTTCACAAGTGAAGACTTAAAACTAGGAGTTTCTGAGAAAAAAGGACTAGACAATAAGGTTCAAGAAAAGAATACTGTTGAGAATAATCAAAATCAAGCGTTAGGTACAAAACAACAAACACAACAACAAAAGCCTGCGCGAGAGAATGAAAAAGCTCAATCAACACAACCAGTAGTTCAAACAGATCAGAAGCCTAAAGAAACAGTTAATTCGCAAAAACAAATTGAAAAAACACAACCGGTGAAAACTGTCGATAAACCGACTCAAACCCAACCTGCCAAAGTAGAGCAACCTCAGACTAAACCAGTGCAACAAAATGTAGAACCTACACCAGTGCAGCCAACACAACCGGCACAACCGGAAGTTAAACCAGCGCCAGTGCAGCCGACACAACCTGTTCAAGTAGAAAAACCAGTTGTATCAACTGGAGGAGATGAAGTAAAAGTATTGGTAAATGAAGTACCAGAATATACTCTTCCAATAGAAACAAAAGGAACACAAGAAGAAGGACATGAAGGAGAAGCGATAGTGCAACCTGAACTTCCAGAGTACACGAAACCAGTAGCGACGAAAGGAACGCAAGAGGAAGGGAAAGAAGGAGAAGCATTAGTACAACCTGAACTTCCAGAGTACACGAAACCAGTAGCGACAAAAGGAACGCAAGAGGAAGGGAAAGAAGGAGAAGCATTAGTACAACCTGAACTTCCAGAGTACACGAAACCAGTAGCGACAAAAGGAACGCAAGAGGAAGGGAAAGAAGGAGAAGCATTAGTACAACCCGCTCTTCCAGAGTACACGGAACCAGTAGCGACAAAAGGAACGCAAGAAGAAGGACATGAAGGAGAGGCATTAGTACAATCCGCTCTTCCAGAGTTTTCAGGTAGTGCAAAACTAGAACCAGCTGTTGAGGAACGTCCAGCCTTAGATCTTGTAACTAAACATCGTACAGAAAAAGAAACTCTACCATATGAAGTAGAAGAAATCTTAGACCCTATGCTGCTGAAAAATCGCCGTAGAATTGAACAACAAGGTCGAGATGGACTTCGTACAATCGAGTATGAAGATTATCTGGTGAATGGAAAAGTTGAAGCAACTAAAGAGTTATCACGTACGCAAGTAGATCCTGTAAAACAAATTGTTAAATTAGGAACACTTGTTAAGAGAAAACCTACAGTAGAAATTGCTAATTTAACAAAAGATGAAAGTAAGAAGTCAATAACTGTAAGTTATAACTTAACAGATCCTACTTGGGCTTATGTTTCAGCGAAAGCTCAAATTTTCGATGGTGATAAACTTGTAAAAGAAGTTGATATCGAAAATACTGACAAGGAGCAAGTGATTAAAGGATTAGATTATTATACTCCGTATACATTAAAAACTAAGTTAACTTATAATCTAGGTGATTTTGATGAATATAGCACAGAAACTTCTACTAAGAACTTTGATTTAGATTATAAAAAACTAGAGATTAAAGATATCGATTCTGTGGAATTATACGGTAAAGAAAATGGTCGTTACCGTAGATATCTAAGTTTAAGTGAAGTGCCAAAAGATACAACAAATTATTTTGCAAAAGTTAAATCTGATAGATTTAAAGAAATGTATCTACCTGTGCAATCTATTACGGAGAACACAGATGGAAACTATAAAGTAAATGTTGCGGTAAATCAACTAGTTGAAGAAGGTTTAGAAGGATATAAAGATAATTACTCATTCAATGTAGCTAAAACTAAAGCTGAACAAGATGGAGTTTATACATCGTTCAATAGTCTTGTAACTGCTATGCAAGGTAACATGTCTGGTATCTTCAAACTTGGTTCGGACATGACAGCTGATGAAGTAGGATTATCTAATAATAAAACAAGTTACTTAACAGGTACATTCACAGGTAAGTTGATTGGTTCTGATGGAACTAAGTCTTATGCTATCTATGATCTTAAGAAACCTCTATTTGAAACGTTAAATAACGCTACGGTGAGGGATTTAGACCTTAAGAATGTTGATGTAGATAGTAGAGAAAATGCTGCAGCTTTAGCGAAAACAGCGAATAAAGCTACTATTAGTAATGTTTCAGTTGAAGGTAAGATTGCTGGTAGAAAATCTGTGGCAGGATTAGTGGTGAGTGCATCTAATACTGTAATAGAAAACAGCTCATTCACAGGAACTATTGTAGCGAATCATGCTAATACTAGTGCAAATTATGCAGGTGGAATCGTTGGTAATATTTCAGGGTATGAATCTGTAATTGATAGAGCGAAAGTAGATGCTCAGATTTCTACTGCAGCGCGTAATAATAACCAAAATGCCGGAGGTATTGCAGGTAAAGTTGATGGTGGAGCGTTGATAAACAACTCTGTCACATCTGGTAAAATAATAAATGGTAATAATTATTCAAGAATCGGAGGAATCGTAGGTTCTACTTGGAAAGATGGACGTATTAACAATGTAGTCAGCAATATGAATGTTGGTTACGGTTATGCCATTACTGGAGATCAATATGATGGAGCTGATATAGCGAATGCTGTAACTTCAGTTAATAATAAGAAAGACGATAAGTACGCGACTAAATTAACTAAAGAGCAAGCTGAAGAAAGAATTGCTACTTATGGAATAACTACGACTCTTGATGACACAGGAGAATTCTTAAAAAATAATATTCGAACTGTAGACTATACGAAATTAAGTAAAGCTCAAGCAGATAGAAAAGTAGCTTATAACAATATTGAAAAATTAATGCCATTTTATAATAAAGAATTAGTTGTTAACTATGGTAATAAGGTTGATAAGTCAGATAAGTTATATACTACTGAATTACTTGATGTTGTACCTATGAATGGTAACAATGTAGTAACTGATATTAACGGAGCTAAAAATACTATTAATAGATTAATGCTTCACTATAAAGATAATACTGTTGCATATTTAGATGTTACTTTCAAAGGAAGTTTCGAAAATAATCAAGTGTTAGAATATAATGTTGCTGGAAAAGAATATATTTTCACACCAGAAGCGTTTGTTTCGGATTATACGAAGATAATTAATAATGTCTTACCTGATTTACAAGCTGTGACTTATAATTCAGAAGCTATGAAACAAGTTCTTGGTGTTACAGATAATGAAGCTATAGATAATCTATATCTAGATAAAGAATTTGAGAAAGTTAAAGCTAATATCGCTGAACATTTAAGAAAAATTCTTACTATGGATAAATCTGTAAACACTATGGGTGAAGGTGTAGTTGAGTATGTAAGTGAGAAAATTAAAAACAATAAAGAAGCGTTGTTATTAGGTCTTACTTATATGAATCGTTGGTACAATATCAATTATGATGATATGAATACGAAAGATCTAACTACGTATAAATTCGACTTCAATGGCAATAATTCAACTTCGACATTAGATACACTTATCTCGCTAGGAAATAGTGAGTTAGAAAACTTACGCGGAGGTAACAATGTAGGATTATACGGTAGTCTACTTGCTCCGCTAAAAGGGGAAGACACAGTATTTGATTTCGTAGAAGCATATCGTAAATTGTTCTTACCTAATAAAACGAATAATGAGTGGTTTAAAAATAATACTAAAGCTTACATAGTAGAGATTAAATCAGAAATTCCAGAAGTTCGTAAAAAACAAGAAGAAGCGGCAGCGGACAGTAAATATTCATTAGGTGTGTATGATAGAATATCATCTCCTACATGGAAGTATCGAGGAATGTTATTACCACTATTAACACTACCAGAAGAAAGTGTGTATGCTATTTCGAATATGTCTACATTAGCATTTGGTAGTTATGAACGCTATAGAGATACTGTAGATGGTAGTGTGCTTTCTGGAGATGCATTACGTCAGTATGTTCATGGAAAAGTTGATCAAGCTGCTAAATGGGAAAGAGATCATTATGATATCTGGTATAACTTGTTATCTTCTGAATATAAAGAAAGATTATTCCGTTCAGTTCCAATTGTTGATGGATTTGCGATGAAAGATACGCAAGGAAGAAGTTATTGGGCGACAGCTACAGATAAGAATATAGATTCTATTTATAATTTCTTTGGACCAGCAGGAAAATGGTATGGAAATAGTCCAGCAGCAGGAGCTTATGCTACCGGTTACGAAGTACATTACGTAAGTGATAGATTATTAGATAAATATGGAACATCAGTTTACACTCATGAGATGACTCATAACTCTGATGGGCATATTTACTTCGAAGGCAATGGTCGTAGAGAAGGTTTAGGAGCTGAATTATACGCGCTAGGATTATTACAATCTGCAGACAGCTTAGAAAAAGATGCTATAGTGTTAAATACGCTATACAAAGGGGATAAAGATTCTCTTACAAGGTTACATGCGTATAATCCAATAGAACGATATAAATCTGCAGCAGATCTTCAACAATATGTTCATGGAATGTATGATGTTCTGTACACATTAGATGCGATGGAAGCTAAAGCTGTAGTATCTAAATCTAATGATGTTAAGAAAAAATGGTATAGAAAAATTGAAAACTTCTATGTAAAAGATAGTAAGTATAAAAAAGATACTCACGCAGGAAATTCTGTTCGTCCACTAACAGATGAAGAAGTAGCGAAGTTAACTTCTTTAGAATCGCTAATAGATAACGATATTATTAATCGTCGTGCTTATAGAGATAATAGTCAATACGCACGAAATGGATATCACGTGATAAGTATGTTCTCTCCTATTTATGCAGCGCTAAGTAATTCAAAAGGTGCACCTGGGGATATTATGTTCAGAAAAACTGCTTACGAGCTTCTAGCGGAAAAAGGTTATGAAGATGGATTCCTTCCTTATGTATCGAATAAATATGCAGAAGAAGCTAAACAAAAAGGTAGTGTGGCTTACTCAGATTGGTTAAGAAAAGATGTTGGTTTAGTAACTGATGATTTAGTATTAAGCAAGGTATTTAACAACCAATATAAATCATGGGCTGATTTCAAAAAGGCTATGTTTAATGAGCGTATAGCTAAACAAGATAGATTAAAATCAATAACAATTCAATATGAACTAGGTGTGGTTGGTAGTACAAAAGAAGTTACAATTTCATCAGCACAAGAGATGCAAGCTTTAATTAATGCAGCAGTTGAGAGAGATATAACTAATATAGATCGTACGACAAGTCATACACCAGCAAGTTGGGTTCACTTATTGAAACAAAAAATCTATAATGCGTACCTACGCACTACGGATGATTTTAGGGAATCAATCTATAAATAATAGAACTAATCTTAGATAGGTGAGCACACGAAATCTGCTTATCTATCAAAGAAGTTCGATAAACGCAAAAAATTCTAAGTAACAAATGTTGATGTTACTTAGAATTTTTTGTTTGTTATTTTGCTAAATTCACAACAGATTTATTATTCTTGTTGTAAGAGATGTAAGTAAGAGTTAAGAATATTATTCCTAAAACAACTAAGATTAATATAGAATTGTTGTAAATTCCATCAGTTAAACCACCAAGAACTGCGTGGCGAACTGCAATGTCACCGTAGTAAACAGGTGTGAAAGGAATTAACCCACTGTATAGAGAAGGTAACATTTCTTTAGGGAATAGTGGTGTAGTTAGAACGAATTGTAAAGCTACAAATCCGATACTAATAGCATTACCAACTTTTCCGAATGTATATGATAAGAAGTGTGTTATTATCATAAACACGATACCTGAAAGTATTAATCCGAAGAAGTACATTCCGAAGTTTTGTATTCTAAAGTCGAATAATAATTTCATCGCTACAACTTCGATAATTGTAGCTAATGCTGCAAATATAGACATTGATGCAAGTCTTGAAGTGAATAGACTGTTTGTTGACTCTCCGTATTCTGCTTTACGAGCTGGGAATAGGATGTTAAATGCAGCAGCTGCGATAAGTAGTCCGAATACTAAGAAGAATGGAGCCATTGCGTTACCGTAGCTAGTTTCTTCTGAGATGTCGTTAATATTAGTTTTAATTGGGTTAGACATCATGTCTACGTTTTTGTCTCCAGTTTTAGCTGAAGTGATTCTATCAGCACCGCTAGAAAGTTTATCTGCTAATAAACCAGAACCATCTTTAGCTTTATCTAATCCTGCGATTAATTCCGGAGCTTTAGCTTGCATGATTGTTAGAGCGCTGTAAAGTTTCTCAGATCCAACTCTAGCGGTATTAAGTCCGTTAAGTAATTCTGGGGCTTTAGTCTGCATAGCAGCTAGTCCGCTGTGAAGTTTGTTAGCTCCATCTTTGGCGCTGTTAACTCCATTAATTAATTCCGGAGCTTTAGCTTGCATAGCAGCTAGTCCGTTAGAAAGTTTTTCAGATCCTTCTTTTGCCGTGTTAACTCCACCTATTAACTCAGGAGCTTTAGTTTGCATGATTGTAAGAGCACCAGAAAGTTTTTCAGAACCGACTTTAGCGCTGCTAAGTCCGTTAAGCAATTCCGGAGCTTTAGCTTGCATAGCAGAAAGTCCATTAGAAAGTTTTTCAGATCCTTCTTTCGCAGTATTAACTCCGCTTATTAATTCTGGAGCTTTGGCTTGCATAGCAGAAAGTCCGTTAGAAAGTTTTTCAGCCCCTTCTTTCGCAGCATTCACTCCGTTGATTAACTCAGGAGCTTTAGCTTGCATAGCAGCTAATCCGTTAGAAAGTTTTTCAGATCCTTCTTTCGCAGTATTAACTCCGTTGATTAACTCAGGAGCTTTAGCTTGTATAGCAGCTAGTCCGTTAGAAAGTTTTTCGGATCCAACTTTCGCGCTGTAAAGTCCGTTAAGTAGTTCAGGAGCTTTAGCTTGCATATCTGTTAGTCCTTGATATAATTTTTTACCACCGTTATTAAGTTCTTTAATACCGATGCTTAATTCTGGTAGTTTAGCTTGAAGTTTGTTAAGTCCTGCATTGATTTTTGCATTTCCATTAACTAAAGCATCGATTCCACCAGCTAGTTCAGGAAGTTTCTCGTGCATTATGCTGATACCACCACCTAATTTATCGAATCCAGCTTGTAGTTCTGATCCTTTAGCTGCAAGTGTTCCAACACCTTGTGCTAGTTCACCTGTAGTCATTGATGTAGTAAGGGCACTTACACCGTTAGTGTAGTTTGTTACTCCATCTTTAAGTTTTGGAGTTGTACTAGCAAGTTGGTTAAGTCCGTTTGCTAAGTCCCCTGTTGTTAGAGAAGATACAGTAGCATCTACTCCACCTTTATATTGATTGAATCCTGCCATAAGGGTAGGTGTTTTTTCGTTCATTATAGTTAAACCAGCTTTTAATTGACCACTACCAGTAGAAAGTTTACCGACAGCGTCTTTAATGCTAGAAAAACCACTAATTGTTCCTTCAAGTTGAGAAGAAAGTGTATTTACATCGAATTTATCAAGTTGAGTTTGGATGTAATTTAATCTTCCTACACGATATTTCATACTTGAATATTTTGAGTTTGCGCTAGATACTGCTGAAGAAAGTTCAGCTTTAATCTGGCTATTGTTGTTACTGCTGCTATTTTGAACAGTAGTAGTTGGTTGAGCAGCAGGTGCTGGTGTAGCAGCAACATCATTACGAGCGGCAGCAAGGATACTTGCTTTTTGCTCAGGTGTTAATTGCATTGATGATAATGTTTGCTCCAAGTTTGCGAAATTAGTAGCTGCAGGAGTTGGAGCAGGTGCTGCTGTAGTTGTAGTAGTCGTAGTAGATTGTGTTTCTATACGATCAACAAGAGCTTTTATAGATTCCAGTTGAGAACCTAATTCTGCAAAAGCACTGTTAAGAGGATTGAAGTGTGTTCTATAAGTAAGTTTTAATCCTTTTAGTTTATCTAATGTTGAGTTTAGATTAGATTTCTTAGCGGCCAAATCACTGTCGCTAGGTAAGTTAGCGTTTAATGCATTTAATCCTGTGTTTAGCTTATCAGCTCCGTCTACAAGTTTTGGAGTACTTTCAGAAAGTTTAGCTACTCCATCACCTAATGTAGCACCACCTGCAGTAAGTCTATTAAGATCATCTTTTTTAGCTGCAAGTCCAGAGTTGATTTGTGAAATACCGTCTGATAATCTATCGATTCCATTGTTTAATGTAGTACTTCCGGCATTGAGTCTTTCTAAATCTTCTTTTTTAGCTAGTAATTTTTCATTAAGTGTAAGAACACCGTTAGTATATTTTAAAAGTCCAGCTTGGAATTCTTTGCTTCCGTTATATAGAGAATTGAAACCAGAAGTAAGCATAATACTTTTAGCTTTGAATGTATCGAAACCGATAGTAAGTTTATTAGAACCTTCAGTTAGTTCGTTTACACCAGAGATTAATGCGTCTTTTTTATCGTTTAGTGAACTTAGGCCTTCTGATAACCTTCCAGCTCCACTTTGTAATTGAGATACTCCATCACCAAGTTTAGCTCCCCCTTCACTAAGGCGAGAAAGTCCGTCAGTTAGACGTTTGGAACCGTCAGCAAGTTCGTTAACTCCATTGTTAAGTCTTTGTCCCCCTTCACTAAGGCGAGAAAGTCCATCGGTTAGACGTTTAGAACCGTTAGAAAGTTCGTTAACTCCATTGTTAAGTCTTTGTCCCCCTTCGCTAAGACGAGTTAATCCGTCAGTTAGACGTTTAGAACCGTCAGCAAGTTCGTTAACTCCATTGTTAAGTCTTTGTCCCCCATCACTAAGACGAGTTAGTCCATCGGTTAGACGTTTAGAACCATTAGAAAGTTCATTAATTCCATTGCCAAGTTTAGAACCGCCATCGCTAAGGCGAGAAAGTCCATCGGTTAGACGTTTAGAACCATTAGAAAGTTCATTGATCCCGTTACTAAGTTTAGAACCGCCATCATTAAGACGAGTTAGTCCATCAGATAGACGTTTTGAACCATTGGCAAGTTCATTAATTCCGTTACCGAGTTTTATTCCACCGTCGCTAAGACGATAAAGTCCGGCAGTCAGACGCCATGATCCTTCAGATAGTTGATTGATCCCGCTACTAAGTCTTTGTCCACCATCACTAAGACGAGTTAGTCCATCAGAAAGTCGACCAGAACCATCAGCAAGTTGGTTGACACCACTACTAAGTCTTTGTCCACCATCGCTAAGACGACCAAGTCCATTAGAAAGTCGACCAGAGCCATCAGCAAGTTGGTTGATACCACTTCCTAGTTTTTGTCCACCATCACTAAGACGACCAAGTCCGTTGTTTAGCGTATTTGTAGCATCGGCTGCTTTGTGAAGAGATTCGCCAATCTCAGAAAACTTACTGTATAAAGTAGATGTATAAGTTTTTACAACTTGATCTTTAACTGTGTTTGTTAGGTTACTCGCTACAGTTTCCATGATTTTTTCACCATTTTTACTTTTCGTAAAATTGGTAGTAAAGTCGATGTTCATTTTTTCTGGATTGTCATTTGATAAAGATGTGGCGTTTTTAGAAAAATTCTCCGGAATTGTAACTACCATATAGTAGTCTCCTTCGCGTAATTCTTTATCGGCTGTATCTTTATCGACAAATTGCCAATTTACTTTTTTATTTTCTTTTAGCTTATTGACCATTGAATTCCCGACTTCTAGGGTTTTTCCATTAAAATCTACTTTTTGGTCTAGATTAACAACTCCGACTTTCATATTTCCGGTGTTGTCATATGGATTCCAAACGGATTTTAGGAAGGTTCCTGAATATAAAACAGGAACTAGAAGAACGGTAGCCATGGTAGCTTTTAACCCTTTACTCTTTAAAAGGCTACTAAATTCTTTTTTTATCATAATTCCTCCAAAGAAATTTCGTCGGCGAAATTCCATTATGTTAATTTAGATGATATAATAATATATCACTTAAGATATTCTACAACTTTATATACTAAAAGTCAAAATATTTTTTAGTAATAGTGAATTTTTAATATTTAATATTAAAGTATATTATATATAATGGAGATAAAAGCTATAACTTTTAAAATTTATCGTTATTGATTAATATATGATAATAATAGTGTTTTAATGAAAAATGAATTATTGTTTAAACTTATAAAAAGATATATATTACTTAAAATAATTTCATTAAGTATTTATATAACTTATCCTAATTAAGGAAAAAATTAGTTCACTATTTATTTGGTAGATGGCACTTGGTAAAAAAATTTTAAAAATAGTATATTATATTTATTATGTAAAAAAGGTAGAAATCCTTAAAAATGGATAACTACCTTTGTTTTAATGTTAAGTTATGCTAATGCGTGTGATATTTTATGTTTTAAAAGATTGTTAAAACAATTTTGAGCATCTTTTAAATCTTTTGGATCTGGGTGTTTTTTTGATTCTTTAACCATGTCGGCAAGATCTGGTGTAACTTTGTGAATAAAGTTAGGGTCACGCCAAGTAAGGATTTTGAAAACTATCATAACCTTTGGATCAACTTTACCTTGGCAAACAAATGTTTCGTGGATTCTATTGTTTCTTTCTTTCATAAATGCGATGTAATTATTAATAGAATCATCAGCGTGATAATGTTCACGAGGAACACCACAAGTTAAGAATAGAGCGACATCTTTTCCGTGTATCTCTTGTTGATCTACAAAACGTTGCATATTTTTATTAGCATTTGTTTTATCTGTCCATGCTCCTAAGATATAAAAGTCGTATTCTTTCTCTAGTTTTTTTCGTTGTTTTTTTATGTCGAGTAAATCTACTTCCCCTTGATCTTTTATCTGTTCATAGATAGCCTCGGCTACTTTTTTAGTGTTTTTTGTTTTGCTAGAATAAGCAAGTAAAATTTTCATAATTTAGCCTCCTACTTAGGATATGTAAATAATTATCCTGTAAGTTGATTCCGTATTTATTAAATCTATATAATTATTATATCAAAAATAATTATCGATTTAAATAGCTAATTGAAAATCATAATCAATTATGATTTTGTTTTTAAAAAAATCAAAATAAATTGAAAACTTAACCTGAGAAAGTACTATTTACAACGTAAAAATAAGAAAAAATTAATTGTTTATGATAAAATACTTATTAAGAAATATTGCGAGGATGGATAGAAATAGTAATGGATAGATTGTTTGAAGTATCAAGTTATGCATCATTTATAGTGTACCATATAGAAGCGATGGATAAAATCAAAGTTCCCAAAAGAGTGATACGCGAGTATATAAATCTTCAAAAAACAGTGAACAATTTTCCGACAGAGTTAAACTATATATGTAGTTTTTATGATGGAAAAACTGGAAGTAGCGGAACTTTGTTTGAAAATACTGTAGAAGGGAATTATATTTTATCTTATACAGGTACGAATTTTTACTTTGATAGACAAAAAGATATGTATGCTGATGTTGTAGGGATTTGTTTAGGTCAAGGGGAACACTTAACGCCGTGTTACAGATTTTACACAAGGATGAAGAAAAAATATGGTAATGATATCATACTAACTGGTCATTCTTTAGGT
>ERZ772999.1643-NODE-1643-length-12935-cov-32.199379_pt1 | contig 12935 bp, 9 predicted proteins | sample MGYA00511467_ERZ772999 | MGnify/ENA primary metagenome ERZ772999 (study PRJEB29015, sample SAMEA2738064) | human oral metagenome | biome: human oral; feature: human-associated habitat; material: saliva | place: China | collected 2218 ...
TCCACTATTTTGCATCATTTAAACATAAGGATCGCCTACAAGTTAAGTTTATTGTAATGGATATGTCCATACAATTTAAGCGCATCATGGAGGCGCTATTTCCACATGCGCATATTATCTGTGATCGATACCATGTATGTCGACTTGTAGATTGGGCGGTAGAGCGAGTTAGAAAGCGTGAGCAACATAAACTGGCTGCTTATTCACGTATGTTAAAACAGAATCGACGTGTGCTAATGAAGCATCCAGACCATTTAACGGAAGTTGAACATATTAAACTATGTGAAATACTCAGAATATCTGATGATTTACGAAAAGCATATGCCTTAAAACTTTCTTTTAGAAAAATCTTTTCAATCTATGGTAAACAAAGAATAGCTGCACATTTAACGCATTGGTTGGAATTAGTAAAAGCATCTGGCTTAAATGAATTTAATAACTTCTTTACATCATTTCCTGCATGGATGACGCAATTAACTAATGCATTCTTACTTCCATATTCTAATGGATACACAGAAGGAACTAACAACAAAATTAAAGTATTAAAACGGATAAGCTATGGACTTCGCCACTTTGGTAGATTTAGAGTACGTATTCTACTTTTGAGCAAAAAGAATGGCACCAACCATAAATATGATTGGTGCCAAACAAGGCTCGTAGGGTGAATACCCCAACATTTGACAGAGAGCCCCCATTCGGGTCCTTTTCTTATGCCAAAAGGTCCTAAGGATAATCCTTAGGACCTTTTAATTTTATTATTTAATTAATGCCGCCCACGCATTGGCTACATTGGCAAATTCTTGGAGGGTAAATGTCTCCCCTCTTCGTTGACCATCGATATTGGCTTTTACTAAAAGCTCTTCAATTCGATCTTTAGAAAGCCCTGTCGTCTTCATTGTATTAGCAAATGTTTTACGTCGTTGCGCAAAACCGGCTTTCACAACGCGGAAGAATAGTTTCTCATCAACCACATCCACAGGAGGTTTATCACGCAATACACAGCGAATGACAGAACTCGTTACAGCTGGCGCTGGCAAGAAAGATTTTGGCGGAACATCTAACACGATATCGGGCTTAGTATAATACTGAACAGCCACCGATAGAGCACCATAGTCTTTCGTACCTGGCTTTGCCACCATCCGTAAGGCTACTTCTTTTTGTACCATCACAACGAGGCGCTCTATAGGCAATCTACTTTCCAAAAGAGACATAATAATAGGCGTTGTAATGTAATATGGCAAATTAGCAACAACCTTGAACGGTTCATGATGCATAATGGACGGTACATCCAATTTCAACACATCCCCATGAACAATAGTCACGTTACTATATTGAGCTAGTGTCGTATCTAAAACCTCTAATAAACGCGTATCGAGCTCAATAGCCGTTACATTAGCACCACTTTGTGCTAAGCCTTGTGTAAGCGTGCCAATACCAGGACCAATTTCTAAAACAGGCTCTCCTTCTTGTAAATCCGCAGCTTTTACAATTTCATCAACAATGCCACGCTTAATCAGAAAATTCTGGCCCAACTTTTTGCTCATTTTAATATCAAAACGTTTACAGATATAATGAACTACTTCTGGACTCGCAATGATAGATTCAATCATGAATACTCCTATTCTAAATTTTGTTACGAATTAAATACTATGTTTGTTGAAAGTATATTAACATCTTGAAACGGCTTGTTCATATTCATCACGACTGATGCCATAATGATTGAGTCGATATAAGAACTGTTTGCCATTTCCATATCCTATCCCCAAAGCAGCACCAATGGCAGCTCGTTTATCAGCACTATTAGGAAATCCAGAAAGGCCATGTCGTACAAGATCTGCCATCGTAAATTCCTCGCTGGATACCAATGATTCTGTATGGAGTACGGATAAAGCCTTTATAATAGACTCTGACGAAGCTTGTTCGATGCCAATATCATCATTTGCATAGGCCTCATCGCGAGGAACAAAGGCATGTTGTGCATTAGGAAATTTCTTTGTTAATACGCGACGTATACGTTCGCCAGCCGTATCTGGATCGGTAAGAATAATAATGCCCCGCTTCTCATAGGCTACGCGAATCTGTTCAATAACGCCCTTGCGCAAGGTAAATCCTTCCGTAGCAATACAATCAGCGTCAATAGCTTGATGTATACGTTGTATATCCGATTTTCCTTCTACTACAATAACCTCTTTTAACATAGGACCTCCTTATATCTATTATATTATTGTAACATATATAGCATTGCTTAAATAGGTGTAATAGTTTAGTATAATAGTATATAAAACTATAAAATAAGGAGATAATTGTGACATTACAACAATTGCGATATGTAACGACAATTGCCAATATCGGCAGTATTAGTGAGGCTGCAAAACGTTTATTCGTATCTCAGCCAAGCTTGACGAAAGCCATAAAAGAATTAGAAAAGGAGATGGGCATTACCATCTTTGATCGCACCAATAAGGGCATTACTGTATCTAAAGAGGGCGAGCGTTTTTTAGGATATGCACGCCAAGTATTGGAACAAGCTACGCTGTTAGAAGAACAATATAAGAGTAATAAAGGTGGAAAAAAACAATTTTCCGTATCTACACAACATTACTCCTTTGCAGTAAATGCTTTTATCGATCTTATCAATCAAAGCGATGTAGACTCTTATGATTTCTCGTTACGGGAAACACAAACCTATGAAATCATTGATGACGTAGCGCATATGAAAAGCGAAATCGGTCTTTTATATTACAATGATTTTAATCGACCTGTTCTAGAAAAATTGATTCATACTAACGAATTAACCTTTACAGAGCTATTCACGGCTAGCCCTCATATTTTTATCGGCAAACAACATCCATTAGCTACTAAAAAAATGGTCTCCATGAATGAATTGGAACCATATCCTTATGTATCATTTGAACAAGGCGACCATAATTCGTTCTATTTTTCCGAAGAAATTTTTAGTACTGTTGTGCGCCCAAAACATATACGCGTCCGTGATAGGGCCTCTCTCTTTAGTCTATTAATCGGCCTCAATGGATACACCGTATCAAGCGGCGTTATCGATAAGGAGTTCAATGGTGAAAGTATCATTTCCGTGCCCCTAGCAGAAGAAGGCATCATGCATATCGGCTACATTACTAACAATAAAATGCAGCGCAGTCGTTTAGGACAAGGATATATTAATGCCTTAGAGCAATATGTAAACAATTATGGCAAACATGTTCAATTGCCCACAGAAAAATAAATATTTTGTTCTACGAAAATAAGACTAACAAACTATATTAGTACACCCTCCACACAGGGGTGTACTTTTTCCTTATAACTAACACCCTATTATATGAACGTCTCCATAACTCTAATCTATATCAAACATTAACATATAGATATTTTTAAATATAGTTAGACTTAGCTATAATAAACCTATCGAAATTATCGGTTATACCGTTTATTATAGGAGGTTTTATTATGTCTAACCATTTAGCACCATTTCATTTTGATATTGTAGGTTCTTTCCTACGTCCAGCAGAATTAAAAGAAGCACGTCAAGCTTTCACAGACGGCAAAATCAGTCGCGAAGATTTAACAGCAGTCGAAGATCGCCTTATTACAGACCTTATCAAAAAACAAAAAGCAGCAGGTCTACCTGTGATTACAGATGGCGAGTTCCGCCGCGCATATTGGCATTTGGATTTCATGTGGGGATTCAATGGTGTAAAAGAAATTGAACTTGAACATGGCTACAAATTCCACGGCCAAGAAACAGCACCAGGTTCTCTTGCACTTATAGGTAAAATTACAGGTACTAATCACCCATTCGTAGAACATTTTAAATTCGTAAAACAATTCGAAGATGAACATACAACAGCTCGTCAAACCATCCCTGCCCCATCTCAATTTTTAGCAGAATTATTCCGTGAAGATAATGGTAGCGTAACACGTTCCTTCTACCCAGATTTAGAGGAGTTAATCCAAGACATTGCAGCAGCCTATCGTCAAGTTATAAAAGATTTATATGATGCAGGTTGTCGCAACATTCAATTTGATGATTGTACATGGGGTATGTGCTGCGACCATGGCTATTGGACTGGCCGTCAAAAAGATAAAAGTGTAACCATCGAAGGAGAAACAGCAAAATACTTACGCGTAAATAACTTGGCCCTTGAAGGTCGTCCTCAGGATCTAGCTTTTACAACACATGTATGCCGCGGTAATTACAACTCTACTTGGGCTGCTAGCGGCGGCTATGAACCAGTGGCACCAATTCTATTTGCCAAAGAAAACGTAGATGCATATTACTTAGAATTCGACGATGAACGGTCCGGTGGCTTTGAACCATTACGTGAAGTATCACCTAATAAAAAGGTCGTATTAGGCCTCATTACAACAAAACGTCCACAACTAGAAGATAAAGAAGTGATTAAGGCTCGCATTAAGGAAGCTACGAAATACATTCCTCTCGAAAGACTTTGCCTATCCCCTCAATGCGGATTTGCATCCTGCGAAATCGGCAATCAATTAACCGAAGAAGAACAATGGGCCAAATTAGCATTAGTTAAAGAAATAGCACACGAAGTATGGGGTGATTAGATGAAAGAACGCACAATATACTTAGGTGGTGGTTGTTTCTGGGGATTACAAGGTTATATTCGCCAAATTCCTGGCATAGTATCGACTGAGGTGGGCTATGCCAACGGCCCTACTACAAACCCAAGTTATGAAGATGTATGTCATGACAGTGGCCATGTAGAAGCACTAAAAGTAATCTATGATACCGATATATTATCATTAGATCATTTAATTCAGTATTTCTTGCGTGCTATCGATCCATTTAGCATCAATAAACAAGGCGGGGATGAAGGAATCCAGTATCGGACAGGTATATACTATACAGATAGTGCTGATAAAGCAATTATCGAGACTACATTAGCACGTGCTCAATCCTTTGAAAGCAAGCCCTTCGCCATCGAAGTCTTGCCACTAGAAAATTATTACTCAGCAGAAGAATATCATCAAGATTATTTAGACAAAAACCCTAATGGTTATTGTCACATTCCTCTCAGCCTATCCCAAGAGCCGCTTATAGACGATAGCGCCTATAACAAACCGACCGAAAAAGACTTGCAAACTTTATCACCGCAAGAGTTTGAAGTGACTCAGAATGCTGCTACAGATGCACCATTTAGTCATGAATTGACTGATGAGTTTAAATCCGGACTCTATGTAGATATTACAACGGGTGAACCACTATTCGGATCATCGCGTAAATTCGAGTCACATTGTGGTTGGCCAAGTTTTACAAAACCCATAGCAAAAGATGTTATTCGGTATTACAAAGATGACTCCCATGGTATGCAGCGTGTTGAAGTACGCAGTCGAATCGGTAATGCCCACCTAGGTCATGTTTTTGAAGATGGACCTAATGGATCATTACGGTATTGTATCAATGGATCTGCGCTCAAATTTATACCTAAAAATGAATTATTAGGAACAAAGTATGAATACCTAATTCCTTATATTGACTAATATCTATACAATAAAAGGACGATATATTTCCTCGTTGGAAACTATCGTCCTTTTCTCATTAGGTTAATTATACAAAAAGGAGATATCACTTGGATATCTCCTTTTATTATTAATATGAATTAATCGAGTACGTAAACTGTTACATCACGTCGACCAAAGTCCATGGCTTCACCGTAGGAGTCCATAACAAGGTCAATACGATTCCCTACGATAGCACCGCCTGTATCAGCTGCTACGGCCTCACCATAGCCTGGAATAAATAAGCGCGTACCTAATGGAATCACATCAGGGTCAACAGCAACTACACCGCGTACTGCAGGAATACCTGTAGCAGTAATACCAGCACCGTCGCCATCACCTGCTAAATAAGCAGATGCTTCCATAACGATGGAACGAGATGCACGGCCAGATACATTACGGGATGTCGTTACTTCACGAGTACCTTCTTTAATAATTGTAGGTACCATATTTGTCATTACAGACTTAGACAATTCATTCGTTCTAATAGCGGTGCCATTATTATATAATGTCTCAACCTGAACGCGTTCAGTGCCCGGTTGACCAACTTGAACAACTTCTTCTTCGCCTTGAGCCATTGTGTCATCTTTTTGACGAATAACTTGAACTGGGATTTCTTGATCCACAGTATTCACTGCACGGCTTGTAACACGTACAATATCCACAGTACTACCAGCTTGAATAGCACCACTAGCTGCAGTGGTATAATTAGGAGCTTTAAAGCCTAATTCTTCTGCCAAATCCTCTGCTGTAGTTTGTGTAGTATAAACAGTTCTAGTTTTTCCATTTACCGTAACAGATACGGGAAATGCTCTTACTACTGTAAGTGTTGTCCCTTCTTGTACAGAATTAGAATCACTAATTACTTTATCTTTCGGATTTAATTTAATACCTGCGTTACGCACGATACCTTCATTCGAATTTAAATGTGTTTTAACAGTATGAGCTGCACCATCAGCCATGACTGTAACAGTTTTATCGTTGTAAGAAAAACCAGTCAAGGTTATTGCAGTTACCATCAATCCAGCAACCACAGACGATATATATCGCTTGTGCGTCTTTTGAATTCTCATTACGAAATACCTCCTGTAACAATCATATTCTACTACAGTTAGATATAACCTGTCAAACACACAAGGTTAACAATCGCCGATAAACCCTTATAGTATATGGTTTTTCTTATTTTTAATCTTTTGTTTTTTTACACTTTGTCTACTGTACAAATACACATCTAGGTTTTTCGATAACATACTACATAAGCAAAATTGTAGAGGTATATAAGATACTACTACAATATATGGTATATGATGTATATATTATTCCGACAATGAATATTTATGAGTTTTTCTATTGTTACCACAAAATATATTAAAGTTCTAAATTTTCATTTACATTTCATATTACAATAAATAAAACGACTAAAACATACGTAAATTAGGTGTTTATAATCTATATTTATACATCTATATAACAGCGTTTTGAAATTTCATCATTCTTTCATCTTAAACATTGGCTTAAATCGTTCTATGACTGTCATTTGCTCCCTACTATCTTGTGTGTTAGCAGCCTCCATTAATTCTTCTTGTGCAGATAACGGTCCCTCTATATTAGATACTTTATAATAAGAACCATCGGCTCTCATAAGATGTGCTTTTAATGTATCTACTAAATATAAGTCTAGAATACCTTTAATTCTTGCTTTATGACGTTTATCCTCAATAGGAATCATCAATTCAACCCGTTCATTTAAATTGCGAGGCATCCAGTCCGCACTAGAAAGAAAGATTTTTTCATTGCCTCCATTTCGGAAATAGAACAATCTATGATGTTCCAAGAAACGTCCAACTATGGAACGTACCGTAATATTATCACTAACACCTACAATGCCAGGTCTGAGCGTACAAATTCCTCGTACAATCAAATCAATACGCACCCCATTAGCAGATGCCTCGTATAATTTAGCGATGACTTTTTTATCCAGTAATGAATTCATCTTTGCAATAATATATGCATCTTCACCACGTTTAGCACATTGAATCTCTTCGTCTATAAGATCCATAATTCGCTCTCTCAAATTTAATGGTGCTACAATAAACTTATTCCAAATCGGTGGGTCCGAATAACCTGAAATTAGATTGAAGAAGCGAGATGCATCATCACCGTATTCATCATTGCATGTAAAAATACCACAATCCGTATATATGCGGGCCGTTTTACCATTATAATTCCCCGTTGCTAAATGCACATAACGGCGTATACCATCTTCTTCACGGCGAACTACCATTGTAATCTTAGAATGGGTTTTTAAGCCTTTTAGTCCATAAATGACATGACACCCCGCCTTTTCTAGTCTACGAGCCATAGTAATATTATGCTCTTCATCAAAACGGGCCTTTACTTCCATCAAAACAGTAACTTGCTTACCATTATCCGCTGCTTTTATAAGAGACGCAATAATGGGTGATTCTCCACTAACGCGATACAAGGTTTGTTTTATAGCCAATACATTTGGATCTACCGCAGCTTGTGCTACAAATTGTTCAACCACACTAAAGGATTCAAAAGGATGATGTACGAATATATCTCTATTACGAATCACATCGAGTAAATTGTCTCCTTCGAAGCCAATTAAATCGCTTGGTATTTTAGGCTCAAATGGTTTATAGCGCAAATTATCATACCCAGGGTAATTTGAAAAATCGAAATACATACGACAATCTAAATGACCATCTATATGGTATACATCTTTTTCTTCAAGTTCTACACTTGCCAATACGGTACGCAACAATTCAGGAGAACCACCTCCAACAACCTCTAATCGAACCGCATCACCACGGCGTCTGCGTCGTAAAGAGGCCTCTACTTCGGTCAATAAGTCCTTTGCGTCTTCTTCATCGATTTCTAAGTCCGCATCACGAGTCAAGCGGAAAATCATGGCCTCTTCTATGCCATAACCTTGGAAGAACTGGATTGCATAATAACTAATTACATCCTCTAAATAGACAAATCTATGTTCCTTGTTCGATGAAGATGGTACTTCTATAATTCGATCTAATACTGATGGTATTGGCAAAATTGCAATTTTATAATCCTTTGTACCATCAGGTTGGACTTGAAAGATGCGAACAATAGCATTAATCGTATTATTTGCCAAAAAAGGAAATGGATGTCCTGAGTCAACGGCCAATGGAGTGACCACAGGATAGATTTGTTCCTCAAAATAATGACGTAACCAGGCCTTTGTCTTTACATCTAACTCTTCAGGATGAAAAAAACTAAACCCTTTTTCCTTTAAATCTGCTAAAACGCGATGTAAATATGTATATTGTAACGAAACTAAACGTTGTACAGATTCATCGATCGCTTTGAGCTGTGCCTTGGCATCCATATGAGCAGCATCATATTTAACAATACCATTCATAGCTTGATGACGTAATCCCGCTACGCGTATCATAAAAAATTCGTCTAAATTAGAACTGGCAATAGCGATAAATCGTAAACGCTCCATTAAGGGATTGCTCGTATCCATCGCTTCTAATACAACCCGTTGGTTAAACTTTAACCAGGATAATTCACGGTTAAAATAGTACTTTGGACTTGTAAACAACTTATACACCCCCTATGGTCAAGGAAATTTCCATACCAAATATTTCGCTAAAATAGATAGAATCTCGATTAAACGTCCACCATTCAAGAGAAATATTTTCCTTTGTCCGTACGTGAACAATTAATTCTTTATCCTTCTCTTCTAATCGTATCTCGTCTATTTTTTGATTACTTCCCGCATCTAATGAACAGGCTACACGGACGATAGCAACAAGCTTTGTAACCTGTATTTTTTGTAATTCTGTTAGCACTCTAAAGTAATCATCATCATCTGAAGGTGTCCCTTTATAGTGGTAGTAAACTACATTCGCAACTACTTGTTTTTCTTCCTCTGAAAGTCCAAATATATCAGTTCCCATGACGATATGATAGGCATGCTCGCCATGATTTCTAAGGCTTACAAATTTACCAACAGAACACAAGATTGCCGCTATGCGACACAAATATCCCCACCGCTCTGGCAAGCCTTTATGACGCAATGCATTACAAAAGGCTAAACTAAAACGTTCAACCTCCCTATCATGTATAGAATCCGTGTGATAACGAGCCGCTATAGCACGTGCTAAGTCAGCATTTTGCTCACGTAACTGATACATATACGGATGATTTTCAGATTCTACACCGTAAAACCAACTAATACCTTGTGAAAAAGAATAACTACTAAATATTAAAGACTCTGGTTGAATCGCATTAATGATTTCTGCAAACAAAATCATTGTAGGCATAAGAATATTAGCTTTAAATTCCGGTATCTTATACCGATTCATCAATTTGGTAGCCGTAATACCATCAAAGGAGTCTACTAGCTCTTTAAATAGCTGTGGGTTAATTGTTGTAATAGGTTCACTATCACTATATCCCATCAATTGTAAGATTAAACGTGCTTCATCACCGGAAAATATGACATTCTTAATATTAAATAATTGCAATTCTTCTCGCAATGGACTAATCATACGATGCAAATATTCTGTAATAGCAGTGCTAAACGATGTAGAAGCCCTTTGATTTCTGTTAAAAGACTCCATAACACGGAGAGAACCACTATGCATATTTTGTTGGAATAACAAAGATGCTCCTCTCCAAGCTGTTAGACCAACCCCTCCAGATGTAACATCTGCAAAGAGACAAGCTGTATCCTCATCTGTCGCCTTATGATGGTACATCATTTCGTAATATACAAGAGCGTACTTAAAATATACCTCTTTAGGCATATCTATCACTTCAACACGCATGCCAGTTTGTATAAAAATCTGATCCAATATAGCTCTTCTATTAGTGGCCTCCCGAATTACAGTAGTGCCGTATAAACGGCATCTAGACACACCATAATCAGCCATTAATTGTTTATAGCCCTTAAGAATGTCACAAATCTCTTCAATCGTTTTAAAGCTAAGACGTGAAGTTTGAAATAATTCTTCTCCAAAGGTCACTTCTCGAGCTGCATAATCGATGACACGTACATCATCAATACTTTTGTATTCTAATATTGTAATGCTCATGCTACTAGACCCAACATGTAAAATAGCATATCTGAGCACTTTTGATAATGTCATACCTACCTCCTACTGAGGGGACCACTCAATTTCTAACTGACGTTTAAATTCCTTTTTAAAAGGCTTCACTAATTTTTCAACAGCCCCTTTTGTTATATCAATATCACGATGCTTTGGATACTGTATAATCAAACGCACCTCATCTGGACTAATTCGACTATCTAAATTCATAACCAGCTGTTCATGGCTTTCATCAAGAGCCTCAGCAATAGCTAGAATAATTGACAACTTTTGCCCTATCGAACGCTGCTCATCATCCAGTAGTTTACCGTACAAGAAGTTTTTATATTCCTTAGGTGTTAAACCATGCGAATTCATAACGAGAAACGCACTAAAAGCCTGTTCAATATGTGTCATTCCGTATAGATTACTGTTAACCAGCATATAGCAACCATGTCGAGCATGACTATAATAATTCACACGTTTGCCAATATCATGCAATAATGATGCTACTTGCAAACAACGGCGCAACGCATTATCGCCCTTATGCAAGGACCACCATTGTTCAAATAATGTATCAGCTAATCTGCAAATATATTTAGCATGAACGAGCTCATGACGTGTCATCTCCAATAAAACATTTTCTGCAGAGTGAATCAATATATCTGGAATAATAGGATTACCACCTAAATAGTTATGCCCATAATAATCATAAAATAAACCTTCTCGAAGGCCAGAACCACCTACAACTAAGGTTTTACAATTCACATAATTAAATAATTCATAGACGATGCTCATTCCCGCAATTATGATATCAGCTCGCTCGGATGAAAGACCATTTATTTTTTTGCGTTGCCCTAACGGTTTAGATCTGACCTCATCCAATAATTCTGTAAAACGATGGTATGGAATCTCATAATTATGTAATTTAGTAATAGGATACGATAATTTACGTTGATCCATTTTAGCTATATTTCGTGCAGTACCACCAATACCTAACAGAGGCATTTTAGTGTTCTTAAGCCAAGGCTGTTCCTCTATGGCCTTTCTAATGGCCTTAATCATTTTATTGTATTCTTTGTCTGTAAACTCATCGCCCTTCTGATAGGTTCCGGTTAATGTTAAAGCACCAATAGGTAAGCTAACAGACTGTTCAATTTGACGATTTCTTACTAATGTAATTTCAGTACTGGCTCCGCCTAAGTCAAAAATAACAAAATCCTTGAGACCAATCGTATTAATAACACCCAAAAAGCCTAAACGAGCCTCTTCTTCTCCTGAAATACATTCTAAATCAAGCCCGGTCTCACGTTTCACGGTTTCAATAAATTCATCACCATTTTTAGCTAATCGAACAGCTGCTGTAGCAACAGCTTTAATAGAATTTACCTCGAGCGCTTTTGCCATATGTACATAAGACTGTAGCGACACTAAGGCACGATTCATAGCAGGTTCTGTCAGTTTATGATTGCCCCACATATTTTCGCTTAAGCGAATGGAATTTTTTTCCTGATAAATTAAGCGATAACTACCTGTATCTGATATTTCATAAATAACGAATCGAATGGAATTCGATCCTAAGTCAATAAATGCAATGCGTTCCATCTTATCATCCTTTGTAAGCCCAAATCGATATAGACTATATATGTTAGTATACCATAGAAAAACGCGATCCTTTCTACGAAAGAATCGCGTCCTACCAAGGATATATGTATAACCCATAATTAGTCCACATATATCCTATAACTAGCAGTATTTATTTTATTCCAAATACACGTTTGCCATTTTCATAAGCAATCGAAGCAAACTCATCTACATCCATACCGCGTAAGGATGCAATTTCCTGAGCCACAAATTGTGTTTTACTCGGATCATTACGACGGCCTCTAAATGGAGGTGGTGTTAAATACGGAGAATCCGTTTCAATAAGAATACGGTCAAGTGGCACTTGTTTAGCAACCTCTTTTAATTTCGTAGACTTTGGAAATACAACAGGTCCAGCAAAGGATATATAGAATCCCAATTTAATAGCCTCTTTAGCCATCTCCCAACTACCGGAATAACAATGGAAAATCCCCCAATTGTCCTTGCCTTCGTTGCGTAAAATATCCATGATATCACCATGAGCATCACGGTCATGGATGATAATAGGCAAATCTACCTCTCGAGCCAACTCGAGTTGACGTATAAACACCTTCTTTTGCGTTGGTCTATCAGAGAAATCATAGTAATAATCAAGGCCAATTTCACCGATAGCACGCACCTTATCATTGTGTAATGCTAACTCTTTAAAATATT
>ERZ772999.1651-NODE-1651-length-12874-cov-3.334035_pt1 | contig 12874 bp, 9 predicted proteins | sample MGYA00511467_ERZ772999 | MGnify/ENA primary metagenome ERZ772999 (study PRJEB29015, sample SAMEA2738064) | human oral metagenome | biome: human oral; feature: human-associated habitat; material: saliva | place: China | collected 2218 ...
CGAAAAGCGAACAAAGCAGAATTCTGATTACCAGAAAACTAGTTTTGTTCGCTTTCTATATTTGAGGTCGGACTTTTGTCCCAGCCTCCTTTTCTTATTCTTATTTTACAAAAACTAATTCTTTATCATCTGAAAGATCTGCTCGATAGGTAAAACCTGCAAAAGAAACCTGTTTTATTTGCTCAAGAGTATCGACCTGCGCTTCCATCAAAGCAGTCAAAAACTGCCCACGCGCTTTTTTAGAAATAGTAGAATGACTTTTAAGTTTGCCAGATTTTTCTTCTAAAAACTTGAACCGAAGCATCTTCTCTCTGACGGATTTATCAAAAACATCCTCAAATTCACTGGACAAGAGCGAAAGCAGCATATCTTCGTCCGCTACTGCTTTTGTATACTCTTCCCGCCAAAATTTTTTCAGCGTTTGACCATTGGGCTTTAGCCCCACCAAAAAATCCAACCGATGAGGGGCAATCAGACTCAGAGCAGGAATGACCCCATATAGACTAGACGTTAACAGCAAATGCTCTTGAATGTAGGATTCCTCCTCTTGTGTCCAATCTTTTCGCTTGATATTGCGATACATGAGCCCGTCAAATAAGTGCAAGGCTGGATAGGTCTCCGCTTCATTCTTGCTCAGGTTTTGAATTCGCTGATATTCTATTTCAGCCATCTGCGGACTGATTTTGTATAATTTTTCCAGCTCCTCGGCTGAGAACTGCAACAGCTCTTCTATTATAGTTTTGCTTTTAGGCGCCAACTGGGAGCGCCCCAGCGAGCTCTGATTTTCATTCATTTCTTTGGCGGTCGGAATTAAAATCTTCATATTTTCCCTTTCTCATCTTGGATTCAGAGTCCATTTTCCTGTTTTCCCTACTCATGATTATAGCAAATTTTGGACAAATTGGATTTATTCTTGACTTTAATTTTCAAAAATGATAATATCTAGTTATCAAAACCAGATATTAGAAAGTTTAAAATTTGGAAACAAAAAATCTGTTCCCGAGATGGGATGAATTACCTGTTCTTGACCTGTATCTGGACCAAGTCCTGCTCTACGTCAACAAGGTCTGCAAGCCAGCTTTTACTGCATCCGACAAAGGCTTGACGGCATCCATGATCAATAATTATGTCAAGCATGCCTACCTTGAAAAACCTCTAAAGAAAAAATACAATCGCCAGCAAGTTGCCCGCTTGATTGCCATTACAAGCTTGAAAACTGTTTTTTCTATTCAAGATATTGCTGCTACTTTAGATATGCTCAACGCTGAGACCCAGTCTGAAGAGCTCTACAATGACTTTGTGGATTATATGAACGGACGGAAGCTTGAAGTGACTCCGATCATTGCCAGTGCCTGTCAGACCTTAAAACTCTACCAGCAAACCCTCGCCTTTATCCAAGTACCCGAAAAGGAGGCCGATAACGATGAACTACGCGCTTAAACTCAGTAAACAACTCTCTTTTGGAGAGGAAATTGCCAACGCTGTCACCCATGCCGTCGGAGCTGTTTTGATGCTGATTCTCCTGCCCATCTCTGCTATTTACAGTTATGAAGGGCATGGCCTTGTTTCTGCTGTTGGCACTTCTATCTTTGTCATTAGCCTTTTCCTCATGTTTCTTTCTTCTACCATTTACCACTCCATGTCCTATGGCTCTACCCACAAATACATCCTACGGATTATTGACCACTCCATGATTTATATCGCTATCGCGGGCAGCTATACTCCCGTCGTCCTTTCACTCATGAATGACTGGCGGGGCTATCTGATTATCGCGATTCAGTGGGGCACGACCATCTTTGGTATTCTCTACAAAATCTTTGCCAAGAAAGTCAATGAGAAATTCAGCCTGGCTCTCTATCTAATTATGGGCTGGCTGGTTATCTTTATCATCCCGCAAATTATCGGACAAACTGGACCAGTGTTTTGGGGACTCATGCTAGCAGGCGGTCTTTGCTACACAGTCGGCGCTGGTTTTTATGCCAAAAAGAAGCCCTACTTCCACATGATTTGGCATCTCTTCATCCTAGCTGCCTCTGCCCTCCAATACCTAGCAATTGTTTATTTCATGTAAAACTGCTTTTCAAGCAGTTTTTTCTATAGCATAAGGCAGCTCTTCAACCAAGCCTGCAACAGGTCTGCACTAACCACCTCTCAAAAGTAAGAGCTTTGAAATAATATAAATTTAAGCTTTCTCTGCTAAGATAAAGATAGAAAAGATGATCTCTGGCAAACAAATCTGCCAGTTATGGAAGGGAAATGAATGACTATTTTATCAAAAATCCGCCCATCACAGCCTCTGAAAGAACTGAAATGGTTCGATATTCTTGTGATTACTCTGCTCATGTTTGGTCAGTTCATCTACACATCAACCGAGCTTTACCTAGCTAGCTTTGCAACAACTACAACAGCAACTGAAACGGTCAGCAATACAGCTAGCGAGGGCGCAGCATTCTCAAGTAATTTCAATCTTCAGCTCCTGATGCTGGTCTTGACCATTCTTTACCTATTGCTTCGGCGCTTTGACTTTAAGCAGCTTCCCATCCGTCTGAGCTGGTCGGTTCTCCTTTGGACTCCTCTTATTTTTGTAGTGGTAGGGTTCTTTGGTGACATTGTAACGACACTGAGCGGCGAGTATAATTACTTTGATTCAACCCTCTGGTCCTATATAGATTTACTGGAAATCTTCCGGAAATTTGCTGAACTGACACCTATGGCCATTCTCTACGGACTTCTAAATGGCTTCTATGAGGAATTCTTCTTTCTGGGGCTTATGACCTCTGTTAAGGATAAGTATAAGTGGTGGGCGCTGGCCTACTCTACTATCATTCGGATTTCTTTCCATACTTACCAAGGAATGCTCTGGGCCTTGGTTATCGGAGTAGTGTACGGTCTCTTTTACTATTTCCTTTACAAGTACAAGGTCAAGAACCTCTTGCCTTTCTTTCTCATGCACGCCTTGGCGGATATGTTTGGCTCCAGCTTGATGTATGTCTTGATTAACTGGCGTTCTTAAAAGGATAAAAATCAGCTGACATACAGTTTATGTCGGAAAACTATAAAATAAATCGCAACTAAAAAGCTTAGAAACAAGGTATCAAGTAACCTCGCTGCTAAGCTTTTTATTATGGTCAATTAGCAATTAAAACTAGCAATCTCACTATCAAGTTTTTTCATATAGTAACGATAGATCAGATAAGAAACAAGTCCAGAAATCAAAATCAGCAGAAGGGAAAGGAGATAGAGAACCGTGAGGGGCAAGGAGTATGAAATCGCATAGAGAACGCCAATCACGATCATCACTCCAATGGTAAAGGCTAGTGCCAATAGGGTCTTACCCATACTATTATCTCGAGTCATCAGCTCGTTGACATTGGACCAGTTGGTCACCAAATGCTTATAATCTCGATGATAGCCCCAAGCGCTCCAAGCTAGACTGGCCATAAACCAAACCAGCAACATAACGAGAAACGTCACCAAATGAACATGGAAGATAAGACTAGTCACCAAAAGAAGAATCACTGGTAAAATGGACTGAATGGCAAAGAGATACCAAAATTTGAGACGAACGTATTTTCTTAGCTCAAAAGGTAAGACCTTCAGATAATCAAAATTTTCCCGCTCCAAGGATAAACCTATAGAGGTCAGATTATTCCCACCCGAATTAAGGGTAGCGATAAACATAGATAGGAAGCTAAGCGGAAGTAAAAATCGCGGAATCAAGAACGGGCTAACATCTAGATCTGCTTTGACTGCCCCCATGGCCATACTAAAAATGATAATGTAAGGAATCAGGGCCGACATAAAGAGAGCCTGCAAGATGACCGAACCTTCACTCAGCAGCCGAATGTGATAGCGCCAGACGAACTTCTTAAAATTCTTGGCCTCGTCCATATTGATATCGTGCACCCGCTCACGTTTGCCACTTGCTGCTCCTGTCATCAAGGCTGCTTCATAAAATTCTGGTATAACCTTGAACTTAACCACCAGGAAGAGCAGAACCGCCACGGCAAGCCAAGCTAAAATTCCTAAAATTGCAGTCAAGCTGAAAGGATTGATAATAAAGTCGTAAAAGGCTACAACTGGCGGGAAATAAGGTGTAACCATTGTATTGCTGGCGATACTGCGACTGTTCATCTGATTGATAAAGATATAGAGACCTACCGAGCCTAGGGAAACTAGACCCAGAATCACATTGGATAGGATGGTCTTATACTTTCTAAAGAAGGCTGTCTTAGTGATAAAATGCACCAAAATCAAAATGACAAAGGTTATAACCGAACTTAAAATGACAATCGAAACCAAGGCCATAGGCAGACCGACTAAAGGATTTCCACCTTGAAGACCAAGAACGATGAAATAGCTATACATGGGCAGAATTGCAATCAAGAGTGTCAGGACAACAGAGATACTCTTTCCGACAATGATTTCTGATTCACTAAAGGCATAGGGCCGATAGGACTGCAAATCCTTGCTTTCATAAAAGACATTATAGAAAACCAGAAAGCCCTGCGACATGGAAAATACTGCAAATACGGAGACCATATTGGCAAAAAGACCCGGATTGCCTACCATGTGATTGAAGGCACTCATGATACCAAAGAAGAATAGGTAGACCAACCCCAAAATCAAGTACATTCGAATAGCCTGCAGGGAGACATTGACCTTGACCTCTGGATTTTTTTCCTGCTTCTTGCGGTATTGCTGCAACTGCGAAGCTTGGATAGCATAGAGAATATTGATATCAACTAATTTTTTAATCGCTTTAAGGCGCATCTGAACTCACCTCTTCTCTGCGGCCAGCCAGACCTAGATAGATGGTTTCAAGGGACTGGTCTGGATGCTGGGCTTTCAGGTCTTCAACCGTTCCGTAGAATATCAGCTCTCCTTTTTTGAGAATGGCAATCTTGTCGCATAGCTGCTCAGCCACTTCTAACACGTGGGTTGAAAACAGAACTGTATTGCCCTTGTCAGCATGCTCACGCATCATCTTCTTGAGATCAAAAGCTGCCTGAGGATCCAAGCCTGTCAAAGGCTCATCCAAGACCCAGATATCTGGATCGGACAAAAGGGCACCAATGACAAAGACCTTCTGCCGCATACCGTGTGAAAACGACTCAATTACTTCATAACGATGGCTAGCAAAGTCAAAGATAGCCAGCAACTCACCCAAACGAGCCTCTACTTCTGCCGTGGTCATATCGTAGGAAGTCGCCACTAGCTCCCAAAATTCATTGGCTGTCAGGCGCAAGAAAAGATCAGGAGAATCAGCTACATATCCGATTTTTTTCTTGATTTCTAGACGATTACTGGATAGCTCCTTGCCGTCCACAAAAATTTGTCCTTGTGTCGGATTAATGACGCTGACTAAGGATTTAATGGTCGTTGACTTACCCGCTCCATTGTGACCAATCAGACCGACAATCTCACCGCTTTCCAAGGTCAGATTCAGGTGGTTAAGCGCTAGCTTGCCATCATAGTCTTTTGTAACATCTCTAAATTCAATCATGAGAAACTCCTTTGCTATGTTTTGAGGTTATTATACTATCCTAAAAGTCATTTGTCTAGAAACTAGCGAAAAAGTTCGGATTTTACTTTAAAACAAGGAAGAACCATCCTTTAAACCTTGAAAGATTGAGCATTTTCCAGCAGATAGAGCAAGAAATTGGGAATGGTTTCCAGCATGTCCTGCTCATAGACACGCTCGGTCAGCTGATGCAAGTCCTTGCCCCATGGACCTAGATTGATACCGGGGATATGATTGGCCGCAATTTCTGGGAAATCCAGATGATAGAGATTCTCAGGTACAGGCATACTGGCAATCAGGTCTTGGTACTCAGCGGCAGGCTTCTCTAAGGCACAGTAACTAAGGTCACAAATTCCCATGAAAAATTCGTCCACTTGGAGCTGACAGCCAGCTTCCTTGTCCAGATAATCTCGATAAAGTTGAACGATCTTATCAATCCTAATCGGACTGTCCGACAGACGGCGACAATTCATGGATGGATAGTAAGGTGGTGCGATCGCTAAGACAACCAAAGCTTCCTTACGGTCATAAAAATCTAAAACTTTCTGGATATTTTGAATGCTGATTTCCTGATAGGATGCGCCCTCTTGCAAGGCTTGCTGGGCTTCTTCATAAATTTTCTTCAATGTACCTTCAAAACCGATTTTTTCTTGGCATTCTTGCAGTAATTCCTGATAGGTCAGCACGCGCGGTTTCGGTACATGCTTGCTTTCTTGATAAACCTTCTGCAACTGACAGTAGTTTTGATAAAAGTCCTCTACTGCTTTCTGACTGAGATTCTTTATGGTCGCCAGCAGCTCACTTGGACTCTTTTCTAGATAAAGGACGCTGAAATAGCCTGCAGCACGCAGCACAGTTGACACATCATAATTCTCCTTCAAATCACGCAGATAGGACCATGATGGTAGGGGCGAACGTTCTCCGTAGGCCATGTCGGATAAAGTCGGATTAAGGTCAATTTTTTCAGCAACCTTGGTCAGCAAGGACAGGGCATTGACCCCCTTGAGCGGCTCTTTCATGTGAGAAAGGATCCCCTGAGTCACGACAACTGGCATCAACTTGCCGACTGTTCCTATATGAAGTACCTTTTCCTCCGCTGACTGACTCTCAAAAGGCTCAGAATCCACAGCCAGAAGGTAATGAAGGTGGAAGCGCTCCTTCAATTCAGCAAGCAAGGCTGTTGCTGCCCGCATGCCTTGAGAATAGGACTCCTCATCTCCGACCGACAGATAGAGCAAATTGGCCTGACCAGACTGTGTCTGACTATATCTCTCCACTACTCCCAGCTGCAAGGCCAGAGCCGCCTTCATGTCGCAAGAGCCCCGACCGAACTGCCACTTGTCCGAGGCAATATCCGCTAAAAGATCTGAATCTGAAGAAATGGAGGGCAATTTTTCTTTGAGAGTCTGATTATCAAAAGCCCAGTCTTTGAGACTGCCAAAGTCCTCAATGTCCACCGTATCATGATGATGAAAAAGAATAACGGTGTCAGCCGTATCTCGCTTGACCAGAGCCCAGTTGACACTACGGTTATAAAAATCATTTGGAATCTGATAGCAGCCAAACAGCTCTGGATGCTCCTGAAAATAAGGAATCTCCCCTATCCGCTCCTGAAGAAAGGCTTCAATCTTCCGCTCAGAACTAGTATGGGTAAAACTTTCAATCGCCATACTTTGGTTAAAAATATCTTGAATATACTGTTTCATTCTTTCTACCTCTATATTGCTGGCACTTCTGACTTGCAGGCCAAGGCCAGCTGAAAGACGATAAGGCAAAAGCAGCCAATCTTTACCTAGGCAGGAATGTTTGGCTGCTTTTTTCTTGTAATGACTAACGATGAGAATATTTCTTAACGAGGCCAGACATACCGAAGGTACTGACAAGAAGTACCAAGCCAAGATAGAACATTCCTTTTTCTGAATGGCTACCAGTTTTTGGCAAGGAAGCTGGGGCTTGCTGAGCTTGTTGAACAGCTGCCTGCTCCACTTGAAACGCTTCTGGTTGACTAGCCAATTGCTGAATCTGAGGCACCACTTTCTGACGGACTAATTGCTGCACATGGTCAGTCGTTCCTTGCTGCTCTTCTTTACGTCCAACCCTCGAATCGACTGACGGAGCTCCTTGTTGTGGTTCCTGTCTATCAAAGATATATTCTGGGACTTCTCTGATTTCTGGTGCAACTAGTTTTTCCCCAAGAATTTCAGGTAAGTTAGCATATTCCGTATCAAGAGCACTCGCTACATAATCAGCTTTCTGAGAACGACTAGCTTCCACGGTTGGTACTAGCGCACTAATAGAATCCGTCTTGAAAGTCACCTCATACTGACGCTTAATTGTCAGGTCGCTAGGGTCATAAGTATTGAAGACCAGAGCTAACTTGTGACCTTTTTTCACCGTGTAAAGATTCGGCTGCAAATACATGGTATAATCATGGAATTGGCCGACTTTGGGCTTAATGCTCTTTTCTGAGCTAGACGGTGTATAGCCTGATTCTGGATTGGCTAAGTTTAGCCAGCCCTTAGCAATGACCTTGTATTTGGTTTTGGTTGTCGCAAAGTTTTTAACATCCAGATTGCTGAGATTGCTGCCCATCCAGAAGTCACCAGCCTTGCTGTCATCACTAGCAACACCATTTCCAACAACATCAAACTCTTGGTCTGATACATCTACCAAGAGCGCATTGACCTGCAGATTTCTGCCACTGCCCTTAGCTAAAGCTGCCTTGAAGTGAACTGGAATATGGCCCTTGATAGTCGTGTCTTCTTTGACTTCTGTCATAAAGGTCATGTTAGCCTTAGAAGATACTTGACTGACTGCCTCATCTCGCTTGCTAGTGTCAATCCCAGCAGCCGCATAGTCACTGGAGATGGTCTCTTCGAGACGTTTAGACTTAGCTGTCAAAATCAAACGATTAGTGCTTTTCCAATTGTCATAGCTCGTCCATTTATTTGGATCGTAGTTATTTTGTGCCAAAACAGCAGGAAGCTTGCTAACATCGTTCTTGACATCGTAAAGATAATGAGAGAACCAAATATTGAGCAAGTCGTAGAAATCTTGATTGTTGGCCTTGATACCATAACCTCGAGAGATAGCTGCAGGATGGACATGGTCTCCTTGGTGGAGATAGAGTTTTACATTTTGTCCTGCTTTTTTCAAGACATCGTACATAAGCTCAAATTGTTTGGTTTTGACATTATCATCATTTAAGCCATGTACCAGCAGGGCGCTAGTCTTTATCTTTCCTGAATTTAGGGTATAATCGCGTTCCCGCCAAACTTGGCTATAATTGCGACCGTTAGCTTTTTGGTCCTTGTTTAGCTGATTGATGTAGTCAGCATACTTGTTCCAGATTGAAGCCCAATCGTCTTGATCAAGCATCCGAGTAGAAACGTAGAGTGACAGCCAAGACAGATCACTGTATGGCGGATTGCTGTAGGCTGCTCCTTGGCTATTGAAATAATCATACCAGCTAGCAATTCCTGCGGCTGGAACGATGGTTCTCAGGCCTTCTACACCCGTTGTTGCCACACCGAAAGTTGTCGTACCAGCCCAAGATAGGCCAGTCATGCCGACTTTGCCATTGGCCCAGTCAGCCTTGATTTCAATATTGCTAGTTTTGTCCGTGTAGGCTGTCCGTTTACCGTTAACCCATTCGACAATATTTTTAAAGGCTTCTACTTCCAAATCAGATCCAGTCGTATTGAAGCCTTCTGACCCCTTAGTACCTAGACCAGCACTGGAAACAAAGGCATAGCCGCGCACTAGGAAGTAATCATACCAGTTCAAATTCTCGTAATCATAAATCCCTTCATAAGGGCTATAATAGTACCAATCTGACGCTTTGGCTTTCTTCGCCGCATCAATACTACTCATACTAGACACCGGTTGGCGCTTAGCAGGCTTATTGTGCAAACTCTTCATGTCATAAGAACCGTTTGTCGGCAGATTGAGACTTTCTAAGGTCACATAGTTTTCATCCAAAGTCCCCGCGACGTAAGGACGGGCTTCTAAAATCGTCGAAGCCTTAAAATCACCTTGAGCTACTGCTTTAGGAAGTTGTACGATAGCCTTGACGAGGTCCCGCTTTCCGTCTCCATCCGTATCATGATCCGTCTCAACATAGACAGGAAAACGGACGATATCGCTTTTTTCATATGAATAGTCTTTATCTTCCTTAGCTCCACTACTGTATGGGAAAATTGGCTGCGCCCGACCATTCAAAAAGAGCGGTGCTTTCTTTTCAGCACGATAGGCATCATGCAGGCGCTTGGCAACTGCATACATAGTCTGCAGATTGCTCCCTTGTACGCGAGCTGTCAAATCAGCCTCTTTGTCAATCATTCCCATGCTCTTGGCTAGATTCACCCTATCTTGGGCACTGGTACCTAACTGAGATTCATTGACAGCTGCCCATTTCAGTAGCTCATCGACTGCTTCTTGCAGGGTCAATTCCTTATCAGCCAAGGCTGGATTTGAAAGACTTCCCGTATAAACGGACAGGTCTTGTCCTTTGGCAGTAGCAGGCACAGCAGAAGGCACTAAGCTAGCATCTTGAGCCAAAGCTAAAGGTGGCGACTCCAATGATGAGGTAGGCTTTTCAGAGTCCACAACTGATTTTTCAGCAGTGACCGATTTCTCTTCTTGCTTTTCTGATCTTGCAGTAACCGACGATTCCTTGCTTTCAACCTCTAAAACTGCTGGTTGCTGGACTGAAGATTCCGGTTCAGATGGCTTTGCGACAGCTTCTGTTTGAAGAATTTCCTTGCTTTCGACATTCGCCTGACTCGCCTCATCGGCTTGAACAACTCGGCCTAGGGCCAAAGGTGCAAATAGCGAGACTGATAAGAGTAACCTCACTAGTCCTCTCTTTTTCATAAAGAACCCCTTTCTTTTTATAAAGTTTATTACTTGTCCATTATACTATGTAAGCGCTTTAAATTCAATGCTAGTTTTAGCTTATCATCAAAAAATATAAAATTAACTTGTATAAACGTTTGTATCATCATTCTTCTTTTGGTAAAATAGACCCATCCTAAGAATGTGAGGTATCTCGTATGGAAAATCAAACATTAATGCAATATTTTGAATGGTACTTACCAAATGATGGACAACATTGGAATCGATTGGCGGAGGATGCCCCACATCTGGCATCAAAAGGTATCCGTAAGATTTGGATGCCGCCAGCTTTCAAAGCAACAGGCTCAAATGATGTCGGCTATGGAGTTTATGATCTCTTCGACCTAGGCGAGTTTGACCAAAAAGGAACCGTCCGCACTAAATATGGCTTTAAAGAAGACTACCTAAAGGCCATCCAAACTCTCAAAGCCAATGGCATTGAACCCATGGCTGATGTGGTTCTGAACCACAAGGCAGCTGCGGATTACAAAGAGCGATTTACTGTCGTTGAAGTGGATCCCAACGACCGAACTAAGGTCTTGTCAGAACCTTTCGAAATCAAAGGCTGGACTAAGTTTGTATTCCCAGGCCGCAATAAAACCTACAATGACTTTGAATGGCATTGGTACCATTTTACTGGTACGGACTATGATGCCAAAAACAACAAGTCAGGCATTTTCCTTATCCAAGGAGACAATAAAGGCTGGGCGGATGATGAGCTTGTGGACAATGAAAACGGCAACTATGACTATCTCATGTATGCCGATATTGACTTCAAGCATCCAGAGGTTATTCAAAACCTCTACGACTGGGTTTACTGGTTTATCGAAACAACAGGCGTTCAAGGATTTCGTTTAGATGCTGTCAAGCACATTGACTCCTTCTTTATGAGAAATTTTATCCGCGATATAACTGCAAAATACGGTGAGGATTTCTATGTTTTTGGGGAATTTTGGAATAGCGATGAGACAGCTAATAACGACTATCTAAAAAATATCGAATACCGCTTTGATCTGGTTGACGTCAAGCTCCACCATAATTTCTTTGATGCTAGCATAGCTGGGGCAGACTTTGACCTACGGACGATTTTTGATCAGACGCTTGCCAAGAATCATTCTGAATCAGCTGTGACCTTCGTGGATAACCATGACACCCAGCGAGGACAAGCTCTGGAGTCCACCGTCGAAGAATGGTTCAAGCCAGCAGCCTATGCTCTTATCCTACTTCGAGAGGAGGGACTGCCTTGCGTCTTTTACGGCGACTACTATGGTATTAGTGGGGAGTTTGCCCAAGAGAGCTTCCAAGACGTACTGGACAAGCTCTTGGATATTCGTCTCAACCTAGCTTACGGTGAGCAGACTGACTACTTTGACGATGCCAACTGTATCGGCTGGACTCGCCAAGGCAAGGACGGAGGTCAGCCAATCGCTGTTGTTGTCAGCAATGACCAAGCCAGCAGCAAATGTATGCTGGTCGGTTCAGAATGGGCTGGAAAAGAATTCAGCGATTATCTGGGCAATAGCTCTCAAATCGTGACCATTGACGAAGAAGGCTGGGGAGAATTTCTAGTGGAGGAAAAGTCAGTCAGTGTCTGGTCTGTCAAATAATCTGTATATTCAAAAAGGAGAGGGAAAAATTTCCCTCTCCTTTTTTTAGTATTTCAAGCTTCTATAAAACTTGCTATTTTAAAAACTGCTTTATTTTTCCTTCCAACTCATCACTGGCGTAATTATGCACATAATGAGGGCAGTCCAGTAGAATCAGCTCTGTCTGTGGATGCTGCGCTGCAAAATCCTTCTGGAAGCTCTGCCATTCTCCCTGACTATAGCCAGTCCCTTGCCCATTTGAAGAAAAGAGCAAGATCGGCAGTTCAGGAAGCTTTTCCTTCGAAACTAGCTCAGCATTTTGCTTGACCTGAGTGACCTCTTCATAAACAGCATTTGACAATGGACGTCGATAGAAAAGAGCCTTGTATACCTGCTTTTCTTCTGCTGTCAAATCACCAGACGCAAGAGCGGGAACTTGCTTGTCAGTATCATAAAATATCCGACTTAATCCTAAATTAGCAGCCATTTGTAAGCCTTTATAAGCCAAAGGATAGAGCCTCAGATCAGTGTAAGAACTTGGCAAGGCCATATCCAGTCCGATAATGCCTTGGACTTCTTCTGGATATTTTGCAACCCAATGAAGCGCTTCTAGCCCAGCCATAGAGTGGGCTACCAAAGTATATGGGCCAGTGATTTCAGCCTTTCTTAAAGCCTGCCTCGTCTGGGCAAGTACCGTATCAATGTCTCTACTATCACCTTGAATGTCATCGCTAAAGCCATAGCCTAAGCGCTCCACCACAACTATGCGATAATCTTTTTCCAATCTTGAATAGAGGGTCCTAAAGTCAAGAATGGGTGAAGTTGTGCCACCACCCGCCAAAAAGACCAGTGTCTGCTCTCCCTGACC
>ERZ772999.1652-NODE-1652-length-12873-cov-26.966141_pt1 | contig 12873 bp, 10 predicted proteins | sample MGYA00511467_ERZ772999 | MGnify/ENA primary metagenome ERZ772999 (study PRJEB29015, sample SAMEA2738064) | human oral metagenome | biome: human oral; feature: human-associated habitat; material: saliva | place: China | collected 2218 ...
ACCTGCCTCATCACACGCATCAGCGCCTCGTCGCGCACGCTGCGCGCCGACAAGGCACGAGTCCGGGCAGCGTAATAGGCACTGGGAGCAACCCGCACCCCATACTGGGATAAAGCAGTGCAGATCGGCTCGACTCCCCACCGATGCCGGTTGGCCTCGATAAAGTCGTAGACTAACGCCCGAGGCGACCTGGCTCCGCCCCGAAAAAAGCCGACGCCGCCTTCAAAATTTCGTTGGCCCGCCGTAGCTCACGGTTCTCAGCTTCCAGCGCCCGGATACGGGCCTCTTGATCACTGATCTCGCCACGCTCATTGCGCCCGCCCTGCTCCACGGCGCGCACCCAGGTACGCAGCGCCTCAGGATTGATCCCCAACTGGCCGCCAATACGCTTGATAGCACCCTTGCGCCTAGAAGGATCAGCACGAGCCTCCAACGCCATACGCGTCGCACGCTCACGCAACTCCATCGAATACTTACGCTGACCAGACATCCCAAACCTCCAATCCGGCCTAAGACACTCTCCACAATACCCGGGACACATCAGGGCCAGGCCGCCACAGGCCAAGCACGCACCAGCCCCACGAAGCCCCACACATCCACAGATCCGAGGCGCTCACACCAGTCACGAGCCAGCCGCGACGCGAATCGCTCGGACCTGAGCGGCACTACAACACTCTCTCACGTAACACGAAGCCGCAGGTGCCAGGTGCCGGTTTCGCGTTCGACCTTGCGTCGATCGTGCCAGACGGCAAGTGACAGGTGTCAGGCAGCACCAAAATCACGCCGAAGGGAGCGAGAGGCACCGATTCCACCATATTGCTTGTTGCCGATCGGATGGAATCTTCCCAATCAGGTGGAATCTTCCCAATGGGCTGGCTCTCATCGGCGGCGCGCCCGCGCAAGCACCCTAACGGACGATCGAAACACACGCCGCAGCCAGCACCCATCGGCGGCGCGAGAGCGCCAGCGCCACCGACGCCTCCCTCGACGGTGCCGGGGACCGAATCCCGACCAACACGTATTATCCAATAACCCCTGCGTGGCACGGCTGGGCAGGACGCCTCCACAAGGAAACGCGCTGCGGTAGGCACATGACGGCACGATGGCCACGTCAAAGTGGGCGAACAGGACTGACCCCAGCGCCCCCGACATGTCCTATAGCTCTGATCCTTCAGGGGGCAGTCGACGCGAACCACCCTCGCATGTGCTCGTGGAAAACGAATGGGGCCAGCCCGGGCAGGCTGGCCCCATTCGCGCGGGCGGGGGAGGATGGGGGTGTCCCCGCCCGCTGGCAGGGCTGCGAGGTGTATGGGTGGTGTGGAGGTACCCCGCTGCCAACGTTGTATTACATGCCGCCGAGCACTTGCGCGACGACGATCTTTCCGACCATGGCCACCGGATAGACGAGTGCGTAGCCGAGCGCCACACGCGGGTCGGCGTTGGTGCGCCCGTTCGCGAAGGCGAGGACGGCGGGCTGTGTTTGAGCGCCGCCGAGCAGGCCGGCGAGCTTCGTTCCACCCATTCTAAACACCCACCGCATGGTTACGTAGAGGCCAATGGCCATCGTCGATGTAATGATAGCGCCCAGAATGAAGATATTGATCCAGGCTCCCGATGTGAAAGCCTCAAGGATCTGGCCGCCCGCTTTCGCGCCGGCCTGGGCGAGGAAGATAAGTAGCCCGAGTTCGGCCATCACCTGGCAGGTGGTGAAGGGAAGAGCTGTGGCGATCGGACCGATACGTCCGATACGCCCGAAGATCAGGCCAACGATGAGCGTACCCGCTGCTGAACCGATCGAGAAATACTCGCCTGACGGGGTCAGGATGGGCAATTCACCGATCGCAATACCGAGGGCCATTCCAAGGCCCAGCGAGATCGGGTTGAGGTCCGTGAGGCCGTGCGAGGAGTCGCCGAAAAACTTTGTGATTTCCGCCATTTTAGAGGTGGGGGCAACGATGCGGACGCGGTCGCCCTGCTGGAGGACGAGGCCGGGTTCGGCCACCATGTCGACGTCGCCGCGGCGCACGCGGGAGATTGACGCAGAGAATTGCTTGGCCAGGCCCAGAGATGCGACCGTGCGACCGGAAACCTTAGGGTTGGAGATTGTCATGCGACGGAAGTCCAGGTAGGTGCGGTCCTGCATGAGCGAGTGCGAAGAGGCGTGGCCTAGCTCGGTTGCCGCGCGAGCGACCAGTTCTCGTGGTCCGACTACTGTCACGAGATCACCCTGGTCAAGCGTGTCGGACATCTGTGGGCGAGTAATCGGGCCGGTCTCGCCGCGACGCAGGCGCGAGAAGGAGACCTTTTCTCCGAGTTTTTCGTAGATGTCGCCGACGAACGGATGATCGTCGCGTTCCACACGGATGGTGCGGTTCGACAGGGGAGAGGGCGCGTCCTTGTCGTTGCGGCCATAGTGCAGGGCCGCCATTGATGCGGCGAGCATTCCGATGACGCCGAAAAGGTAGGCAATCGAATACCCGACGGTTGCTCGCGCGGGGTCACCACTAGCCTCGCCCGCCGCGGCGAGCGCGGGGGTATTCGTGGCGGCACCCGCGAAGGTTCCGGCGATGAGGGGGACATCCATGCCCATGGCCTTGCCGACGTACAAGCCTAGGGCCGCCGCAATGCCGTAGAAGGCGACCATCGTCAGAATCGGGCCGATGGCTGTTTTGAGGTTGTGAAAGAATGATGCGCCGGAGTTCATTCCGATCGCGAAGGTGAAGAGTGTCAGACCGAGCGTCCCTAGCTGCGGCGTGACGCGTAGTTCAATGTCGTAGGATTGAGCCCACGCGGCCATGACGATGGCGAAAAAGAGAACGGCAGCGGCCCCCAGGCCGATGCCTCTGACTGTGACCTTGCCGAAGGCCATGCCAATGCCGATGAGGAGGAACAGGAACAGCACCGGCTGGTCGTGTAATACCCCAAAGATCGTTTCCACGATGAGAACTCCGTGTCGTGAATTGAAGGTGTGCGCTACGTGTCAATTAAACCAGTTATGGGTGCTCTGTATCTCAGTCCATCGTCCTAGATGACGTTGGTGACACACAGGTCCGCACAGTGAGATAGTTGGGAGCGTCTCGCGCGGGCGAGATACCGTATTGACATGCTCAACGTTCGTGGGATTGGAATCTTTGCCCTGGTCATCGTACCTGGGCGTGCGATGCCTGCCGCGTAACGTGAGGATGGATCGCACGCCTATTCCCCGCACCCGCGCTGCTGCACGGTTTTGACGGGGTTTTTTCTTTGAGACGGTCCCAACGATTGAGAGGACGACTGGTGAGCGACACGAGTATCACCACCCGAATGACTGGAGCTGAGGCTATCGTGGCAAGCCTCGAGGCCCTGGGAGTGACCGACGTGTTCGGTATGCCCGGCGGCGCAATTTTGCCGACCTACGACCCGCTGATGGCGTCGACGGCGATTCGTCACATTCTGGTTCGACACGAGCAGGGTGCCGGGCACGCTGCCGAGGGTTACGCGATCGCAAGCGGAAAAGTTGGCTGCGCGCTGGTCACCTCGGGGCCGGGCGCGACGAACGTTCTGACTGCCCTGGGCGATGCTGCTATGGACTCAGTGCCGATCGTCGTTATCTCGGGCCAGGTTGGTGCCTCCTTGATCGGTACCGATGCCTTCCAGGAAGCGGACGTTGTGGGTGCCTCGATGCCCATCACGAAGCATTCTTTCCTGGTGACGAACCCGCAGGACATTCCCGCCCGTCTCGCCGAAGCTTTCCACCTAGCTGCTACGGGACGTCCCGGTCCCGTGCTCGTGGACATCACCAAGTCCGCCCAGGTCTCGCAGATGGACTTCTCTTGGCCCCCCGCCCTTGACCTGCCTGGTTACAAGGTCGCTGATCGCCCGAACATGAAGCAGGTTCGTGCTGCAGCTCGAGCGATCGTGGAAGCGCAGGCGCCCGTGCTGTACGTCGGCGGTGGTGTCATCCGAGGCGGCGCGACTGAGGCACTCGCTGCCCTCGTTGAGGCCACTAATGCGCCCGTCGTGACGACCCTGACCGCTCGTGGAGCGTTCCCCGACTCTGATCGTCACAACCTCGGCATGCCGGGCATGCATGGGACGGTTGCCGCTGTGGGGGCCCTGCAGCGTGCGGATCTGATCGTTGCCCTCGGTGCCCGTTTCGACGATCGTGTCACCGGTCGTCTCGATTCGTTTGCGCCCCGCGCGACCGTGGTCCACATCGACATTGATGCCGCAGAGATCTCTAAGAACCGTCACGCGGACATCCCCATCGTCGCTGACCTTGCGACCGCCCTGCCGATCCTCACCGCGGAAATCGTCCAGGCCTCGGTCGACGGCGCTGAGGACATCTCCGGCTGGTGGCGCTACTTGGACCGCCTACGCACTAAGTATCCGATCGGTTGGACAACCCCCGAAGACGGCATGATGGCACCCCAGGCAGTCTTGAAGAAGCTGTCTGACCGCGTCGGCCCCGACGCCATCTACGTGACGGGTGTGGGTCAGCACCAGATGTGGGCGTCTCAGTTCATCACACTGGACAACCCGCGTAGCTTCATCTCGTCGTGTGGTTCGGGCACGATGGGTTACTGCATCCCCGCAGCTATGGGTGCCCAGGTCGGTGCCCCCGACAAGGTCGTGTGGGCGATCGACGGTGATGGCTCTTTCCAGATGACCAACCAGGAGCTGGCCACCTGCACGATCAACAACATCCCGATTAAGGTTGCCCTCATCAACAACTCAGTGCTGGGCATGGTGCGTCAGTGGCAGTCGCTGTTCTTCGGCAAGCGCTACTCGAACACGACGCTTAACCCCGTTGAGGGAGAGCAGATCCCCAACTTCGAGATGCTGGCTCAGGCCTATGGGATGGCCGCGCGCACGGTGCGCTCCATCGACGAGGTTGACGAGGCCATCGAGTGGGCCATGTCGATTAACGACCGTCCCGTTCTCATCGACTTCCGCGTGTCCAAGGACGCCATGGTCTGGCCGATGGTCGCCGCGGGTGTGTCTAACGATGAGATTCGATACGCCAAGGGCATGGCGCCCGACTGGGAGGTGGAAGACTGATGACAAACCGTCACACTCTGGCCGTGTTGGTCGAAAATAAGCCCGGTGTGCTCACCCGCGTGGCCGCGCTGTTCGCCCGCCGAGCCTTTAACATCAAGTCGCTGGCGGTGGGGGAGACCGAACACCCCGAGATCTCCCGCATGACCATCATCGTGGACGCCGACTCTGCGCCCATCGAACAGGTGGTGAAGCAGCTCAACAAGCTCATCAACGTCCTGAAAGTTGTCGAGCTCGAACCCGAAGACTCCGTCGAACGACGCCTGCTGCTCATGAAGGTCCAGGCAGACGAAACCCGTCGTACCTCCGTCCTGCAGATCGTGGATCTGTTCCGCGCACACATCGTCGACGTTCAACCTGAGTCGGTCGTCATTGAATCGGTCGGCTCTCTACCCAAACTGGAGGCGCTGCTGCGGTCTTTGGAACCCTACGGCGTCACCGAACTCGTCCAGTCGGGCGCCGTGGCCATTGGTCGCGGATCACGCTCGATCACGGATCAACTGAAGGAGAAATGAAAATGGCAGAGATCATCTACGACGACGGTGCAGACCTGTCGCTGATTCAGTCCAAGAAGGTTGCCGTCATTGGCTACGGCTCGCAGGGACACGCGCACGCGCTCAACCTGAAGGATTCCGGAGTTGACGTGGTCGTCGGCCTGCGCCCTGGCTCGTCTTCGTGGGCCAAGGCTGAGGCCGCTGGCCTGGAGGTCAAGGACGTGGCCGATGCTGTCGCCGAGGGCGACGTCGTTTCCGTGCTGCTGCCGGACCAGGTTCAGCGTTTCGTCTACGCCGAGCAGATCGCCCCCAACCTGAAGGACGGTGCCGCGCTGCTCTTCGCGCACGGCTTCAACGTTCGTTTCGGTTACATTGATGTCCCCGCCGGCCATGATGTCATCATGGTTGCCCCCAAGGGTCCGGGCCATAAGGTCCGCGAGACCTACGTGCAGGGCAAGGGTACCCCGGACGTTGTCGCTGTCGAGGTGGATGCTTCCGGCAAGGCTTGGGAGCTGGCCCTGTCGTACGCGAAGGGCATTGGTGGTACCCGCGCCGGTGTTATCAAGACGACCTTCACTGAGGAAACTGAGACGGATCTCTTCGGCGAGCAGGCTGTGCTGTGCGGTGGCGTGTCGCACCTGATCCAGGCTGGCTTCGAGACGCTGGTTGAGGCTGGCTACCAGCCCGAGATTGCTTACTTCGAGGTCTGCCACGAGATGAAGCAGATCGTCGACCTGATCAACGAGGGTGGCATCACCAAGCAGCGTTGGTCCTGCTCCGACACGGCTGAATACGGCGACTACGTCTCCGGTCCGCGCGTCATCGGGGAGGCCTCTAAGCAGGCCATGAAGGATATTCTTTCTGACATTCAGGACGGGACTTTCGCCCGCAAGTTCATCGCTGACCAGGATAACGGCGCGCTCGAGTTCAAGGCGCTGCGTGCCGAGGAAGAGTCGCACCCGATCGAGAAGACCGGCCAGAAGCTGCGTAAGGCCTTCGGTTGGGCCGACTCCGACGAGGACTACACTGAGGGCAGCGCCGCGCGCTGATTTTACGCTCCTTTTCGGATAGAGCTGAGCCTCGGCCTCGTTCCTCACGTGGGACGAGGCCGAGGCTGGTTTGTGCGTGCATGGGGAGCGCGGGGATTGCCCGGGGGCGGTGTTTTTCTCGCGGCGATGTTGCCAGGCGCAGTGAACGTGTTCGGATGCAGCGCCTGTTCGTTCACTCGAAGCGCGCGTGGCTGACCGTCAGGTAGAGCTATACTGCTGATCAGCCTACTCGGAGAGGGGCAATGGGTAAGCCACTGAAGATCCTGTTTGTTATCAACGATCTGTATACTCGCGGGAACGGCTTGGCTGCCTCCGCGCGGCGAACGATTGCTCTCCTGCGTGAGCGCGGGCATCACGTTCGTGTCTTGTCGGCTCCTCCCCGCGGTGGCGATGAGTGTGGCATTGGCTTTCCCGACTATCCGCTGCCACCCCTGCGTGTCCCCATTATCGCTTCATTAATTGCCTCGCAGGGATATGCGTTCGCGCGTGTGGACCGAGCCCAGATTAAACGGGCCCTTGATTGGGCAGACGTTGTCCATCTTGAAGAACCTTTTTTCTTGCAGGCAGTTACCGCGCGCTGCGCTCGCAGATGCGGGGTTCCTGCCATGGTGACCTATCATATCCACCCCGAAAACTTGACAGCCTCGGTGTATCTCGATCGCCTCACGTGTCTGAATCGCGCGATCCTTGGCCTCTGGAAGCACGCGATTTTTAATCGCTGCGCGCTCGTTCAGTGTCCCTCGCGCTCCGTTGCAGACCGTGTGGCGACGCTGAATCTTTCTCCACCGCTGCTGTTGCTCTCTAATGGAGTGCCGCCTCAGGGCGAGGAATGCGGCGCGTGTCAGGAGGCGGGGGATTCTTTGATCATTCGTATCCTCGCGGTCGGGAGGTTCTCACGTGAGAAAGACCAAGCAACTATTGTGCGCGCCCTGCGTCATAGTGTCCATGCTCGCTCGATCCAGCTGACCCTTGCGGGGCGGGGGCCGACCGAGCGTTCCCTGCGCGCCCAGGCGTCACGCCTTCTGCGTGACGGTATCATCGCTCATCCCGTCCGCTTCGCGTTCATGAATGCGGATGAGCTTGCGTGCGAGGCGGCGCGCTCTGATCTGTATGTGCACGCGGCCCGAATTGAGGTGGAGGGGTTGAGCGCTCTAGAAGTGCTCCGCCGCGGCGTCGTGCCCATCATCGCGCGCGGACCCCTGACGGCGACCAGTCAATTCGCTCTCAGTGAGGACAGCGTGTACGAGGTAGGTGATGCGCGCGCACTTGCCCGCGCCGTCGACGGGTGGATTGAGCGAGGTGAGGGCGAGCGGCAGCGAGAGGCGCACCGCTATCGGTGTGCGGGTGACCTGTATGACATTCGGGCCTGTGTGGATGTCCTGGAGGAGACTTACCGGCGGTTAGTTTCTGCGGGTGTGTCGAATAACAGAGCACGACGAGAGGAACGCGAACAGCGTGGTGTGACGGTTGATCAGTCGACGAGTAAGTCGACATGTCTCCGATAAGTGACCAGCCAGCATCTCAACGCGAATGATGAATCCAGCGGTGGGTACGATCAGACTCGGTTGCCACGCATTGACGCCGCTCTTCCGCTGGGAAACACCAACGATGGCTTTCTGTCACCCTCTGGCCATGCGTGAACGAACGGCACCGCCTCCCACCTCTTTTCCTCTTCCGCAACGATGCTGACCGGCTGAGGCGGCGTTGTCGGATGCTGGAACTACGTCGCACCCTCCGAGGGTGTCGACCTGACCCGCATGAGACGTGAGGCTGGGGCGGGGAAACATCAACGCCTGCCCGGCCCAGGCCTCGTCTATGGGGCACGTCACGGCGCAAAGGGACCACGGGTTGGAACGAGGCCAACTCGGCGCACGCCAGCAGGGGAAGATGGAGCCATGACACTGAATATCGCAGTAATCCCCGGCGACGGGATCGGCAAGGAAATTGTCCCTGAAGGCCTGAAGGTTCTGGACCGCGTCCTGGCGGATAAGGGCATCGAGTACTCCACGACCCACTTCGACCTGGGAGCAGCGCGCTGGCACGCCACCGGCGATACACTCACCGACGAGGACCTTGAGGCCATCAAGGCCCACGACGTCATCCTCCTCGGCGCGGTCGGCGACCCCTCCGTGCCCTCCGGCGTCCTCGAACGCGGCCTCCTCCTCAAGCTGCGCTTCGCGCTCGACCACTACGTAAACCTGCGCCCCTCCAAATACTACGAGGGCGTCCCAAGCCCCCTGACCAACCCCGGCGACATCGACTTCGTTGTCGTGCGCGAAGGCACCGAGGGCCTGTACTGCGGCAACGGCGGTGCTGTGCGCGTCGGCACCCCGCACGAGATCGCCACCGAAGTCAGCGTCAACACCGCCTACGGCGTCGAGCGCGTCGTGCGCTACGCCTTCGAAGCCGCAACCTCGCGTAAGAAACACCTCACCCTGGTCCACAAGCACAACGTGCTGGTCAACGCCGGCCACATGTGGCGCCGCATCGTCGACGAGGTGGGGGAGGAGTACCCGGACGTGGTCGTCGACTACTGCCACATCGACGCCGCCACCATCTACATGGTCACCGACCCCGCGCGCTTCGACGTCATCGTCACCGACAACCTTTTCGGCGACATCCTCACCGACGAGGCCGGGGCCGTCACCGGCGGCATCGGCCTGAGCGCGTCGGGCAACCTCAACCCCTCGCGGGAGTACCCCTCCATGTTTGAACCCGTGCACGGCTCCGCCCCCGACATCGCCGGGCAAGGCAAGGCAGACCCGACCGCAACGATCTCTTCCGTGGCGCTCATGCTTGACTTCATGGGCTACGCGGACGAAGCCCGTCGCGTGCGCGACGCGATCGACGCCGACATGGCTGCGCGTGCCCAGGCCGCGGCGGACGGCAACCCGCTCGTGCGCTCGACCTCCCAGATCGGCGACGACATCGCCGCTCAGCTCTGACATCGGCAGACGACACAACTCAGGGCCGCTCCCCGCCGGGGAGCGGCCCTGTTGTAATCTCCGGGTGGTGTGCGAAGACGCGCGAGGCGCGCCTCAGCGGGTGCCGATGAGTGCGGGCAAGGTCGTGCGAGTCGCCCACTGCTCAATGTCCGCTAGGGCGGCGCTGGCGCCTGCCAGTCGCACCTGCTTGGAGTCGGAAGTCAGCAGAGCTGCATCTGCCGCCAGTAGGTTAGAAGCCAGGGTGGCGGCATCCAGGTCGGGAAGCGCGCAGCGAGGTGTGCGCGTGTCGGCGACGCCAGCCCGCAGGGCGACCTGTGAGCGGGTCAGTAGCTGGCCCGACACATCGTAGGCGTCGTTGAGCGTTCCGGCGCTCACCTGTGCCTTCGGGAGCGTGGAGGCCGTGCAATCCCACACGGCCACGGCCTGGGACAGCTCCGGCGAGGATGCAAGATCCTTGCCCGATGGAGCGAAGGTAGAGGAAATGGTGGTTTCATCGTAGAGATCGATCGACCAGGTTTGAACGCCCCCTCGAGACGCCGTGTTCACGTGATCGTTGACGAGCATTGCCTGCGAATCGCCCGCATCCAGGTTGATGCCGTAAACACCGGCCAGGGTCACAGCGCCCGCATAGCGTCCGAGCGCGGAGGCCGCCAACGTGCGGGCCTCATCCGTGTCGGAGCGGTCAGGGTCTGCGGCAATCTCCAGATCGCGCGTGGCCGTGCGGGCCAGCCAAGAGACGAAGGCAGACAGGTCAGTGGGAGCCTCGGACACGGGCGCGGGGGCGCTCGCTCCGTCAGGGGTCGCGCCTCCCCATGGGTCCCACAGCCCTCCGAGTGTCTCAAGGCGTTGATCCGACGCTGAGGCGAGCGCACGCAGAGCACTCGAGCATGACGCGCAGTCAGTTGCGGCCTCAGCGAGCTGAGTTGCGCGAGAAGAAGCAGCGGCCTCCGTGCGCGCAGCCTGGTCACGCACTGCCGCAAACCCCGACAGGGCCGGCAGGGACGACGAGGAGCAGGCGGACAACGCGAACACCATCGCGCCGGCGACAACGACCCCCGTGAAACGAGGTGTGGTTACAGTCAGTCTTGCACAATGCACCCCCGCATCATCCCACACCCCAAGCTAGGATAGGTAACTGACCCGCGTACGCGAGAAGAAAGACAGAGATACATGGGATCGCCCACGACAGACGGAGCACTCGAGGAACTACTGGCTCCAGTGGTGAGCGCCTCGGGACTGGAACTGGATTCGGTAACCCGCACGCGCTCCAACGCGATGCCGCTCCTGCGGGTCGTTGTCGAGGCGCCGATCGGTGCCGAAGGCATTGACTCTGACACCCTTGCGGACGTGTCCCGCGCCATCTCCAAGACCCTGGATGTCGCAGATCCGATCGACGGCGAGTACCTGTTGGAAGTCTCCACTCCCGGAGCCGAGCGCGAACTCACCAAGGTCGGGCATTGGATGCGACAGGTTGGACGTCTCGTGCGTATCAAGCTGCGCGCCGGTGGGTATGTGTCGGGTCGCGTTGTTGCCGCGGACGAGACGAGAGTAACAATCGACGTCGATGGTGAGTCGAGGGTCATTAACTATCAAGACATACGTAAGGCGCGCGCCCGCATCGACTTTGGGTCGGAGAAATAATTGCCCGTCATCTCTTATGCGTGTGGCTGCGTGAAACAGCTAACCGCGTGAGTATGAGCCGAGCTACAGAGTTATCGGTGAGGGGTGGTGCGAAAGGCGGTACAGGGTCCCCGGTCGGACGCACCCCTTAGCGAGGTTACCCCGAGGAAGGTGTGGCGAGACCAGCACAACGACCACCGATGACGATGAATCGACTACCATTGGCTATCAGGACATGAGGAAGGCGCGCTCCCGCGTCGACTCTGGAACGGGGAAGTAGGAGACCATGGAAATCGATATGACCGCTCTGCGGATGGTGGAAAACGAGAAGGGCATCAGCCTCGAAACCCTCGTTGACGCCATCGAAGAGGCGTTGCTTAAGGCGTACCATAACCTGCCCGGAGCTATCTCTCAGGCCCGCATCGAAATCGATAAGAAGACAGGGCGCGTCACCGTCATGGCGATGGATGAGGACGAGGACGGCAACCCCATCGGCGAATTCGATGACACGCCCAAGAACTTCGGACGCATCGCCCAATCCACCGCGCGCTCCGTCATTATGCAGCGCCTGCGCGACGCCGACGACCAGCGTGTCTTCGGTGACTTCGCCGGTCGCGAGGGCCAGATCATCACCGGCACCGTGCAGGCCCCGCGTCCCGGTCGTCCCACGATGGTCCAGGTTTCCGATGACTTCGAGGCAGTTTTGCCTGACGGCGAGAAAGTCCCCGGCGAGTCTTACCGTCACGGTGACCGCATCCGCGCCTACATCGTGGGCGTTGAACGTACCGATCGTGGGCCTCGTATCACCCTCTCGCGCACCCACCCCAACCTCGTCGCCGGCCTCTTCCAACGCGAGGTCCCCGAAATTCAGCAGGGACTCGTCAAGATCAAGGCAATCGCTCGCGAGGCCGGCCACCGCACAAAGATCGCCGTGGCCGCGACCCGTGACGGCATCAATGCCAAGGGAGCTTGCATTGGCCCCATGGGTGCGCGTGTGCGCTCCGTCATGGCGGAACTCGGCGGAGAAAAGATCGACATCGTCGATTACTCTGACGACCCGGCGCGCTTTGTTGCCAACTCGCTGTCTCCGGCGCGTGTGACCCGTGTGGTTGTCCACTCCATTGACAATCGCACCGCGACCGCGATCGTGCCCGACTTCCAGCTCTCGCTCGCTATTGGTAAGGAAGGACAAAACGCCCGCCTCGCGGCGCGCCTGACCAACTACCACATCGACATTCATTCCGACACGGAAACAGGCGACGACGCGACAGTCTCGCGAGTCTCCACACCCGATGACGTGACAAGTCGCTCATAGATTCTGAGACGAGCAATCCCCTAGCTGGACTAAGCTAAGGGATTGTGTCGTATTCTGTGCCGTCTGAACCCTCCACCGGGTCCCAGCGTACCTGTATTGGATGCGGCGCACACGCGCATCGACACGCACTCGTGCGAATCGTGCGCTCGCCCGACGGTGCGGTTCGTCCCGACCCGACGGCGACTCTTCCAGGCCGAGGAGCATGGATTCACCCTGACGTGGTGTGTATCCAACGCGCCCGAGCCAGGCGAGTCCTCGCGCGTGCCTTCCGAACGGGAAACCTGCCGGAGAGCGTGTGGGACGATGTGGAGGAGCTGATCACTACCCAATGATGGCCACGAGCCATCAACGCCGAGATAATGGAAGCGGGTTGGAAGCTGATGGGCACCCGATGAGTACCCAGCGATGAGCTG
>ERZ772999.1668-NODE-1668-length-12764-cov-8.274923_pt1 | contig 12764 bp, 10 predicted proteins | sample MGYA00511467_ERZ772999 | MGnify/ENA primary metagenome ERZ772999 (study PRJEB29015, sample SAMEA2738064) | human oral metagenome | biome: human oral; feature: human-associated habitat; material: saliva | place: China | collected 2218 ...
AGCGAATTCTTGATTTTTTATCGTTAAGAAATCTACTCAGTAACGAATTATTTTTAAAGTGTAATTTTATACTAATTTTTTTATTTCAATGTAATTTATATTTTTATTATGTTTATGTAAAAATAATTGTTCAAACTCTGTTTTTATATTATTTTCAGCTTTTTCTGAATTATGTAAATCAGAAGTATGATAAACTACTTCATAATTTTTTAAAGTTTTTACTAGCTCTAAAACATCACTATAGTAAGTATCGTGGTCAGTTTTAAAGTATAGAACTCCATCTTTTTTCATAATCTTATCTAAAGTTTCAAATAATCTTTCTTGTATAATTCTGTTCTTTTCTGTTCCTTCCCAAGGATCTGGGAAATTTATATACATTTCAGATATTTCATTTTCAGCTAAGAAATCTTCTAATTCCTCTCCTCTTTTTCTAAGGAAGGCAACATTTTTTATATTTCTTTTTTGACATTTTTGTGTAGCTAAGACCAATCTTTTAAATCTTAATTCTAAACCAATGAAATTTTTATTAGGATTTCTTTCTGCAAGTTGATACATAAAGTTTCCACTTCCAGTACCTATTTCCACAGCAATAGGATTAGAATTTCCAAAATATTCATTCCATTTTGATTTTTTAGCTTTCATCACATCATTATCATACATTATATACTCAGGATAATCAAGTAATTTATACATATAGATATTATAATTTGATTTCTCTGAGTGGAAGAAGTGCTTCCATAAGTCTTTTGCTTCATCTTTTATATTATTCATAATTAAATTTTCCTTTTTCACAATATTTAATGCTATCATTTTATTTTCTTCAAAGAAAGAGTTGATTTCTTCATCTGAAATTTTTCCACTTTCAATATTCTTAATTGCTTCAACAAACTCTTCGGCATCATTAACTTGAAAACCTATTTTTCTTCTTAGGATTTCCTTTGCAATATCCACAACATTTTGAGTGTATTTTCCAAAGATAACAGCCTTTCTATAGAACAGAGGCTCAAGCAAGTTATGTCCTCCAATATTCACCAAAGTTCCTCCTACAAAGGCTATATCAGAAATAGAATAAAGTTTTCTAAGAACTCCCATTTTATCCACTAGAATTATATCTTCTTTTCCAGTTGAGATATTGTTTTCTAAGTCACTGTATTTAACATAAGTTAGATTATTTTCTTTTATTAGCTCTTCTATTTTAGGCAGTCTATCTAAATGTCTTGGAACTATTATTAAAACATAGTTTTTAATCTTTTTAAAGACATCTAAAATTATCTCATCTTCACCAGTTCTTGTACTACCTGCAACAAAAACTTTTCTATCTCCAATATTTAAAAACTTTCTATATTCTTCCTTTTCATCATCAGAATATTTTTCAAGAGATATGCTGAACTTTAAGTTTCCTACATTCTCAGTTTTCTTTTCATCAGCACCTAAACTTACAATTCTTTCTCTATCAATTTCAGATTGCATATAGAAGTAGTCTATCTTTTGTAACATAGACTTCAATAAAAATTTAAGTTTTTTGTATCTTGGATAGCTTCTATCTGAAATTCTACCATTTACAACTATAATTCTTGAATTCTTTTTATTAACTTCATTTATAAGGTTAGGCCAAAGTTCAGTTTCTACTAAAACTAAAAGTTTTAATTTGATTTTATTTAAAATTTCATTTATTTTCTTTTTGTCATCTATTGGAAAGTATATAACTTTTATCTTTTTCTTATCAGAATATTTTTTCACAGCATTTTCATAACCAGTATCTGTAAAAGTTGAAATTAATATGTTTTTTCTTGATATAGAATAGAATTTCTTTACTAAATCCTCTGATAAATTTACTTCCCCAACTGATGAACAATGTATCCAAATATATTCTTCATCTTTTAAATCTGAAAAATCTTGACTTAATCTTTTATCTATGAAAGTTTTCATCTTCTCCTTCATAAAAGGTCTGTATAAGGTCAAGCCTATTTTTCTTAATAAATTATACATAAAATTCCCTCATTATTTTTTATTTAGCTTTTTCAATTTCTTTTGATATGAAATTAATTACATCTTCTATTGTTAAATTTGTGCTATCCAGTTCAATAGCATCGTCAGCTTTAACAAAAGGACTTTCATCTCTTGTACTGTCTATATGGTCTCTTTCTTTTATAGATTTTAAAACTTCATCGTAAGTTATTTCAGTTTTCTTTTCAAGAAATTCATTATATCTTCTTCTTGCTCTTTCTTCAGGACTAGCTATTAAAAATATCTTAACTTGTGCATTAGGAAAGATAACAGTTCCAACATCTCTACCATCTAAGATAACATCTTTATTATTGCTAATCTTTCTTTGTAAATCTACTAAATTACTTCTAACTATCTTAATACTTGCAACCTTAGATACATTATTATTTATTCTTTTTTCTCTTATCTTCGTACTTACATCAACATTATTTAGATAGAATTTATCTCCTTGCATATCTAAATTTACAGTATTTAAAACTCTTTCTACCTCTTTTAAATCATTGATATCTATATTATTTTCTAAAAGATAAAGAGTTATCATTCTATACATAGCACCAGTGTCTATATATGTTAAATCATATTTTTTAGCAAGAAGTTTTGCTATGGTACTCTTTCCACTTCCAGCTGGTCCATCTATTGCTACAATTAAATTCTTCATTTTTCATCTCCTATTTATTAAAAATCTTGAAAACGACTTTTTTTATCTTGAAAAAATCCTAAAAAAAATCTGAAAAAATCTTGATTTATCCTAAAAAAATCTTGAAAACGACTTTTTTTATCTTGAAAAAATTTGAGAAATAAAATCAGTCCTTTGAAAATAAATTATTTAACTTTGCTAACGTTTGTAACTTCATTTGAATTTTCGTTAAATATCCCTGTGTTCCAAAGCTAATTTCATATTTTGTTGAACGACCATTTCCAATTGTTGCTATCAATCCCTTTTCAAGAAGATTTGCTAAAGATTTTTTTACAAAATGCTCTGTATTTTTGCTAGTAAATATAATTTCTTTTCTTGTTAAGGGTTGATTATTTTTTAAAAGTATATAATATATTGTCTTATCTAAAATAGATAAATCTTCCCTAAAATGTAATGCATCAACGGTCCATAGTTTTAATTTAGTCTCTCTTAAATCAGTCGTAATTTCTGGTTGTTGTTTAAATAAAGTTTCAGAAGTTTTACAAATTTTAACTCCACCGAAACCTTGTCTTTCGGCTATTCCAATTAGTCTAACTAACTGTACTAATGTTTCATTTCTAATTACTGAATTTCCACCTTGTACATATTCATCTTTAGTAATTAACATTTTTCCTGAGTTTTCAAAGTTTATCCAACCGTCAAACATTTCTATTTTTACTTTTGGAAAATTTTGCAAATAATCTGCATGAATAAGGGTGTTTACTAATGCTTCTCTTATAGCTTCTATTAAAAGGCTTGTATTAGATATTCTTATTTTTTCTTCATTTAAGGCAAATGGCTCTTTTAAAAATATTTTTATCTTTTCAAATACAATATTATAAAAATTAAAGATATTCATTTCACCATATGAGTTTGGTAAATCAGATGAAACTCTATCTTTCCATCTTTCATTATCCTTATCACGATAGAAAAAGTCCAAATGAAACTTTGAAAAGTAATCTGTTATAGATATATATTTTCCTAAAAGTAATAGACATCCGTCTGTTATTTTATATATATTATTTTTTCTATCAAGTCTTATTGCTCCTATTTCTTTTAAAAAATCTTCATCATTTAAGTTTTTATAATTTTTTTCAGGATATCTTTCTTCTACAATTTTTTTAAATTTATTAACTGTTTCATTATCTAAATCGTTTACAGAAAAATTATCAAGTAACAATGGTTTCGGTGTTGCCATTGACATTAAAGTTCCTATCTCATCATTATCAGCTTTTTTATCAGCTTCTCCTCTACGGATATAGGTATTCTCAATTTTTCTATTTAGGTATACAGGTTTTTTATCGTGTGGTGCTTCTTTTATATCTAATATTATAATATTTTTGTTATCTACTTCAATTTTATAAATATCTCCATTAGAAATAACATTATAACTTACTTTAGCTAAATTATTAACTGTATTCCATATATCTTTTTCCATTTTATCAATATCATTAATACCAATTATAATATTATCCTCATTTTTACCTTCTTCTACTCCTAAAATAAGAAGACCACCAGAAGTATTACAAAATGCTGAGTATGTCTCCCATAAAGAATTAGGAAGATTATTGTCAGCTTTTTTAAATTCTATATTTTCATTCTCTTTTATTTTTTTTAAATCAAAAGATAGTTTTTCATTTTTATTACTCATCTTTTACCACTAATCCTTATAAAAAAATACTCTAAACATAAAAAATAATATTACCAATCTGATTTTTACATTTTACATTATATTATATCACAAAAAGTATTGAATAGTTTTTAAATTTTGGTATAATTCAAGTAAGCAAGATTAATAATACGGAGGTAGATAATATGAATATTAATATTTGGAAAAAAATTGGATATGTTATTTGTGGTTCTATAGGTCTTTCTCTTTCTTGGTATGTTTTTTATAGCTTGCTTTATAAATTTGGATTTGAGCAAACAGGTCCTAAAATTTATAATATCCTTTGTTATACTATTTTAAATTTAGTACTTTTGGGACTTATTTTCAAAAAAAATGAAATAAAAAAAACTGATACTTATTTTATACTTGTACTTATGGTTCTTGGAATAGGAGCTCGTTTCTTTATTCGTAATTAATATAAAAATCCCCTAATTATTAGGGGATTTCATTTTTATTTCTTCAATATATCTTCAAAGTCATTTTCAGTGAATTTATATTTTTTACCACAGAATTGACATTCTGCTTCAATTTCCTTTTCTTCTTCAAAAATATGTTTTAATTCTTCTTTTCCAAGTGTCATAATTCCTCTTTGAAATCTATCAGAATTACAATCACAGTTATACTTTAATTCTTTTTCTTCCAATATTTCATATTCTTCAACTAAGCTATCATCAGCAGTGTCCATATCATCATATAGAAGATTTATTATTTGCTCTAAGCTCATACCACCTTTCATAAGTTCATTCATAGGTCTTATTGCTTCAGCTTTTCTTTCTAATTTTGTAATAAAATCCTCATCTGCTCCAGGAAGTAATTGCACCATAAAAGCACCAGCACATAGTATTTTGCCATCATTAGTATCTTCACAAGCCAATGAAATAATAGTAGGAATTTGCTCTGAGTTATAGAAATACGCACTTATATCATCAGGCAATGAAGAATAATCTACATTAGTAATTGCAACATAAGGTTCTTTTAGCCCCATATCTTTAATTATTCTCATAGTTCCTTTTCCAAGACCTTCAAAGTTTTCTTCACTTGTGTTTATAAGGTAACCTTTTATATCTCCCTCAGCGTTTGAATTGACAACTATATTTTTTATATAACCATCAGTATCTGTTCTAATAGTTAATTTATCTTCACCTTTTAAAGTAGCTCCCATTATAGCTGCTAAAGTACAAAATTTTCCAAATGTTTTCATTGAATATTCGTCATATTTATGTATGTCTAAGGCTTTTTGAACAACATCAGTTGTATCTGCTACAAAAAACCTAGCATTTTTACTTAAACCTCTTATTAATCTTCCCATTATTTTTTTCCTCCATAATTAATTAAATCTTTTAATTCTTCATAAGTTTTTTTCTTAACTAACTTTTGAAATTCAATATTATCAGTTATTCTATCATTTTTATCTAAATATGTCTGAATTTTTTTAATTTCTTTTTTAGAAAATCCATAGTATTTTAAAGTTAATTCATCAGCCGAATTAATATTTAAAACCTTTTTAGTTGGTGCTGAACCTACCTTTAAAAATTTAGATAATTTTTGGTAAGTTGCATCTCCTATTCCCTTAATTCTTTTTAAATCTTCTAACTTGTCAAAACCACCAGTTATTTCTCTATATTCCATAATTTTGCTAGCATAAGACTTAGATATTTTTCTTCCTAACATATCTTGTTCACTAGCTTTATTTATATCTAATAGTTCTTCTTTTTCATTCTGCATATTTTGAGAACTCATAATCAATCTGTAATCGTTATTATTTAGTGCTGGTACTGCATAAGAATTTACAAACAAGCAACTAAATAGTAAAAAGCCTATAATCTTTTTCATATCTTCTCCTTTTTAAACATCTCTATTTTTTCTTTGCATCTTCTATCTAATTCCCTTATATATAGGGCAGGATCTTTTGGATTTACATATCTTTCAATGTAGTCTATACCGTTTCTTTCTTCAATAACAATCTTGCTTATACCACCTCCACCTAGTGCCATAGTGTTTTGGTTTTCTTCTATCATTTCAATATTGAAAATACTTTCTTTTCCTTCTTTAGAATAACCTATATTTTCTCCCCACTCAATGATATTTTTCTGTCTATACATATAGTAAGGTTTCATTTCTTTCTCTTTAACTATCTCTTGTATATGTTCCTCAATTAAGGCTCTGTCTATAGAGCTTCTTTCTTGGCTTTCTTTAAAAAGCTTTGAAGCTCTTTTAAATGCTAAACAGTGTATAGTTAAATTATCTATGTCATAGGCATTTAATTGAGCTAAAGTATCTAAAATTTCTTCAGTTGTTTCTTCAGGTAAGCCTATTATTAAATCCATATTTATGATAAAACCTAGCTTTTTAGCTTCTTTGAATATTAAGTCAAAGTTTTCTCTATTAAATCTTCTATTGACTCTTTTTAAAGTTTCTAAATTAAATGATTGTGGGTTTAAACTTATTCTATCCACTGAATATTTCTTCATTATTTCTAATTTTTCAATATTTAAAGAGTCTTCTCTACCTGCCTCAAAAGTGAATTCTTTCACATCTGACATATCTATATTTTCAAGCAATTTCTTTAAAACTCTTTCTAAATCTATTTCTGTCAATGTACTTGGAGTTCCACCACCAAAATATATAGATGAAACTTTCTTATTATATGTTTTTAGAAAATCTCCTATTATTTGAATTTCTTTTAAAAGTGCCTCTACAAAATCATTATAGAATCTTCCAACTCCACCACCTATTTCATAGGAAGCAAAGGAACAATACTTACATTTAGTTGGACAAAAAGGTATACCAATATATAAATTAATATGTTCTTTATCTAGAAGTTCCAACTCTTTTTTGACAACAGTTTCCATAAGATTTATTTTATCATCTGTTACTAAGTAGAAATCTTTTAAAATCTTTCTAGCCTCTTTGTAATCACAACCGTTGATTAAAAGTCTCCTTAAAACTTTAGTTGGACGTACTCCCATAAGAGAACCCCAAGCATAATTTTTATTTAAAAGTTTTAATAGACTTATTTTACACATAGTTAAAATTTGATCTTCTATCTTGTTCTCTAAATCTATATATGAAAATTCTGTATTCTTATTTAAGTTTTCAGAACTTACTTTTATTTTAATTAAATTTTCTTCTCTTTGGATATCAAAAAGAATTTTATCTTCAAGAAGTTCAGAAGCCATTACTCTAGTAAATTCTTCTATACTCCTTAAATTTATTTCTACATTCGTTTCTATTAACAGTTTAATCACTCTCTATTTCTATTTTCTTAAAATATTTTTCCTTTGTTATCATATAGTTTTCAATTCCACTTTCAATAAGACTTGGAATTTGATTTAATTTATTATTAGCAATTAAATTTGCCACTGCCTTAGTGTTATTTAAAATTTCAAAAATAACTTTAACTTTCTTAGTTTTCTTATCTCTATATAGCTCTTGAGAAAAAACAAATCTCAAAACAGAAGCTAACTGTTCTCTTACAAAATCTCTTTTATCAGATTTTGTCATAGAAATAAGTCTATTTATACTTTCAACAGCATTCATAGTATGTAAAGTAGAAAAAACTAGATGTCCAGTTTCAGCTAATTTTAAAGCTGAGAATAGACTTTCTTCATCTCTTATTTCTCCCAATACAATAACATCAGGATCCTGTCTTAGAGAACTTTTTAAAGCTTTTTCAAAACTTTCAACATCTGTTCCTAATTCTCTTTGTATGATCAAAGCTTTTTTATTCTCAAAAATATATTCAATGGGATCTTCTATTGTTAAGATTTTAATTTTATTATTCTCATTAAATTTCTCTATTATATTGGTAAGAGTTGTAGATTTACCACTTCCTGTAATTCCACTTATTAAGACTAAGCCATCTTTTAGAGCTAAGATTTTTTCATCAATAACTTTATTGATGAATTCACCTTTTAACTTTACAGCTTCATCATTAATTACTCTTATAACTAAAGCTAACTTTCCCTTAGTGAAAAAAGAATTTATTCTATATCTTTGATTTTTAGAGTCAGTGTAAGCAAAATCTTCTTCAAATTTTCCTGAGCAGATTTTCAAGATATCTTCTCTACTAAGGCTTTGACTATCTTCATATGCTACGATTTCTCCATCTTTTCTAAAATATATTCTTTCGCCTTCAATTATATGTATGTCTGAAATATTATTTTTTCTTGCATATTCAAATATCTTTTCCATAGCTATACAATCACCATTTTCTTATTTTTTAGCCTTCTTTATTATTATATCACAAAGTAGAAAAAATAAAAAAGCTACACCGAAGTGTAGTTGATTGTTTTTAGATGGTGGTTGGGGAAGGATTCGAACCTTCGAAGGCTGAGCCGTCAGATTTACAGTCTGATCCCTTTGACCGCTCGGGAACCCAACCATCTGTATTTAATTGTAATGGTACCCCGTAGGGGAATTGAACCCCTGTTTCCAGAGTGAAAATCTGATGTCCTAACCACTGAACGAACGGGGCACTGGTGCCGCTTATCGGAGTCGAACCAATCACCTACTGATTACAAGTCAGTTGCTCTACCAGATGAGCTAAAGCGGCTCGTGTCATTCAAGGACATCAACTATAATACACTATATCTAAAACTTTGTCAACAACTTTTTTTCAAATTTTTAATTTTTTTTGAAAATCTTATTGATCTCTTCTTCTTGATATAATCTCTTTTGTTTCATATTATCTAAAAGTTCTTGATTTACTTGAATTTTCTTATCTTCTTCAAGTTCACCTAAGCTCTTAATTATTTCTATATTATTTAGTCCATTTTCCTCTAAAATCTTCTTAGCTCTTGAAATTTTTTCAAAACTTATAGCTTTTAAATCTCTTTCTGCTCCAACTCTATCAATAGTATTTAATTGAATTTTATCATATCTAATATTTTCAGATTTTAAAAAATTAGCTATATCTACAAAATTTTTGTCGCTGTCATTAACATTTTCAAGAATAAAAATTTCTATCCAAATTTTTCCTTTATAATTAGATTTGTTTAGATTGATGAAACCTTTTCTAATTTCTTCCACACTTGTCCTGTAGTCAGGTCTAACAATTTTTTCAAAAATATCCTGAGTCAATGTATTTAGAGTAGGAACAATTAAATCTATGTATTCTAACTCTTTCATAAGGTTTTCATCTGCTAGAAGTAAGCTATTAGTAATTAAACAAATCTTACCTTGATATTTTAAATCTTCTTTTATAGCCTTAGAAATATTACCTAAATCTAAACTTAAAGTGGGCTCTCCACTTCCAGAAAATGTTATATAGTCAGGCTGTATATCTTTCAATACTGTTGATATTTCTTCAAGTATTTCATTCATATCTTTAAATCTTTGTCTTTCTAGTTGAATTTTTTTAGTCGCTCCACATTCACAGAAGATACAGTTAAGATTGCAACTTTTACTAACTACTAAATCAACTCCCAAAGATATACCTAATCTTCTTGATGGAACAGGTCCAAATACATGCTTATACATTTTCTCACCTCATGTCCTTAATTATTATATATATTTTACTCCAATTTTGAAAAAATAAAAAGTAACTTGTAAAGATTAATGGGATTGTCTAGGGAATTACAAGATATTATAGCATGAATTGTTGACATTCTTAAAAAAAAAAGTTATAATAAGTTAAAAGATATAGCAATATATCGCGATTAATAAGAAAATAGGAATTACAGAAACACTAGCAACTGCGATAGCTAGTGTTTTTCTTTTGTTCCTATTTTTATTTTGCAACAATATTATATAAAAAATATATTAATGATATAATAGATAAGAAAAGTAAAAATATAAGAGGTGAAGATTTTGAAAGAAGAATTATTAGAAAAAATTGAAAAATTACATGAGTTAGAAAAGTATCAAGAAATAATAGATACAATAGAAGCTTTGCCAGCTGAACAATTAAATACAGAATTAATAGGGCAATTAGCAAGAGCCTACAACAATGTAGAAAATTATGCAAAAGGTTTAGAGCTATTAAAAACTATAGAATTTGAAGAAGGACATAGTTTAATTTGGAATTGGAGAGCAGGGTATTCTTATTTTTTCTTAGATGATTTTGTGAATGCAGAAAAATGTTTTTTAAAAGCATATGAATTAGATCCTGATGACAACGACACTTCTGATTTTTTAATAACAATATATAGAAATTTAGCAAAACTTGAAAATAAAAATGGAAATTCAGAAAAGGCTATAGAGTATGCTCTTGAAGCTAAAAAATATGTCTATGATGAAGAAGGAAGAATAGAAGCTGATTTTTTTCTAGCTTGGTTATATGATAGATATGGGAAATATACAGAGGCTGAAGAAATACTTAGAAATCAGTTAGCTGAAAATAAAGAAGACGAATGGACTCTTTCAGAGTTAGCTTACTGTTTATCAGCACAAGGAAAATGTGAAGAGGCATTGGAATATTTTTCTGCTCTAGAGAAATTAAGTAAAGCAGATGCTTGGGCTTACAGACAAATAGGAATATGCTACAAGAATTTAGATAACAGAGAAGATGCTCTAAAATATTATTTAAAAGCAGTTGAACTTGATGAAGAAGATACGTATTCACTATCAGAGATAGCTTGGCTTTATGATTCTTTTGGGAAATATGAAGAAGCATTGAAATATTTAGAAAGACTTGAAGAACTTGGTCAAGATGATTCTTGGACAAATACTGAATTTGGATTTTGTCTATCAAGACTTAAAAGATATGAAGAGGCTCTTGAAAAAATCAATCGTGCTTTAGAAGCAGATGAAGAAGATAAAGATATGTCATATATTTATAGTCAACTTGGATTTTGTAAAAAACAATTAGAAGAGTATGATGAAGCTATAGAAGCTTTCACTCAAGCTAAAAAATGGGGTAGAAATGATGCTTGGATAAATGTAGAGTTAGGAAATTGCTATAGATTAAAAGATGATATAAAAAAGGCATTGGAATGTAACTTACAAGCTGAAAAATTTGACAAAAAAGATCCTTATATTGTGTCAGATATAGCTTGGTTTTATGATAGTTTAGGACAATATGATGAAGGGCTAAAATATATAAAAAAAGCAATGAAACTTGGAAGAAATGACTCTTGGATAAATGTAGAATATGGAGCTTGTTTAGCAGGTTTAGAAAAATATGAAGAAGCAATAGAAAAGTTTGACTATGCTTTAAGTTTAAAAGATGAAGAAAAGGACTTAGCTTTTATCTATGGTCAACTTGGTTGGTGTTACCATCAATTAGAAAATTATGAAAAAGCCCTAGAATATCAACTTAAAGCTAAAGAAGAAGGAAGAAACGATTCTTGGACAAATATAGAAATAGCAATATGCTATGAAAATTTAGATAATTATGAAAAAGCACTTGACTATGCCTTGATAGCTTATGATTTAGATAGAGATAATATACGTATATTATCAGAAGTTGCTTGGATCTATGATTGTATGGACAACTATGAAGAGGGGCTTCCATTTTTATTGAGAGCTGAAGAATTAGGAAGAGATGATGAATGGATCAAAACTGAAATAGCTATGAACTTAGGTAGAAGTGGAAAGCTTAATGAAGGAATTGAAAAATTGAAAGAGTCTTTGACTATGGTTGAAGAAGCGGATATCAATAGAAGAATCCTTATAAATTCTGAGATAGGTTGGTACTATGGAAAATTAGAAAACCCAGAACCAGAAGAAGGACTTAAATATTTAAATATAGCAAAAGAATTAGGAAGAGATGATGAGTGGATACATTCAGAAATTGGATATCAATTAGGCTATAATCCTGAAGCAAGAAAAGAATCATTAGAACATTTTGATAGAGCTATAGAATTAGGAAGAAATGATGCTTGGATTTTCGAGGTTAGAGGAGCAGTTTTACTAGATTTAAAAAGATATCAAGAAGCTCTGGATTCATTTAAAAATGCTTATGATTTGAATAATGATGGTTGGTACCTATATTGTATGGGAAGATGTTTAAGAGGCTTGGAAAGATATGAAGAAGCTATAGAGGTTCTTTTAAAATCAAGACAGATATCATTAGATGAAGAAGATGTAGTAGATGGAGAAGATTTTGAACTTGCTTCTTGCTATGTTGGAATAGGTGATAAAGAAAATGCTCAAAAATATTTAGACTCAGCTAGAGACTCTATCACTGAGCGTGGACTTTTAAATGATTATTTTAAAGAAAAAATTGAAGAAATAGAAAAAGAAATATCTTCTTTAGATACACTTTTCAACTAAGTGAACTACTCACGGCTAACACCCTAACGAGTGCTAGAGCCACGAGTGTTCTAACACATTTAATAAAAAACGGGAGCTATATGCTCCCTTATTTTTATTTTATTTCGTCATCAATTTTTAAATCTACATGAGGACAAGTTAATTCTTTAAAGTTAACTTTATCTAAGTTATTTAAGAAATTATTTTCAACCTCTT
>ERZ772999.1672-NODE-1672-length-12731-cov-5.260492_pt1 | contig 12731 bp, 7 predicted proteins | sample MGYA00511467_ERZ772999 | MGnify/ENA primary metagenome ERZ772999 (study PRJEB29015, sample SAMEA2738064) | human oral metagenome | biome: human oral; feature: human-associated habitat; material: saliva | place: China | collected 2218 ...
AGACTAAGTATAAGACTACCTATTTTTTGTTGCAAAGGTCCTGGACTATTACGCAATATTGACGACATTACCGTTATGTGATATAATAATAAGCATTAATTGAGTTATTTTTTATGAACAAGGGAATCAACCATAGAGGAAAATTCAGCACGGCAATTTTTGTCTTGTTTTTTACTCTATTTTCTCTTTTTTCTCCTCTAACTACCCTAAATACATACGCAACCCCAAATAACTCAAACAATTCTTCCAACTCATCCGAAAATTCTTCCCGAGAAACCACCGATTCTGAAAGTAACGATTCCGACGAAACCGACTCTGAAAAAACTCAAACCGAGAACCAAAATCAGAATCAAACCAATACTTCTAATAACTCTGAGGGAACCACTAATTCCGAAAATCCAGATTCCGAAAAACAAAACGAACTCAGCTGTTCCGAACAAATCGGTATTCTCTCCTTCATTATTTGTCCGACTACCGGTCTCCTCGCGAAGGGAATCGATGCACTTTATTCTACCATTGAAAATTTCCTCGTTATCAAGCCAATTACCACCGATAATAAATCCCCGATTTACATCATCTGGTCTTATGTTCGCAATATCGCTAATATTATTTTCATTATCTTCTTACTTTTGATTGTTTACTCTCAGGTTACTGGCCTGGGTTTTTCTAATTACAATATCAAAAAGATGTTGCCAAAGCTCATCATTGCCGCTATTTTGGTTAACTTCAGCTATCTGATTTGTCAGGTCCTCGTCGATATCAGTAATATTATTGGCAACGCTCTCAAATCATTCCTTGAAGGCATCGCCACCACTGCCATCCAAAGCCAACATCCCGAAGCCAAGCTCGATGAACCTCTCAATTTCTATGATATTTTCCTTGCTATCGCTGGTGGCACTTCACTCACCATTCTCGGTGGCTTCGGTATCGCCACAGCCGTTGCTGCCTCTGGTGGTCTCCTCAGCGCTCTCTTCACTCTTATTCCAATCGTTCTTGCCGGTTTTATCGCCGTCGTTGTCGGTCTCATCACTATTTCGCTTCGCCAAGCCGTAGTTATTCTACTTACTATTACTTCACCAATTATTTTCGCGCTCTATGTCCTACCAAATACCCATAAATATTATCTAAAGTGGAAATCAATTTTTGCTCAAATGCTAGTCTTTTTCCCAGCTTTTAGCTTCCTTTTTGGGGTTTCCAAGGTTCTTGGCTACCTCTTCATTTTCAGTTCTGAAACTCCTTTTGGTGTAATCATTGGTATCGCCGTCCAAGTCCTACCAATTATGTTCGCCATTAAAATGCTCAGTATGTCCAAGTCTGTCCTTGGTGATGTTAATCAAGCGCTTAGTGGTATTAGTGGCAAACTTAACAATACCGTTTCTAAAGAATTCTCCGCCGCTGCCAACCTTGCTCGCGCTAATTACCAAAAACGCGCCCTCGAAGGTAAAGGTGGTGCCCTTCGTCCAGACATGACTATTAGTCGTATCGCTATGCAAAATCAAGCCTTCCGCGCACATAGGCAAAAACGCGCCGAAGAGGATCAGGGACTCCTTATTGATGAACAAATTTTAGCCCGCCAAAATAACACGCCAATTATTGGTTATCATAAGAACGGCAAGCCAATTTATTCCAAAGCTGACCCAATCAAGAAGAATTCTGAAATGTTGGACGAATATCGCCACCGTGAACTTAAATACCGTACTGAAAACGCTAATAAGCGTGTCGAAAATTTCATGAGCAACATGGGTGATTATATCGATAAGTATAATTATCAAAACAGGGAATTAAAAGATCTCGCCAAACGCCAGACTCAAAATTTCCTCGAGCAAAAGACTGTCGATCACGAAACCCATAACAATGATGTTGCTTCCGATAAATTCTATCTCAATAAGATGAAGGAGATTAACGAGAAGTATATTGACTCTCATTCTGAAAACAGTGCTAAACGTTTCAATCTTACCGAAGCCGAAATTGCTAAGAACGATAAAGAATACCAGAAATATATTGTTCGCGCCGCTGGTACCAGTGCCTGGGATTATGATCCAGCTCTCAATATCAAAAATCCTAAGCACGTCATTGACGCCATCGATAGTGTACTGGGTGATATTTCCGTCGATTATGACAGGGAATATCAGGCCAGCCTCAACCGCCGCACTACTTATTACAGTCGTATTCACTCTGGTGTACTTAATAACGATTTTAAGAAAGCTATTAATGATGCCGACTTCGAACGTGTGATTGCCACGATGCGTGTCATGGCTACTCGTGGTGACTACGATAAGGTTCTGGAAGGTATCACAGATCTTTCAGATAATGGCAAAATTATTGCTGGTACCGAAAACGCCAACGTTCTCTTCAAGGAGTTAATGGCCTTCAAGGATGCCGACCCAGTCCTTGGTCGCTTCGGTAAGTTCGGTAATATTGAAACCGCTGCCTGGAGTACTGGTAAACGTCAAGATAATCGCATTACTTTCGAACAGTTCGCCACAGGTAAAGTTCGCGACCTTGATGGCGAGGAAAAGACTACCAAATTTAATCTTGCTCAAGCTCTCAAAGGTACTTCTCTTATTAAAGCTGAACGTACCGTCTTCGGTGAAATTAATAGCGTATCTCAAAAATACGGTGTTGACCTCTTCGACGCTACACTTTCCAATGTTTCTAGTGCCGCTCTTAACTTCCAATCTGGTGGCGATCAGATGTACTCTCTCATTAATTTAATTACCGGCCTCGATGCTGCCGACTGGAATAACGCCGATACTCGCGACGATAAGGTTCTCGAGATTACTCAAGACCCTAAGAAGAGTAACATTCTCGAAGCCGGCCTCAAGAAAGCCACTACCTTCCTCTCTAAGCAAAAGGCTGCCAATATTATTTCCATGAAATCTGATGTCTTTAATGGTATCATGCAGCTTTTCACCGCTAAATCATTCAAGGATCTCACTGCCGATGAATCTGAAATCCCTACCGATCCAATCGAAAAGCAAAAATACTACGAAGAGAAACTTGCCGAAGCTAAAGACGCCGCCAAAGAAACCTTTATTAGGCAGATTGAAAGTTCTGATGCTCGTAATGTTATTATCTCCAGTCAAAAGAGTGGTGCTATTACTCAAATGGATAACAATGTCCGTGCACTTGTCTTCTCCGACAAATATGGTAATTTAGCTGAAAAAATTAAGACCATGAAAAACAAAGAAGAAGACCGTCTCGAGCAAGACGCTAAAAAATATAATCACAAAAAATCTTCAAAGTAATCCCTAAATTAACTCTAGCCTTTTATGCTAAAATAGTATTATGGCTACATATAAGGTCCCACAAGATGTTGAGGCGGAGGATAGGCTCCTTGGCCCCTTCACTTTTCGTCAATTCGTTTATCTCCTAATTGCCGCGATTGCGGGTGCCTTAGCTGCTGCTCTCTTTCAAATTTTCCCGTTACTAGCGATTTTACCGTTACCAGTCATTATCTTCTTTTTAATCCTGGCCCTACCTCTGAAAAAAGACCAGCCCATGGAAACCTATCTTGCTGCCATCGTTAGTTTTTATATGAAACCTAACAAGCGCTTCTGGCGTCCCGGTCAAGGTGAGACCACTATCCAGATCACTGCACCCAAAATTGTCGAAAAATCTCGCACGCGTGATATTAGTGAAGAAGAAGCTAGCCACCGACTAAGTTTTCTTTCTAACCTCGTCGATTCCGAAGGTTACGCCATTCGTGGCAATCATAACGGTAATTTTACCGAGAATTTCATCGCTGACACTGAGGATGTAAATGATTTTATGGATGACAGTCAAAACCAAAATCTGATTAATCTTATGCAAAAAGAAAAAGTTGCTCGTCACGCCGAAATCATTAATCAAATGAAAGCCGCTATCAATAATACTGAAAATGCCATGGGTACCGCCACGATTTCCTCACATCAAGCCAACCTCGGTTCCAATCCATTCAGTCAAAATCAAACCACTATGAGTCAAACCCCATCGAACCAACCTGTGCCAAATCCTTTTTTGCAGAATCAAACTATCCAAAATCAGACCACCTCAAACCCTTCAATCCAAAACGCCAACACCCTAGCTAACCGCAATCAATCGATTTTGAATTCCAACTATCAAAACCTTGCCAATAATCAGAATTTTTCCATTAATACCATTAGTAAGGAAGCCAATCGTTACCGCGAAAATCTCGCGCCTAATATAGCTCCTCAAACTTTCGTCACTCAAATCCCTTACTCTCCGAATTTTACTCAACCACCGACAAACAACCCCAACATTAATCAAAATCCATTTATTCAAAATTAAAGGTGTCTATGAATCAAAATAATTTCACTCCAAATCAAACTAACCCCCAAATAAATCAGGGGACTATGCCGGGATATCCACAGGCTAATAATCCTCAAATGATGAATCCTCAAACCATGGGTTCGATGAGTCAATTTATTCCACAGTCGCCTCAAGCTGCTGCCACTGCCCCACGTCAAATTGTCGACCCTTCTTCCACTCAATCTACCCTGCTTTTTTCCGAACTTCGTGACGGTTTAATTATTATGAAAGATGGCTCTTTCCGTGCCGTGGTCGCTTGTAAATCTATCAACTTCGACCTCATGTCCGAACCAGAACGTGAAGGTGTCGAGTATTCCTATAAAGGTTTTATTAACTCTCTCAATTTCACCACCCAGATTCTTATTCGTTCCCAGCGTATTGATATTGCGCCATATATCGAAAAACTCACCGAAATTCGTAAGAATAATGACAATATGTTACTCGGTGTTTTGATGGATGATTATATTAACTTTATCGACCTACTTTCCCAAGAAGCTAACATTATGGATAAATCTTTCTTTATCGTAGTACCATATTTTATCAATAATGATCTCGAGAAAGCCAGCACTCAAACTAAAAATATCTTCAGTAGTTTCTTCGGCGGTAATGATACTAATCTAATCACTAAAATCGATCGCAATACCTACGATAAGGCCACCGCTGAAATTGACAAACGTGTCGAAACCATTGTTAGTGGCCTCTTCAGCATCGGCGTCAATGCCGTTCGCCTTAATACTAAGGAACTTTCTGAGCTCTTCTATAACTTTAATAACCCTGACACCGCCGTCCGTGAACCGTTTATTGATTTTAATAAAATCGGTACCATTTACACCAAGAAAACTCCTAGTCCATATGACCAAAACCCAAGGCCAAACCCAGAAGCGCCAAGGCAATTTAATCCTGGGATGAATCCAGCTCCAACACAAAACTCCGGTCCAATCCAAAATCCAGCTCCAATGCAAAACCCGATGCAAGCTCCAGGTCACGCATTATCCCAGAACCCGACCCAAGCCCCAGTCAATCCAGCTCCAACTAATCTCGCCCCCACTAACTACCCAGGGAATCAACCAAGATAATTTTAAATAATTTTATAAACATAATAGAGGAAACACATGGCTAAAAAACTTACCGCTGCCGAAATCGCCGCTCAAAAACAATCGATGGAAGAAGCAGAAATTCAACGCGCGTTTGAGCAGGGTATTACCACCCTTCGCGATTTAATTTCTCCATCTTCTATTGAAATTCAATCCGATCATTTCCGTCTCGGCACCAAATATGGTCGTACTATTTATATTTATGGTTATCCTCGTACCCTCAGTACCGGCTGGCTCAGTCCTCTCATTAATATCGATGAAGTTCTCGATATTTCTATCTATATTTATCCGGTCGACACTACCGTGGTAATGAAAAACTTGCGTAAAAAAGTCACTCAGCTGGAAGCTGACATTTCGCTTAATGCCGAAAAAGGTCGTATTCGTAATCCAGAAACTGACGCTGCCATCCAGGACGCCGAAGAGCTTCGTGATCAATTACAGCTCGGTTATGAAAAATTCTTCCGTTTCGGACTTTACGTTACGCTTTGGGCCGATTCACTCGACGAATTAAATTATGTCCAACATAAAATTGAAACCATGTTTGGTCAATTAATGATTTTCTCTAAGGTTGCTACTTCTCAGCAAGAACAGGGAATGAACACTACCATGCCGATGGCTACCGACCAACTTCAAATTCGACGCAATATGAACACCAGCGCCATCTCCACTTCCTTCCCATTCACTTCTGCCGACCTTACTCAGGAGCGCGGCATTCTTTATGGCGTCAATATGCATAACCAAGGCTTAGTCATTTTTGACCGTTTCACTCTTGAAAATGCCAACCTCGTGGTCTTTGCTAAATCTGGTGCTGGTAAGTCTTTTGCCGTGAAGCTTGAAGCTATTCGCTCCATGATGATGGGTACCGAAATCGTCATTATTGACCCAGAAAATGAATATCAAAAACTCAGTGACGCTGTCGGTGGATCTTATGTGCGTCTCTCTCTTAATTCCGATGTTCGCATTAATCCTTTCGACCTACCAAAAGTTATCGATTCCGAAGATGCTTCTGACGCTCTGCGTGCCAACCTCGTTACTTTGCACGGTCTTTTCCGTCTCATGCTCGGTGGTACCCAAATCGGTCCGAACGGTCAACCAATTTCTTCACTTTCCGCCAACGAAGAAGCTGATCTTGATCAAGCCCTTATCGATACTTACGCTCGTGCTGGTATTACTTCCGATCCGCTCACTCATCAATCCACCCCACCTACCATTATTAATCTCTATGATACTCTCGCTCATATGGGAGGTTCCGGTCCACAACTCGCCCAACGTCTTCGTAAGTATGCCACCGGTACTTTCGCGGGTATCTTTTCTCAGCAATCCAATATCGATATTAATAACCAAATGGTCGTTTTCAATATTCGTGACCTCGAAGATGAACTTCGCCCTGTCGCTATGTATATCGTACTTAACCACATCTGGAACATCGTTCGCGCCAAACAAAAGCGTCGTATTCTCATCGTGGATGAAGCTTGGCAACTCATGAAATATGATGACTCAGCCAACTTCCTTTTCTCCCTCGCTAAGCGTGCCCGTAAATATTATCTCGGTCTCACTACTATCACTCAGGACGTCGAAGACTTCATGAGTAATAAAATGGGTCGTGCCATCGTCATGAACTCTTCCATGCAGCTCCTCTTAAAACAATCCGCCGCTGCCGTCGATGTTTTATCCGATGTCTTTAAGCTCACTGAAGAAGAACGTAAGCGTCTCTCCAGCTTCCCAATCGGACACGGTCTTTTCTTTGCTGGTCAAAATCACGTTCATATCCAAGTTGTCGCTTCTGATACTGAAACCAGTTTGATTTCTACCAATCCTACCCGGTACGATAAAACTAACTAATTTAAAAGATAAAGACTATTCTAAAAAATAAACTCAAAATAGTAATATAAAAATAACTCTGAAACATGGGTTATTTTTTCTTTCAACTATTTTTCCACTCGATTTTTTTCCAAAAATTTCATATAATATTCTTATGTCAAAGGTCTATTACGGCGAAGATAATATTAAGCCCGATTTTTCTGTGTCGAAAAATTCGGATAATGATTCTGCCGTTTTTAGAAACCAAATTGCCTCTCAAAACACCAATTCCAGCCAAAATGCCCTGCAATCTCTCGAAAATTCCAGCGCTGTCGCTAATTCTGAGACTAATTCTTTAGCCAATCTTCGCGATCTTGAGCAAAAATCTTTCTACACTGGCTCCGGTAATTTCCAAAATCAAAACCAACTTTCCGGCAAAGAAAAAGCCAAAAAACTCAAAAAATACGCCCCTCTTATCGGCCTTATTGTTGTACTTTTTGGTGGACTTTTTAGTCTAATTTTTGGTATCTCCAATATTGCGAATCATATCGAAACTCTCGTTACTCGCGCCACTGATACTATGTTCGGTACCTATTCCGCCACCTCTCTTCAAATGATTAAAGAATTTATGCAAAAAAAACACGGACAATTTCCGGACTGGCTAAAACAACGTCTAGCTAAAAATAATATTGCTGTAGAGGATAATGGTAAAGAATATGTCCTTAAATACCGCAATAAAATTATCACTGCCGATAACCTGAAATCGACCTATAATTCTGATATTAGTTTTCAAAATGATTTTACTAAAGCCAAAATCGGACGCGCTGCTAATTATTTTGATAGAGCAGCTATGGTAGCATTTAAGGGCATTAATGTCAGTAGAAATTTCTACCGTTCATTTAAAAATTCCGATGATAATAAAGCGAACAAAGATTCTTTCAAGAAAATGAATGTCGAACAATTTAAAGATTCTGGAGCCGAAGGACGCTATGCCGAGGATCATGAAAAAGATGCGGGTACCGATGATAATGGTAATAAAAAAACTGAAACAGAAACTGAAGTCGTAGAAGTTAAAAGTACTGAAACCGATACCGACGCACCTAGTACTAACACTGGTACTAAACCTGATATTGTCGAAACCGAAACCGCCGAACTAAAAACCGCTAATTCTCGTGCTGAAAATTTCGTCAATAAAATGTCAGCCGTCTCTGGTGGTGTGCGAAGTACTTGTACCATTATGCGTGTCGCTAATATTATTAGTTTATTAGTAGCCGCCCATAGTATAGTTGTCGCTCCATCCAGGACTGATCGTGACCTTGAGTCATATAGCAAGACCAGAGCTGGCCTCGGTGCCGAATCACCTAGTAATAATACTCAGGAAGAAAAATCTACAAGTCAAAAAACTACCTATATTAATACCGACACTGGAAAAGAAACTCCTATCGAAGGTGCTCAATTACAAGCTCAAGGACCATATACTGTTCTCGCCGGCTCCACTGCCATGCTCAGCCAAACCAAACATTATGCTATTGAAAATATTTTTAACTCTGTTAAATTTGGCATCGCTACTTCTACTGCCGCCAATACTGGCTGTGCCATAGCCAATTTCGCTGCTTCTGTGGTTGATTTTGCTTCTGATACGGTTGCCGCTATTACTGCTATTCCGACCGGCGGTGCCAGTCTTGCTGTAGGTACGGTTCTTAAAAAATTCGCCGTAAATACTGCCATTAGCTTAGGTATTTCCGCCATTGTCTCTTCTGGACTATCTGTACTTATTCCTTATGTAGCTAAAACTATTATGAGTAACCCAGAACTTGTTTTAAAAGGTATTCCAGCTGGAGAAGAATTTATTAAGGGTGCCTCTCTTTCCGCTAATTTTATGGCCATGTCTACGATTGGTTTAGGCGTCGCTTCTAAAAAGACTGCTCAGGCTTATAGTCAAGAATTAGTTCTCGCCGCCAATGAGGAAGCTAAATTAGACCGCTATAATCACAGTCCATTTGATGCATCCAATTCAAACACTTTTCTTGGTAATCTCGCCACCAAATTTAGCTACCTACATTTTAATAATAATTTTCTAAAAAATCTCTCTACTTTCTTTTCTAGTACTTCTAGAAGTGCCAGCACTTTGTCCGATATCGCCTCCGCAAAAACCTTTGCCTCATCAACTCAAGTAGTTAGTACCGTCTATGACTCTAATAAAGACGCAAAAAATTTCTATGATCAACAGCAAGATCCTAAGGTTTGTGAACGTCTCAGTAGTATCGGTGGTGCCTGCAATATGTATGGTGCACATATCACTGCCTCTGATCCAAGTCTCAAAAATCTTGACGAAAATGACTCTACCTACCAAAGCATTCTTTCCGAAAACACCTCTAAGAAAGATGGTAAAAGAACCGTTAAGGAAGACTCTACCCTGGATAAAAAAATCAAATATTGTGATAATCGTAAATCTCCTTTTGGTGTTTTTGACCAAAATATTTTGGACGCCGAATCACCTGTTAGTACAAATCCAGTCATTGATTCCATTCCAGTCGTTAGTAGCTTCCTCGGTATGATTAATTCTGGTTATCAAGCATTATTACCAGATGCCAAAAACTGGGCTACTGGCAAAAACTGCGTCATGGACGAAAGTAATCCAATGTATCAAAAAATTCGCTATCTCCAAAAATATACCGAACGTAATCGCATTTGTACTCAAACTAAATGCGAGGATAATTTAGATAGCACTGGAAATCTTCAAGATCCAATTCTTGCAGTTGCCGAAAAATACCAAAAGAAACAACAATCCGACAAAAGCCTTGCTGGACAACTAGCCGTTTATTCTGGTCTCAGAAAATCTGATGCGGAGTTCGGTCTCGCAGTTATTGATTATTATAAATATCTTGCCGATCATCAACCACCACAAACTCTCGCCGACATTCTTATGAAACCAGTCAAATCTTTCGTTACCGGCGAATCCCTCTACCGTTCCACCCTCGCATCTCAGATTACCTATCTCAAGCAAGATATCGACGCTAAATCTAACCAAGAAAAGGGAACTAAATACAGTCTCGATTATAAGTTCCGTTTCCAAACTTCTCTTGTTTAATGTTATAATTAAATCACATGAATAAGGTCAAAAATCTTACCAAAACTCTTAAAAACTTCTTTTTGAATCCACGATTTTTGGTTTCATTTTTCATTCTTCTTATCTTCACCGTTATTAATTCTACCTATGTTCATGCCGATATCGACGAATCTACTCTAGACTTTTACGACGCTAATGGGATTTTTTACTACGACGGAAAAGCCAGTAATTGTGTATCATCCACGCCTCTAGACTTATCTGGTAACAAACTCTATAATGGCGACCCAGTCTTAACCGAAGGTCAATTAGCATTAATTGAAAAAAATAAACCAGTCTATGAGCAATCAGCCGCCAAATATAACCTTCCATGGCAGATGTTTGCGGTAATTCATAATATGGAATCCAGCCTGAATAGTACTAGAAACCCAGACAATCATCAGGGTATCTATCAATTTTATGAAGCTCGCAACACTAATCGTTATCCACCTGGACCAGTCACCTTAGAAGAATTTCAAAAACAAACCGATGAACTTGGCCAGCAAATTATTTCTAATTATGGTAAAGGTCTTGATTTAACCACCGATGATGGAGTTAAGGCTATGTGGTTCAAGTATAATGGTCGCGCCAAAATATACGTTAATCAGGGCCGAGATCTAGGATTTAATGACACACAAGCGAGTCAACTTGGTGAAGGCTCTCCATATGTCATGAATTTAGCCGACGCCAACCGTGATTCTCGTAATAATAAAAACTGGGTTGAATGCAAAAAAGATGGCTGTAAAGTTTATAGTCCAGCCTCTACTCGTGCCGGAACTTTCATTCAATATAAAGCTCTCGGTGGTGGCGGATCTTTTACTTCATCTGGAATAAGCTGCGGTAGCCCAATCGATGCAAGTGGTAACTTAACTAGTAAAAGTGGTAACTTAATTGTAGATACAGCACTTACTATGGCTTGGCCTGAATCACAAAATGATCGCTCAGTCAGACGTGAAATGGTACCAGCATACGAAACTGCCCTAGGGGCTGTTGGATTAAAAAACACAGTATTTCATGGTGCTTCATGTGATGTTTTTGTCTCCACTGTTATGCGTTATTCAAAATTAGACCCCAATTTTGTTTGTTGCGGAGTAAGTGCAGCAAAAGGAAGGGCTACACCAAAATATGTAGAAGGAAACCCCTCTAAATATTCACCAGTTTCTGAATTCAATGGAACTAACTGGAATACATTACAAAATGGAGATATAGTAATTAATGCAACTCATATTGCCATATATTACAAAGCGCCAAATAATGCAAGTAAATTAATTCATGCCTCATACCAAAATAGAACTCCACGTATTACTGGAGTATATAACAATGGATTCAAAGCCTATCGTTTTATTGGCGCAAATACTTCCACATAAAATATAAATACAACCACCATGCCATTAAATATTAATAATACAACCAATTTTCCTACGGGACAGCAATATGTTTTTAAATAAAATTCAACAATTAAAATCGTATCAAAAAATATTAGCCGTTATATTACCAATAGTTTTTATAATTATTATATCTATAACTATTTATTATTTTTCTGTTAATTCATCAAGTATAGATATACTAGTAGCACCTAAAAATGCAGAGCTCTATATTGATGGAAAGAAATATCCGAACAAAGGCACATTCACCACAACCCCCGGAGAAAAAGAAGTAGTAATTAAGGCGGATGGATTCATAGAGTATAGAAAAAAAATTTTCTTCTATAATAAACAAAACACCTTAATACATGAGATGCTTCAGCCAGATGATTCTAATAAGGATTATTATTCTATTCACCCTGAAGAAGCCAATCTATATGAACAGATATATGAAGAAAAACTTGCTAAAGAAATAGATCAATATAATAAAGACCCTATTTTTGATATTACTCCAGTTCAAGATTTTAAACTTGGCTTTTCTGCCTCTGCTTCTCGTGATGAAAAAGATTTTAATAAAATTACCCTAACAATTGATCTTATGACTTGCCGAGACAATCAAATAGAAAACCTTAAAAAAGTGGCTGAAAGTTATTTCGAACAAAAGGGAATCAATCTCTCTAAGTATCAGGTAAAATATACTCATTGTAATTCCGATCAAGATTCTGACCCAAATTTTAAACACGACTCTGAAGATTAATTATTAATAATTGATTATTTTATTTGTCTAGCCTTACTTTTTACCACTTATTCCACCGACGTCAATATCACCTGATGATTTTTGAACTTTTCCACCAAAGCCGTTTGCCGCCCCTTATCTAATTCCGAAAAAACATCGTCCAGCAAAATTACCGGTTTTTTGTGTGTTTCTGTTTCAATCAACTCCGCTTCATTAAACTTCAGCGCCAAAATAATCGACCGTGTCTCACCCCGACTCGCCGTCCCATCCGCGAGAACCCCATTAAACTTAAATAGAAAATCATCCCGATGCACACCAAA
>ERZ772999.1686-NODE-1686-length-12679-cov-35.219106_pt1 | contig 12679 bp, 9 predicted proteins | sample MGYA00511467_ERZ772999 | MGnify/ENA primary metagenome ERZ772999 (study PRJEB29015, sample SAMEA2738064) | human oral metagenome | biome: human oral; feature: human-associated habitat; material: saliva | place: China | collected 2218 ...
CGCGTGCCATGTCGATGCCGTCGACGAGTTCGCCGATTTCGAGGTGGTCGCGCGGCTCGAAGCCGTCAGCGGAGAAGTCGCGGGGGGTGCCGACCTTCTTGACGACCACGTAGTCGTCTTCGCCACCGGTGGGTACGCCATCGATGATGAGGTTCTCGATGCTGCTGATCAGTTCCTCGTATTCGGCGGTCTTCGCCTCGGAGGCTGCCTTCGCATCGTTGACGCGGGCGGCCAGTTCCTTGGCCTGTGCAACGAGTGCGGGCTTTTCTTCCTTGGGTGCCTTGGCGACCTTCTTGCCGAAGGCGTTCTGCTCGGCGCGCAGGGTCTCATATTCGCCGATGAGTGCGCGGCGTGCGGCGTCGGCTTCGAGGATGCGGTCGACGTGGGTTTCGTCCTTGCCGCGTGCTCGCTGAGAGGCGCGGAAGACGTCGGGGTTTTCGCGGAGGAGGTTAATATCAATCACTGTTTTATCCTACCTAATCTTGCGGTGGGTTGTGGGCGGGGTTTGCGCTGGTGGGGCGCGGGTAGGTGCGGGGGTGTCTAGCGGCGCTGCAGGTGTGCGGGGCGGCCGTTCGGGAAGAGCGATTCCAGCCACTCGTGCGCGGAGTCGAAGGAGGCGTCGGAGTGGATGGCGTCGACTTCGGTGTTTTCGTGGTCGGCGCGCGGGTAGGAGCCAAGGAATTTCAGCGTCGGGGAGACGCGGTGCAGGCCGCGCAGGGCGTCGCGCATGCGTGCCTCGTAGATGTGGCCGTCGGCGTCGATGCTGAACGAGTAGGAGCCCATGCCTTCGCCGGTGGGGCGCGACTCGATGCGGGAGAGGTTCACGCCGCGCACCGAGAACTGTTCGAGCAGCTCCATGAGCGCGCCGGCGCGGTTGGCGGGCAGCGGCACGGTCAGGGTGGTCTTGTCGGAGCCGGTCGGTTCGGGAATGTCGGCGATGCGTGAGAGCAGCACAAAGCGGGTCACGGCGTTCTTGTTGTCGCCGATGTTGTCCTGGATGACGTGCAGTTCGGGGTGGTAGTTCAGCAGCGCCGGGGAGCAGATTGCGGCGTCGTAGGTGCAGCCCTCTTCGAGCAGGCCAACAGCCGCCGCGGCGGTGGAGGAGCCGGGCAGGTACGCCGCGGTGGGCACGTTCTCCTGCGCCCAGCCGCGCACCTGCGCCCAGGCGTGCGAGTGCGTGGAGATGGTCTTGACGTCCTCGATGCTGAGGGGCTTCGCGGCGACCAGCACGAAGCGGATCGGCACGAGCACCTCGCGGATGATGCGCACACCCTCGCTGGCCGCGATAGCGTCCAGGGTGGCGCTCACGCCGCCCTCTACGGAGTTTTCGATGGGCACCATGGCGGCGTCCGCCTCGCCCGCGTTGAGGCGTGCGAGCGCGTCGGGCACGCTAGTGGCGGGGATGCGTTCGGCGTCGGATGCGCCGGGAACGCTCAGCAGGGCGGATTCAGTGAAGGTGCCGGAGGGGCCCAGATAGGTGTATCGCATGGTCACCATGGTATCGGGTTGGGGTCGGTATCGGTGGGGTTTCGCCTGTGCTGTATGCATCTCGGAATGGCTTCGGTCATAGGTTGGCGATTTTAGGGGTGGGTTAGTGACGTTGGGGGTGGTTAAGACCCACCCCCAACGTCACTAACCTATGACTGAAGCCTAACCCCCTACCTCGCGAACTGGCGCACCCGCGCGGTGTCCCAGTACTGGGCGGGTACGCCTCCGCCCATGAGCTCACGGGCGATAGCGGCAGCCTGCACGGAGCCAGCCTCCGGCAGGGGCGCGTGGGAGCCGGCAATAATGACGTTGCCGCGGCGGCGGCCCTTCAACATGGCGGAATCCGCCACGATGCACACGTACTCGAACACCTCGAGCAGGGCAGCGGCCTCGGCGCGGGCACCGGTCAGCGCCGGCCCGTCACCACAGTTCAGGATGTACAGGCCGCCGGGTGCCAGCGACTCGGCAACGGTGCGGGTGAACTCGACGGTGGTGAGCGCCTCGGGGGTGGTGTCCCCGGCGAATACGTCACGAATCAGCACATCGCGGGAAGCCGGGGCAAACGTGGAGGTGACGGCCCCCGCCTCGCCCACGCGAATCTTCACGCGCGGCGCCTTGGGGATGTCGAACCAGGCGCGCACATACTCGGCGAGCTTGGCGTCCAGCTCGACGACCGTGTTGCGGCTGGTCGGGTACAGGTCGGCGAAATAGCGCGCCATGGAACACGCGCCGCCGCCCAGGTGGGTGATGCGCAGCTTCGCGGCGTCCAGGTACTCCTCCACGTGCGAGGAGACAACCGCGGCAATCCAGCGCATGTACTCAAAATCCAGCTGGCGGGGTTCGCCCACGATTACGTGGGAGGACTGCACGCCGTTGATGAGCAGCAGCCAGCCGTCGGCGTGGTAGCCGTCGGGGACGAGCTCCGCCTCACCCGTAGAAATCGGGTACACGCCTGCCGCCGCGCCCTGCACGGGGGTGTTTTCGGTATCGTCAGCCCGGTTCTTCTGCGCCTTCTGGGCTTTCTTGGGTGCCCTGCTCTTTTTCGCCATACCCTCTAGCCTAGCCGACGACCCGCCCCCGGTCAGCGCCGCACCTAATCGGGGGCGGGCCGCCCGACGGCGCTCGCATCCCGGGGTGCCGCTCCTGCACGCCCCTAGCGTACGCACCCGCGGCAAACCGCCTCCGCAGAAACAGGCTGAGTAGACTGGGACCCATGGGATTTGTATGTCAGGGCCGCTACGCGCTCGCACCGATTGAACCGACCGACGCCGAAAAGTACGTCGACCTGCAGCTGGACTGCATGGAGCAAACCTACGACCCGATCTACTTCGACGCGCTCGGAGAAAGCTTCACCGCCCGCCACCGCGCCGAACGCGACGAATACCTCGAAGACTTCCACCGCCACATCTCCTCCCCCACCGTGCGCGGCTTCTTCGCCTACGAGGTGCCCGGCTGGACCCCCGACGGTGGACTCTCCTGCGCCGTGGGCACCCAGATCGACTGGGAGAAGCCCGTCGGCATGGCGCTCTCCCTGTGCGAGCCCTCCGAGTGGGAGCTCGAACGCGCCGACGACCTCCCCGAGCTGCCCGCAGGCACCCGCAAACTCACGCACCTGTACACCCTCGACCACACACACGGCACCGGCCTCGGGCAGGCACTCTACGACTCCGTCATCTACCCGGACGAAAACTCCTACCTGTGGGTCATGGCTGAAAACGAACGAGCGGTCTCCTTCTACGAGCGCCTCGGCTACCAGCGCAACAGCATCGAATTTGAGGCACGCGGCATATGGGCGCCCGGCCACAGCGTACGGTACGCGCGCATCCTCAACCCGTAAAACCCGTAAACGGGCGGGCCAGACGGCTAGTCCAGCAGCTGCGGGCACCGCGAGGCACGCGGCGGCCCCGCCCGGGACGCCGTGCGACACATCGCACCCTGAACGCTGTTAGGCACCACACCCGCAAAGTCTTAACATAGAAAGTGACCTACGCTCGACGCACACCGCACAGACACAGGGAACCCCTGCGCACGCGCGGTACCGGCGCCGAACGCCACCCCACCGAAGGAAAGTAGAATATGACCACCGGTCTTTACCTCTCCGCTACGTCCCCGAACTCGGGCAAGTCCCTGATTGCCCTGGGCCTGGCAGACTCCCTGATTAAGCGCGCGGACCGCGTCGGCTTCTTCCGCCCCGTCTTCGACGGCGCAACCATCGCTGACGACCCCGTAGCACGCCTGATTCGCGAGCACTTCAACCTCTCCGAGGAGCAGGTCGGCGGCGCCGTCTCCATGAACGACGCACTCGCACTCATTGCTGAGGGCGACACCGAAGAGATTTCCTCCCGCGCGGTATCCGCCTACGAGAAGGTCGCAGCCAACAGCGACGTCGTGATTGTTGACGGCGCCTACCTGCCCGCCAACGCACTCGCAGTCGAATTCGACCTGAACGTCCAGATTGCACGCGACCTGGGCCTGCCCGTCGTCGCTATCGTCGGTGCGCAGGAAGCCACCGTCGAAGAGGCAGTCACCGCCGTTGACGTGGCCCGCACCGAGCTGACCGCATCCAAGGCTGACCTGCTCGCTGTCATCGTCAACCGTGCAGAGCCCACCCTGCGCGAGGACATCGAGAAGTCCGTCAAGCGCGGCGAGGCAGACCTGCCCGTCTACGTGCTGCCCGAGATTTCCGAGCTGACCGCTCCGACCGTCGGTGAGGTGGCCGAGGCCCTCAAGCTCGACACCGCCGGCGTGAAGGCTGAGGACCTCAGCCGCGATATTCACGGCATCAAGGTCGCCGCCATGACCGTCTCCAACTTCCTGGGCCAGTTCGTCGACGGCGACTTCGTGATTGTCCCCGGCGACCGTGCAGACATCGTGGCCGCAACCCTGGCCTCCGCGCTGGCACCGTCCTTCCCCGCTCCCTCGGGCGTGCTGCTCACCGGCGGCCTGGACGACGTTTCCGGCCAGCACACCGCCGTGGGCGAGCTCATCAAGAACGCACCCTTCCCGGTGCTGTCCACCGAGCACGACACCTTCAAGTCCGCACGCGCCGTCTCCCGCGTGCACGGCTCCCTCGAGAGCGGTCACCAGCGCAAGCTGGCCGCCGCCCTGGGTGGCTGGGACGAGCACGTCAACAAGGACGAGCTGCTGTCCCGCCTGTCCATTGAGCGCCCGGCTTCCATGACCCCGCTACGCTTCCTGCACAACCTCATCGAGACCGCACGCGCAAACCGCCGCTCCGTGGTTCTGCCCGAGGGTTACGACGTGCGAATCCTGCGTGCCGCCGAGATTATTGCTCGCCGCGACTTCTGCGACCTGATTCTGCTCGGCAACCCCGCCAAGATTGCCGAGATTTGCCAGGCTGAGGGCATTGAGCTGCCCAGCTCGATCCGCATTATCGACATCGAGAACAACGAGTACTCCGAGGACTTCGCGGCAACCTACGCTGAGCTGCGTGCACACAAGGGCGTCACCATTGAGGCTGCTCGCGAGCGCATGACCGACCCCTCGTACTTCGGCACCATGCTCGTCTACAAGGGTATTGCCGACGGTATGGTTTCCGGTGCTGTGAACACCACCGCGAACACCATCCGCCCCTCGCTCGAGTTCATCAAGACCCGCCCCGGCACCAAGATCGTCTCCTCCGTCTTCCTCATGCTGATGGAAGACCGCGTTCTGGTCTACGGCGACTGCGCAGTGAACCCGAACCCCAACGCAGAGCAGCTCGCCGACATTGCGAAGGCATCCGCGGAGACTGCACGCCAGTTCGGTGTGGAGCCGAAGGTTGCTATGCTGTCCTACTCGACCGGTACCTCCGGCGCTGGCGCAGACGTGGACGTGGTGCGTGAGGCAACCGAGCTCGTGCGCGCATCGAACCCCGACTTCGCGGTCGAGGGCCCGATTCAGTACGACGCCGCTTCGAACATGTCGATTGCGTCGACCAAGCTGCCCGGCAGCGAGGTCGCTGGTCAGGCTACCGTGTTCATCTTCCCCGACCTGAACACCGGTAACAACACCTACAAGGCTGTTCAGCAGTCTTCGGGTGCTGCCGCTGTGGGCCCGGTTCTGCAGGGTCTGCGTAAGCCCGTGAACGACCTGTCCCGCGGTACCACCGTTGAGGACATCATCAACACCGTTGCGATCACCGCAATTCAGGCACAGAGCCTGTAGGGTGCACGCGGCGCTGTAGCGTGAAGGCTGCGGCGTTCCGTTAATATAGAAATCTCCCGCGCTGGGGGGCATACCGTGAAGGTGTGCTCCCCCAGTGCGGGAGATTTTTTGTAATTACAGGGATTTCTTTTGGTGCAACTCCCCGGTTAGACCTTGCGGGTACGGCGGTCGGGATTTGCTCGGTCGAGGCGCACATAGTTAATCACGCCAAGAACAGCCATACCCACAGCAGTCACAACCGGGCCGAGGGCGGGCGGGAAGAGCCAGGTGAGACCCGCCTCCACGGTGTAAGCGATGAGGCGGCAGACAAGGTAGGCACACACCGCCACGAAGAGGGCGTAGGCGACGATGATGCCGACCGGGCGGGGCTCGTAGCCTTCTCGCCGGGCGCGCAGAGCGGCACCCAGGGCGTTACCCAGGTACAGGGCGAGAGCGAGGATGACGACAGCCGCGGTGAGGGCACCGTCAAGGAGCGTGCGCGGGGTCAGCGGTGCGGTGCCTGCCTCAGAGAAGAGGTTGAGGATGCGCACCGCGGCGTAGGCGTAGCAGAAGATGACTGCCGCGCGGATGGTGAGGGGTAGGTTGGTCCAGAAGGTTTTCATGCGGCCCCTTTCGAGGAGGAGGGCGGGCTTCTGTCTGAGTGTTACCCCAAGGATACCTAAAAATACCGGCGTGTGATGCGAATCAATAGCGTTTGGGCTGGTGAATGTTGTGCGTGTGGGTGCCGAACTTTTGCACCGAATTTATGCGCCGAGAAGCCACATGTATTTCGAAAAGCCACGTTTTTGGTGGCTTCTCGAAACACATGTGGCTTTTCGAGGAAGGGTTTAGGTGCCGCTCCCCCGGGATTTTTGTAATTACAGGATTCCGCCGCCAACCACCCCTACCCCGTGAGTCGGTGACCACCCAGGCAGCGGCAAACCGCCCGGGCTGCTAGGCTGCTGCTATGACCACGACTGACGAAACTCTCCCCCTGGGGCTCTACGAACACCTCAAGAGCGCATCGCTCATGGGCCGCGCCATCCCCGAAGGCGCGCAATGGCAGGAAGAAATTCTCAAAAAGGACGACTACAACATCCCCGAACTGCTCACCCAGTTCTTTGCCACCCAGCTGGCCCCCGCCCTCGAAAGCCTCAAAACCCCTGCTGACCAGGTGGAACTCGTCAACCGCATGATGGCGCTCCTGCCGCAGGAGGCCGACGAGCAGAACGATTCGTTGCTGACCGACGACGACAGCAACGTAATTCAGATGCGCGAGCTCGCCCTCACTGACGCAAAAACCGCGCGCCCCGATATTCCTCTGAGCGACGTCGCTCTAATGACGAATACTTCTAAAGACCTGAATCTCAATACTGAAATTCAGAAAGAATTAGAAAGCGCAGACCGTGTAGATTTGCTCTGTTCTTTTCTTAAAATGTCCGGCGTTAATAGTTTGAGTGAGCAGCTTAAAGCTATTAAAAATCGCGGTATCCCTTTCCGCATTATTACCACCACTTACATGGGCGCGACTGACCGCAAGGCTATCGACCGCCTCGTCAAAGAGTACGGTGCCGAGGTAAAAATCAGTTACCAGGGTGACAGCACCCGCCTGCACGCGAAGGCCTGGCTGTTCCACCGCAATACCGGCATGTCCACCGGTTATGTGGGCAGCTCGAACCTGTCCAGTGCCGCGCTCACTGACGGCCTGGAGTGGAATGTTCGCATCTCTAGCCCGATTACGCCCGGCCTGATCCGCCAGTTTGAAGGCATGTTTGAAAGCTACTGGAAGAGCGGTGATTTCACTCTTTACACCGCCTCTGACCAGGAGAAGCAGGAGCTCGATACCGCCCTGGCCAAGGCGGATATTACTGGACGTAAAAGCAAGGGCCTGGAGTATGATATCGACTCGTCCCTGCTGGATGTGCACCCGTTCCCGCATCAGGTGCGCATGCTTGAAGAAATGCAGAACGCTCGTTCTAAGGGTCGTCACCGTAACCTTGCCGTGGCCGCAACCGGCACCGGCAAAACTGTGTTCTCGGCTCTCGATTACAGGCGCCTCTGCGAGCAGTCCGGCAAAAAGCTGAAGCTGCTTTTTATTGCGCACCGCAAAGAAATCCTTGACCAGGCGCGCCGCACTTTCGGCGACGTCATGCTAAAAGGTAATTTCGGTGAGCTCCTGACCGGCGGCAAAAAGCCTGAATATAATGAGGCTGTTTTTGCGACCATTCAAACTTTGTCAGGTGCTGCCCTTGAGAATTACGCGCCGGACTATTTCGACGTCATCATCATGGACGAATGTCACCACATTAAGGCTGCCAGCTGGGACAAAGTTTTCAACTATTTTGAGCCCCGCGAATTTATTGGCCTGACCGCGACCCCGGAGCGAGAAGACGGGGTGAACATCGCCGACAAGTACTTTGGCGGCTACGTGGCAACCTCAATCCGCCTGTGGGACGCGCTCGAAGACCACCTCCTCGTGCCCTTCCAGTACTTCGGTATTACCGACGGCACCGACCTGCGCCGCGTCAACGTTCGGGGTGGCCAGTACGACGAAACCGACCTGGAAAAGCGGTACACAGACCATAAGGATGCTGAACGCCGCCTGCGCATCATCGTGAAGGAGCTACGCGAGAAGGTCGACAATCCCCTGCGCATGAAGGCGCTCGGCTTCTGCGTGAGCGTCAAGCACGCCAAATACATGGCCCAGAAATTCAACGAAATAGGAATCCCGGCAGACTGCTTGGTGGGTACGGATTCCGCCGAGCGTCGTGCCGAGGTTATGGGGAATCTTGCGGATGACAACCACGAGCTGACGACCATCTTCACCGTGGACCTGTTCAACGAGGGCGTCGATATTCCGAACATCGACACGCTCCTGATGCTACGCCCCACCCAGTCGCTCACCCTCTTCCTGCAACAGCTGGGCCGCGGCCTGCGCCGTGCGCCGTTGAAGTCTGTTCTGACGGTCCTCGACTTTGTGGGACATCAGAACAAGAACTTCATGATTCACAGCAAGTACCGCGCTTTTGCACGACAAGGTGCCCTGACTGTGGATGATATTAAGAGCCCTGAGCTGCCGGCTGGATGCTATTTCTCGCTGGATGAAGTGACACAGAAGCAGGTTATCCAAAAGATTCGCGAGTCCCTCGACCCTTCGAAGAAGGCTCTCATCACTCGAGTCAAGGAATACCTAGAACGGGTTCAGTATTCAGAGCACCCAACCGTCGATATCCGCCCCACCCTCATCAATTTCCTCGACAACTACGGCATGGAACCCCAACACATATACGGGCGTTCAACGCGGTTTTCACTCCCCGGAGTTACCAAGCCAGTATCCACAACCTGGGCAAGCCTGCAGGCCGCCACTGGGCTACGCCCTGACCTACTGGTATCCTTCAGCAATGCGGTTTCTGTTGAGGTGAATAAGCGCACTAAGGCGCTCACGCACGTGCACGACACGTTCCGCATTAACGCTTACCTGGAGCTGCTGAACACGGATATCCTGGAGCAGGACATGACCGATGAACAACGCCGTCACGCATGGATGCTACTGTTCTCCATCTGGCCGAAGGCCAAGTGGGACGGCTCCACCAAGAAGTTCACCCTCGACGAGGGCCTGGCAACCCTGCGCAAGAACCGCGGTATGCTACAGGAGTTGGAGAGCGTCTGGAACTTCAATGCCGCTACGGATACCACCTCCACCCTGCCGCTTTTTGAGGGCGAAGGCGTTCCTCTGCGCACTCACGCCTACTACTCCCGTGAGGAACTATTTGCTGGTCTGGGTGGTCAAGAGGGAAGTTTTGGTGTACCAGCCGGTTTCCAGCAGGGTGTCAGGACCTTCAGCTCGTCAAGCACTACAGCACTACTGGTGACGTTGGAGAAATCCGAGAAGCACTTTTCACCGGCCACCATGTACAAGGACTATGCCATCAGCAGATCTGAATTCGCATGGGACTCGGATAACAAGACCTCTGCTAATACTGAGATAGGGCAGGTCCTCCAACACCATGAAGAGTTGGGGCGCCGCATCGTTCTTTTTGTTCGCCACGTCAAGACAGACGATCTAGGCACCAGTCCATACATGTGCCTGGGCACCGTGAAATACATTTCTCACGAGGGTTCCAAGCCGATGCATATTCGCTGGGCGCTGGACCGCCCGATGCCGGCGTCCATATTCCAGATCGCGAAGATTGCTTCGTAGGGAGTGAATAACCGCAGCAGGCGGCCCCAGATGCGTGTGTCCGGGGCCGCCTGCTTTTTTAGGTGGATGTTTTCGATAGATCGTGTATTCACCGCGGGTTTTAAACCCGCGGTGAAGGCGCCCTATCGACCAGTCCCAACACGAGAAGCCGCACACACCACCCGGCAGACGAAGACGCTCGAACAACGAACTCTCACCACCAAAAACCTCAAAAGACTGCAAAAGATGGCAAACATCCTGTAAGGTGGTCTCGGGACTCATAGTGATGCACCGGTGCATTGATAATGCGAGGTACCTAGTCTGGGCGCTTTTGGATACGTTGCTGTACCTAAAGAAAGCTTCTCGACTAGCACATACACACCATCACCGACGATTGGAGCACCTCTAATGGGACCTGAATCCGTTTTGACCCGCCGTGCGCTGCTGAGCGGCGGCGCACTCTTCGGCCTGACCGGACTGCTTGCGGCATGCGGTCAGCAGGCCGCTAATGAGGCTGCCGGCTCGACTCCTTCCGGCGCACCGAGTGAGACTGCTTCGGCAACTGCTGTGGCTACCGATGCGTCTTCGGGCTCGGCAACCCCGAGTCCGGTCATTACCCGCGGTTATTCCGGTGGCTCGAAGGCCCCCGACGGTGAGTACCGTAAGGCCGATGGCCACGGTCCTGCACAGAATGTTCCTCTACCGAAAGCCAAGCCGCAGCAGTACCCCGAAACCTTTGCCGGTCTGCGTGAAATGATGCGTGACTGGATTAAGGCACGCAACTACGGCATCCAGACGGGCGACATGCAATATGTATGGCCCTACATGCTGGACACTTTCGATGAGGACATTAAATTTCTCCACTACATCGAGGATCTTTACAAAAGCGGCGGGTGGGTTATTGAAGGAACCTCGGAATACCAGGCCGAAAGCGACCTCATGTATGACGAAGAGTCTAAAGAATATTGGGTTCTCATCCGACGCCTGTGGACTTATGGCATGTACGTAAACCCCAATGGCAAGGTGTATGAGCGTACTAATACCAGCAATGAGAATGAAACGTTTATGTTCCGCTATAAGTACCAGAACGGCTATTGGCGGCTCTCGGAGCATCGCTCAAACAAGGAGCTGCGCGAGCAAGGAATCATCAAATAATGGCCAATAAGTTTTCAGGGTTTCTAGGAATAGCTGTTATTTCTGCGCTCATACTACCTTTTGGTGCGCCAGCTGGTGCGCTAGAAGATACTTCGAATAACAGCAATCACAGCATCACAGACCATAGCGCCACTCCACCAGCTACAGAGAATGGAAATGAAGGACTAGATTCCGAAGAGCAGGTCGATTTACCACCTCAGCAAGCGGAATCCGAACTCGTAGCTCGCGCAGAGAGCAAACAGAAATCTTTTGAAGAATCCCACCGTGTTAAACATGACGGTCAAGGAAACCAATTCTATGCTTCAATCGAAGATAAAGACTCCTGCGTCACCGCTGACGGTCAGCCAGGACAGTATTCTCGTACTCGCATGATGCTCGACGACGGCAATGACTATTCCGGCTACTACAGCCCCTCGGGCGTTGGCTCCTTCTGCACCCCAGTAGCATCCCGCACCCTAACCGCCAATAACCCCGGAGAACCTCGTAAGCCAAGCCCTGCTGAAATGCTTCAAGAAATTGAAGACAAATTCGCTAACACCGATATCCGACCGCCTATCCTAAAGCAGTCCTATAACTCTGGTGATGGCACCGGCAGGGCTAAAGGCGACCCGAATATTTACAAGGGTGACAACGTCAATTTCTATGCTGAAGCTCCCACCGCTTATTGGGAAGGTGAACTCTCAGCTGGTCACGTTGAAATCGAGTCTTATCCGGTACAGATGACCGTCCAATACGGCAACGGTGATGAAGATAGCTTCTACACCATCGGTGAGCCTATCTACCCGAAGTCAGGTTCAAAAGCGCGACCGACCGCGACCAGTTATGCGTATCAGCGTTCGGGCAACTTCCACGCCTACGCAACGGTTTCTTATGCTGGCCGGTACCGCGTTAATGGTGGCCCGTGGCAGGCTATGCGTACTGTCATCAAGAAGGACACTGCAGACCCGCTGCTGATTCGTGTGTGGTGGGTTGATGTGGGACGCGTCGGCGGCTCCTGCGAAGAGGATGACACCCGCTGGGGTTGCAAGAACGACCCGACGATGGGTAAGAAGGATAACCCGAACCCGCGTCTGCGCAAGGCCGATGTGCGTACCGGTCAACGCTGGCACCTGAACGATAATGGCGATGGGGATACGGAGTATTCGCTACACCGCGACTGGCCTGACATGTAAACCAGTTCTAACTCAACACATAAATAACCGCAGCAGGCGGCCCCGGATACGGAAGTGTTCGGGGCCGCCAGCTTTGTGTGCCCAAAAGTTCTGCTGTGGTTTAGTGTCTTTGGTCGTAGTTAAAAGCCATGGTCGAAGACACTAAACCATGGCACAAATTCTGTACGGATTACAGCCCCATAGCGAGAAGCCACATGTGTTTCCAGAAGCCAATTATGATGTGGCTGTTCGAAACACATGTGGCTTCTCGACGTAACCAGCTCGGCATAAACAGCTCGGCATGAAAATCCTTACCGCGTAACAACTCGTAACACCCCCTTGCGGCATACCCCCCTAGGGTATATACTTAAGCCATGGAAACCACCAGCAACCAGTGCTGCCACAGCACATCCGCCCAGGTCAGCACCGCATCCGGCGCACCCGCCAAGAAACCCGCTGAAAAACCTACCGAGGCGCACACCGGCGCATGCTGCGGCGGCGAGACGCCCGAAACCCAGTACGGTTACGCCTCCAACAAAGAGGCGCACCTCAAGCGCCT
>ERZ772999.1697-NODE-1697-length-12616-cov-26.970385_pt1 | contig 12616 bp, 9 predicted proteins | sample MGYA00511467_ERZ772999 | MGnify/ENA primary metagenome ERZ772999 (study PRJEB29015, sample SAMEA2738064) | human oral metagenome | biome: human oral; feature: human-associated habitat; material: saliva | place: China | collected 2218 ...
ATCAAGCGATTGAAGCACTTGATAAAAATAAATACAATGTCATTCCTGTATATGTCTCAAAGGAACGCAAACTATATGTATCTGATTTACTAAAGGATATGAGCAACTATAAGGATCTCAAGCATTTGATTTCCCAATGTACACAAGTCTCCATTACATCAGAGGATAATCGTGTTGTAATCCGTCCTGTTAAGCCATCCCTATTTGGCCCTAAGGAATTGGGTACAATTGATGTGGCTATCCCTGTGATGCATGGTACAAATGGTGAAGATGGCACAATCCAAGGTTTCTTTGAAATGTTAAAGGTTCCATATGCTGGATGTGACCTCTATGGTGCAGCGATTGGACAAGATAAAGTTTTACAAAAGAATGTCCTCAATGATAACAACCTACCAATCACAAACTGGTTCTGGGTATATGGGGCAGAAATGGATACACGTCAAAGTGAAATTCTCGATAAAGTACATCGCTTAATCTATCCAGTGATTATCAAACCTGCCCGTACAGGTTCATCTGTCGGTATCTCTATCGCTCATAACGACGAAGAATATCTAGCATGTTTTGATGAAGCACGTCAGTATGACGAAAAAATCATCACAGAAAAGGTTGTAAAACCAATGCGTGAAATCAACTGTTCCGTTGTTGGAGACTCCTATTCCTGTGTAGCCAGTGTACTAGAAGAAGTAAGTTCAGTTTCCCAAGATGAATTGCTCAGCTTCTCTGATAAGTACCTCGGTGGTAGTAAGAGCACAAAGAGCGAAGGTTCTAAAGGTATGGCAAGTACAGCACGTATCGTACCTGCACCACTTACGGATGAACAAACAAGACTCATCCAACAATTAGCGAAGGAAACTTTCCGTGTACTTGGCACCTCTGGTGTTTGTCGTATTGACTTCTTGATGGACGCGGATACTAAGAAAGTTTATGTAAATGAAATTAATACCATCCCAGGCTCTCTTGCCTTCTATCTATGGCAAGCAGCTGGTGTATCATTCTCTGAGTTAATGGATAAACTTGTAGAACTTGCATTAGATAGAGAAAGAAGAAGATCAAAAATGACCTTCTCCTATGAAACAAATATCCTCAGTAACTTCTCTGCTTCAAGCGCAAAAGGTTCCAAGGGATCTAAGATGTAAGATAAGCCCACGTGTTGTGGGTTTTTTAAATACATTCATGCATGCAGTTAAACAAAAGCACTTCGTCTTGAAGTGCTTTTGTTTACTTAATTCTTTTACGAATACTATTCTCTAAAATATTATAGGGTATTCAAATTCACAATATGAACTTCGGGATTATGTGAACAATACAATGTATCTAAACGTACTAAGAATTCTTCCGCATCTTCTTTAGATGGGAAAGTTCTTACTGGTTCAGAAACTCCATTTACAATAAAGGTCACATCATACATATCATCTGAATTGTATACAGCTGAAACTGTCATTGCTTGAATCTGTGTAGGAACATAGTATTTCGTTTCCTTTTCACGTACAACTTTTAAAATCATATCAATTATCCTCCATGAAACTTTTCTCTATATAAATCATATCATTTACGATGGCTTTCAACTAAGAAATATTTCCATTTTTGATATCTTCAAACATACGAATAGCTGTCTTCATAAAGTTATCATTCGCATTTGCTAGAATTTCTTTTTCGCTCAAATCATTATCTACTGTTGCATAGAACTTTGTAATACCGTGTTCATATAATGCTTCATAACCGTTTCCAAGGCATCCGCAGATTGCGATGACTGGGATATTTTTTTCTTTACAGCGTTTACCAATGCCATAAAGTACTTTACCATGTAATGTTTGTGCATCGGCTCTTCCTTCACCACTAATGACATAATCAACGCCATCTAGCATCTGATCAAAGTTCATTAAATCCATTACAACTTCAATACCTGACTTCATCTCACCAATCAAGAATAATGAGAAGGCTGCACCCATACCACCTGCTGCACCTGAGCCAGGAATTTCATTTACATCTTTTCCAAATGTTTTTAGTAAAACCTGACGGTAGTTTTCCATTCCCTTTTCAAGTTCGTCTAGTATTTCTGGCGTACCTCCTTTTTGTTTTCCATAGCACATTGTTGCGCCATTTGGACCACATAAAGGATTATTCACATCACACATAATTGTAAACTTAGCTTCTTGAACTAATGGGTTCATACGTGAAGTATCGATTGTTACGATATCTTTTAGACTATCGCCAATCCCTTTTACTTCATTACCACCTTTATCTAAAAAGCGTACACCTAACGCTTGCATGGCACCGATACCACCATCATTTGTGGATGTTCCACCAATCGCAATCTTAATATCACGAATTCCATCATCAAGAATATGCGCAATTAACTCACCTACACCATAGGATGAAGTGTAACGAGGATCACGTTTCTCTTGTGGAACCAATGCTAAACCCACTGCTTCCGCAACTTCTAGGATTGCTTCTTTTTGATTTACTAAACCAAATTTAGCTTCTCTTCGTTTCATGTATGGATCGTGTGTTGGTACATATATAATTGAACCACGCAGATTACGAGTGACAGTTTCCACTGTACCTTCTCCACCATCAGCCATTGTTACATCGATATATTCCACACTTCCAAGCACACGATGAGTCGCATGTCTTAACAAGCGATTAATATTGATAGCACTCATCGTACCTTTGAATGAATCGGGGGCAAATAAAAATTTCATATATCCTCCTGCTGTCGACATTTTTATTATGATATCATTCTCATCCATTTTTCGCATCAAAAAAGTGATTGATGATATCATCAACCACTCACTCACGGCGTAATGCGTCGATAGGATTTAAGTTTGCGGCCTTGTAGGATGGTAAGATACCAAACACAATACCAATTAACATAGAGAATAATACTGCGAAGATAGAAGCTTCGACGCTAATGGCTATCGGTGTACCATTAAGCTTTGATATCAAAAATGCTAGAATAACACCTGAGATGACTCCAATGACACCACCAGTCGATGTAAGAACGACCGCTTCTGTAAGGAATTGAATCAGAATCGATTTCTTAGGAGCACCAATTGCCTTCTTCAAACCAATCTCGCGTGTTCTTTCGGTTACACTTACTAACATGATATTCATAACACCAATACCACCAACAAGCAAGGATATACCCGCAATCCACAACAACATTGTATTGGTTGCTTGAGATAACTGTTGAATTTGCTTGGCTTGCTTCATCAAATCTTCTGACTTATAACTCGTATCGCTATTGCCAGTCGCTGTCGCATTTAAAATCTCTTCTGCTTGCTTACCAATTGTTGTCATTGAATTTGTATCTTTTGAACGTAAGATTACATTTTCTGGCTCATCATATTGATATAACAACGGCCATACTGATGTTGGTACATATACCTTTCCAGAAGTATCTTGGTTATATGTATAGTAATCATTCATATTTTTAATGGTAGGTTCAAACTCTACCGCTGGCGAAACAACACCAACAACCACAAATGGTTCCTTTTGAATTTCTACAGTTTTCCCAATTGGATTTTCTCCTTGGAATAACTGTTCTGCAGAAACCTTATCCAATAAACAAACCTTGCGATTCTTATCGACATCATTTGTAGAAAAAGCTCTACCACGGCTTACAATCAAACCATTTGTCTGTAAATACGTATCATCGATTCCGTATACATATCCGCCTGTTAAAGAGTTTGTTAGATGGAATACGCCATCGTATACCTGACGGCGATGATAGAGTGACACATTGACCACACCAGGAATCTTCTTTAAATCCTCTTTTTGAAATGTAGAGACTTCTCTGTATTTACCAGGAATGCCCTGTCCAAAATCATACTCCCAATCACCTTGGGTCATACGTACATTGACGGTATTGACACCCGAGCCAATGAGGTTTGTTTGAATCTGTTCATTTGTACCTTTGATTGTGGAAACGATAGCGATAATCGCCGCAATACCGATAATAATACCCAGCATTGTTAGAATCGAACGCATCTTATGTGATAGGATTCCACGAATTGATAATCTAATATTCTCACCCATTAGTAGCCTCCTAACATAGCGTTATCATCCATATCAATCTTCGTACGAGTACCCTCTATCGCACCATCACCATATGGGAAGGCAATATAGTCCGTATCCGCAAGACCAGATAATACTTCTGTTGACATATTAAAGTACACTTTTCCTGTCTTGATGTATGTCTTTACAAGTTTTCCATCTACATCTTTCATAACATACTTCTGTCCGTGTTCATCACGGATAAAGGCATTGCTGAGGTAGATAGAAGACGTATCCATATTTTCTTGTTGAATTGATAAAGCAAGATATGTACCTTGTTTTAAATCATCACCTTTTTCAATATATGCAGTAAAACCATACATTGAAACATTTGGATTTCCACCGTAGAATCCTTCACCAGAATTCGTCGGGAAGTTATCAATCTGTGTAACAACTGCTTCGTAGATTGAACCAGTTTCATAACTTGTAACAGATACCTTAGTACCCTTTTGAATTGTTGTTAATAACAATTCTGAAATAGTACCCTTTACTTCTGTACCTGTTCCACCTGCAACAGTTAAAAACGGTGTTCCATCGGTAGGTACATGATTCATATCCTTTAAACCTTTAATGACACCACTTCGCTTTGCGTAAACAACGCCATCCGCTAGCTGTGTCTGTAGTTCTGATAATTCTAACTGTTTACGACGAATGTCGATATCATACTCACGAACTTCAGATTCCTTTGCGTGAATAGCACGTACAAGCTCTGAAGCCGTCATCCCATCCGGTTCAATTTCAGGTACTGGATCTTCGTGAAAAACTTGTACCTTAAGAAGTGTACGTGTCTTAAGATCAACCTTTGCCAAATCATTTGTTTCTGTACCTAAGATTTCCTTTAGTCTATCTACAGATACTAACCAAGAATCCACAAGACCTTTTGTTTTATCATCATCTTTGTAAACATCAAGGGAAACATAGAATGTCTTTCCATCTGTTTCTGCTTTCTGAATCAGTTCTTTCACAAACTTTCCAGTTAGGAAACCATCGCCCTTTATCGCAAAGTGATATGGATTGGCCTTTGTACCCTTTTCATATGTGTTTACAGCAGGAACTGCTGGGGTTGGTGTAGGTGTCGGAGCTGGTGTCGGAGTTGGAACTGGTGAAGTCTGTGGAGTTGGGGTAGGTGTTGGTTCGTCAAGATCCTTTGTAAACTCTGTATCCTCATCCGTTAAAGAATTTAGATAGTTCCACACTTTATTATCTTCTACCTGTGTGCCCACTTCTGTATCCAGTTTAAATTCTGGTTCTGGTGTAGGAGTAGGTGTTGGGTGTACCTTTCTTTCTACCGGCTTTGTATTTTGTAGTTGTTGCAATTCTTTTTTCGCTTGTTCTAAACGAAGCTGTGTAGTAGAGATTTCAATCTTCTTTAATTCCACTGTATAGTTCAAGCTAGTAATATCATATGCAAGTAACTTATCACCGACAGATACAGCTTGTCCTTCCATAACATACACCGCACTGATGATTTGTGATGCGGATGGTGTAACAGTCTGTGTAGCTGGATCTGATACTAGTCCACTCATCTGTGATTCCATTGGATTACCGCCCATATTCATCGTGCTAACTTGCACAACATCCACCTTGCGAGATGCCTTGCGATATTGCAGGATTCCAAAGTATCCAATGACGAAGGCCGCAACGATAGAAACACTAATAATAACTCGTTTTTTATTCATGCGCGCCCTCCTGTATCATGCCATCAATAATATGAATCACACGCTTTGCCATGCTTGCGACATGTGCATCATGTGTAATCATAACGATTGTGACACCCTCTTTGTTTAACTCTTCAAATAATTCCATCACTTGTTTACCAGATGCTTGGTCAAGTGCTCCTGTTGGCTCATCTGCTAAAAGAATACGCGGATGATTAATGAGTGCTCGTGCAATCGCTACACGTTGTTTCTGTCCACCAGACAATTGGTTTGGTTTAAAGTTTACACGTTCGCCTAAACCAACCTTAGTTAATGCTTCAATCGCAGCCTTTTCACGTTCTGGCTTTGAAACACCTGCATACACTAGTGGTAAAGCTACGTTTTCAATTGCAGTTTCACCTGGCAAAAGTTCAAATGTTTGAAATACAAAACCAATCTTCTTTAGACGTACTTCTGATAACTCATTTTCTGAGATACGCGAAATATCTGTGCCATCTAGTTCATAAGTTCCTTCTGTACAGCGGTCTAAACAGCCAATGATATTCATTAGCGTTGTCTTACCAGAACCAGAAGGACCCATAATTGCGACATACTCACCTTCTTCTACCTGTATTGAAACATTCTTTAAAACAGGTACTTCAATGGTGCCACCATAGCTTTTATAGATTCCTTGTAAGTTCAATAACATACTTATTCTCCACTTCCTACTGTAGAGATAGATTCTGTCTTCATACCTTCTTTATAGTCTTCCATTGGCCATGCGATACTATCAGATTCAGATACCCCAGATTTAATCTCATATTGGTACAGATTTTCATCTAATTCACCAATTTCAACTTCACGCTTTTCTAAGCGATGATTCTGATTGGCAACCCATAGATATGCTTTATCGCCTTCCATCACGATATAAGATGCATCTAACCAAATCCCATCCTTCTTCACAGCAGTTCCGTTATTCTTTTCCAAATATACGTGCTGGCCCAGCATTAAGCCATCCGAAGAATCTAATGAGATATAAAATGGATACGTACTGGCCTTTTCAGAATTACTAGAGCCGCCCATGCTGTACATATCATTTTGTTTTGCGTTTGGTTCTGTCTTGATTTCTGTAATTTTGCCTGTCCAGAACTTTGACTCATCCGTTCTAGAACGTACAATCATCTCTTCTCCAAGAGAAATAGATGTAATAGATGTTTCATCAATAGTACCTTTGACTCTAAATTCACCAGATTGTGAGATTTCGATAAAGGCAGTTGCATTACCTTGCGCATCGGTACTATTTTCATTGATAGCCTTAATAATACCGGTTGTATTCGCAAGCACATCTGCAGTATCGATTTCTTTTTGTTTTGCAGCTAAATCCAACTGTTTTTGTTGGATAGATAACTGTGCAACACGAATATCATTTTCCGCAATCGCAACCTGGCTGGTATCACCGCTAGCCTTATATTCAGAGATTGCATTATTCTTGTCCGTAATTGTACCTCTTAATGATTCAATATCTAGATTGATTGAGCTAATTTGTTTCTGTGCTTCCGAAACATCATAGCGGAAAAGGACTGTGGTAGGAATTACCTGATCACCCACAGACACGAACACCTGTTCAATCTTCTTCTCTTGATTTTTATTGACCTTTACACTCTGTTGGGCTTCCACCACACCAGAATAACGGTCATTCCCCCCTCCTGTGGAACCCATGATATTACTAATGGTATCTACATAGGCAACCGCTCCACCACTAGCTCCACCAAGATTCTTGTGGAAGAAGGTAAATATTGTAGCGACAATCGCCACCACCGCAACAAGTACCGCAATCAAAATCTTCTTACTTTTTAACATACGAATTCTCCTGTATCTTTTCTAACAGACTATGTCTTGCAAAATGATATATTTCTTTTGATATAAGTAGAATAAACTAACTCTTTAATAATATTCTACCATCTTGCAAGCATAGTATATATAACAAAAGTGACAATTCCATTACAATCCAACTATAATATTCTTATGAATAAATTAAGACGCATCATTTCACTCCTAATCACGGCCATTTTGTTGGTCGCAAATATCTATTTTTATCAGGATTATCATAAACTCGATCCAACAAATACCATGTTTTTCATCACAATCATCGTATCGTCCCTACCAATCCTTCTAAAATGGATACCCCATAAACCAAAAATCGATACGACAATCAAAGTGATTACAATCATGCTTGTACCGCTACTGATAGAAATGGCAGTCGAATTCTGTAATAATAACTTACTCTCTGATATTGAAGGTATCGGTAATGTATTTGTGAACTACGGCATTATTCTTCTGCTTGCGATGATTTTCTACGTAGTACTTGCAAACATGAAATTCTCCTTTGCGATTACCACTATCATCCTAAGCATTTTTGGAATCGCAAACATGTATGTAAAGCAGTTTAAAGGTATCCCTCTTTTACCATGGGATTTAAGTGTCATCAAAACTGCAGCTGGCGTCGCCACCAATTATCAACTGACATTTAATGTACAGGTCCTATTTACGCTAACTGTAGTCAATATTATCTTTGCGCTATTATTCTGGTTACCAAAAACTAAGAAGACAAAACAACGGATACTCTATCGTACAACTTGCCTCTTCCTATCTGCTGCAGTACTAATTACTTTCTATGGTACAGATTTTTTTCAACTTACGCTTGGCGCAACACCAGACTTCTTCAATCAAGCAAGAGGATATGAAAACTACGGTGCAATCGCGGAATTCTTCGTCAATACACGCTATCTATCCCTTCAAAAGCCACACGGCTATGATATAGAAACACTTTCAACAAAGTTAAAGGAAAATACCAGTTCTAAACAAACCATCACAGAAACGGCACTCGGACAGCTTCCAAACGCGACGGTAGAACACCCAAATATCATCACCATCATGAATGAAGCCTTCTCCGACTTACAAGTAGTCGGAAAATTCGAGACTGATAAAGACTATCTTCCATTTGAAAACAGTATGAAAAATACTAAAAATACCATTCAAGGAAATGTCTATGTTTCCACGATAGGAACTGGTACCAGCAATACGGAATATGAATTTTTGACCGGTAACTCTATGGCTTTTTTACCGATTGGCTCCAATGCCTATACGCTATATGAAAAACATACACAGCCCGGTCTTGCGATGACTTTATCTGATCAAAACTATAGTACGACTGCCTTCCATCCTTACCACAAAGAGAATTGGAATCGTATCAATACCTATCAATACATGAACTTTGAACGATTTATTGGTATGGAAGATATCACAAACTATCAGAAGTTAAGAAACTATATCTCTGATGAATGGGATTTCCAACATGTCATTGATTTATATAAACAACGTGATCCAACAAAACCATTCTTCATGTTTAATGTGACGATGCAGAATCATTCCCCATACGATACCGGATTGATTCATGATGTACATATCACTTCCATGAAGGGAAATTACCCACAGACAGAAGAGTATCTCAGTATCATCCGTAGAAGTGACATAGCCCTAGAACAGCTTGTCAATTACTTTAAAAATGTATCTGAGCCAACAATCATTCTAATGTATGGTGACCATCAACCATTTATTGAAGATGCATTCTACGAAGAACTCTATGGCAAGGGTCTACACGAACTTAGTGATGCGGAAAATCAACGCAGATATATCACTCACTTCTTTATGTGGGCCAACTATGACATTCCTAGTGGTAGTATCCCTTATATCAGCGCAAACTACCTCAGTACCTTACTTGCGGAAAACGCAAACGCAAAACTAACGCCATATCAAAACTTCCTTCAAAATGTATATCAAGATGTGCCTGTCGTATCGGCTTTAGGTTGTATTGATAAAGATGGTAACTACTTTGTTTATGGTGAACATAATGCGTATTTATCAAAATTAGAGACGTATGCACAGCTCGCTTATAATAACCTTATCGAAGAAGAAAAGCGTAAAAATGAATTATTTACCCTTCTTCCTGTAAATTCAAAATAAGTACTGTATAATGTTTTTATGAACGGAATTCAATACGAACGCAGCTGTGCAAAATATTTATCCAAGCTTGGATATAAGAATATTACTCTCACCAAGGCAAGTGGTGACCAAGGTATTGATATTATCGCTACCAAAGGGAATTTAAAATACGGTTTTCAGTGTAAGTATTACAGTGGAACTGTAGGAAACGATGCTGTACAGCAAGCCTTCTCCGGTATCGCTTATTACAAGCTTGATAAAGCAGTTGTGATCACCAACAGCGATTTTTCCTCGGGTGCACGTAAGCTTGCTGAAGAGGCAGATGTCCTATTATGGGATCATGTAGAACCGATAGAAGAAGATAATCGTTATACACTGTATCAGGCAATGGCAATTCTCTTCTTCGGTTGGTCAATCATTCAACTCTATCAAATTTTCTATAGTACAGAGCCAACCAAAGACTATCAGTTTATTTCCTATAGTCTATTATTTATCGCATCCTTCTTACAAGCAATTCCACATCATGCACGGATTGCAACAGGCATCGCAGTAATACTCTCTTCAATACATGCATACATGTATTCGATACAGAAGGTATTCTCAATCTTCACTCTAGATTATTACCAGCTTGCGTTATTCTTCTTTATTATTGTTACATTTATACGATTTGTTTACTATATCAAGAAGTACTCGATTCGTCGTCAAGCAAATAAACGAAATCAATTAAGGCAAGATATACAAGAAACACGTTATACAATTGCACAAAATATGGCTGTCTTCCTTGCGAATGAATTTAACTGTAATGTGAAGGTAATTGATACGAAGGTAAAAGATAACGATCTTATCATCACCTTACAAACAAATCGCACACAAACTAGTCAACTAGCATCGATACAAACAAAATTAAACCAAAACCAAGAACAGATTCAATATGAACTACGTGCTACTGCACTACACATGATTGAACTAACAATAAGAGCCAGTCATTAGTTTGACTGGCTCTGCTTATCTTTTACTTTTCTTAGGAAATCACTGACCCAATTAGAGTCAATTTCTACAGATTCATCTTCAGCTAGATATGGTTTGTAGTGTTCTTCTAAAGTTTGATACAGTTCTTTGGTAAAAGGAACTTCTCCCACAATTCCATCACCAGATTGAATCAAGAACGCATACTCATCACCACTTGTATTGAAATACATATGATCGATTTCTAAACTTTGTGATTGTATCTTAGCCAGATCACCTGTTACATACTTACCGATTTCAATGATACGATCATCTAACCCAAGTAGGGCAATCAATGCCTTTTCTTGCATGTCTGATTGATTCGACACAATTCTCTTCGTGCATGTTTCAATCCACTTATTTAAAGCTTCATCCAACTCATCACGATGATAGCGACGATTGAACATGAGGTTCATATCTTCGTAATCTTTTTGATTATCTGGATATCCAACCAATAGATTCTTACTACCATCATGATACATGCATGTATATAACATATTTTGTTCCGTATGGCATTTTGAGCAGCTATGACGGAATAACTTACCACGTAGTAGGTTTGTTTCTGCAGATGGATCTAAAGCTGTATCAATGAGTGATTTGATTTTAACCTTTTCTTTCTTCCCACAGGAATGACAAGTAATCTCTGCTTCATAGGTATTCATCTCTGCTCTTTTAAACATGATATTCTCCTATTTTTTATTTCTGTAATTCTTCTAATGTTGGGGCTGCATTCATCGCACCCTTTTTCGTCGTAACGATGGCAGCTGCATGATTTGCAAAGCATAATCCATCTTTGATCATCTCAGGTGAAATCTGATCAGGCTTTTGTTTGTGATGATCTAAATAGTATAACAGCGCACCAACAAACGTATCACCTGCACCAGTTGTATCAACTGGATCAACTTTACGCGCATCCGCATGGCTATGACAATGTTTCAGGTACGCATCACTACCCTCAGGTCCATATGTCACAATGACATGTTCAACACCATATTGTTTTACCACTTCGATAGCTTCTTTGACTGACTTTTTACCAGTGATGAATTCCACTTCATCATCTGCCATCTTAACGATATTTGCATACTTCATAAAGGATAATACTGTTTGTTTACACTCATTTAAATCATCCCAAAGATCTTTACGGATGTTTGGATCAAACAGGATTGTCGCATTCGCTGCTTTTGCCTTCTGTAACAAATACTCTGTTGCATACTTTACAGGATATTCCACTAAGTCAACAGAGCCAAAACTGATATAGTCATCGCTTGTAAATTCAACTTCTTCAACATCACACTTATCTAAGAGTAAGTCTGCACTTGGATTACGGTAGAAACTAAAGTCACGTTGTCCATCATCCGCAAGGCTTACAAAAGCTAGCGCTGTCTTTGCCTTCTTTGTAGTCTTTAAATATCTTGTATTAACACCATAACTCGCAATCGTATTTTTTAAGAAATGTCCAAATGGATCATCTCCAACCATACCAATAAAATAAGCTTCTGCACCAAGTTTCGCTGCGGCTACTGCCACATTAGCTGGTGCTCCCCCTGGTCTTTTTTGAAAGGCATCCACAGCACTTAGGCTTGCGGCTGTCTGTACTGGAATAAAGTCAATTAATGCTTCACCGATTGTATAGATTTTTCCCATATATTTTCTCCAACTTTACATACTGATTTTACCCTTTTTAATCGTACTAGTGCAATCATTCCCATCATTTTTATTATCTTTTTCTACTGAAAAAACTGTCTATTTGTTTATACATATACGCTGTATCTTACAACAAAAAAACCAAAGCACAGTGTACTTTGGCATAACTTTATCATCTTAGAAATTCTCTGCGTGAATTTCAAAGAATGCTTGTGGGTGATGACATACTGGGCAAACTTCTGGAGCTTCCATACCAACAACGATATGACCAC
>ERZ772999.1718-NODE-1718-length-12517-cov-9.788557_pt1 | contig 12517 bp, 11 predicted proteins | sample MGYA00511467_ERZ772999 | MGnify/ENA primary metagenome ERZ772999 (study PRJEB29015, sample SAMEA2738064) | human oral metagenome | biome: human oral; feature: human-associated habitat; material: saliva | place: China | collected 2218 ...
TGATATCAAAATCACGCATATCTGTTTCATTGAGTTCTCTCAAGACTTGGTCCAGTTCAAGGTCAAATTGTTCGATAGCTGCTTTAGCTTGTTGCAAACGTTCTTCTGCCCGATTATAATTTTTAGGATTGGCCTTAATCTTTAAATAGCCGTCTAGAATCGTTTTGAATTTCTCCATCTTCAAACTATGAATGGCCGTCAATTCTTCCTTATCCCCTTCAGCAGAGGTAGCAATCTTGTCTAAAATAGCCTGATGGTCAACGGCAATATTGGCCAAGGTCTGGGACAATTCTGGAGCTAATTCCTCTGGCTCCGCATTCTCAAGATCTACCTGACTTTCTCTATCCAAACGTTCTAGCTGAACATCGATGTTTGCCCTTACTGTACGAACCTTTTTGTCAATACGATTGTAGACATCAGCATCGATATAGGACTTGAGACGATCCGCCTCCTGATGGATTTCCCGCAGTTCGATTAATACTTGATTGGCCAAACTCTTATAGGAATCTGAGCCTTTCTCTACCAAGACTCCCTCTAACTGCTGAATATCTTTGTCCGCCTGACGAATCCGAGCTTTTAAAAGCTCAATCCGATCGTCGAGCGAACGATCCTGCAAAAGAGGATAGCGCCAACGTTTATAGAGACGATAACCACCATAGCCTAGCAGGACACAAGCCGCAAGCGGAAGAGCATATTGAACCAAAAGGCCCAGTAAGAACAAGAAGCCCCAAAAATAGAGACAGCCTTTCCAAAAACCATTACCCGATTTCATAAACATTCCTTATTTTCAATTTATAAGTCTATTTTAGCACAAAAGACAAAAATGAGGGCGGAAATCCCTAGAAAAGAGTTGATTTCTTTGCTGTAGAATGGAGGCTAGTAGCGCGTGGGCTAATTTCAGTTGAGCTGACTCAAACAACAAACATACTCTGAGGAAATATCAAAACAAAAGCTTGAAACATCGGAGGGGTTGTGTTAGAATGAAAGCATAAAGGGAAAATAATGCTTCTAGCATATATAACTAAAAAGCCCCACCGTGCCACCGATGGGGTTTTTTGCTACCCTCTAAAAGGGTTAAATGCTACTTGCTACGTCTCTTTATCCATAGCTTGAAAAGCTCAGATAGTACGTTAACAAGTAACGGAGCTAGAAAAAGGGAAAGTAACTCTAACATGCATAACACCTCCCTTCATTAAACTGAGGAGGCTAAAATATTATATCATCAATATCGCGTCATTCTTGGAATAGATAGACTTAGATACACAAATAACCTTACTAGCAAATCTCTATACAAATCCAGAAATCAACGTTTTAAGACAAAGCAAAAAGCCCACTGTTGTAGGCTTTCTGTAAGATATTTCTTAAAATTAAAGCATTTTGTTGTAGAATAGATTTAGTATAAATTACACTTTGGTATGCTTTATAAATGTTGATTCTGTAGTATTTTTAGAATTTACATATTAAATAAAATAGATTAAACTTTACTCCAAGGTGGACAAAAAGGAGTACAAATTTCATGGTGATGAGTTCAGTAGGCAAGTAAGAAGTACCATTTAGGTGCTTTTTATTTTACCCTATTCATCTTGTAGATTAAGGTATATATTTCTATTTACTTTAGTTAAAAATTATTAGAAAATATTAACTAATATATATGTAACTGTGGTATAATTAGGATAGTGTTTAACAATGTTTTAAACATAAATATAAAACAGGAGGCATTTTATGAAAATATAGGTGATATTACTTGGTTATGGTATAATTATCTACGATTTATATTTATGTAATGAAGTTTAAATGACTTTTTATTGCTTAAAGTAAATTATAAAATAAAGGAGTATTTAAAGTGAAAAAGAAAAACACAATTATTACGGCGCTTATAGCACTGTTTATATTCTTTACTGGTGTAGAGTCTGTGTCAGCAGACCATGTAATTAATAAAACTGAGACCGAAAGAATTAGTAAACTAATAAATGGTATTACAAAGTATCAAAAAGACACTTATGATGAACAATTTAGTGGTTTTAAAGTTGCACGAAATAGTGGAGTATTTTATTGGGGGAAAAATGGAGAACTTGCTTGGTATCAACCTGAAGATGAAATTATATTAGACCCTTTCAATGTAATCGAATATGAGAAAATACATTATGGTTCCCCTTTTTATGATGCTGTTTTAGCCTGGAGTGTCTATATTGCTGAAACAAACCGCCTTAGAGGATATGATAGTTTTGATAAAATCAAAAAAGAGTTTGATAAAGACAAAGAGGAACAAGCAAAGAGACATAAAGAATACATAGAACAACTTAAAGAAGAAAGAAGAAACAGGTCAGAAGAAGAAAAAAGAAAAGAAGCTGAGTATAGAGAAAAATTAATTGCAGACAAAGATTATGCAAACCGTGAAGATTTAAAATATATTGGAGATGTTCTCAGAAATCATTGGGGTATATTCTATTGGGGTGAAGCTGGAGAACTTGCTTGGTATCATCCTGAAACAGGAAAAGTCACAGACACTTATGAATCAAAAACAATTAGCCAAACTACTGGAAGTGCTTTTGAAGGTGGAGATAGAAGCTATGGGGAATATGTAGCAGAACTTAACAAGCGTAGAGGATATGACTCTCTTGAAAAAATTAAAGAAGGAATGAAAAAGCCTAAGAGTGATACTACAGTTAAAACTGAAAAAGTTCCTGCTAAAAAATCTGAAGAACCATTAAAAAAACAAGAGAATGAACTGAAGGAAAAGAAAGTAGACGAAAGTACTAATAAAAAAGAAGAAGCTACAACACAGAAACAAGGTTGGGTGCAAGAAAATGGTAAATGGTTCTACTATGACCAATCAAACAACAAGCAATCTGGCTGGGTTCAAGTAAACGGTGCATGGTATTACCTAGCACAAGATGGAGAAATGAAGACAGGTTGGTTAAATCAAGGAGGCTCTTGGTACTATCTTACTGATTCAGGCTCTATGAAAACTGGTTGGCAAAAAGTTAATGGAACTTGGTATTATCTAAATGGTTCAGGAGCTATGCAAACAGGTTGGCTTAATCAATCTGGTACATGGTACTACTTAAACAGCTCAGGTTCTATGCAGACTGGTTGGCTTAGACAAAGCGGAACTTGGTATTACCTAACTGAATCAGGTTCTATGAAGACTGGTTGGTATCAAATTAGCACTAAGTGGTACTACTCTTATAGCTCAGGAGCATTAGCAGTTAGCACAACAGTTGACGGTTATACTGTAAATGCTAATGGGGAATGGATTTAGTAACACGTTTTTTAAAGTAATAGATAAGCACTGGATACTTAGATTCAGTGCTTTCTTTTTTCTTTTTGTTTTTTAATCGACTTCTTCAATAAAGAAAAATAATTCTCATTCTTATCTGAATAATGTAACCTCTAATCCTCACAATATACAAAAAGTACAAATAATTTCTAATTACCTGACCCACAGATTACTATTAAAAATTACTTCAAAAGAGACTATAACAATCTGAAGTATGATTGAAATAGCAATAGATACTAAAGTAACTGTCTACGGTTAGGTATATTTCGGATAAATTACACTTTAGTTGCTTTTTATTTTACACTAACTATCTTGGCTTAATTCAAGTATTTCCATAACCTTATGAACAATCATCTTATGCTGTGGGTGTCTCTGAATCTTCAATAATAGTTCCATCATTTCTGTATCTTGTGGCACAGAATAAGGTAAGAAAAAATCACTCAATGGAACTTCCAAAGCATCAACAATCTTCACAAAAGTTTCCAAAGAGATATTTCTGTGATTATTTTCTATCTGACTGATATAAGGAACGCTTAGATTTGTTCTTTCTGCTAATTCTTGCTGTGTAATCTTCTTTGAAGCTCGTAAGTCTCGTATCTGATTACTTATATTTTCTAATATATCATCCATTCCTTCACCCTCTATGTTAAATCTACTATCTATCTTATAGATTAAACAATAAGGTTTACATTCTCTATAGTTTAATATTAAACAAAAACATATTCTATTGTTAAAGTTTGTGTGATATAATTATAACTATTAGGAAATATTTATTTTATTTCATTAAATAAAGTTAAACATTAGGAGGTTATATATGCTTAAAAAGCTCAAGGAATTGAGCAAAGAACAAAAGATTATAGGTAGTATTGTACTATTGTTTATCCTTTTTTTGTTCTTCACACTACTAACTAACGGTACCACAGAACCTTCACAAGCTCAAACTAAGTCTAATGATTCTGTCAAACAACCTTCACAAGTTAAACAGTCTAGTTCTTCCTCTACTTCATCATCCAGCAGTGAAACTAGCTCTAAAATAGAGAAATGGTCTCCAACTGGACATATAGCTGTAGATGCTTATCTAAATACACCACAAATTAAAATCATACTGCGAGCCAAAGCACTGAGAGAGGTATCACACAAACTCTCTAACACAGATAAACTCTACGAAGTTGAAGCTGAGGTAATTGGGATTGAAGAAAAAGATGAATACCGTGAGTACAACATAACAGGTAAGAAACTTCTTATCCGTACACCTGAATCACTAGCTGTGAAAATGAATGAACTTATGGTCTATACAGGAAATACAGTATCTTTAGAAAAATATGATTCAATCGATAAAGGTTCGTTAGTAATCAGTGAAGTGAGAAAAACAGAAAAAGCACAAGAAGAGGAAAAAGCAAGTATTGAAGCCTCCAAATCAAAAGAGGAGGAAAGGAAAGCATCTTCACGAGAAAAAGAGCAAGAGCAAGCTTCATCTCACACTACAACTACTCCTACACAATCGTCGACACCTGCTCCACAATCAAATTTAAGACCGTTCAAAAACTGTACGGAAGCACGAAAAGCAGGACGTGTAAACATACCTGCTAGTGACCCACAATATGGTCCATGGTTAGATAGAGACAAAGATGGATACGGATGTGATGAATAGTAAAAAAGTTCTTACTCTACTGTCACTACTACTTATTACAATCGTCACATTCACAGCATACTTAACCACTCTGCCTCAAACAGACTACCAGATAGCTGTGAACAGACTCTAAAAGATAAGTTTAGAGGCTGTGGAACAGAAAATACAACATCAAGAAAGCTTTTACCTACACACAGGGAGAGAAAGTTGTCCATACTGCCAAGAATTTGCTCCAAAGCTAGCAAAAGCAGTAGATAAAACTGAGACAACTGTGTATTACTTAGATAGTGAGCATATAGATAAGACAAGTTGGAATAACTTTAAAACAACTATAGGATTCAAAACAATCCCCAATCTCACTTACTTCACAAATGGTACAGTATATGACATATTACCGAAAGCAAGTCAAGCTAGTGTTGAAGTGATTGAATCATTTATAAGAAAGGAATAAATAATGAATACATACAAAATACTTAAGGACAATATTGAAACAATATATCTAGGTAAGGCTGATGGTAGCCTTCTAGAGATAGAAAGAAAATACTTTGACTTCCTTCCAGAGGTCGGAGAAGAGGTTGAAGTTTTTGGTACTGATGGAAACTACATCATTACTAGAAAACTCATAATAAATTCAGATACTCCCGATAACACTAAAACGTTGAAAATATGGGGATGGATTTGCACAGCAACCTCTCTGCTCTTCTTTCCTTTTATTTTTGGAGTAATAGGTATTGTCTTGGGATATCTCATCAGAAGCAGAGGGGATAGAGAACAAGGAACTGTTATAATGATTTGTGCAACTGGTGCTATGATTTTTGGAATGTGGCTAGGAGCCATTGTATGGGGGTAAGTAATGAATAAAGGAAAAATTATTAAAATAGCTGAAGATACTGCTTATATAGGTTATGAAGATGGAAGTTTAAAGGAAATTCCTATTGAATCTTGTGACTTTGAACCTGCCATAGGTGATTATGTCGAGGTTTATGGTGATATTGTTATAAAAATTGATAGTAAAAATAAAATTAGCAAAGTAAAAAAAAGTATTTCTGAAAGACTATCATTAGTCGCACATATAAATCTTGTTTTAGTAATAATTATAGCTATCATCACTGCAATTTGTTCTATATATCTAGGCTATCAGGAAACCATAGCCCTAGTTGTACTTGAATCGACTATAATGTGCTTATTAAATCTTGTATTTCTAATAATTTCGTCTATTAAAAAAAGTAAAGTAAATAAGGACATTTCTTTCAAATGTTTTATTATCGCTCTTATATGTGTGATTTTGTCATTTATGGCATTTGGTTTTGTAGAAAAATTTACAGAAAAGACACAAACGACAGTTTCAAGAAATACTACATCACAAAATAGCTCTAGCTCCTCAACAACAAGTAGCTCTACTACACCTTCATCATCTAAAGAGAGTAGCCCTAGTTCATCATCCTCAGTACCATCAAAACCTAAGGTTACTGTAGACAATGATAAAGCAAATTATAGTGAAGTAGATTATAATAGTTGGAATCATGATGAAATAGCCGTAGATACTAAAGTAAGAGTATATGGTAAAGTTTTACAAGCGATGGAAAATGGGAAAGCCTATACACTGCGTGTAGCTATAAATGATGACTATGATAAAATTATCTTAGTCTCTATTCCTTCTGAGTACAACAATAGAGTTATAGCCGAAGATGACCATATAACATTGTACGGACTAGTAAAAGGAAGACAAAGTTATGAAACGGTCTTTAAATCCACAAAAACACTACCTCTCATGGTTGCCTATATGTACGAGAACTAATACTACATGAAAAATAAAAAACATAACCAAATTATTCACGTTTCAGAAACACATATTATCATTCGACTCCACACAAATGAGACTCTAAATGTTCCTATCAATGAGTTAACTTTTCACCCTAAAGTAAACGATATTGTTGAAGTTTACCAGAATCAGAATCATGTAGTAGTTTGTCCTCTACCACAGAACAACAATCTTTGGATTCTTGTAACCTCAATTACACTTCTACTTCTTACCATTATAGGAGTTACATTTTTGTTCTTTAGACAGTCAGATAGGAATATAGAAACAGTAGATAATCAATCTTCACAACAAAGCTCCTCTACTACTTCTAGTTCCTCTGCATCATCCAGCTCTTCATCCAGCACATCTACCACAAGCTCTAGCTCAACTGAAGATAGTATAATAGATACGACAGCCGAAGAGCTTCGAGATATGGAGAATGATGGTAGATTAAATACTGGTCAACTATACCGCTTCACAGCAGAACTAACACGCCAAAAGTTTTGGGAATCGTACGTAGGACATTTTAAAGCTCTAGATACATACCATACTATTTGGGTAAAAGCTAGTAATGCTCCTATGACTGGTGTACAAGTACAAATTAAGAAATCTATGATTGAGGGATGGCAAGAAGGAGCAACCGTTACTTTCACAGTCAAAATCATGGAAGACTCTGAAAAATTTCAATTCTGGGTTGCTACTGATGCCACACTTATCACGACTCCCACAGAAGAAAAGCACACAGAAAATACAACACAAGAAATTGATACACAAGCTATTCTACATGGAGACTACTCTAGCATAGCTGGTACTTGGAGGAATGAACTAGGATATGAAATAGTGTTTAATAAGAATGGGTTAACAAAAGGAGGACAGATAGCTCAGTCAGGCATGGGAAGCGATGGACACATAGGTTTTAGTGTCAGCTCAGGACCTATAGGAGCTGCAATGGGAATATATCCCCCTGGAACAAGTATACCTATGAAACGATTTGAGAATAACCAAATGGTATCAATCGAAGACCCAACTGATAAAAGTAAAACTAGAATTATCATTACTCAAACACATCCATCTGATGAAAAAGCTGTCTACTACAAAATAGACTAAAACAACATTCCCTATACTTACAAAGTTTTTCTAGTTACCTGAAAATCCCTGCAATTACTCATTGCAGGGATTTTGTATATCCTTTATATCACATGAACCTCCTTCAGACAATTCCACACTACTAACACATTTTTGATATAGAGAGTTAATCGGTGAATAGAAAAATTCACATACATCCTTTACTATTCTATTTTTTAATCGACCCTTAGAAATCCCATTATCACGCGCATTACTAACCACAAACACAGAGAGAGAAATTGATACTATTGTACAGTAAAAACTGATAGCTGAATCAAGTCAACACTACAAAAACATGAAATCCTATAATGTAAAACATCTTTAAATAGCTATTTTTATTCTCTAATTTATCTCATAAGCATACGCCTTTATGCCGTGAAAGCAAATTGACAGTAAGTAGGCACAAAGTACTCTAAGAACGTCTCAGACGAAAGGCTTTAGTTTTTCGGATGGACAGTTCATTTGTACGAGAGTGCCTTGTTTCTTGCTGTCAATTAGACCATGGAATAAATTAGGCGTATTTGGTACTTAACAAAGCGTTTCACTCCTTTGCCTTCGCTCATGGCGGGCTAGTCGTTCACACTTTGTACTTTACTAAATGATACACTTGATACACTAATTTCTAACTTCTTAAGATAAATAAAACAAATAAAATTGAATATAGAAATGAAATTTACTGTTTCAAGTGTATCAAGAGTATGACTTCATTACATACCCTTTATGTCTCTTTGTAGTATCTAAACTGAAGGTCTTAGAATGAACAAAAAGAACCAAATCACTCTCATCAAAATCTTTACAACTAGATAATGTTGACTTAAAGACCCAGTTTGATGGAAGTGCATCTTTTAATTCTTTGTGAAAGGCTTCCTTAGTTCCTCGTTCTAAACCATTTCCTTCACAGAATTGTTTATATGCCCATAGCATAAATGAATTCGGCAAGAAAGTAGATTTCACACGACTAAACAGATAAGATGAAAACTGTTCAACACTTGTCATAGACTTCCCATGAATTTCCTTGATAGCAGGGTGGTGACTGATATCCTTGAATCCATCACTGATATCATATTCTAATGCATTCTTCAATACATATTCTAATACATCCTGACGTTTTAGGTAAACCTGCTTTATTTCTCTCTTGTAACCATCTTTGTTAAATTCAGAAACGAAGGGAAGTATGAAAGTTCTTCTTGCTATAGCTTCTTTGTCTCCTTGAATCTTAATCAATCGATTAGATGATTGAACAATCACAGGAGTAAGTCGAGCAGAATAGGCCTGTTTGCCTTTCTTTTCGATTGTGACAATATCATGAGTAACTAGAGAAAACATAGTAGAAGGGTCTTTTATCACCTTATCAATAGGATTATCATCTCCAATAACTAAGTGTTTACCTATTAACTGTGAAGTGGCAAAACGGTTTTTGCCATCTAATTCAATTAGTTTCATGGAGGCTGTATTACTCCTACCTACTAAGTTAATTAACAACTCCTGGAAACTACCCTTACCTGTTCCTCCTTTTCCAATCAGCCAAATAATTCTCTCGTCAGCATATCCACTTATCACTGCCAAAATTGTTTGCCATGCTAAGCGAATTAGTTCAGCATCATTATTAAACAACTCAGTTAACCAAGAATCAATAGACCAATCGCCTAATACTGGAGAAGTTGCTTCTGGATTATAATTTACTTGTACCTTATGTGTAAACACAATTGAAGGACTGTATTTCATTCCATACCGATAATAAGTATCATAAATACAATTCCCTAAAGCTATGTAACGTAAACCTTGATATATACTTACATTTTTACAGCTACAACTTAGTGCACAAATAGTCTCGTATATATCAGCACTCCTAAAAGAAGGTTCTAATCTTCTTACTAATTTAGGAACTATATCCCAAGCAGGTTGATAAATCCCCTCTTTTGGATTGTACACAAATAAGCTACCTTCCCCAGCATCCTCTATTTCAGCTATACTAACCACAATGAGATGAGCCGTTAAGAATTCTGCCATAATATGAAAAGAAGGTTTTCTATTTTTCTGCTTCTCTTTTTCTGAAACGGATATATGTGGGTTAGAGTCAATTACCTTATTTTTATATGTTTGCCATGCATTCTTATATTTATCTATTGGAGTAGAGTTATCAAAAGATTGAATAGCACTCTCAGGGTAAGTTTCAAATTCATAGTCTGATTCTAATACAGAATCTTTCGCTTTAATCTTAATTATTGACATATTCATGTTCCTTTTGTTTATAAACATCACACTGTATAGTGTATTTGAGCAATTGAATCTGTGATTCAACATGGCAACAACTTCCTATGTATTTCATGTAATCATAGGACTTTTCAACTATATTTTTTATTATTTCATACAATATAGTTACTCCTTTCTAGTAATTGAAAGGAACTTCATAACATCTGATTTCTTATAAAAAACTTTGCGAGTTCCTTCTATTGGTGGACAGTATCTGGTTAACCCCAAACGCTCCCATTCATGCAGAGTTACTAAACTAATACCTAGTTCTTTGATTAACTCTTTCTGTTGTATCAGGCCAACCGAGTCACTATGAGGTGAAAGCATTGCATGTGATAGATAATCATTTATTAAATGCTCAATCCTCTCCAACAATGCTAGTTCTGCTTCTTGAGATAATATCCCTTGTGGTATACTATACATATATCCTCCTTCTTTCCTATTTCTTCACAACTATCCTCTCATAACTATTACAGCTTGCCTACTTAACTAAGTTAATTAACTTAGGTTATGTTTTGCATTTTATCAGTTTTTTATTTACATGTCAAGAGTTTTGTGCTAAAATATTACTAAAGTTATTAAACGGAGGTTAAATATGATAGGAGAATATCTTAAAAAATGCCGCACAGAAGGCGATGTAACTACTAAGAGCCTTGCTGAAGACCTAAAAGTATCACAGTCTTATATCTCACAAATTGAAAATGGGAAAAAGATTCCCAGTTTAACTAAACTCCTTGATATTACTGAAAGCATTGCTTCACTCTCTATAAAAGAAAAATGCGAACAAGATGGATTAGAGTTCGATGAATACTGCATTGAATATGAAACATTGGCTAGCACTTATATTGGTGATATAATCAAAAATATCAACATGAATTCAGTTCATAACGATAAAGAGAAGCAACTTTTAAAAGATTTAATTGAATTAAGAAATGATAAATCCATATTCTCAAGGTTAAAAACATACAAAGATATTAGCCACGATATTATCAATGGAGAAAATATTAAAATCAACCTTGATTATATCTTTAGAAAGAATGTAAAAATAACTATTGATGGTCAAGCACTCACAACTGAAGACTTAACCGCTCTACAAATACTAATTGAAGGCATTCGTTCTAGACACAAATCATAATAACTATTTTTCATAACCTTTTACAGCTTGCCTACTGATGTTAGAAAGGTTAAGAAATGAAAATAGTAGAAATCAAGAAACAAAATGGTAGCACTGTATATCGTTCTAGGGTATATCTTGGTATCGATATGACAACTGGAAAAAGAATACAAGCTAATCTGACAGCTAGAACAAAAACTGAACTGAAGAAAAAAGCTCAATTAGCTAAGGCTGAATTCCAAAATAATGGCTGTACTAAAAAGGAAACAATCTCACTAACAAGCTATGAAGAAGTAGGTCAACTATGGTGGGAAAGTTATCAACACACAGTAAAACCAAATACGCAAGATTCAGTAAAACGACTATTAGCTAACCATGTAATTCCTTTATTTGGTTCTTATAGGTTAGATAAGTTAACTACTCCAACTATCCAACGCATTGTTAATCAACTAGCTCTACGTGCTAACAAAAGAGAAGAAGGTGCATTTCTACACTATGATAAAATTCACGCGCTAAATAAACGTATCCTACAATATGCTGTGACAATGCAGATTATTGATATAAATCCAGCTCGTGAAGTTATTCTTCCTCGTAAAATAAAAAAGGGTAGAAACAAAGTCAAGCACTTTAATAACTTAGAGTTAAAACAATTTCTTAGCTATTTGGAAGAGGCTAACTTAGCAATATATAGAAATATCTATGAAATTACTTTGTATAAGTTTCTTCTTGCTACTGGTTGTCGTATTAACGAAGCCTTAGCTCTACACTGGTCAGATATTGACCTACATAATGCAACTGTGAATATCACAAAAACACTAAACCATTTAGGTGAGATTAACAGCCCAAAGTCGGAAGCAAGTTATCGTACAATTGATATTGACCCACAAACTATAGAGGTCTTAAAAATGTATCAAAAAAGACAAAGGCAAGAAGCTTGGAAACTTGGTCGGACTGAAACTGTTGTCTTCTCAGATTTTATTCATAAATACCCAAACAATAAAACACTAGCAACACGTTTAAACACACGTTTCAAACATGCTGGTGTACCTAATATTGGATTCCATGGTTTTAGACATACACACGCTAGTCTCTTGCTAAACTCTGGAATACCATATAAAGAATTACAACACCGTCTAGGTCATTCTACACTGGCTATGACTATGGACACTTACAGTCATCTCTCCAAAGAAAAAGCAAAAACAGCCGTCTCATTTTATGAGAAAGCTGTTAGTTCGTTATAAGTGATGACAAAAATGATGACAAACCCAGAAATCAACGTTTTAAGACAAAGCAAAAAGCCCACTGTTGTAGGCT
>ERZ772999.1722-NODE-1722-length-12501-cov-4.176764_pt1 | contig 12501 bp, 7 predicted proteins | sample MGYA00511467_ERZ772999 | MGnify/ENA primary metagenome ERZ772999 (study PRJEB29015, sample SAMEA2738064) | human oral metagenome | biome: human oral; feature: human-associated habitat; material: saliva | place: China | collected 2218 ...
AACCCCTCCGAAAGGAGGGGAGAACCTAACGGGGTGTTCGTTGGGGATGTGAGGATGTTGTTTATTCTTGTTATTGATAATCATTTGTTGAGTTGCTTTTATATGTTGTTGTGACTTTTCTTATTAGCACTCCCCTCCTTTCGGAGGGGTTGGGGGAGGCTTTTTCGCCACTTAAAGTACCCAGCCACAGCGATAATTGTGTAGAGAGCATAAAGCCCTGCGGTGAAAGGAATTCCTTTATAAAGGTAGAGTCCTGCCAGTTCGATGTCGACGACAATCCATATCCACCATTGTTCGATGTATTTCTTTGCTAATGCCCATAGTCCGATGAAGCTGAGCGCATTGCCGAAGCTGTCTAATACGGGTACGGTAGAGTTCGTGAACTTGATGAGGATGAGGTAGAGTGCGCCCCAAAGAAGGAGGAAAACAAGCAGTGAGGGGAGTATCAATCGACGAGGATAGCGTGTGATAGGAATCTCCTCCGCTCCTTTCTTCCGTCCGAACTTACAATACAAGAAGCCATAGATGGCTGCTAATGTATAGTAGATTTGCATTCCAAAGTCTGCATATAGTCCCGCCTCGTAATAGACAACCATATAGATGGCAGGCATAATAATGCCCGTCAGCCAAAGCCATATACTTGCTTTGTATTCTTGATAGATGTAAATGAGGCCGACGATACAGCCCAGCATGTCTAGTGTCATGAGCCTTAAAACTTCAACGCAACACTTCCCATCACATTAAACCCTGCCATTGGTATGAAGCCCAGTTGCGTGTAACGGTTCTCGTTAGGATGACCGTCATTGTCGAGGATAGTGCTGTATACTCCTCCGCTGGCAGCATAATGGCGATTGAAGATGTTGTTAAGATTCACGCCGAAGATAGTTTCTTTCAAACCGATAAGACGTTTTGCAGGACGGAGAGAGTAGCTGATGTTGACATTCGTCTGCGAATAGCAAGGTAACGAACGGGTTATATTCTCGGTGTTGTCGAGATACTGACGACTGACGAAGTTTGTATGCCATACAGCCTTAATGCCTTTGTAATGCAAATCGAGGAAACCATTAAGGATGGCTGATGGAGAGAACGCCAAAGTAGAGTGATTATAATGAATCTTGCGGAAAGAATCATCAAAGTTGACACTTGCCATCTCGTCAAAGTCCTTAATAACATTGCGACTTAACGCAGCGTTACCTTCAACAGTCAACCATGATAACGGACTCCAGCCAGCTTCCAACTCGGCACCCATACGATAGCTGTTCTTGATGTTTGTGGTAAGATTCTCGCCTATGTCACTCTTCTCGCCAGTTTGCACAAACTGATTCGTATAGTCCATATAATAAAGGTTTACGCCCGCATGCCAGTTATTACCTGTGTACTGATAGCCAAGCTCTATATCCATCAATCGTTCTGGCGAAGGTGCAGGGTAACTACCATTCTCGGTAAAGTTATTGCGTTCTGGTTCACGGTTAGCATAGGCGATGGAGGCGTAAGCCTTGTGTCCATCACGATAGTAACTTACGCCCGCTTTAGGATTGATAAAGTCATAATGCTTATTGATATCCAATAGTTGATTATGGTATCCAGTGGCACTCTTACGGAATCTATCATTTTCGCCATTGGTTCTATATTCCACACGGCGATACTGAAGGTCGATAAACGTATTCCAGTAGTTGTTAAAGTGGTAATTAGCTTTGAAGAAACCGCTGTAATCGAACTTACGAGCGTCAGAGGAATAATACTTATAATCCTTTCCATTAGGTCGGAACTTGTTGTCAACCTGTTGGTCTTTGATATAAGTAAGATATCCGAAGTGATCCCCACGGAACTGTTGAAGATTCAAGCCACCCATTACATCCCAGCTTTCATCTTTATAGTTGAGATTATAGATAACGCCGTAGGTGTGTTGTGACAAACCCTTACGACGCACGAGGTCAGTCTTTGCTATCTGCGTGCCAGTATTGTCGGTGAATTGCAAACCAAATTTAGCCAGCTTTGCTTTCCGCTTGAACTCGCTGTAATAACCATAACCATAAGTATAATGTAAGGTTATGTTATGGCTCCAATGCTGTGCAGGATGAATGAGGAAAGAAAGGATATTGTGATTCTGATAGAAGTTATCAGTAGTCTTCTTCCAAAGCGAACCATCGCGCATCTTAAATCGTTCCGTTTGATAATTCCCCGCAGCATCTTTGACGAAAGCACCATTATTGTCTGTCTGCAAATACTCGTATAGGGAATTGAATTTGCCTAATCCTCTATCGTAAAGATCCTTGTAAGTTTTAATACCCGTATGCACCCCGAAAGTGCCATCCATCAAACTAAGATCACCGCTACCAGCGACAACTCCATTCCAAGCCTGCCCCGTCTTCTCAAAGTTTCCGATGTTCTTGTAGCTAATGCGGAAGTTATCTCCTAACCAAGTCAAACCGCCATAGTAAGAACCCGACCGCCCGCTTGTGCCGTGGACATAACCATCGGTCGCTGTCTCGTGATATGCCCCATCAAAGATAAGATGATTGAAGAGCAAACCCGTTGAGAACTTCATTCCTGCGTTGTAAGTGTTATACGAACCGTATGATGCACTGACCTCTGCGCTCGGCGTTCTCATTGGTGAACTCGTCGCCAAAGAAACCGAACCACCGAAAGCACCATCGCCGTTTGTAGATGTTCCGATACCGCGCTGTATCTGTACACTTCCCATAAGAGAAGCATACGAATTCATATTTGCCCAGAACACAGACTGATCTTCTGGCGAATTTAAAGCCACACCATCTAAGGTGATGTTAATGCGACTTCCTGCTGCGCCTCGTATGCGCATAGCAGCCGTACCCGTACCTAATCCGTTCTCGCCCCAAGCCAATACGCCCGGCGTTTGAGCTAATAAGAAAGGTAATTCACGTCCCGTTTTAGAGAAAGCCTCAAGTTCTGATTTCTTGATGTTAGCCACTGCATAAGGAGCATTCTTTTGTACTCGAACGCCAGCTACGATTACCTCTTCCAAGTGCTGTTGCTTGAGCGTGTCAGTTACTTCTTGTGCCTTTGTCGTTGCTACACATGTTAATGCAGCAGTGAATAGGATAATTCTTTTCATATCCTTCTAGTGATGATATTAAAATATAAATAAGGGGAATTTTCCCTACGACGGCATTACCCGTATCAGGTCAATGGGTATATTCTCAGCAAGCCCAAACAGGCAAGCACCCCCTAACTTCCGCTTTGGAAGTCGGTGCAAAAGTAATACATTCTTATCAAACAACCAAAGAAAAGGCTGTAAATGCTATTAACTCGTCAACTCGTCAACTTGTCTACTCGTCCACTTGTTTACTCTTCAACTCAAACAACTTTAGTCGACGTGTCCCAATATTATGGATTCTGCCTGCCGTTTCCAATTGTTCAACAATGCGATAAGCTGTAGAAGCGGAAAGATTGAGATACCGGCGGAAGTCGGCAATGGTAATGACAGACTTTGCGGCGAAAAGTTCCTCGAGTGCTTGGTCGATGTCTTCGGCTGTTGGAATAGAGGCATTGCCGTAATGATGAGTTTCGTTCTCGAATTTGGCAGAAAGGAGCTTATGCGCCATTTCGCGATCGGGGCGGAACTTTATCGTTCGCACTTTCGGGTTACGCAATCGATGATTGTGTGTGCGCGGATCCTCGTACACCTCACCTTTTACAGCCAGTGAGAAATAACCGATACCCGGCAGATGGACAGCGTTACCATCTAATAATTGATAGGCTATTTCATCTCCCAGAGCCATAACCGTTGCGAATACATCCGCTCGCGTAAGAGCCGTTGCACCTTGTATGTCCCGCCCAATGCGTTCCAATCCAATGGTCTGTCGCTCCATAACGATTGCCCGAAATTCAGCCTTCTCTTTCAGCTTTCCGTAATTCTTTTGTAGTCTGTATTTGATGCTCATAACCTTTTATAATTTTGTTTCGTTCGTTTACTCTTCTTTTTCTTATGTACGTTTTCGCCGTCAGATACGCTTTCTTTTCCATTTGTAAGCATATTCTTTGGCTGTTTGACTCGTATATTTTCGCAGTCGGAAGCGCATTCCGTCATAGTTATTCCCGTATTCCGTTATAATTATTCTTGTATGCTATCATAATTTAGTACGTATCAAATTATATTTTCTCAATGCTGATGAAACATTTTCACTATGCTGAAATTACACTCTCACTACGCTGAAATTGTTTTCTCACTATGCTGATAATGAAATTACATACGTACAAAAGTATAACAAAATACGTATAAAAGCAAGAAAAGATACGGATAAAATTATCATGCTTGCCGTATTCTCTTTCCTTTCTATCCGTATTGTCCGTCTCCTCTATCCGTATTGTCTTCTTTTTTCTCCCGTATATACTTGTTTTTAAAGCGGTCGGATCTGCCTTTATATCCCGTTAATAAGTGTTTTTCCTAATTAAGGAATAATAAATTCTTATTCTATGTAGAAGTAAAAAGTTAACTTTGCTTGCGAAAATTGAGTGGTATACACAAGCTAAAAACATAAAACTATTTATAATGAAAAGTATTAAGGATATATTACCTTGGGAGGAGCGTCCTGTTGGATGCAAGGATGTGATGTGGCGTTATTCAAAGAATCCAATCATTGACCGCTATCATATTCCAACATCAAACAGTATCTTCAACAGTGCTGTCGTTCCATTTGAGGATGGCTTCGCTGGAGTGTTCCGTTGCGATAACAAGGCGGTGCAGATGAATATCTTCGCAGGTCTCAGTAAAGACGGTATCAACTGGGAGATCAATCACGAGCCTATTACGTTTGAGGCAGGAAACACGGAGATGATCGACTCGGAATATAAGTACGATCCACGTGTTACATGGATTGAGGATCGTTACTGGATTACTTGGTGCAACGGCTATCACGGACCAACGATCGGTATTGCTTACACCTTCGACTTCAAGAAGTTCTATCAGTGTGAGAATGCTTTCTTGCCATTCAATCGTAATGGCGTACTCTTCCCAGAGAAGATTAACGGAAAGTATGCGATGTTGAGCCGTCCAAGCGATAATGGTCATACTCCTTTCGGCGATATTTATATCAGCTTCAGCCCTGACATGAAGTATTGGGGCGAACATCGTTGCGTGATGAAGGTTACTCCTTTCCCAGAGAGTGCATGGCAGTGCACGAAGATTGGTGCTGGTTCTGTTCCTTTCTTGACCGATGAGGGTTGGCTTTTGTTCTATCACGGCGTAATCAACACTTGTAATGGTTTCCGCTATTCAATGGGTGCAGCTATCCTTGATAAGGATAATCCAGAGAAGGTGCTCTATCGTACTCGTCCCTATCTATTGGCTCCAGCAGCTACGTATGAATTGCAAGGCGATGTGCCAAATGTAGTCTTCCCATGTGCTGCTTTGCAAGATGGCGAGCGTGTCGCTGTATATTATGGTGCAGCTGATACCGTCGTGGGTATGGCGTTCGGCTATATCAAAGAGATTGTTGAATTTACAAAGAACAATAGCATCTTATAAGTATCAACCTACTTGTAAGACGGAGCTACGCACATCTTCGGTGTATTATCATATAATGTCAGAGATGTGCGTAGTCATTTTCTTATAGGCTCGCCATAGTCCTTTTCATTCATGTGCCATGGCAGCAATAACTATTAACTGCATGTTTTTTATGAGACCTAAACTCCTATTGGGAATCCTTATATCCTTATCTTTTCTATCCTTGAGAGCGGCAGATAAGACAGGCGAGGAGCCCGTTGATCTTGTTAATCCTTTCATTGGAACATCCAACTTCGGAACGACCAACCCTGGTGCTGTGTGCCCGAATGGTTTGATGTCAGTCGTTCCCTTCAATGTGATGGGTTCCGATTTGAATAAGTATGATAAGGATGCAAGATGGTGGTCAACACCTTATGAATATCATAATGTCTATTTCACAGGCTTCTCTCATGTGAACCTTAGTGGCGTAGGTTGTCCTGAAGTGGGCTCGTTATTGCTTATGCCAACGACGGGGAAGTTAGATGTAGACTATAAGAACTATGGTAGCACTTATGATAAGGAAGTAGCCCATCCCGGTTATTACTCGAACCATCTTACCAAATACGACATCAAGACCGAAGTAACCGCAACACCGCGCACCTCAATAGCCCGCTTTACGTTTCCCAAAGGTGAGAGCCACATTTTGTTGAACTTAGGCGAGGGGCTCACGAATGAGACGGGAGCCATGGTGCGGAAGGTAAGCGATACCGAGTTTGAAGGCATGAAGTTGCAAGGAACCTTCTGTTATAACCCACAGGCAGTGTTCCCTATCTACTTCGTTATGCGCATAAGCAAAAAGCCTTTAGAGTCGGGTTATTGGAAGAAACAACGTGCTATGACAGGCGTTGAGGCAGAATGGGATGCTGACAATGGCAAGTATAAGCTCTATAAGAAGTATCAGAAAGAATTATCGGGCGATGATATAGGAGTATGGATGAACTTCGATACAGACGCCAACGAGCAAGTAGAAGTACAGATGGGCGTATCATTTGTCAGTATTGCAAATGCACGAGAGAATCTCAATGCCGAACAGCATGGAAAGAACTTCGATGCCATCTACAATGCCGCTCGCAAGCAGTGGAATGATGACCTTTCTCGTATCCTTGTTGAAGGAGGCACGAAGACGGAACGCACCATCTTCTATACCGCCTTGTACCATACCCTCATCCATCCTAACATCCTACAGGACGTCAATGGGCAATATCCAGCAATGGAGAGCAACGATATTCGCACCATAAAAGAGGGCAACCGCTATACCGTCTTCTCACTTTGGGACACTTACCGCAACGTGCATCAGTTGCTTACGTTGGTTTACCCAGAACGTCAGCGTGATATGATTCGTACAATGATTGATATGTATGACGAACATGGATGGATGCCGAAGTGGGAACTCTTTGGTCGCGAGACTTACACCATGGAAGGCGACCCAGCGATTCCCGTCATCACCGATTCGTGGCTCAAGGGCTTGCGTGGTTACGACATCAATAAGGCATACGAGGCTTTCCGTAAGTCTGCGTTGACGAAAGGCAGCGATAATCCGTTGCGCCCAGATAATGATGAGTATATGCAGAAAGGCTATGTTGCCCTGCACGAGAAATATGATAATTCGGTCTCTCACGCACTGGAATATTACATTGCAGATAATGCGCTCTCACGTTTAGCAGCTGCCTTAGGCAAGAAAGCTGACGCCAAACTCTTCTATGATCGCTCGTTAGGTTATCGCCATTATTACAGCAAGGAGTATGGCGTATTCCGCCCCATCATGCCCGATGGTAGCTTCTATAAGCCCTTTGACCCTAAGCAGGGCGAGAACTTCGAGCCGTCACCTGGCTTCCACGAGGGCAACTCTTGGAACTATTCATTTTATGTGCCACATGATGTGAAAGGCTTAGCAAAACTGATGGGAGGTCAGAAGTCATTCGTCGATAAGTTACAGAGCGTCTTTGATAAGGGATATTACGACCCTGCCAATGAACCCGATATTGCTTACCCTTACCTCTTCTCATATTTCAAGGGTGACGAGTGGCGTACACAGGTACAGACACGCAGACTCTTGAAAGAATATTTCAAGAATGCGCCAGAGGGCATTCCTGGTAATGACGATACGGGAACCATGTCAGCTTGGGCAGTCTTCAATATGATAGGATTCTATCCAGATTGTCCTGGCGAACCCTATTACACTCTCACATCCCCCGTCTTTGATAAGGTAACCATCCGTCTGGATAAGGCGCAGTGGGGTAGGGACAAGCTCGTTATTGAGGCTGTGCGCCCTAATCCCGATGACGTTATCATCAGTAAGATGGAACTAGGTGGTAAGCCGTGGAACCAATATCGTATCAGTAATGAAGAGCTCTTGAAGGGCGGAGTATTAAAGTTTTATTTAAAGAAATAAGGTGGGTCATTCGAGGCTAATTCCTATCGTATATCCTACCACAACGACACTATATTCATGATTAAAAAAGTATTTATAGGCGCAGCATTCTTGCTGTTATCAGCGTCAATCACACAACCTGTCAGTGCGCAGAGCATTATCCCTCAACCCGAGAGTATCACTCGTCAGCAAGGCACTTTCACATTGGCTAAGGGGCTACAAGGCGTGACCAATCTTAAAGGAGAGGACTTCAAGATACTGAATCAGTACACCTCAGATATAATGAGTATCCCGTTCTCATCCGTAAAGAAGCCTTCTGCTGATGCACCCTTGCGCCTCATCTGTACTGGTACGGAACAGGAGGCAGCGATGGCGGCAGATAGTGTAAGTCTACAAGGGTATGAATTAAATGTTACGCCAACAGCCGTGACCATACAGGCGAGAACTCCTATGGGACTTTTCTATGGTTTGCAAACACTGCGACAGCTGGAGAAGGACCACCAGATTCCTTGCGTAAAGATAACAGATACACCCCGTTTCGCTTATCGTGGTCTGATGATAGACTGCTCAAGACACTTCTGGTGGAAAGATGAAATCAAGAAGCAACTGGACGCTATGGCGTACTTCAAGCTCGACCGTTTCCATTGGCACCTCACCGATGGTGGTGGATGGCGCATGGAAGTGAAGCAATATCCACGCCTAACAGATGAGACTGCCTATAGAACAGAATCTGACTGGACGAAGTGGTGGAACGGGAAGAAGCGCCACTATATGCCTAATCCTAGCCGCCTTGTATGTTGGAAGGGAATGAATATACATGGTGGCTATTACACGCAGGACGACATTAAAGAGATTGTCGATTATGCCGCTGCACGCCATATCACCATCATACCAGAGATTGAAATGCCTGGGCATAGTGATGAGGTTGTCTATGCTTACCCAGAGTTGTCATGTACGGGTAAGCCCTATACTCAGTCAGATTTATGCGTAGGGAAAGAACAGACCTATACCTTCATGGAGAATGTATTGAAAGAGGTAATGCAACTCTTCCCTTCAAAGTATATTCACATAGGAGGCGATGAGGCTGAACGCCGCACATGGAAGACCTGTCCCGACTGTCAGCGTGTGATGAAGGACTATCATCTAAAGGACGTAGCCGAGTTACAGAGTCATTTCACTCACCGCATAGAACGCTTCCTTAACGATAATGGCAGGAAGCTCCTCGGATGGGATGAAATCATGGAAGGCACCTTAGCTCCCAATGCCGCTGTCATGTCATGGCGTGGCACAGAAGCAGGATTGACTGCCGCTAAGAGTGGGCATCACGTGGTCATGGCACCGCAAGAGTTCTGCTATTTGAATATGTATCAGGACGACCCCATGACGGAACCAAAGGCACAAGGAGGATATACGAGATTGGAGAAGACTTACAACTATGACCCTATCCCAGCGGCTTATAAGGGTACGTCTTTGGAGAAATATATCGATGGTGTACAGGGTTGTGTATGGACGGAATTCATAGAGAAGCCTGACCATTTAGAGTATATGATATATCCTCGATTGCTTGCATTAGCTGAGACGGGATGGACGAAGCAACGTACAGGCTATGCCGACTTCCGTCAACGAGTAATTACGGCAACTGATGCGCTCAAGCGTGCTGGCTATAATGCTTTCGACATTCGAAAAGAGAAAGGCGCACGCCCTGAAAGCCGTTCCATCGTGCAGCATGAAGGTTTGGGTAAGCCCGTAACCTATCTCGGTCGATACGCTGAGAAATATCGTGCAGAAGGCGATAGTACGCTGACCAATGGACTGTGTGGCGACTGGGGCTACCTTGAGGGAAGATGGCAGGGCTTCATAGATAGCACAGGCGTTGACGTGATTGTTGACATGGGGAAGGTAACTGATATCAAGGATGTGGAAGCCAACTTCATGCACCAGCTGGAGGCAGTCATCTATGTTCCTAACACCATAACCCTACTTGTCTCAAAGGATGGAAAGAAGTTTACCACAATAGATAAGACGCTCCCTGGTATCAAGACAGACAGCGACTACCTTGTTTACCCCTATCGCTGGAAGGGTTCGGTACATGCGCGTTATGTGCGTTTGAAAGCCACCTCGCGTGAGCCAGATGCGTGGATCTTCACTGATGAGATTATCATCAATAAGAAGTAAGTCGATGGATTCGCCTTATCACAGCGAACGTATGAATAAGAAGGAACTGAAGGCTTGGTACAATCTAGTGCCAAGCCTTCATGCGTTCTCAAATTCCTTGACGCTAGACCTACTAAATTGACACGTATGTGTTACCCCCTTTGACACATACGAGTAACAGGCACTGACACATACGAGTCATTTCGTTATTACATACGAGCCATTTTTGGTATCATGCTGATGATATTCCAGTATCATGCTTATGATACTCTATGATACGATAGGAGTCGGCAGAGCTATATCCCCTCTATGGCTTCTCCCTTTCCTATCGTTTGTGCGGCGCAATGCGTATAAGACTTTCCACCGATGAAAGCGACTTCCTCTTATTCTCTCCCGTTTGCTTGTCCATTTTTCTACTATGCACTGACATTTGTTATTGAAATGTTTTGATATGTCATTAATAGTTGCTAAATTTGTCTCATCAATATAACTTAAAACAGTGGTACTAGCCAGCCTAATTAGTCCAACGGGATTATAACTTAAACTTTATCAGTGAGTTAGTGAGCAGAAATATTACCCTCTCTTTTATTCGTAAAGGATATTCCGTTAAGGCTTTCTCTATGTACTCCGTTCAGTAAGTGAATATTCTTTTCAATCATAGACAGTAGAACTCCCGATGCGGAGTAGAGTCATTCTGTCGTCATAAATAGTATTTATAACTTTATGAAGAAAATCTTTTTGACTGCTGCTGTAGCGCTAGCAACGATCTTCTCTGTTAGTGCACAAGACTACACGCAGTATGTGAATCCTTTCATTGGTACAGGTGGTCATGGTCATGTCTTCCTAGGTGCTAATGTTCCATTTGGTAATATCCAGGCAGGTCCAACGCAAAAGAAACAGGGTTGGGATTGGTGTTCAGGCTATCATTATAGCGATTCAACAGTGATTGGCTTCGGTCAGATGCACCTTAGTGGTACGGGTATTGGCGATCTTGGTGATGTTTCTCTATTACCTATGACTAACCCTTCACAGCGCGAAGTGAAGTTCTCGCATAGAGCAGAATATGTACGTCCCGGTTATTATTCGGTGATGTTAGCTTCAGGAATTAGGGTAGAGTTGACCGCAACCCAACGTGTAGCCTTTCATCGTTACTCATTCCCAGCCGATGCTACGAAAGGCTATATAACTTTGAATCTTGCACAAGGGATTGGATGGGATAAGATGACTTCTTGCAAGTTCAAACAGGAGTCAGATAAGACCATCACAGGTTTCCGAATGTCTGAAGGATGGGCTAAAGATCAGCGAGTTTACTTCGTTGCGGAGTTTTCAGAGCCTGTTCAACTTGAAGAGAATGAGCGTGATACAATAGGAATATTCTCGGTTGCATCAACCAATCAGCCTCTTTTAGTGAAGGTTGGTATATCTGCTGTTAGCGTAGAGAATGCTCGAGAGAATCTGCAACAGGAGCTTCCTGGATGGAACTTTGCAAGTGTTGTGTCTAAAGCGAATGCCGATTGGAATCGTGAGCTAAGTAAGATTGCAATTAAGACACAGGACGAACGTGCGAAACGTATATTCTATACGGCACTTTATCATACGATGATTGCTCCTTCAGTATTTAGTGATGTGAATGGAGAGTATCGTGGGGCAGATGGTAAGACGCATAAGGGTGACTTCACTGATTACACCACCTTCTCTCTCTGGGACACTTATCGTGCAGCCTTCCCCTTGATGACGCTTATTCAACCAGAGATGCAACGTGATCTTGCAGAGACAATGCTACATATCTTCAAGCAACAAGGTAAGCTCCCTGTTTGGCACTTGATGGGTAATGAAACAGACTGTATGGTGGGTAACCCTGGTATTCCTGTACTTGTTGACATTGCTTTGAAGGGATTTAATGTGGATAAGAAGGCGGTGTTTGAAGCAGTTAAAGCCTCTGCAATGAGAGATGAAAGAGGTATGGGACTATTGAAGAAGTACGGCTATATTCCTTGTGACCTCGACCCAGAGAAGGAGACGGTTGCTAAGGGATTAGAGTATGCACTCGCTGATGCTTGTATCGCCAAACTTGCCAAGCAGTTGGGTAAGACAGAGGATTACAAGTACTTCTACAAGCGTAGCCAGTCGTATCGTGACTTCTATTTCGATAAGCAAACGAAGTTCATGAGAGGCGTTACTTCCGACCATAAGTTCCGTGAGCCATTCGATCCATTCAGCACTGTTCACCGTCAGGACGACTATGCTGAGGGTAACGCATGGCAGTATGTATGGTTGGTACCACATGATGTGCATGGTCTTGTATCTGCTTTCGGTGGTGAGAAGCCATTCGTTTCAAAGCTTGATTCCCTTTTCATTGTTAGTGGTGATATGGGAGCAGAGGCTTCACCAGACATTACTGGTCTGATTGGTCAGTACGCTCACGGTAATGAGCCAAGCCATCATATCCTCT
>ERZ772999.1724-NODE-1724-length-12483-cov-6.775587_pt1 | contig 12483 bp, 14 predicted proteins | sample MGYA00511467_ERZ772999 | MGnify/ENA primary metagenome ERZ772999 (study PRJEB29015, sample SAMEA2738064) | human oral metagenome | biome: human oral; feature: human-associated habitat; material: saliva | place: China | collected 2218 ...
TGAAGACTTAATTTGGTGTAAAATTTGATCCACCAACAGAATTTGTCGATGAGCCGACTTTTTGGGGTCACTTTAAGTATGGAAAGAATTCTTTTTATAAAATACTTTACAAAGTAAACTAAAATGTTATAATCAATCTATAGGTAATGCAAACGTTTGCCTGAAATAAAAAATAAAGGAGAATTGAATGATGAAAGATACATTCAAAAATATCTTGTCTTTCGAGTTTTGGCAAAAATTCGGTAAGGCTTTAATGGTGGTTATCGCTGTTATGCCGGCTGCTGGTTTGATGATTTCAATCGGTAAGTCAATAGTTATGATTAACCCAACTTTTTCACCACTTGTAATCACTGGTGGAATTCTTGAACAAATTGGTTGGGGGGTTATCGGTAACCTTCACATTTTGTTTGCCCTAGCGATTGGAGGAAGCTGGGCTAAAGAACGTGCTGGTGGTGCTTTTGCCGCTGGACTTGCCTTCATTTTAATTAATCGTATCACTGGTACAATCTTTGGTGTATCAGGAGCTATGTTGAAAGATCCTCAAGCAATGGTAACAACTCTCTTTGGAGGTTCAATCAAAGTTGCGGATTATTTCATTAGTGTTATGGAAGCACCTGCATTAAACATGGGTGTATTCGTAGGGATTATTTCTGGTTTTGTAGGGGCTACTGCCTTCAACAAATACTACAACTTCCGTAAACTTCCTGATGCACTTTCATTCTTTAATGGGAAACGTTTTGTACCATTTGTAGTTATTCTTCGTTCAGCAATTGCAGCAATTATTCTTTCAATTGTTTGGCCACTTGTGCAAACTGGTATTAATAATTTTGGTATTTGGATTGCTAACTCACAAGAAAATGCACCAATCCTTGCACCATTCTTGTATGGTACTTTGGAACGTTTACTATTGCCATTTGGTCTTCACCACATGTTGACTATCCCAATGAACTATACAGCTCTTGGTGGTACTTATGAGATTTTAACAGGTGCAGCTAAAGGTACTCAAGTATTTGGTCAAGACCCATTATGGCTTGCATGGATTACAGACCTTGTAAACCTTAAAGGTACAGATCCAAGTCACTACCAACAATTGTTAGCTACTGTTCATCCAGCTCGTTTTAAAGTTGGACAAATGATTGGTTCATTCGGTATCTTGATGGGTGTGATTGTTGCTATTTACCGTAATGTTGATAGTGACAAGAAACATAAATATAAAGGTATGATGATTGCAACTGCTCTTGCAACATTCTTAACAGGGGTTACTGAGCCAATCGAATACATGTTTATGTTTATCGCAACACCTTTATATCTTGTTTATTCACTAGTTCAAGGTGCAGCATTTGCTATGGCTGACGTAGTGAACTTACGTATGCACTCATTTGGTTCAATCGAGTTCTTAACTCGTACACCAATTGCGATTAGTGCTGGTATCGGTATGGATATTATTAACTTCATTTGGGTAACTGTTCTATTTTCAGTAATTATGTACTTTATCGCAAACTTCATGATTCAAAAATTCAACTATGCAACTCCAGGACGTAACGGAAACTACGAAACTGCTGAAGCTTCAGAAGAATCTAGTAGTGAAGTAAAAGTTGCAGAAGGTTCTCAAGCTGTAAACATTATTAACCTTCTTGGTGGACGTGCAAATATTGTTGATGTGGATGCATGTATGACTCGTCTTCGTGTAACTGTAAAAGACGCTGATAAAGTCGGTGATGCAGAACAATGGAAAGCAGAAGGAGCTATGGGTCTTGTTATGAAAGGACAAGGTGTTCAAGCTATTTACGGACCAAAAGCCGACGTATTGAAATCTGATATCCAAGATATCCTTGATTCAGGTGAAATCATTCCTGAAACTCTTCCAAGTCAAATGACGGAAGCGCAACAAAACGCTGTTCAATACAAAGGTCTAACTGAGGAAGTTTGCTCAGTAGCAGACGGTGAAGTAATTGCCTTAGAACATGTAAAAGACCCAGTATTTTCTCAAAAAATGATGGGTGATGGATTTGCTGTAGAACCTGCAAATGGAAACATTGTATCTCCAGTTTCAGGTACTGTATCTAGCATCTTCCCTACAAAACATGCTCTTGGTCTTGTGACTGAAGCAGGCCTTGAAGTACTTGTTCACATTGGATTGGATACTGTAAGTCTTGAAGGAAAACCATTTACAGTTCATGTTACTGAAGGTCAAAAAGTTGCAGCAGGTGACTTACTTGTTACAGCTGACTTAGATGCAATTCGTGAAGCAGGACGTGAAACTTCAACAATCGTTGTCTTCACAAATAGCGATGTTATTAAATCAGTTCATTTAGAACAAACAGGTTCTCTTTCAGCTAACACAGTAGCTGCTAAAGTAGAATTATAATCATCTTGAGGTTGGAAGCTTTTTCCAACCTCTTGTTTTAGGAGAAAAGTATGAAATTTTTAACACTGAATACTCATAGCTGGATGGAGAAAGAAGCAGAAGAAAAATTCAATCTTTTGCTTCAGGATATTCTTGACAAAAAATATGATTTGATTTGTTTTCAAGAAATCAATCAGGAAATCACTTCGCAAGAGGTAAAAGTCGATGAGTTTTATAAAGCTTTGCCATCAGCAGAACCAATTCACCAAGATCACTATGTGAGACTTTTGGTGGAAAAATTAGCTGAAAATGGCAGAAATTATTACTGGACTTGGGCCTACAATCATATCGGTTATGATCGCTATCATGAAGGTGTAGCTATCTTATCTAAAACACCTATTGAAGTCAGAGAAATTTTAGTTTCAGATGTGGATGATCCAACAGACTATCATACTCGTCGAGTTGCCTTAGCTGAAACTGTAATAGATGGTAAAGAATTGGCAGTTGCTAGTGTGCATCTTTCTTGGTGGGATAAAGGGTTCCAAGAAGAATGGGCAAGATTTGAGACTGTATTAAAATCATTGAACAAGCCTCTATTGTTAGCTGGAGATTTTAATAACCCAGCTGGTCAAGAAGGTTACCAAGCTATATTAGCTAGTCCATTAGGCTTACAAGATGCATTTGAAGTTGCTAAAGAGAAAAGCGGTAGCTATACCGTCCCACCAGAAATTGACGGTTGGAAGGGAAATACAGAACCACTCCGCATTGACTATGTGTTTACAACTAAAGAGTTAGAAGTAGAGAATCTACATGTTGTTTTTGACGGTAAGAATAGTCCTCAAGTGAGTGATCACTTTGGACTAAATTCTCTTTTACACTGGAAGTAAAATTAGGAAAAGTGGTTGTTAGACAAATCCTGTTGGTGAGAAATCACCGACAGGATTTTTTCATGCAAGGATAATGATACTCAAATTTATTAGGATTAACATAGGATAGAGTCGGAATATAATCCAACTATTTATAATTGTTTACTAGAAACCTGTTATCCTGTAAAATAAACATTATTTTAAAAAGTGGAGGATAAAGATGTTTAAAAATTTTTTACAATTAACACGTAAACAAAAAATTATTACAATTGTAGTTTATACAGTTATCTCAGCTATTACGATGTATCTTGGTTACAAACAAAGTCAAGCACCGGTTGTTTCTACGAATAATTTTACAGGATTCCAGGGGGCTCAATTACCTTCAGCACCTGATAATTCCATTTTAGGATGGTTAAATTTCCACAAAATTGGTTTAGTATTTGCTCCAGTGAGTGTTTTGATTCTTGATTATTTTAAAATCCATTTAATTCGTAAAGGGTTTATTCTAAAAACATTATTCAGTGCAGGGTTAATTTTACTATTTACATTTTTATTACAAATCGCTTTAGCTATTGTCATTACAATTATTGTACTTGCGATTGCTCTTGGAATTCTTTTAAATGAATTTGGTCCAGGTTCTGGAAGTTATAGTGGTGGTGGAGACTATTCAACGCCATCTAATAACAACAATGATGCCTTCAATGCTGAACAAGCTAGATTAGCTAGTGAGCAAGATGCGGAACGCAGAAGACAACAAGATATTGATCTTTATGAAAGAGCAGCTTATGAATACCAAAGCCGGGGCTTAAATCGTGCTGCTGATGAAATGAACCAGAGAGCGAATAATTTGAAATAGAAATGCTTATCCTTTGAAAGGTGAAGAAGAGATGAAAAGTGAATATCAAAAAATGATAGCAGGGGAAATATATTCTCCATCAGATTTAGAACTTAGAAAATTAGCAAAAGAATCTCGAAAAAAACAAAATGAGTTTAACCAAGAAGATGATGAAAGTAAGAGTGCTCAAATTATAAAAGATTGGTTTGGCTCTACTGGAGAACGTTTCTATATTAATCGTTGGGTAGTAGTAGATTATGGAGTTAATATTCATATTGGAGAAAATTTTTATTCGAATTATAATTTAACGATGCTGGATGTTTGTCCCATTATAATTGGGAAAAATGCTATGATAGGCCCCAATTGTCAATTTTTGACACCACTTCACCCACTAGATCCTGTTGAGCGTAATTCCGGTGTTGAATATGGAGCGCCTATTACAATTGGAGACAATTTCTGGGCAGGTGGAGGAGTGACTGTTCTTCCAGGAGTGACACTAGGAAACAATGTTGTTGCAGGAGCAGGTGCTGTTATTACTAAATCATTTGGGGATAATGTAGTTTTAGCGGGAAATCCAGCACGAATCATTAAAGAAATTCCTGTTAAGTAAATGTATGAATGAATTACTTTATATGCTAATTAGAAATACAAAAAGAGAACAAGATATGAAAAGCTACTGATGAAATGAATCAAAGAGCGAATAATTTGAAATAGAATGAGTCAACTAACATTAAAAGATTTTTTGAAAGGAATAAATGCTATGATATCAATGCAATATAAAATTCAATTACCAGATTCATTTGACATGAATGTGATTAGAGAACGAGTTAGAGAAAATGGATATAAAATGGACGGCTTTAAAGATTTAATCTTTAAAGCGTATCTTATCTCTGTAGAAAATAGTAAAAATGACATCAAAAAAGAATATGCGCCATTATATTTATGGAAAGATTCAGTAGGTATGAATAAATTTATCTGGGATGGATTTTATGACAACATTCTTAAGTCATTTGGATGGCAAAACATTACTACTGGAATTCCTTTAACTTTTGAGAAAAAGGAAAATTTTACTAGAAGTAACTATTGTTTAGAAATAACAAGAAAAATCTCAGAATTTACTCAAATGGAACGTTTAAATTTTTCAAGTACCTTTGAGGATAGTACGAGTCAATTATTAGTTTATAATCCAGAAAAATGGCAATGTAAGGAATATTATTTTTTTGAAGAAATACCAGAACAAATGGAAGGTACGAATATTTATGAAATCTTACATTTATCGTTAGATAAGTAAGAATAAAGGGGAATAACCATGACAAATTATGAATTACCACGAGTGTGGAGTGCTGCAGATAGCAATCAAGGAAAATTTTCAGGCATTAACCGTCCAACTGCAGGGGCACGCTTTGAACAAGTATTACCAAAAGGGGAGAAACCTTTCCAATTATATTCTCTAGGAACTCCAAACGGTGTAAAAGTGACGATTTTATTAGAAGAATTATTAGCATTAGGAATAAAAGAAGCAGACTATGATTTATATAAAGTCTCTATTATGGATGGAGAACAGTTCGGAACTGGCTTTGTAGAAGTGAATCCAAACTCAAAAATTCCTGCCTTACTAGATCAATCAGGAAAAACAAATATTAGAATCTTTGAATCAGCGAATATCTTATTATACCTTGCTGAGAAATTCGAACAGTTTATTCCAAAAGAAGTTGAAAAACGTACAGAAGTATTAAACTGGCTATTTTGGCAAGCTGGATCTGCACCATTTGTCGGTGGAGGATTTGGACATTTCTTCAATTATGCTCCTGAAAAAATTGAATATGCCATCAATCGTTTTACAATGGAAACAAAACGTCAATTAGATTTACTAGATAAAGAATTAGCAACAAGACCTTATATTGCAGGAGACGAGTATACAATTGCAGATATTGCGATTTGGTCTTGGTATGGACAATTAGTATTAGATAAACTATACAAAAATTCAGCAGAGTTTTTAGATGCATCTAGCTACACACACTTAGTGGAATGGGCAAAACGAATCGAGAATAGACCTGCTGTTCAAAAAGGACTAGACGTAGAATATAAGAGTTTATAGTTCGTAGTTGAAGCGAAAAGTTAGAAAAGGAATTAGGCGCTATTTAGTTGCTTCATTCCTTTTTTTGTGTCAAAGAACATTTACTTATCCTAAATTAACTGTTATCATTCAATTATTATCGTAAAATAAAGGAGAACTTATGAAAAATTATACAAATCGTTCAAAATTAATTTATTTTGCAATTTTCTTAATGATATTTGATAGTTTTCGACCATTACTGTTTAGTTTGGATACTTCACTTTATTTATCAATCGTAGGTCGCATTGTTTATCCTATTTTGTTATTTTTATTTGCAGATAGATTCTATTATACAACTAGTAAAAAGAAATTAATGATTGGATTACTCCTATTGAGTTGGTTGTTATCTCTTGGGTATGGACTTATTAATCATTTTGTTGTACCGATAGGATGGCAAAGTTATAAAAATATCTTTACGACATTACTAATTGTTGCTATGTTCAATGTTGGAACTGATTATTTAAGAAAGTATCGTAAACAATTAGGAAAGAAAAATTATATTCCACGGTTCCAAGGAATAGTAATGATTTTATTACCTTTTATCCTATCGTTTTTAGTATTTGAAATTGGAATGTTCTTTTTGAAACCAAGGTTTTCGAAAGCTATTGTGTATTATATCGTGGGAGCAGTAATGTTAATGTTACCAAATCTCTTTGTAGTTCCTACTGGAGTAATGATGGTAATATTAGGTTGGTTATTTTATATTTTTAGAAAAAGAAGAGGAATTCAATATTTATTAATCCTTGTTTATAGTATCTTTAGTTTTCTTTTACATCCATATAGCCTTCAATGGACGATGGTATTCTCAATTATAGCGATTCATTTCTGTTATCGAGAAAAGAAAGAAAAAACAAATCCAACTTCAGATATTTCTGAATAAAGTATCTTTATATGTTCGTGATTGAAACATTAAATTCATAAAACTAAAAAAACACGCTCAGTTTCATATTGAGCGTGTTTTGATTTATACGATTTAATCGTTATTAATCTTTTTTAAAGATGTTTTTAACACCTTCAATAGCGCCTTCAACAGCTTCTTTAGCATCTTCAGCAACTTCTTTTACTTTAGAAACTACTTGTTCAGTAGCTCCTTCAGATTCAAGTTTTTTGTCGCCAGTTAATTTACCAAAACCTTCTTTGATAGAACCAGCAACTTGGTTTAATTTTTCTTCTGCTGACATAAGATTACCTCCATTTATTAGTTTATATCTAATTCAAAGAAGAGTAATCATCGTTAAACTAGATAGTAACTAAAGTATATCTATTCTGATTTTCATAAGCAAATTAAATGCTCAGCAAATTCACTGAGCATTCATAAACTATTAATAAGTTACGACATTAATTTGTCCTTTGTCATATTCAGCAATGAAGATATCTGCTACATTATCATAGCCTTCTTTTTGTAATTCTTCCATCAACCATTCTTCAGATTTACCAATTGTATCTAAAATTTCCGTTTGAACAACACCATCCGTAATAATTGGATACTTAGGATTTTCATCGCCCATTCTTACAACAATAAATTGACCATTTTGTTCAATCACAGCTCTTTTAACATCTTTTAATTGGAATACACCTTGAGAACGTAATTTAAGAGCCACATCTGAAGCAGATAAACCTTTAGAACGACAAACTTCTGGGTCTAATTTCCCATTTTTAATAATTAAAACAGGTTTACCGTCAATTAATTGCTTAATAACTGCAACATTTGTATTTAACCATTTCAATAGTAAGATTAAGATTGTCCAAATAATCAAAATAACTATATACTGAAGAATTGAAATCGAACTATTGTAAATAATCCCCCCAAGAATTCCCCCGAGAACAAAGTTCTGTACTTGGTCAACTGCAGAACTTGGTGCTAAATTTCCTTTACCCGTTACATTAATGACAAATACTAAAGAAATAAGACCTAAAGCTAACTTAATAGCAATTGTAATAAAAAAGCTCATTATTTTTTAACCTCCACAAGTTCAACATCTGATTTATATAATTCCATCTTCTCTAATAAATAACTATCTTTATTGGAACCATTTAAAGCACGATAAAATTGATCCCCAACCTTGATAATGACTCCATCAGTCGTAGCAGAAGTATTGACATAAATCTTTTCTTTATCCACTCCTAATTCTTTTGAAACAATTTCAATAAAATGTAGAGAATTACGGAATTGATTGTTTGTAGATTGATTACTTTGTAAATTAGAAATACTAATCAAAACAACTGCTACTAAAGTTAAAATTGAAATAATCGATAATTCACGAAACTTACTTCCACGTTTATCTTGATAAGCTTTAAAAGCGAAAAATGCAGTGACAAAAATCAATACTGCAGAAATAATAACCATTATCCAATCTTGCTGACTGATTTGACTTAATACATATTCATATGAATAAAATTTCATAAAGAACCTCCTTTTTTGAATATAATTTATTATAAGATATTTATAATATAAGGACAATTGTTTTAGATTAACGGATGCGCTTTAGAAAAAATATTTACTAATAAAAAGGAATAAGGTACAATTTGCTTAAATTCAAGAAAGAATGGAATCGAAATGATGGAAAAACAACAATCATTAACACTAAAACAGAAGACACTAGTGGCTATCGTATTTTTAGTTTCTGCACTAGTAACATCGGAAATGGCTCATCTATATATTGAAAAAAACGGAGAATACGAATATTCCATTTTTAGATGGATACTAGTACATCAATGGAGCATCGTCCCTGCTGTTGGAAGTGTCTGGTTATTAAATTGGAAAAAAATAGAACTCATCAAACAAAATTTTATTATTAAAGTATTGCTAAACTGGTTTCTCATACTAGCACTGACTTATATATTAGAAATCGTTGCACTTCTTGTTCTATTAATATTTATTCTTTAAATCTATTAAGGATAGCTTATCAGGAAAATCAAATAGATTAAACAAAGTACTTTACGTTCAGTAGAGTACTTTTTTGTTAGGGGAATGTGGGAGGTTTAATGCTATACTATGAGTACTAAGTGAAAAGATGGGAAGTAGTAAAAATGGAATTTTTAGAAACAAAAAAAGCTATTGAAGAGATGATGCAAAAAGATTACAAAACATTCGTAACAGCATTAATTAGTATTGAAAAAGGCATCAACAATCAAGAAGCATTAGATATGATGTATCAAAAATTTATGAACATAGATGAAATGCATTTGTTGAATGATAAATTTGACGAAATGGTTGAGTATCATTTGTGAAAAAATTATGATTTAATACTATAATGACGATATACCATAATTTTTGGAAATTTAATGTAGAGTATTGAAAAATTTTTGTAAATAGTATTAATTATGTGGATAAATCCAGATTAATATGAGAAGGAGTAGGGATATGGTTAGTATTATAAAAAAAGAGATTGATAAAATTTTAAATCTAGCAGAAAAAAAAGAAAATGATTTTACGGAAGAAGAAGCATTTAATTTTCTTGTATGTTCACTGTATTGTCATAAAACTTTAGAATATGACAAAGTTTGGTATGAAATCATAAGTGAAAATATAACTGATGGATCAAATGATGGTGGGATTGATTTTGTTTATTATGATGACGATAACTCAAAAGTTATAATTGGTCAGAATAAATTTTCAAAAAATTCGGATGTTAATAGTGTCGTTGGTGAAATTGAAAAGATTAATCATACAATTAATTGTTTTAAAAAACAAAAAACTTCAAATTATAATAGAGAATTGAAAGAGAGATATTTAAATGTATTTGATCGATTGAATGATGAAAATGAGGGTAATATTGAAATAGTATTTTGCTCCTTATCTAAATTTGATCAATCAAAAGTTATTTCAAGGGTAGAAAATTATAGTCAGTATTCTGAATTAACTTTTTTAGGAGAACAGGATATTGAAAAGGATATTCAGGATTTAGAAACTGAATTAGATGTAGTACCAGAATTTAAATTTGAAATTGATCGCGCAAAAAATGTATTAGATTACAATTCTGATAATTTTTCTGGTGTTGTTGTTAATATTAGTGCTAGTAGTTTGAAAAAAGCCCATGATCAATATGAAAATAAAGGGTTATTGAATTTAAATATTAGAAGATATATTAAAGCAAAAAATGTTGATGAAGGAATCTTAAAAACTATAAACTATGATAAGGACGATTTCTGGTTTAAAAATAATGGTTTGACAATTGCGTGTGATGATTATTTTTTTGATGGAAAGTATATTGTTGTTAATAATTTTTCAATAGTGAATGGGGGACAAACGACTACTTTAATATCAAAGGGATTAAAATCAAATGCTGAAGATTTCTTTGTTATGGCAAAAATTGTAAAAAGAGTGGAGAAAACAAAAACTAATACTAAAGACAAAACTAATTCAAAATCACAATCTGTTGAATTTTTTAATGAAATTGCTGAGGCTACAAATTCACAAAAACCAATCCAACCTCGTGATTTGAAATCTAATTCTCCTGAAATGATTACATTAAAACGCTTATTAGAAGAAAAAGGGTTTTTCTTAGAAATTAAAAGAGGAATTTCAGCACCCAAAAAGTTTGGAGATAAAAGAATTAAAAATGAAGAATTAGCTCAGTTAATTTATTCTTTTAGATATCAAAAACCTGGAACTGCAAGATCGAATAAAAGGTCATTATTTTCAAATAATAGTCACTATAAACAGATTTTTCAACTTAAATATGCGAAAGAACCTGAAAAAGTTGATTTTCTTGTTGACTTAATTAGATTAAATAAGAGAGTAGATCTAGTGATTCAAAATTTTAAAAGCAACACTGCGTATACTAATTTAAATATAGATCAAATGAATGTATTGAATAACTCCAAGCTAGCTATTATTGCATTGATGGGCTATATTTATGGATTAGTTAATAATGATTATAAATTGGAAGATGCAAAAATAGAAGATTTTATTGATAACTTTGAATTTGGATACTTTCTTCAAAACTATAAATATGATGATATAGATAAAAAAGTAGAAAAACTAATTTTTGAATTGGTCAACTTTATTACAAAATTGTATAAGAGTGAATATAATAATGGAAATGTAACAAGCATTAGTAACTTTTTAAAAACTGATAAAATGTATGCTCAAATTATTTTAGAAAATTATATTCTTGATTTAAAAGAGAGAGATAATTTTGAGGGATTAATTCAATATTATGGTGATTTATTTAGAAGATAGCAGACAGAATGCGTTATTTCTTTATGGGAAATGCATTAGTAATATCTATTGTAGAAAGAATTGCTTTAGGAATGGAGAACTAAAAGGATGACTAATTTAAGTTGGATATTTTATCAAGAAATTCCAGTACCGCATGATGTTCAGGAATTATTAATTAATGGTGAAGTAGCAGAGCGGGCATTTAGAACCGTTCGTGATGTGGCGATTTTTACCAATAAGCGATTAATTGTTAAGGATGTTCAAGGTTTAACTGGAAGTAAGGTAGAGATTTATTCTTTACCTTATAGTTCTGTTCATATGTGGTCTACCGAAAATGCTGGAATGTTAGATTTCACTTCAGAAGTAGAGTTATGGACAAGGGCAGGGAATATTAAGATTCAGTTGAAGAGAGACATTAATATTCGTACCTTTGAACGTTTACTCGCAGAATATATTTTATAATGAAATTTGCCGTGGATGAAAATCTTTTTCTCCATGGCATTTTTTGTGAAAAAGAACGTAAGCGATATTTGGAAAGAGATATTCAGATATTTTGGGCATTTTGATATACGTTAAAAATCCTTTTCTAATGTATAAAAAATGTTATAACATATGAAACACTTACTGACTTAAAAATAAATTAAAAAAATTATTAAAAATTTAAGCGAAACGTTTGATTTTTGTCAAAAAATTGTATACGATATCACTTGTAGATGAGAATCATTCTTATTTATGATGAAAACATAGGAGGCTAACATAAAATGAAAGTTGTAGTAGTTGGATGTACTCATGCGGGTACTGCTGCAGTAAAAACAATTTTAAATGATAACCCAGGCGCACAAGTCGTAGTATATGAAAGAAATGATAATGTATCATTCTTATCATGCGGTATTGCGTTATACGTAGGAGGAGTTGTTAAAGACCCTCAAGGCTTATTCTATTCTAGTCCAGAAGAATTAGCTTCATTAGGAGCAGAAGTTCATATGGAACACGATGTAACAAGCATCGATACAAAAGGTAAATCTTTAACTGTTAAAGATTTAAAATCAGGTGAAGAAAAAACAGAAACTTTTGATAAATTAGTTTTAACAACTGGTTCTTGGCCAATTCTTCCTCCAATTCCAGGACGTGAATTAGAAAACGTTCAATTATGTA
>ERZ772999.1726-NODE-1726-length-12470-cov-14.418929_pt1 | contig 12470 bp, 8 predicted proteins | sample MGYA00511467_ERZ772999 | MGnify/ENA primary metagenome ERZ772999 (study PRJEB29015, sample SAMEA2738064) | human oral metagenome | biome: human oral; feature: human-associated habitat; material: saliva | place: China | collected 2218 ...
ACTTGACCGACCGCATCCCTCGCGTTTCTGCTGATGAGTTGCTGGCGGGTTTCCGACCCTCTGAGCGTTTTGGTGAAGTGTCTTTTGATAGCTACATTCCCGACCCGAATCAGCCGTCGCAGGCTGAGGCCGTGCAGAAGCTGAAGGATTTTGGCGACAAGATTAATGGTGGCGGTGCTGGTGCCGGTTTCTTTGGTCGCCTATTTGGTGGCAAGAAGAAGGATTCGACGAAGTCTGGCCTGTACCTTGACGGCGGTTTTGGTGTGGGTAAGACTCACCTGTTGGCGTCGCTGTGGCATTATGTGGACGGCCCGAAGGCGTTCGGTACTTTTGTGGAGTACACGAACCTGGTGGGTGCGTTGACGTTCCGTAAGACGGTTGAGGCGTTGAGCAGCTACAAGCTGGTATGTATTGACGAGTTTGAGCTGGATGATCCGGGTGATACTGTGCTCATGTCTCGTCTGATGCGTGAGCTGGCGGATGCTGGCGTGAAGCTTGTGGCGACCTCGAACACGCTGCCTGGTGCGCTGGGTGAGGGCCGTTTCGCGGCTGAGGATTTTAAGCGTGAGATTCAGGTGCTTGCTTCGCAGTTTGAGGTGCATCGTGTGGATGGTGAGGATTTCCGTCACCGTGGCCTGCCTGCCGCACCGGAGCCTGTTGCTGATGATGCGTTTGATGCGAAGGTTGAGGAAGTGTTCGGCGGCCAGACTGTTGGTGTTGATAACTTCGCTGACCTGGTGGAGCATCTGGCGAAGGTACACCCGTCGCGTTACCGTCAGCTGATTGATGGCCTGGATGGTATTGCGTGGCGTGATGTTCACCCGATTACTGAGCAGTCGGTGGCGCTGCGTTTTGTGGTGTTGGCTGACCGCCTGTATGACAAGGACCTGCCGATTGTTTCTTCGGGTGTGCCTTTTGACAAGGTGTTTACTGAGGAGATGCTGGCTGGTGGTTATCAGAAGAAGTATTTCCGTGCGGTGTCTCGTTTGACTGCGTTGGCTCGTGAGGGCATGCTCGGCGAATCTGAGTAGCCGCCGCCTGACACTGCGAAACTGGGCAGCGTGAATCCCGTAGCGTGAACCGTGTAGTGTGAATCGCGCCGAAAAGTTTATATAGTAAAGACCCCCGCCGGATGCTCCACGAGAGGATCCGGAGGGGGTCTTTGTTTGCCTTGGCTTGTTATGGTCTGCGGGCTCGGTAAATATACGCTACAAACAGGGAAGTTAAAAACATACCGCCCGTTCCTAAGAGGAGCCGGACGGTGAGAAGTCAGCATCGGAAGGATGCCTTATTAAGAATCTTTCGTTACTGATTCTAGCACAGGGACTTACTGCTTCTGCAAGTGCTTCACATAAAATTTTTTTTGCGCTTTTTGGGGTATGAATGACGGTTTCGAATGCGTATATGGCGTAGTCAGGTTATTGTTAGTCTCAGATGGGCACAATGATGCTTATCAAGGGTGCAATGTCTGCACTTGATTGCAATCACTCGCAAAGGAGTATGCCATGTCTACGGACATGAAGAACTACCGTATCGGTGTTGATGTCGGCGACCGCTCTGTTGGTCTTGCTGCTATCGAATTTGATGATGCTGGTTTCCCTATCCAGAAGTTGGCTTTGGTTACTTTCCGCCATGACGGCGGTCTGGACCCGACCGAGAATAAGAGCCCGAAGAGCCGCAAGGAAACTCGTGGTGTTGCTCGTCGTACGATGCGTATGAACCGTCGCCGTAAGCAGCGTCTGCGTGACCTTGATAAGGTGCTTGAGAATCTGGGTTACACCGTGCCGGAGGGGCCTGATCCTGAGACCTATGAGGCGTGGACTTCCCGTGCGCTGCTGGCTTCTATCAAGCTGGCTAATGCTGATGAGCTGAATGAGCATTTGGTGCGCGCTGTGCGTCATATGGCTCGTCACCGTGGTTGGGCTAATCCGTGGTGGTCTCTTGACCAGCTGGAGAAGACGTCGCAGGAGCCGTCAGAGACTTTTGAGATTATTCTGGCTCGTGCACGTGAGCTATTTGGTGAGAAGGTTCCGGCTAACCCGACTTTGGGTATGTTGGGTGCTCTTGCCGCTAATAATGAGGTTCTTCTGCGTCCTCGCCGCAGCTACAACGCGAAGGAAGCTAATAACCCGAAGAAGGGTGAGAAGTACCTGGCTGATTACGGCACTCAGCCGCTAATGGCCGCGAAGGTGCGCCAGGAGGACCAGCTGGCTGAGCTCCGCAGTATTTGCGAGGTTCAGGGTATCGAGGACCAGTATGAGGCTCTTCGCGAAGCTGTCTTTACGCATGTGCGTCCCTATGTGCCGAAGGACCGTGTGGGTAAGGATCCGCTGAATCCCTCCGAAATCCGCGCAAGCCGCGCCTCGCTGGAGTTCCAGGAGTTCCGTATCCTTGATTCGGTGGCGAACCTGCGTGTACGTACTGATTCTCGCTCGAAGCGTGAGCTCTCCGAAAGCGAATACGATACCGCAGTTGATTTCCTGATGTCGTACACGGGTAAGGAGCAGCCGAGCTGGGCCGATGTGGCAGAGGAGATTGGCGTTCCGGGTAACCGTCTGATTGCCCCGGTTCTTGAGGATGTTCAGCAGAAGACCGCACCCTTCGACCGTTCGTCTGCAGCCTTCGAGAAGGCAATGAACAAGAAGACAGAAGCGCGCAAATGGTGGGAATCGAACGATGCCGACCGGCTGCGCAGTCTGTTCATTATGTTCCTTGCCGATGCAACGGACGACACAGCAGAAGCCGCGGTTGAAGCGGGTCTGTATGAGCTGTTTGAGAGCTGGCCTGAAGAGGAGCGTGAAGCTCTTTCTAATATTGCCTTCGAAGCTGGCCGTGCAGGATACAGCGCGACGACCCTGTCTAAGCTGAGCGAGTACATGCACGAACACCGTGTGGGTCTTCATGAGGCCCGCAAGGCTGTTTTCGGCGTGGACGATACCTGGCGCCCGCCCCTGGCTAAGCTGGAGGAGCAGACGGGCCAGCCTACGGTGGACCGCGTTCTGACGATTCTGCGTCGTTTTGTGCTGGATTGTGAGCGTCAGTGGGGCCGCCCGCAGGCGATCACGGTTGAGCATGCCCGCACCGGCCTTATGGGTCCTGCTCAGCGTCAGGATATTTTGCGTGAGCAGAAGAAGAACCGTGAAGAGAACGAGCGTATTCGTAACGAACTGCGTGAGTCCGGTGTGGAGAACCCGAAGCGTGTGGATGTTCGCCGTCACCTGGTGATTCAGGAGCAGGAGTGCCAGTGCTTGTACTGCGGCACGATGATTACTACGACTACCTCGGAACTGGACCATATTGTTCCGCGTGCTGGCGGCGGTTCCTCTCGTCGTGAGAATTTGGCGGCGGTGTGCCGCTACTGTAACGCGATGAAGAGCAACACCCCGTTCTATCGCTGGGCTTCCCCGGAGAAGCTCAAGGAGACCATTGACCGTGTTCGTCAGCTGAAGGCCTTTAAGGACCACAAGAAGGCTAAGATGCTGAAGAATCAGATTCGCCGCCTCAAGCAAACCGAGGCTGATGATCCGATTGATGAGCGCTCGCTGGCTTCGACTTCGTATGCGGCTGTGGCGGTGCGTGAGCGTTTGGAGCAGCATTTTAATGAGGGCCTTGCCCCTGACGATAAGAGCCGCGTGGCGCTGGATGTTTATGCCGGTGCCGTGACGCGCGAATCCCGTCGCGCGGGTGGCATCGATGAGCGTATTCTTCTGCGCGGTGAGCACGATAAAAACCGCTTTGATGTGCGCCACCACGCAATTGATGCAGCGGTCATGACCCTTCTGAACCGTTCGGTTGCTCTCACCTTGGAGCAGCGCCACCAGTTGAAGCGTGAGTTTAATGAGACGAAGCGTGACAATGGCTGGCGCGACTTCACTGGTCTGGCTCCGGCTTCTCAGGAGAAGTTCTTGGAGTGGCGTAAGGCTGCTACTGTTCTGGGCGACCTGTTGGCTGAGGCTATCGAGGATGACTCTATTGCGGTGGTGAGCCCTCTGCGTCTGCGCCCGCAGAACGGCGCGGTGCATAAGGACACTATTGCTGCGGTGAAGAAGCAGACTTTGGGTTCTGCTTGGTCTGCTGATGCTGTGAAGCGTATTGTTGATCCGGAGATTTATCTGGCGATGAAGGATGCTCTGGGTAAGTTGAAGGAGCTTCCTGAAGATTCTGCCCGCTCGCTTGAGCTGCCGGATGGCCGCTTTGTTGAGGCTGATGATGAGGTGCTGTTCTTCCCGAAGAATGCTGCGTCGATTTTGACTCCTCGTGGTGTGGCTGAGATTGGTGAGTCTATTCATCATGCTCGCTTGTACGGCTGGCTGACGAAGAAGGGCGAGCTGAAGGTCGGTATGCTCCGCGTGTATGGCGCGGAGTTCCCGTGGCTGATGCGTGAGAGCGGTAGCCGCAATGTTTTGAGTATGCCGATTCACCCGGGTTCTCAGTCTTTCCGGGATATGCAGGACACAACGCGTAAAGCTGTGGAAAGCGGTGAAGCGGTTGAGTTTGCCTGGATTACTCAGAACGATGAGTTGGAGTTTGATCCGGATGACTACATTGCTCATGGCGGTAAGGATGAGCTGAGGCAATTCTTGGAGTTTATGCCGGAGCGCCGCTGGCGTGTGGATGGTTTTAAGAAGAACTATCAGATACGTATTCGCCCTGCAATGCTGTCACGTGAACAGTTGCCTTCTGACATTCAGCGTCGTCTGGAATCTAAAACTCTGACGGAAGACGAATCCCTCTTGCTCAAAGCTCTAGATACAGGGCTGGTTGTTGCGATTGGCGGTTTGTTGCCTCTGGAAACGTTAAAGGTTATCCGCCGCAATAACTTGGGTTTCCCTCGTTGGCGCGGTAACGGTAGCCTGCCGACTTCGTTCGAGGTTCGTTCTTCGGCGTTGCGCGCTCTGGGCATGGAAGGTTAGGAGAGCGTGATGGATAGTAAGTGGCGTGTTCTTGATTTCACTGCCTATGAGGGCTTCCTGTCGTATGAGAGGGGGCGAATCGTGGCGGGGGAGCGGAGCACGCCACTTGCTGAGGTTGATTTTATTCTCCTTGGCATGGGGTGCTCCTGGGGCTACGGTCTGGTGGCTGGTCTGGAACGTTTTGATGTTGCTGCTGCGATTTGTGATTGGCGTAATCAGCCGATTTCTACGTTGTATCACTGGTCTGAGAATACGAAGGTGTTTACTCGTCATGAGGCTCAGGCTGAGTTGAGTGTGCCGCGTGCGAAGAATGCGTGGATGCAGATTGTGAAGGCTAAGCTTCGTGGTCAGGCGAATTGTCTTGAGGCTATGGGGCGGCCGGGTGCTACGGATATTCGTGCGTTGGCTCGTTCGGTGCGTTCTGGTGACCCGTCAAATGCTGAGGCTCAGGGGGCGCGCCTATATTGGGGAGCGTTCCTTCCAGAACAGGGATTCCGCCGTCAACAGCTCTCGGATGACGTGGTAAATGGCATGTTGAACTATGGATACACGATTCTTCGCGGGAGGGTTTTGACTCGTGTGATTTCTGCGGGTTTATGCCCGACGCTGTCGCTTTTTCACCGTCATCGTTCGAATGCTTTTGCGTTGGTTGATGATTTGGTGGAGCCGTTCCGCCCTGCTGTGGATTATGCGGTGTATCAGTTGATTTCTGCTGGTTCTACTGAGTTGGGTCGGCAGGAGAAGATTGCTCTGGTTCAGGTGTTGTCTGATGCAGTGAATGGTGATTCGCCGTTTAAGCTCCGTACTGTGATGGAGGATTTTTGTTCTGAGTTTGCTCTCTATGTCGAGGGTAAGCGTGATAGGTTGTCGGTTCCGGTGTGGGAGCTGGCTACTGCCGAGGAGTCGTGTGAGGATGGCTGATCCTGTGTGGTTGATGGTGATGTTTGATTTGCCGGTGAAGACGAAGAATGAGCGGAGGCTGGCGAATCGTTATCGTCATGTTCTGCTGGATTTGGGTTTTGACCGTATGCAGTTGAGTGTGTATGCGAAGTACTATCTGAACGGGAATGCGACGGGTTCTGATTTGTTTCGGTTGCAGGTTGAGGTTCCACCGGGTGGTGCGATTCGTATTATGCGTTTTACGGATGCTCAGTGGGCTGGGTCGATTCGCCATTTGGGGCCGGAGGTGCAGCAGATGGAGGATAAGCCGGAGGCTTTAGATATTTTCTAGCTGAGCTTCACAAAAATGAGCTGGTGGGGCAGCGACTAAACATGGTCGCTGCCCCACCGGCTCATTTTTCCTTTTGGACCTCGTCTAGAGAGGAGCTCCGAGGCAGGTATGGGGCAGTTTTTCTCTTGAAAAACTGCCCCATTTATGCCCCTGACTAGGGGAAATGCTTGATTACTTAAGTATATCAAGGCGAATAATGAAAGATTCTCAACACTGGAAGGAAACCATCATGTCCACCGTTAAGTATATCAAGGCGAATAATGAAAGATTCTCAACGAACGCGACCTTGACCTGTACCTTGTCATAAGTATATCAAGGCGAATAATGAAAGATTCTCAACCTGTTCGAGCCCGGCGAACCGCTGGAGCTAAGTATATCAAGGCGAATAATGAAAGATTCTCAACTCAAGAACCAGCTCATCCAGTCTCTTATTAAGTATATCAAGGCGAATAATGAAAGATTCTCAACAACAGGAAGGAACGCTACTAATGGACGCTAAGTATATCAAGGCGAATAATGAAAGATTCTCAACAGCGGTCTTTCGCTGTGAACGCCGCGCTTAAGTATATCAAGGCGAATAATGAAAGATTCTCAACCTTGCCGACAACCTCATTCAAGGCGAGCTAAGTATATCAAGGCGAATAATGAAAGATTCTCAACGGAATGAACCTCGTCAATACCGAAGTGTTAAGTATATCAAGGCGAATAATGAAAGATTCTCAACCCTTTGTAGCAGGGTGGGCGGTCAAGATTAAGTATATCAAGGCGAATAATGAAAGATTCTCAACTATAGAAAGGACTCACCATGTCCACCCCTAAGTATATCAAGGCGAATAATGAAAGATTCTCAACGTAGTGAAGCTGTAAAAGCTAACGACAGTAAGTATATCAAGGCGAATAATGAAAGATTCTCAACCTTCACGTCTACAACTTCGCCGCTCTTGTAAGTATATCAAGGCGAATAATGAAAGATTCTCAACCTTTCGTAGCGGGTTGGGCGGTCAAGATTAAGTATATCAAGGCGAATAATGAAAGATTCTCAACTTAAGGGAAAGATAGGAACATGACCGCTTAAGTATATCAAGGCGAATAATGAAAGATTCTCAACCAGACCCGAAGAACTGGGCTTTAGCTAATAAGTATATCAAGGCGAATAATGAAAGATTCTCAACTGTCGAGGTAACAGGTTGTGTTATGCAGTAAGTATATCAAGGCGAATAATGAAAGATTCTCAACACATGGTGGGCGATTTCCTGGCGCTCTATAAGTATATCAAGGCGAATAATGAAAGATTCTCAACCAGTTCTGGAAGCCGGTAATATCCTGGATAAGTATATCAAGGCGAATAATGAAAGATTCTCAACGCCAAATCGGCGAGGTGACGACCGATGGTAAGTATATCAAGGCGAATAATGAAAGATTCTCAACTTGGTTCCCATCCTCACCCTTATTCCTCTAAGTATATCAAGGCGAATAATGAAAGATTCTCAACTTCAGCTGCTCGATGCCGCCGGTAGCGTTAAGTATATCAAGGCGAATAATGAAAGATTCTCAACCTCCGGCGTGTGGGGCACCCCATTCATCTAAGTATATCAAGGCGAATAATGAAAGATTCTCAACCATTCTTCGCCGCCCATTTCCCGTCAGATAAGTATATCAAGGCGAATAATGAAAGATTCTCAACCTCGTGAGCTGCTTAGCGTGTTTGAGAGTAAGTATATCAAGGCGAATAATGAAAGATTCTCAACGCTAGTCCTGCACTTGTCATCGTGCCGCTAAGTATATCAAGGCGAATAATGAAAGATTCTCAACGCGGTTCGCGTCGAGTGTCATTAGCTCTTAAGTATATCAAGGCGAATAATGAAAGATTCTCAACCTGGGCTTGCACATGCTACCGTGGGTGGTAAGTATATCAAGGCGAATAATGAAAGATTCTCAACAGCGTGCGGGCGAAGTGGTTCTCGCTGGTAAGTATATCAAGGCGAATAATGAAAGATTCTCAACTACAGATGCTACTGGGTGTTGCTACCGCTAAGTATATCAAGGCGAATAATGAAAGATTCTCAACGAAAGTACCGGATGGGAGCGACGCTTAATAAGTATATCAAGGCGAATAATGAAAGATTCTCAACCTTGAATTCATCTTTGCCCCTTTCTTCTTAAGTATATCAAGGCGAATAATGAAAGATTCTCAACATTACACCGCGGGCGTAGCTGAGCTCTATAAGTATATCAAGGCGAATAATGAAAGATTCTCAACAGATCCCCTGGGTACAGGCGTCGGTACTTAAGTATATCAAGGCGAATAATGAAAGATTCTCAACATGTTATTCGCCGCCTTTATTGTGTGGCTAAGTATATCAAGGCGAATAATGAAAGATTCTCAACAGTAGCCGGGTCGCTGGTAGAGAAGGGATAAGTATATCAAGGCGAATAATGAAAGATTCTCAACCAGGTGCCGGTGTTCATGCTCAAGGTGCTAAGTATATCAAGGCGAATAATGAAAGATTCTCAACGCGGTCCGCGTCGAGTGTCATTAGCTCTTAAGTATATCAAGGCGAATAATGAAAGATTCTCAACCGATTTCTGATTTTGTGTCCACGATTGCTAAGTATATCAAGGCGAATAATGAAAGATTCTCAACCCATCGCGGACGGTGTGAACAAGATGTTTAAGTATATCAAGGCGAATAATGAAAGATTCTCAACCGAACTGGGCGCTGGCAAATCCTGCGCTTAAGTATATCAAGGCGAATAATGAAAGATTCTCAACCTGCATTGACGGCTACTTCTTCCAGGCATAAGTATATCAAGGCGAATAATGAAAGATTCTCAACTAGTACCGGGTCCTGTGCAGGTCGCCGTTAAGTATATCAAGGCGAATAATGAAAGATTCTCAACCGAACTGGGCGCTGGCAAATCCTGCGCTTAAGTATATCAAGGCGAATAATGAAAGATTCTCAACCTGCATTGACGGCTACTTCTTCCAGGCATAAGTATATCAAGGCGAATAATGAAAGATTCTCAACTAGTACCGGGTCCTGTGCAGGTCGCCGTTAAGTATATCAAGGCGAATAATGAAAGATTCTCAACTAGTTGAAAGGACTCCACCATGTCCACCTTAAGTATATCAAGGCGAATAATGAAAGATTCTCAACTCCGCAATGTTCGGTGTTTAGCGGGCTGTAAGTATATCAAGGCGAATAATGAAAGATTCTCAACATCTGATTCGCCTGTTGTGCAGCCTGTGTAAGTATATCAAGGCGAATAATGAAAGATTCTCAACCATTATGCAGTCACTGCACTGTGGGGTGTAAGTATATCAAGGCGAATAATGAAAGATTCTCAACAGGGTTCGGATGCGTCGTGTCCAGTCTGTAAGTATATCAAGGCGAATAATGAAAGATTCTCAACCGGCGATGAGCGCCTCCATACTGGTGAGTAAGTATATCAAGGCGAATAATGAAAGATTCTCAACCTACACTGTCGCTAAGCCAAGCGGAAGCTAAGTATATCAAGATGAATAATGAAAGATTCTCAACGCACTCCTTCGCGCCCTGGAATCACTTATATGTTAAATAAGGTAAATAATGAAAGATTCTTAGTCCTCAATGAAAGCCCCTCCGGTCTATTTATTTTAACAAATATGCGTACTGCTAGGCATAAATAGCAAGAATATTAAAATAGGCCCCTCGACCCGCAGCAGTAAACTGCAGGTCGAGGGGCCTCCTCATGCATTAGCGTTAGCTGGTAGAAAGGTCAGCCCTAGAAAACTAGGGAACCGCCCCTTACGCCACCGCCACGGTGCCCTTGGCTGCGGTGCCATTTCGGGTCCACAGCAGGAGCGCCGCCACGCTGTTGATGATGTAGAAGATGTACTTGCCGACGTTCGCGAAGTTGCCCTGAGTCAGCGCCTTCACGCACTGCACGGTGTTGTACAGGAACCAGAATTGCCACTGCATCGTGAGCTTGAGCGCGTTCAGAATGTTTGCTGACAGGGACAGTCCAAACACCACGGTCGTGATCCAGAACAGGAACGAGGTCTTGCCGCCGTAACCGACATAGTTCGCAATCAGGGAGAACGCGAACGAACCGGCCACAATACCGCCAATAATCAGCTGGCCCTTCGTGCCGGTCGGCGGTTCCAACGCTTTGCCGCGTTCGGAGTTCTGCCACCTACGAATCGCGAAGGTGTACACGATAAAGGTCACCGGGTAGGTGATGATTGCTGCCTTATTGCCCAGAATGTAGTCAATCGCGCCAGACAGCGCCGTGTTAATAATGCCGAGCACGTTGCCGACGTTTGAGAGGCGGCCGGTCAGGCGGGTAGACATCATTGAAATACCCACGTTAATCACGGAGATCACGCCGAGGGGGATGAAGGGCGTGATCGGGCCCCAGTCGACGTATTTGGCGAGGTTGGTGCTCAGGTATCCTGAGGCGATTGCGATGGCGATAACCAGTGCTACGCCGAAAAGGTCGGCGTACTTGGACTTGGCGAAAAAGAGGAGAGCCTTCTCGTATGAGAATTCCTTGGCCTCCATGGGTAACTCCTTTGTTGAGGATATAGGAACAGTGATAGGGTACCAATAACTATAACTCTTTGAAAAGGATTTGAAACGGCGTGTCACATATAAAACATAAGAAACCCACAGACTCCGCATCTTGATACAAAGAAAACCCTGTGCCCCTCCAGACCCCATACCAACTTCCGGCAAACCTTGTCCCGGCAACCGAGGAAACTAAAGGCCCGTGCCTCGTTATTGAGTGTGCCACCATCACTGAAACCGGTATGACTGTGAACTACACTGCACAAGGTCTGCGTGAATTCCTCAGCGTAGGCACCCCTCTGACCGTACGCCACGGCTACATTCGTAATGACTCTTTCGAAACCCTGCGCTCCTGGCCGCTCACCCCCTAATTTGACGGTGATGCTGACAGCTTCAGCGGTAGCTACCAGTTCCCCATCGAGCTGATGCAGGGTGAGGGTGTTGATCAGGCCCTGCTGCTGGATATTCGCTCCGACCCGTAGGGTCAGGAGATTACCCACCAGATTGCTGCGCGAATCCCCATGACTGAGACTAAGATCCTGAAAACTTCTTTCAAGGATATTCCGGATAGCCACCCGTTCGCTGAGGATATCCGCATGGCAAATCAGAAGAAGTGGCTGATGCCGAACCCGCAGTCTGGCGCGTTTGAGCCGGAGCGCCCTGTGACCCGTGAGGAGCTTATTGCTCTGCTAAACCACACTGCTAGTCACACTAGCGTAAGCAAAAACTCAGATATTTCGCCCTTTGCGGATGCGGCAGACCGCCCGACCGTGAACGGGCTGCAGTGGGCTCGTGACCGCAAGATTACCGAGCCGCTCACTGGTGGCGACAAGATTGACCCGACCGCACCGGTTTCTCACGAGGAGCTGGCGGCTGTGCTGTTCCAGTACAACGCGGAGGTTCAGCTGACTGGAATGACCGAGGCTGCTGGTTCGCGTTTCCGCGACGTGCTCGGTGCCGGTACTCTGCACCGTTACGTTGCGTGGGCTGGTGCGAACAATATCGTGCTGGATGCCTCAGGTGTTTTCAATCCGACCGCGCCGACTACTTGCGTGGAGCTGACTCGTTTCATTTGCTGCTACAAGCTGCAGAACCTGCTGTTCACTGACTTCTCGTATGTTTCCTAATCTTTAGTCACCCCCCCCGGCACCGTGTGTTGGGGGGGCGTCTTCTGGCTTTTGCTGGAGGTGGGGGTTTTGCCATGTCCCGTATTGCCGCACCTCCGGGAGTTTTAGTGACAGGCTGTGCCTGGCATATGAAATTTTGCATCATATATACCTGAAATCTTGCAAAATCCTGTGCGCTAAGTAAATATTACCTAGAAGGTAAGTTAATGGTTGCCTTACTTAATACTGTGTGAAGACTAGTTTCCTTCCTCGTGGGCCCACGAAACCCATAGCAAAGAGCAGGGAAAGCTCGGCACCTCACCACCCGTCGGTGTTGGGGAGACGCACCTTTACACACCACCCACGAAAAAAGGACATACATATGAAGCTCGCATCAAGCAGGGCATTCAAGGGCCTCGCCGTTGGATCGCTGGCACTGGCAATTTCCGGCGTTGCCACCATCCCCGCATCGTTCGCGGCAGAATCCACCCGGGCAGCAAGCCAGAGCACTGATGCTCGCACCATCACCGATAAGGTGATGGCTAAGATCACCCAGGGCCTGCCCGGTCAGTTCCAGGTCGCATACTCCAAGAAGACCAACAAGATTTGGGTTGCTGGCACTGCAGACCGCGACGAGCACGTTTCTACGATTGCTCGCATTGACGCAAACT
>ERZ772999.1727-NODE-1727-length-12467-cov-6.412182_pt1 | contig 12467 bp, 10 predicted proteins | sample MGYA00511467_ERZ772999 | MGnify/ENA primary metagenome ERZ772999 (study PRJEB29015, sample SAMEA2738064) | human oral metagenome | biome: human oral; feature: human-associated habitat; material: saliva | place: China | collected 2218 ...
CAGTTCTGCGTGAAGCGGGTCAGGGGAGGAATCCAGCAGCCCTAAGCGATTTGAACTGTGTGCTCTTTTCTATTGCTCTTGATGAATCAAGACTGAAAGTCGCAGATGAATCTTAGAGCAATGGATGCAGTTTTTCCCGTTAGGGAAAAAGCTGTAAACCGAATAAATTACCTTAGTGAATCAAGTCCGAAGGAGGAAGATGAGTTTAGAGACATTGACGCAGTTTGAGCAAAGTGAGAACTAGGTTCCGATATTTAAGAATCAAGCCTGTGTAAGGCGCAGATGAATATTGGAGCAGTGAATCTAGTTTGAACGGACCTGAAATGAATTCAGCTGACATCCAATCTTAAGAAGCATATTGGTTTTCTTGTCAATCAAAACTGTTCTTCTCAATAGGCCTAAGATTTGTTGACTTGCGCAAACGATTGCTCTCAGTTATGCCCTAGGGTTAGCTTATTTAGAAAAATAGTATAGAATAAAAATGTAAACGTTTTAAAATAGTAAAAGTACTTGCTTATTTTTTCTTAAAGCGTTATCATAAAAGAAAAGAACAATTGGAGGATAAACATGACACATATTAAATTTGACTATTCAAAGGTACTGGATAAGTTTGTAGCACCACATGAATTAGATTATATGCAGCCTCAAGTGACTGCAGCAGATAATGCTCTACGAAACGGAACAGGTCCTGGAGCAGAAATGACAGGCTGGTTGAATTTGCCTGAAGAATATGATAAAGATGAATTTGCTCGTATTCAAAAGGTGGCTGCTAAAATCCAATCTGATAGTGAAGTGTTAATCGTCATCGGTATTGGAGGATCTTATTTAGGGGCACGTGCAGCGATTGATTTCTTGAATAATTCTTTTGTAAATCTACAAAGCAAGGAAGAACGTAAGGCACCTCAAATCCTCTATGCTGGTAATTCTATCTCTTCAAGCTATTTGGCTGATTTGATAGATTATGTATCAGACAAAGATTTCTCTGTCAACGTTATTTCTAAGTCAGGAACAACTACAGAGCCTGCTATTGCTTTCCGTGTCTTCAAAGAACTCTTGGTTAAGAAGTATGGTCAGGAAGAAGCAAATAAACGGATTTATGCAACTACAGACCGCGCTAAAGGTGCAGTTAAGGTTGAAGCAGATGCTAATGGCTGGGATACTTTTGTAGTGCCTGATAGTGTAGGTGGTCGTTTTACAGTATTGACAGCAGTGGGACTCTTGCCAATCGCAGCTGCAGGGGCTGATATCAGCAAGTTGATGGAAGGAGCAAATGCTGCTCGCAAGGCTTATGCTTCTGATAAGTTGGCTGAAAATGAAGCATATCAATATGCAGTTGTACGCAATATCTTGTACCGTAAAGGTTATCTGACAGAAGTTCTAGCTAACTACGAACCATCTTTGCAATACTTCTCAGAATGGTGGAAGCAACTGGCTGGTGAGTCAGAAGGTAAAGACCAAAAAGGTATCTACCCAACTTCAGCCAACTTCTCAACAGACCTGCACTCTTTGGGGCAATTTATTCAAGAAGGAACTCGTATCCTCTTTGAAACAGTTATTCGTGTAGATAAGCCTCGCAAAAATGTGTTGATTCCTGAATTAGCAGAAGACTTGGATGGCCTTGGTTATCTGCAAGGAAAAGATGTTGACTTTGTCAATAAGAAAGCAACAGATGGAGTGCTGTTAGCTCACACAGACGGCGGAGTGCCAAATATGTTTGTGACCCTGCCTGAGCAAGATGAGTTCACTTTGGGCTATACTATTTACTTCTTTGAGTTAGCTATTGCTCTTTCTGGCTACCTGAATGGTATCAATCCATTTGATCAGCCTGGAGTTGAGGCTTATAAGAAAAACATGTTTGCTCTTCTTGGGAAACCAGGCTTTGAAGAGCTGGGTGCTGAGTTGAATGCACGCCTTTGATTCTCATATGCTTTGAGTTCATTCAGGATATAAAAAGATCCACAGGTTCATTTCTTGTGGATTTTTTAGTACAAGCCTCTTAATTAGTTTATTATTTTTTTGAACAGTGTAAAAAAGAGTGTCTTAATTCTTTTATGAAAGCGCTGTATAATTGCCTTGTAAATAAAATTTGAGAGGTATCAAAATGAATGATTGGTTAGACATTAAAGGCAAAACAGTTCTTGTGACGGGTGCGTCATCTGGGATTGGTAAGGCAATCGTCGAAGAATTGTTGGAATTAGGAGTCAATGTAGCGAATTTTGATCTTAGCGACAACGATTTACGTCACCCGAATCTATTATTTGTAAAAGTTGATGTAACTTCTCGCTCTGAAGTAGAAGAGGGTGTTGCCAAAATAGTTGAAAGATTTGGCAATATTGATGCGGTAGTCAATAATGCAGGGATTAATGTTCCTAGATTATTAATTGATGCAGAAAATCCTAAAGGTCCTTACGAGTTAGACGATGAAACGTTTGAAAAAGTAACAATGATTAACCAAAAAGGTCTGTATTTGGTTAGTCAGGCAGTAGGCCGGATTCTGGTTCAAAACGGAAAAGGTGTAATTGTGAATATGGCTTCAGAAGCAGGCTTGGAAGGTTCTGAAGGACAAAGTGCCTATGCTGCAACGAAAGCGGCAGTCTATAGTTACACTCGTTCATGGGCGAAAGAGCTTGGTAAACATGGTGTACGTGTGGTTGGAATTGCTCCAGGAATTATGGAAGCTACGGGACTTCGAACTCTTTCTTATGAGGAAGCTCTTGCTTATACCCGTGGAAAGACGGTAGAAGATATTCGAGCTGGTTATGCTTCAACTTCAACGACTCCATTGGGACGGAGTGGGAAACTACGGGAAGTAGCTGATCTTGTAGCGTTCTATATTTCAGACCGTTCTAGCTATATAACAGGTGTCACTACAAATATTGCCGGAGGTAAAACTCGCGGTTAAAACAATGAAGGTGGGGAAGAGAGTTGACCTTAGTAAATCGGTGGTATAATATTTTAGATAAAATGGTCTCGCAGCCAACTTATTCCTTGGTAGATATGCGCTCAGAACTGGATATTAGCTTGCAAACCTTGCAAAAGAGTATCCAACAATTAAATGATGTTTTGGCTCCTAATATCCAGATTATCACACAAGATGATCAGTTAATGTTAGAAGTGTATGACTATACAGAGTTGGAAAGGATTTTATCTGGTAGTTTAAAACAGGAGAGTGACTTCAATTCTTCCAGTAAAAGAATTGCCTATTTGCTAAAACGTTTAATTGAGTCAACCTCCCCTCTTCTTATTGACGACTTGGCTGAGGAAGTAGGTGTTAGTAGAAGTACCCTTAATAAGGATTTGAAACAAGTAAAATCTTTGGCAGAGAGTTACTCTATCACTATTTCAGGAAAGCCCAACCGTGGGCTGGAGGTCTTGGGGAGCGAGCTGAATTTGCGCTTACTCTATATTCACCAAGTGGCTCCTTACTTTGAAGGAAGGACACTCACTGAGGCAACATCTTCTTTTCTGGAGACGCTAGTTCAGGACTATAAAATCCCTAAAGAAACACAGGAACTCCTTCGAAAGACCATTTCAATTATGGTGGAGCGTATTCATACATCTAGAGTGTTGAATTGTCCTATTCCTTACTATAGGAATGATTTAACAGAGACACATTTGGCTGAGAAATTAATCTATCATATTGAGATGACTTATAAGATTTCCCTCAGTCAGTTTGAGATAGACTTTTTGTGTTTTCCGTTTAATGTCCGTTTTATTGACACTTTAAGCAAGCCGTCTTATCAATCTGAACAGCTTGCAAACATTTTTCAAGGGATTGTCAAGAAAGTCAAAGAAACAATGTTGGTTCACTTTGATGATGAAGAGTTATTTGAAGAAATCAAATCTCATCTAGGCCCCTTAATCAATCGACTGATTTTCCATGTGCAAGCTAATGATATATTTCATGGCGAGGTTCAAACTCAATATCCTTTTGCTTTTGAAATGGCGAAAATTGCTGGAGAAGAACTGTCTGCAATTTTTGGTTCTGAATTGGAATTATCTGAAATCGGATATCTGGCTTTGTATTTTGAAATGATTTTAAGAAAGCAAAATTCTGCTGTTAAGGGTTCTCGCAAGCAGATAGCTGTAGTTTGCACAACAGGAAGAGGAACTGCTGCGATGATTATTCAGCAACTCAGGCGAGTCCTTGGAAATGATATAGACATTACCCAACATTCTGAAGAGGATTTTAATGTAGAGCTGAACCAGGAATATTTTGCAATTTTTACGACGGTGCCTCTGAAATATAAAAATTCCAAATCTCCAGTCATTCAAGTTAATCATCTTTTTGATGATCAATGGCTGCAGGAAGAATGGCAGAGGGCCAATGCTTTTCATCAAAAAAATCTAGAAACAGTCAGCTTACGCTTTCTTCGGTTGAGCCCCCAAAAAACCTATCAGCAATACTTGCTAAATATGGTTGCAGAGTTAGAGAAACTTCAGATGATTGATGAAGGGTTTAGAAATCGGATAATTGATAGGGAGAAAAAGCAATCAACCATTTTTGGTGGAGGAATTGCCTTCCCCCATACAATTAACCAGGGTTATGCAAAGACTATTTTAATGTTCGGAAAACTAGAAGAGCCTTATCAAAAAGAAGATGAATGGATTGAATTTATCTTTCTAGTCGCCATTCCCTCAGAAATTGAAAGAAAAATGGAAAGTGAATTGCTGGAATTGTATGACGACATTTTTCGAATTGCAGGAGAGCCTTCTCTAAAAGAAGCATTGAGGGCTGTAGAAACAGAGACAGAGTTTCTATCATTTTCTAAGAGCAAAGGAGTATTTTAATGAATTCGCTAATAATTTTCGCTGTATTTGTCATGGCAGCTTATATATTTCAAATGTTCCTCGGCTGGCAGCAACTCAAAGACTTCAATAAGACCTATACGATGCTCCGAAGACTGGGGCGCGTAGCGATTGGCAGGAAGTCCGGAAGAATCAAATCCGGTACGATTGTCATGTTCGCGGTTGATGAAAACGGTCGGGTTCTTAAAGCTAGCAAAATGCAAGGAGTCACAATCTTAGCACGTTTTCAAAATATGGACGATTATGTTGGAGAAGACATCCATTATTTTGACAAGTATAATCCTCTTGTGAGAAAAGAAAATAAGTTGATGCAATCAGCCATAGAAGATGCTAGAAAAGTCTATCTTTGGCATGAGGCAGGTATTGAGAAAGAGACAAGTTCATCTGATTCTTTTCTGGGATTCGGCTTTTATGCGAATTACTTACAATTATCTATTAAACAGTTATTTAAAAAAAATAAGAAAGGGAGTTCCTTATGAATCACATTACAAATTTTGCAGAGAGTTTTATGAAACTCTTCCAATTAGGTGGAGAAACCTTTATTAGCTGGATGACAAATATTGTGCCGCTTGTCTTAATGCTATTGATTGCAATGAATACACTTATCGCTTTCTTGGGAGAAGAGAAGGTCAATTCTCTGGCTAAGATTTCTGCCAAAAATCCTATTAGCCGGTATATGATTTTACCTTTCATTTCAGCCTTTATGCTGGGGAATCCGATGGCAATCAGTATGGGACGTTTCTTACCAGAATATTATAAACCTAGTTTTGTAGCAGCTCAGATGCAGTTCTGCCACACTTCAAATGGTGTATTTCCGCATATCAATCCTGGGGAATTGTTTGTATGGATGGGAATTGCAACAGGAATTCAAACTTTAGGTTTAAGTCAAATGGACTTAGCCATTCGTTACATGCTTGTTGGGCTTGTCATGAACTTTGTAGGCGGTTGGGTGACCGATTTTACAACTGCTTATGTAGCAAAACAGCAAGGTGTTACCTTGAGTAAAACATTTGATTGATAGAAAGAGTGAAATTATGTCATATAAGAGTATAAAAGTTGTTAAAGGAAATGGCGGCTTCGGAGGACCTTTGGTCATTACACCTAGTGAGGCTAAGCACAAATTTATCTATATCACTGGCGGCGGAGAAAAGCCAGATATTGTAGATAAAATTGCTGATTTGACCGGTATGGAAGCTGTTAACGGGTTTAAAACTTCTATCCCTGATGAGGAAATTGCTTTAGCAATCGTGGATTGTGGCGGTACTCTTCGCTGCGGTATTTATCCTAAAAAGGGGATCCCTACAATCAATATTGTCGCTACAGGGAAAAGTGGCCCTCTAGCTCAATATATCACTGAGGAAATCTATGTGTCAGCAGTTGGCCTTAATCAAATTTCTGCTGCTAATGAAGACGAAAAAGCGACAACTGTGGTAACAGAAAAGCCAACTTACGATACTACTAAAAAAATTACAGAGCAAAAAGCTGAAACAAGTATTGTAGCACGAATTGGGATGGGCGCTGGGAAGGTCGTTGCGACTTTCAACCAGGCTGCTCGTGAAGCCATCCAAACAATGCTCAACACAATCATTCCTTTCATGGCCTTTGTTTCCTTGCTGATTGGGGTTATTCAAGGTTCCGGTGTTGGAAATTGGCTGGCAAAATTAATGGTTCCCCTAGCAGGGAACATCTGGGGACTCATTTTGATTGGCTTTATCTGTTCCTTGCCATTCCTTTCTCCTTTGTTAGGCCCCGGAGCTGTTATCAGTCAGATTATTGGAACCTTAATTGGAGTTGAAATCGGCAAAGGGAATATTCCGCCCCAAATGGCTCTGCCAGCTATATTTGCTATCAACACTCAAAACGGTTGTGATTTCATTCCTGTAGCACTCGGTCTATCTGAAGCCAAGTCTGAAACAGTTGAGGTTGGTGTCCCTTCTGTGCTTTATTCACGCTTCCTCAATGGTGTTCCGCGGGTGCTAGTAGCTTGGATAGCTAGTATTGGTCTTTATCAGTAGACCTTTGATAGATGCACGTAAACATAGCAACTATTATGTTAAACTTATCTATAAGCATAAGTTTATGACAGATTTGAGAAAGGATGAATAGGAATTAGATGAAGAAAATTTTTGAAGCTAAAGTAATTCAAGTGGGGCCTGAAGCTCAGAATATGATTCAAGATGCCAATATGCTCATTTTGTTTGGAGAAGAAGCTCCGGAAGACTTAGCAGAGTATTGTTTTAAAATCGATAACAAAAATCTTCTAGGTGCAATACTAGAAGGTGGAAAGCTAGTCGTAGATAGTCAGGAATATTCGATTACTGCCGTAGGAAATGTAGTAGAAAAAAATCTAACTGGACTGGGCCATATCACGATTTCTTTTGATGGTTCAAAAGAGGGCAGCCTGCCGGGCACTCTCCATGTTGCAGCAGACCAAGCAGTAGTAATTGAAAAGAGCTCTACCATTCAGATTTTCGAAACTGCTTGACCATAATAAAATTTCAAATCAAGCAATTTAGAAAAATAAAAGTCTAAAACTAGGTACAACCTCCCTTCTAGGAGGTTTTTTGCTATTTTAAAAAATAGATTTTATCATGTTTTGTTAGTTAGCTCGCTATCTAGCTTGTCTTTTACTTACTTATCTATTCAGCTCTATTCAGCAGCAGTTTTCCTTTCCCTGATTATATGTTACAGTCAGAGAAGATGCAGGAGCAATGGGATAGGCTTTTATCCAGAAAGTTGAGCTGGCTGCTATTTGGACGGTTCTAGAAAAGCAGAGGACCAAGATCGGAAAGGAGTTCGGATGAAGTTATTTTTGGCTGAAAAAGTGAAACAAAAATAGTCATATATAGTTGGTTTTGTGGGCACGGAAGAGAGTTCGTGCCTTTTTGCTTGTGTGCTTTCAAGCTAAGCCAGTTCAAAATATGATATACTGGAATAAAGTTATATTAGCATGACAAGTTTCACGCTAGGCTACTGTCTTCAAATAGTTATTTTATAAAAGGTAGCCATCCTGACAGTTTGTGCAGCTATTTGACCGGTATGGTTATAGAAAATAGAATAGCAGTATTCAGCGAGCAAGAATTGTTAACTATTAGACGAATCGTCTTTTCAATGATAGAAGAGCCAATAGAGGAGGAGTTATGGGAAAGAGAAATCTGGAAGCTTTGAGGCAGAAGCATCAATCGAAATTCAAGAAGTCTCAAACGAAAAAGCCAGCAAATAGCCAACCATTCTTTCTATCTAAATGGAAAACCAAGGGAGACCAACATATCAAATCATCTACTGGATTGCAAGAAGCGCAGGGGAGCCCGGAAGAAAATCAAGCTCGTCCTTCCGTTTCGTCTCCATCAAAAGTGGCATTTCCAATAGAGAGCTCAAGCAATGAGCCGTCTGCCGTCTCTTCGATAGAGGACAAAAACGGCTATGGGGCTAAAACAAGTTCTCAAGACCAGCCGGTGTTTTCTGAGCAGTTAGAAGGAGTTCAGCAGGTAAAGGAGCCTCTGTCGCTTCTATCACAGAATTTGTTGGAATTAAAGCAGAGGGAGCTGAAGCGTCTCATTTCTAGTTTAGAATCACTGAAAGCTAAAAAACAAAATCAAGTTTTTCGTGGAAATCAAGTTAGCCAGTCGATGTCAGGCCTTATAACTGAAGCAAAACAGACCAAGCTTTCTCCGCGAATATCTTCTAATGAGCTTGCTAGAGAGATAGATAAAGTAGAGTTTAAGAAGAAAAAACTAGGAATCTTTTCTAAGATATGGATGGTGATACTTTTCGTTTTAGGGATTATAGCCTCAATGTATAGCATAGTAGAGCAGTGGAAAAAGAATGCTGATTTAAAACGCATGGAAGAAGCCGCAGCTATTTCTCGTATGTTAGACTCATATGGAAAGGATCAAGATTTAAAATCTGATAATCGTCCAGAATGGATTGCTAAGAAAGAGGAGTACCAGTTTCATATCACCTATGATGATATCACTTCTTTATTCTCAGACTTCACTTCATCGGTTCCAAATCTGACAAAGGTCGACGAGGTGGTTGCAAAGTTAGGGAAAGCTGAGTCTGGTAGGGAAACGAACCAAGATAATCTAATCAAGACAATAGATTTAAACTATTCACAAGCAGGGACAGAGGCGAAAGTTAAGCTCTCTTTTAAGAGCTATCTTGGTCCTTCTGAAACTCTTAAGTTGGAATCCCTAAAATGTACGCATCTCAGTAGTGCGCAACTGCCTAACCGAAATGCTCAGCTCACTCGTCAAGATCTTTCTGGTATAGAGAAAGGAAAGACCTATCAAGAGATTGTCAGTCAGTTGGGACTTCCAGAGCGCCTCGATTGGCATGGGGGAATCTTGAGCTATACGACTTTATCGATTTCTTATCGTTTGGAGGATGGTCAAGAGGTTAGTTTTTCTTTTGAAAAAGATGACACTCAAAGCTATCGACTGAAAGACAGCTCAGGTTTGGCAAGCGAAGCAGGAGAAGCAAGTGCTCAGTAGTGCTTGCCTAGCAGGAAAATCAGCCGTTTGTAGAAAGGGAATGAGCAATCAAGTTTTTAGTTGATAGGTGAAAAGGTGAAAGATAGAAATTTAGAAGCATTGAGGCGGGAGCACAAATCCAAGTTTAAAGCCAGAAACACTTCGTCGGTCAAGAATCAGCGGGAAAGGGGAGAAGCTACCCTCGAACAGACAAAGGAAGAAACAAGGAAAGAAACGCTAGGAGAGAATCAGTTTGGAGTTAAAACTGGTTGGAAATCGAGTAAGCTTAGAACAAGAAAGAAGGGGAATGTTAAGTCTCTAGTTGCTGCTTTGGCGAGTCTGGTCTTGCTATCATTAGCCCTTCTTTTGCTCTATCGTTTTCTTTCAAATATGGGCACTCGTGACAGAAGTATTGACCAAATAAGCTGGGAATCGAGCCAAGAAAATATAGCTTCTGCTTACGTTGCAGACTCGTCTAGCGAATGGGAAGCTTCGGAGCCAAAGGAGTCGGCATCGTCGGCTTCTAGTGCTGACAAGGAGCTAGAAAATATGACTTGGACTTTCGAGGATGTCCTAGCTCTGCAAGTTTCTTCGCCTGGGCAGGGGGCGAGTGAGCAACTGTCTCCTACAGCAAAGGAAATTGCTGAACGATATGGAAAAGCAAGTTCGGGAAGTGTGGCTAAAGATGGAGAAGAAGAGGCTCTCTACCTTTTTTATCTCTCATCAGGTGGAGGGCAAATCGTTAAGCTCTATTTCAATCTTATCGGAGATCAGTATAGGCTGAATACAATTCGAGGGGAAGGATTGCTTAGCCAGTCTCAATCAACTCATTCGGATTTATGGACTGAGGAAGATTTTCAGGATTTTACTGTGGATAAATCAGCACCAAGTAAAAATTTACAAGCAGTATTAGAACGATTTGGTGTGCCACAAGTTATTAATAAGTCGGTGGACTATAAGAACCAAACGACAGTTTACATCAAATATAAACTAAAAGATGGAAGATATCTCTATTTAGAGTTTGTCTTAAGTCCAACAGGTGACTATGAGTTGACTCGGAAGAGTGTTTATTGATAGGGAGTGCTTGGTGCTAGAGCTTGGCTTATTTAGCAGAAGTTGTTTTTAGCGGAAAGACAGGAATTACCAGAAAAGCAAGAGGAACTTAGGTTCCTTGGAGGGGATGAGGATGGGAAAAGGAAGAAAAGTCCAAAGAGATTGGAGAAAAAGGTCAAGTTTAGACCAAAAAAAGCAGAGAGCCGTCTCTAATGATAGCTCTCGAGAGTCGGGTTTCGAGTTTTCAAGTAAAGAAAAGCGGCGAACAGAGTCAACAGGCAAACCTAATGGCCAGCTTTTAGCAAAGTCTGTGCTATCTCGTTATGCCTCACTTTTAGTGATTGCCGCAGGTCTAGTGGGACTGATTAGCTTCTTGATGATGTATATGCGACCAACTTTTAAGTCAGAAGGAAATCAATCAGCTATATCGTCTGTTAATACTGTTCCGACAGAATCAGAAAATAAGATTGAGATCCTGACGGAGGGGAATTCAGCTTTTATTGAAAAGAATCGAGAGGTCGATTTTCAATTCGAAGAGATATTCGAGTTGATTAAAACCATGAACCAACCTAATGTGTCTCCAGAGGATATCGTTAAGAAGTATGGAAAAGCCAGTTCTGGGAGTGAGGAGAATAGCGTGAAGGGCAGTAAATTGATGACACTTTCCTACAATTTGGTAGGAAGAAAAGGAGTTGTTGATATGCACCTTAGGAATGCTGGAGGGGGAATGGAGCTTTCTACAGTATCAGCTACTTTCTTCCAGAATGCTGGGGAATCGATTACGAAGACAGTTGATGATTATCGGTCGCTCATTCCTCAAAGTAAGCGAGAAGGGATGGAAATCAAGCAAGCTATTGCAGAACTGGGGACGCCGAAGAGTATTTATGCTCATAAAACGCTCAAAAAGCAAGTTGATTTTTTTAGTATTAGCTATCTAACGAAGGAAAAGATGTCCGTTTCTTTGCATTTTAGCGAAGTGAATGGAACTTACCGCCTCACCAGTATGATGACAAGTACCGTCTGAGAGCTTAGACTGGAGAGCGTGGAATTTTTTCTTAAACAGACAAGGATACAAAGATGGGAAAAAGAGATTTAGAAAAATTACGAAGGGAACATAAGGGAAAATTTAGTAGAACTAGGGAACCCTTAAAACGAGAGTCTAAGGAAGGATCTAGTTTGCTAGCTGAAACAAATCTCAAGGAGGGCACAAGGCAGGTACCAAAGTCAACTTTTAAGGGAACCGCAAAGTTTAAACACAAATCACCATTTTTCAGGGTAGTGAGTGTTCTAGCCCTGATAGGTCTTGTTATCGGCCTACTTGTCTTAATCGGGAATCAGACTAATTCTTACAGAAAGAATCCGTTTGTAAGAACAGAAGCAAAATATTCTTCTTCAAATGCTGAAGTTTTGGATTGGGAACCAAGGGATTTTATAAAATATAAGATTGAAGAGGACGAGGATAAAAATATGACAGTGTCCGATTTTGTTCGTCAACATGGTTTAGCTAAAAGCAGCGATGAAACGGTGATTGGCAAGAAGGATAAGATATTATCACTGATCTATGATTTGAAGGGAGGAGGCTTTGCCGTCCTTCAATTCTGGGATTTTGGTTCAGGTCTACATCTTACTAGCATAGCTTATCATATTTATCAAAATAAGGATTTGACAGGGGAACGGCTTTCCTTCCTTAAGGGAATGACATCAGATGAAGAAAATGGCATTACTGATCTAGAAGTGATAGAACATTTGGGACTTCCCAACTACTACTATAAAGCAGTGGTGAAAGGATATTACAGTATGTCTATGGGCTATAGGGCAGAGGATAAAACCTTCTTACTAAACTTTGTGAAGGGCAAGGACGGACAATTTCATTTGAATAAACTCCAAGAGTCCAAATAACATATTAGCTGCTAATAAAGTCCTAACTGTATAACCGGATTATGTTATAATAGAGAAATAAAAGAGATAGGAGAGGAAACTTTCCTCCCCCAACAAAGAATAGAAAGAACAAAGAGGTGACGCTATGTCTGCTACGAAAATGAACGCTCAAGAAATTATCAAATTTATCACTGATGCCAAGAAAAAGACTCCTGTCAAGGTAACCTTTGATGGAGAATTGCACGGTTCGATTCC
>ERZ772999.1732-NODE-1732-length-12444-cov-18.717895_pt1 | contig 12444 bp, 10 predicted proteins | sample MGYA00511467_ERZ772999 | MGnify/ENA primary metagenome ERZ772999 (study PRJEB29015, sample SAMEA2738064) | human oral metagenome | biome: human oral; feature: human-associated habitat; material: saliva | place: China | collected 2218 ...
GTGTGTTTTCGCCCTTGATGCTGTGGATCTCGCGTGCTAGCTTGGTTTTACCTGTACCTGATTCTCCTGTGATGATGACGTTAAATCTTGTATTTGCTGCCTTGTATGCTAGCTGCTTGATCTTTTGCATTTTGATGGAGTTTCCGACTATGTTTTTTAGGAATTCTATCTCCTGCATTTCGTCCCTATATGCTGTGAGTCTTGATGCGTTTTCTATCTTTTCTTTTAGGACCGCGCCTGCTTTTGCTGCCTTTTGGACAAGTTCTCTATCACGTATGAAAATGTATACGCCGTCGTCTTTTGTGCCCTTCTTTATGCGTATCATTTTGACAAGCATCCAGCGTCTATATATCTCAAGCACCTTTTGGATTTCGGCTCCGTCTTCTGAGTTTAGGAGTGTTTCTAGGTCTTCTTGGAATTCTTCTCCTCTTAGCACGCGTCTTGCACTCATGCCAACCGTTGGGACGAGTTCGCTGTTTTCGTCATTTAGGTTCTTTTCTTGGTAGCGCTTTCCTCTTAAGAGTTCTCCAGCTTCTTCTCCTCTATAGCCGTAGCCCTTTGCCTGAAAGAATTTGACTTCCTTGGTTTTACCGTCTAGGACTACTAGGTGGCCTACGCTTTCAAGATAATCCATGCAGTATGATTCGCCGGAGGCTGTGATTTTGATATTTCTGCTTTCGCAGTCTAGGGAGACTGAGATTTCAAGGCCGTCTAGCTTTGTTTGGAGGGTGATTAGCGGTTCTGGGACATAGGCTCCGAAGGTCTTGTAGACTGGCTTTGATGACTTATCCTTGTAGCGTCCTACGGCTAGTACTATGTCGCCTTGGCTGATTCCCTTGTCTTTGATGTTTAGGCACTCGAGATCCTCCGGCCTCATCATGTCATCGTTTCCGAGGTCGTTATCTGCGAATATGACTATGTCGCCTGGCTCAATTTGGCCTGCGTCGTGCTTTTGGTGTCCGAGGGTTTTGATGCCTAGGATTTCCTTGGCGAGCTCGCTAAAATCGCCTATGATTCCATCCTTATCTACATAGATGTATCCGGCGTTCATGCCCTTTGCTATGGTTTTTAGTGTTTCTGCTCCGATGCTTTTCATAGTTGGTCTCCTTGTATGCGTGTGATGCCTTGGCTTTGGCTTTTGATTTGCTTTGCCTTCAGCCTTGACCTTGGCTTTGCCTTTAGCGGGCGTTTTTGTTTTGATTAAATGTTCAGGTAAAACCTTAGGATACTTAGTATCAGTAGGTGGACTGGGTAGAAGGCGTAGTTTAGCCATTTGTACTGCCTTCCCCTCTCTCCGTTATATGTGAGTGTTAGTCCGAAGCCTAGGATAGACCAGAGTTCTTTAATGATTGAGATATACCCGAGTCCTGCTCCGATGATTGGCTTTTGGCGGAAGATATAGAATATGTATGCGACGAGTATGGCGTGATAGTCGTAGTCTAGGCTTAGCCAGGTTGCTATGAAGCATGAAATTCCTAGAATTGGCAGGCTTGTTATGAACCACAGCAGCACGTTTTTTAGTTTCGCTCTTATGCTATCGATTAGCCAGATTACGCCTAGGCTCAGCGCTAGCGTGAACATCATGTTGTTCCAGTTTGGCTCAAAGAATGTCCTCGAGACGAACATATCAAAAGGGACTTCTGAGATAAGTCCGAAGATCAAAAGGCTTGCGAGGTATTTCTTGCGACTTCGCGTCTTGAAGAAGCCTTCGATAAGGAAAAACATGAAGATTGGGAAGGCTATTCTTCCGATTATGGAAAATGCGTTCGATATGTATAGCAGTGTGCCTTTGCCGTTTAGCATTGGCGTGATTAGTGCGTTATTTGTGTGGTCTATGAGCATTGAGATAAATGCGATGTATTTTAGCTTAGCTCCGCTTAGGATTTGGTAGGGTTTAGGTGCGTGTGTGTTTGGGGTTTGGGACGCTGCGTGCTGTGGTACGATTGCGTTTGTTTTGGGTGTGTTGTTTGGGGTCATAGTGAGTCTCCTTAGAGAGATTATAGCATAAAAAATCCTATTTACTTTGGGTAAATAGGATTTTGGGAATTAGTGTTCTTTTTACACAGATTTTGCATAGTGGTCTAGAACTAATTTTAAATTAATATAGTGTTCAACTATTTTTACGCCATCTAAATCTGTTCTATCTACATGAATTTTTATATAATAATCTTTCTCTGTTGGAACAAGCAATCCATTATCAATACAATATTCTGGGTATTTTTGATATATGTTATAGTAATAAAAGAGCTGTTTGTAATTCAGATCATCGATTTCATCATTGAAGTACTTTGAGTCGAAAATCACTATATATCGATTTTCATCATCTATAAAGATGTGATCATACTGTATCTTATGCGGATTTCTGTTTGGAAATTTTGATCTTGTTTTTGGAGTTTCGATATATTCCATTTTAGGTTTTTCAAACCTGTACTTTTTATTATCGCTCCATATGATTTTATCATTGTCTTCCGATGAATTATCTTTTATTATTCCCGAGAATTTATCATTAAGATATTTGGTTATCATTAATTCCCAGTAATTTTCAAATTTCAAAGTCAGTAATCTAACATTATTTTTAGCCTTACTTTTCCACTCCATATATTCTATTAGATTATTAATAAGTCTTTTTTCTATATCCTTAAAATACATATTCCTTATCTTTTTTAATTCGTTGATAACGTACTTTAAGTTTCTGAATATAGAGTCTTTGTTTACAGATTCATATGGCATAATTGTACTTATTAAACTTCTGTATTTGCTAGCGTCTGATAGCACATAATTCATACATTCACTTATAAATACACTCTTATCCCTATTCTTTTTTATTACAAATGGAAAGAAAATTACACCTTTTTTCTGAATAATTTTGTTCGATAAGTTTACAGTTCTGTCCCAATCTACATTTCCAGCATATCCTTTTTCCAGATATCTTTCATCAGCTAAATACAAACCATACTTCTTATAATGCATTAAAACACCTAGATATGCTTTTATTGGGAATTCTCCTTTGACGCCCTTATCAAAGCTACCATAGCTAGCTTTGGATTTTGCCAAGACATAAAGAATTTGTTTCATGCAGGATACTTGATCATCCGTCATTTTATCTACTTGATAATGTTTTGGAAATGAAAACAAAGTTTTATTGTTTTTAATTACTGCACCAACAAAAGATATCGTAAGACTCCCATTATATTGAAGGCAATAATCTAATATATCCCATGAGTTCACAAAATCTTTATCAACAGCTTGTCCATCATTTACTATTTCGAATTTCTGTTGATTCATTCTACACCTCTATATCGATTTATTTGTATATATAGTCATTAGTTCGCTACTGAATACATTTTCACCGTTGCCAAAGGCTTTATATAGAGAAGAGAATGTTTTATATTCATTTTTGAATATGCTGCATTCGTCCGAAATTACAGCACCTTGTACATCATCCCACAGGTAGTGTAATAATTTATTCTTTATTTCATCAAGCTTTTGTTCATCTGATCCAAAATTATTAAATTTAATAAAGAATTGTCCAATCTGCTTATCTTCGCTTAGTTCAAGTTTGGTAGTAATGAGTTCATTTAGTGACATGTAGAATTTATTCCATTCAAATTCTGTATCATCTAATTTAAATGTAAAGCTATTAAGGAAGTTATCATTATCTCCTTTAACAGGGTTTACATCAACATATACAAATTCAAATCTTCTCTTGAACGCTGTATCTATTACATTTACATTCTGGTCGCTTGTATTTACCGTTCCAATTATATGAAGATTTCTTGGTAGGTATATTTTTTCTCCTATGTCGATGTTCTTTTCATTAAGGTAATTACTTACTAAATCATTATTGATAGAATAGTCACTAATACCACTGTCATCTCTATCAAGTAATTGGAAAATATCGCCAAAAATACTCGCAATATCACCTCTAGACATTTCTTCTATAACTAGAAAGATTTCTTTGTCGATATGTTCAAATGCCATTGCAAGGGCCTGTGTAAATACGCCTGCTTTGAACTCATATCCAATTTCACCATCTTTTGATGTTGGCATTATATTTCCTATGAAATTGTAGTATGAGTAATCGGAATATACGGTAGTTCTAAAGACAAATGGATTGTCTTTGATATTGATATTTGGATAACATTTGCTAATTAATCCATCAACTCCATAGCTTTTACCGGTTCCAGGAGCACCAAAGTAGATTATTTGAATATTATAATTTATTCTTTTGCAATTTATTTCTTTATAGTTTTCACGACTTGATATTTCGCCTTTATTCAAAATATCATTTAAATCCATAACAATATTCGAAACTTCCTTTTTTATGCGATCATTCATTTTAATCCTCCAAAAAGTTAACAATCGACTGATTTAACTTTATTTTGCTTCTGCTTTTGCAAATAACACCTGCCTGTTCAAAAAACGGAACAATATATCCATATGAATTTCTATTTTTATTAACTTCAATTGCTATATAGGCATTTTTTGCCCTATATTCCGCTATTTTCTCCAGAATATATTGTTTATCTTTATTTTTTCCAAGACTATCTGTAATTATAAAAAATTCATTTGTATCAATCTCGTTAACTTCTAACAAAATTGTTATCAGAGTCTTATATATAGGTTTCCTTGCATTGCTGGTTATATTAAGTAATCCACTAAATAAAAAGTATGAAAATAACTTATTTATTTTGCTGATAAGAGTTTGCTCTAGCTCCTCTCTCTTCAAATACATAGGTACTATATAATGAAAAAATAAATCTCCATCTATTGTTAATAAATCTTTTTTTCTGAAAGGCTCTGAATAATCGTTAATAAACCCTAAATCCTTTAAAAATGGGAAAAACATTCGAATCTTGCTTCCATCAATATTGCAATCTTCCAATGTAATTTGCTCTTGGATTCGTCTATATGTTAAAATTTCGTCATCATCAAATTTGTCAAACCATTTCGTAAAAATATCCAAATGAATAACTCTATCTTCTGTGAATGTCCAACCTGGATTTGATACTCCATCCAAAACCCATTTATCCATCTATATCACACTCCAATATATCTAAGATACTTTTCGCAATTTTTTTTGCTAATAAGGGGGGCACTGCATTGCCAACTTGTTTATATTGACTTGTTTTTGATCCTATAAACTCAAAAGAGTCTGGGAAAGATTGTATTCTTGCACATTCTCTTACAGTAGGAATTCTATTATATTTGTAATGAAAATAGTTTCTATGTCCTGTGTCTATTGTATTTGATGGTTTATCACTGTTCATTCTTTCAAAAGCCTTATTGTATTTTCTAATAGACCAATACTCTTCTGGTAAATTTTTAATATTTCCTCCGTCTGGTACCATTGAAATTATCTCTACTGTTTGCTTTGTATGATGTGTGAACTCATGATTATATATAATATCAGCATTTCTCATTAAACTTTGGTATTCATTTTGAGGTTCAAATAGATATTTTTTTTCACCCTCCTCAAATGGTAAATCCGACAATGCATCTTTTGTCGTTATTACTTTATTATCTGGCTCAGGAAAAATGAATTTTTTATTTTTTATCCCAACAAAAAATACACGCTCTCGATTTTGTGGTACACCATAATTGGCTGCATTTAAAATTTTTGCTGAAACATTATAACCCATTTTCGTAAATCTATCTATTATATCCTGTTTGAAAATACCACCGCCTAAAGTAGTTAATCCTTTGACATTTTCTATGAGAAAAAATTCAGGTTTAACTAATTCAACAACTCTACAGTATTCTAAATAAAGATGATTTCTAGGGTCATCAATTAGCCTATTTCCAACACTGCTAAATCCTTGACATGGCGGTCCCCCAATAACACCTATCACGTTCCCTACAAAGGATTCCAAATAATCATCCGACAAATCATGAATATCTATACATTTAGCCACATTATCATGGTTTCTATTATAAGTCTTAATGGCATCTTCCCACATATCGATGGCTAACTCTACATTAAATCCTGCTGCTTCAAATCCTAAACTCAATCCTCCACAACCACAAAATAAATCAATTATATTTTTATTTTTCATCAGTTTCTAACTCCTTTTTTATCTGCGTGGCAATGGCTTTTGAAAGTAAAGGCGGAACTGCATTTCCAACTTGTCTATACTGTTCCGTTCTTGAACCATTAAAAATAAAATCATCTCTAAAAGATTGTAACCTTGCAGCTTCTCTCACAGTAGGAATTCGATTATAAATTGGATGGAAGTAGTTACTATGTGAGTTTCCTGTATCAATAGTTACTGAAAAATCATTCTCATTCAATCTTTTATATGCAGATGAGTGCCTATTTGTTCTATTATTATCAAAAAGATTTGGGGGAATATCCGCCCAATTCCCACCTTGAGGAACACATTTTATCCTTTTCTGAACTATTTCTGCGGGATATTTAATTAAATGATTATAAACTTTATTATCTTTACTTCTTAAATACTTTTGATAATTGGTTTTAGCAGACTCTTCAAGTATATACATATCTTCTGTTTTACAATTTTCAAATTTATATAATTCACCTATCGCTTCTTTTACCGTAACACCTGGTTTTTTCTTTAAATTTCTAAAATCAAACTCTTTATTTTTGGACATTACAAAAAAATTCCTAACTCTTTTTTGCGGAACACCAAAATCTGACGCATCTAGTAAAGAATGATTTACAACATAACCTCTTTCTTCAAAAATTTCATATATACGTTTTTTAGCGTATCCATTGTCTCTTGTTACTATCCCTCTTACATTTTCTATAACAATAAATTTAGGTTTAATAATATCAACAAACTTTACGAACTCAAAAAATAGCTTATTTCTTAGATCGTCCTCTTCTGTTTTATATCTATTTGCGCTTGAAAAACCTTGACATGGAGGACCTCCTATTATAATATCTGAACTTACAAATTCTTTACCAAATGATACAATCTGTTCTTCACTAATTTCGGTTAAATCTATCTGTTTTCCAACGCCCTTAAAATTAGTATTATACGTTTCGATAGCCGCAGCATTAAAATCTATTCCACCTACTATCTTAAAACCAGATTGTTTGAATCCTTCACTAAGCCCACCGCACCCACAAAATAAATCTATAACAGTATACTTAGACACTCAAAATCCCTCCATCTTTAATACTTACACACTCTCAAATTTCTGAAATGTCATATTATAATATATACATATCCTTAGTAATATATCGGTAGTAACATTTCACGTTTTTTTGTTTTGTATAATGAACTTTTACTTATTTTTGCCTTATTAATAAGCTCAGTATTATTAATTTCTATATCTATTAATTTCTTAAGCATATTTTATAGCTAAGGTTTGACATGATAATCCTTCAGTCAAATCTATATTGATACTTTTTATAATTATAACATGATTTTATCTCCGATAGCATCTATTTGTTCTTGTTTATCTAACTGAACTTGTAGCTTTACAATAGATATGAGACCTCATGTATAGAAAAAGGGCACTCTAAATTATCGTGTGGGTGAAAAAAATCCCTCCATAGGATATGATTGATTTGCAGTCACAATATATCACTATGAAGGGAGGAATTTATCATTCCAAATATTGATTTTACCACACTTATGCTTAATGTCACTAATTCTGACATTGAAAATCGGACATTACATCTATCGATGATACCATTTTCTATGATATCACACTTGTCCGAAAGCTTATGCTCTGTCCTTACTGTGGTGCAAATATGATTGGACACGGTCATAAACTAAGGCTAATCAAACATCCCGCACTTAGGAATCATATAGGCATTATCAGATATTATGCAAATAGGTATATTTGCAAAGAGTGCAGAAAAACAATCTTAGAAAGAAATCCCTTTGCTTTCAATGGCTTTAATTCTTCTTTCTTTCTCATGCAAAATGCACTTAGACTTATCTGCAATCTCAACTACAATCTCACCATGATATCAGATGAATTGGGTATATCTACAACGCAGCTCAGCAAGTATATTGATTCATATATCACCATACCTCCAAGGTCCCTTCCTGAGTGCCTTGGGATAGATGAATTACACAGCCATGAGCTATCAAGACGTAATTCAAGTTATCTTTGTATATTAGTAGATAACGAAATACGAACCGTTTGGGATGTACTCGATTCAAGAAGTAAAATGGTACTTTCTCTATTCTTCTCCAAGATTCCTAGGGAAGAAAGAACAAAGCAAAGACAGTTCTTGATTTCAAGAGCCCAAACCAAGTTGTATCGGAATACTTCTCAAAGTGTAACATATGTGTTGACAACTAAGACTTATTCATTACACACTTATCATTCGACATATTTTATTTCACCATGCTCTATTGTTTCAATCCACTTGATTAATGTACCTTTTTTCAAAATCATTCTCGCAGATACTTTTCGCTTTTCATCCTTTCCAGCCGTATCTTCAAAAATATAGACACATTCGTCATCTATATTTATAATATCAATCCTGCCATGTGCAATTGCATTTCTTATATGATAAAACAAGCTAAGAAATTGATTACTTTGACAATTATAAATGCATACTCGTTCACTATGGCAATCGTAAGGAAAGTCGTCCAATAAGTTACTTTTCCTTAATGCTTCTTCCATTTTATCATATGATGAAGATGAATATAACAAGCATGGATTTGATGATATTTTTTTTAATTGTTTATTCAAATAATATGGTTTTTTCCAGGGATCAGACCAACCATATTCCGTAAGTGTCTTTCCCATTGATGATAAACCCTTACAAGGAGAATGAAAAACAAAAAAAATAACAATGCGAACAAAATCCGGGTCATTAAATTCAACAGAGTCAATCCATCGCAACCAATGCGGCTTATTTTCAGCATAAACAGCCATCCTTACCTCTCTTTCATAAACTTGTCTTATATAAAATTATTAATTCATATTAATTACATTTTTTAGCCTAATATCGCTTCTATTTACAACGATACACTATTTTTAAATATTTTTTAATATTTTATCCATATATTTTTTGGGTATCATGCAAATGATTATAGTCGATTTATTATCCTATTTATCTAAGTTTTCTTCTAATAATTCCTAAGAACTGCTCCATTTTCTCATCTATTATATCGTTATAATTTCTTCTTTCTTCATCTGTCTTTGGGTTTTGCATTTTAAGAATTTCGTACATTAGAGTTCTTTCTTCCTTGTCATAGCACAACTCTGCCTCAACTTTTACTATCTCACTTAATTATAATACAGTCATACTCCACTTTTGCTTACTACCCATATCATTTTTATAACAATTTTCAGTATTCAATTTTTGCAAAAGGATTATAAATTCTCTTGTTGTCTTTGCAATTTTATCTCGCCATTCGCGATCATTCTGATATTTATTATTTTTGTCATTACTTTTCAGTGTTATTATACCCCTATAATAGCACCTACAATTACACCTATCAAACCCATTAGAGTACTGATAGAATTATAAATATCAAAAGCATAAGTACTGATGGGATTTTAAAATATATCCTAATACTCTTAATAATTTTTTTCATCTTTCTCATTAACTTATTCCCATCATCTCTTTATCGCATTCATCAATAATATATTGTGGAATTGTATCATACTCTCGGGGATCTAATTGAAATAAATAATCATTTTCTACATGAAAAGTTTCATTTATAAATTTTCTTATAACATCATTATTATGGTTCTCATTAAATGCAATTCTGTATAACTGCATTTTTTCATAATTGCTATCGCTATTTATATACAATTCTTTTATGGTCATTTTATTTTGTGTTTTTTCAATCTCTACTTCATAGTCAAATCCTGGGATTATTTTTTTTACATCTTCTTCCGCTTCTATGATTTCATCTTTTGTCATTTCTCTATACTTCTGTTCGCCTGAAGACTCATCAAAATATTTGTATAATGGCGCCTTTCTTTTATGAAAAATATTTGAAACCAATTGATATGACAATGTATTTTCCTCTTGAATTTCCTGCAATCTTCTTAGGTATACGAGTTTATTCAACGTATCTATTTCCGAAGATATACTAGACTTTGCAATATCAACATAGGATTTAATATCCTTTTTGCTAACACTCTTTTCTGTTAGCACACCTTCTTTTGTTGACAAAAAAGCAGCTTTAGGTGATGGATTAAAACGATGACACATGTTTTTTATCGAATCAATAACAGTATTAAATTCGTGAGTTAATAAAAGAACAGTCCTATTCTTCAAGCATTTTTTCCCCATAAATAGCATATTTATAATAGCAAATTTTTTGTTTCCATCAAATGACGATATTGGATCGTCTAATATCACTAAATCTGGATTTACCTTTAGCACTTCATACATAAAAAGAACTAATGCAAAAGCATTCTTTTCTCCATAACTTAAATGATTAGTTACTGAGTTGATATTGCTTTTATTATCCACATGTTTTAAAACCAGATGATAATTATTAACATCATCATATTCAATTGAAACTCTATATTTATATCCGGCATAGTATAGGAAATTATTTATTTCAGCATTATACTCTTCGATCGTTTCTTTGATATGTTTTTTTTGCTTATTAATTTCTCCCTGTAATTGTCCTGCTTTTAGTAAAACTTCATCCAACGTTGAATTTATTACATTTACCTTTTCCATAGACAACTTAGAATTTAAATGCGAATAATATGATAAGTCAACTTTATATTTATTTAAATCATCAGCAATTTTCTCTGAATATTTTAATGAATGAAATCCTATACCCTTTAATCCATTCAGTTGTGTCAAAAAATTTTCAACCTGTTTTTTTACTTCAATCAAATAATTTTTTTGTGCATCTGAAATATCTGCTGCGTTTTGAGTAATTTCCTTAATTTTATTTTCTGTTTCGTCACTAAAATACGGATTTAAAAGTTCAAAGACTTCTAACATTTTATTTAATTGTTCAACAGATTTTGCATCATACTCTTCACTTACTTGTAAAATCGTCTTCTTTCTAACTTCTTCTACTTTATTTGCACAATATGGACATTTGTCATCCATGTCCAAATAGCTTTTACCGTCCATTTGCCATTTTATCCACTTAACATTGTTTTCATTTTTTAAATAAGTGGAATATTCTTCTAATCCTTTAGGAATATTATCTATTTTATTACCTTTTCCTATCCCCTTAGCAATCGAACCTGCCGCTGAATATCCACTTTTCGCCTTACCAAATCCGGCAACAAAATTCTGAAAAGCCTCTATTAACTCATCTAATTCAGGATGTTCTCTAAAGGTTAAATTTATATTTTTTAAAAGTTCTTCTATTTCCTTTGTATGATTTTCATAATCACTCGTCTTTATAAAAATCTCAAAACTATTCTTTATCAGCTCATTCGGCTGAAAAATATAATCTTCAACATATTTTTCATTAAAAATTGCAACACTATTAAATTTTTCAGCACCAGATATCTCTGGCGTGATTGTGCTTGCTACTTCATAATATTTAAATGGAAGCAACGCTTTCTTTTGTGTATCATCATTTTTTATATATGCTTCTAATGCTTTCGAAATAGTTGACTTTCCTGTCCCGTTAGCGGCATATTTTATGTTAAGTCTACCTTCAATCAGTTCTATATTTCCTATATTAATATTATTACAGTTTTTAATTTGTATATCCATGTCTCTCTCCTCTAAAACACTTCCTCAAGCAACACACACCTTCATCTTCATGTGTTGCTCAGGTTTATAGCTTGTAACAAAATCACAAATCAAGCCATTCTCCGAAACATGCTAATCACACTCGCAGTAGCTCAGGGACTCAAGTTTTGTGCTTTTACTCGCTTTCATCTCCTGACTGTTGCGGAGGTACTACCTACAGTTCAGACTTAGCAAGGCTTGTCTTCGCTGGGTACTTCTCTCTCGTTCTCGTCTCCTGACCCTTGCTGAGGGGCTACCTACAGCTCCCCCGTCGCTCCGAGTAGCGGAGCTCGGCAATATTTTAATAAAATAAACCCGAACCACACACATCTATATTAATGTGTTGCTCGGGTTTACTAGCTTGTCTGAAATCACAAAGCAAGCCATTCCCCGAAACATAATTCTCCCACTCGCAGTAGCTCAGGGACTCGAACTTCGCGTTTCAATGGGCAGTCACTCATGGACTCAAGCTTCGTGTCTTACTCGCTTTCGTCTCCTGACTGTTGCTGAGGTACTACCTACAGTTCAGACTTCGCAAGTCTTGTCTTCACTGGGTAGTTCTCTCTCGTTCTCGTCTCCTGACCCTTGCTGAGGGGCTACCTACAGCTCACCCATCGCACTGCAGAGCAGTGCTCGGCCTCGCTGGGTAGACGTAGCCTCGCGACCGACGGGAGGAGGCTACTCCCACTCAATTGTTCCTGTTGGTTTTGGGGTGAAGTCATACAGCACGCGGTTTACGCCTTTGACTTCGCTTGTGATTCTTTCTACGATATGCTGCATCAGTT